>ERZ1740072.58-NODE-58-length-62362-cov-9.287287_pt1 | contig 62362 bp, 58 predicted proteins | sample MGYA00581733_ERZ1740072 | MGnify/ENA primary metagenome ERZ1740072 (study PRJEB43018, sample SAMN04849741) | marine metagenome | isolation source: floating plastic debris | place: Pacific Ocean | collected 2008-08-30 | study: EMG produced TPA metagenomics assembly...
ACTGCTTGTCAGCAAGACTAGCTTGCGACTGCTTGTCAGCAAGACTAGCTTGCGATCGCGTCTGGAATATTAGGGGAGATAGTTGCGATTTCAGACGATACCTGGGCTATGGGTACAGGTGTCTCCCTCAGGAAATTACGATTAATCCTGGCCGCAACTTCCTCTAGCTGATGACCGCGCAGCTGGGAAAAAATTCGGTAGGTGCTCAGCACAGAATCTGCTGAATCATTGCTAGAAACCTGCACCAGGTTGTATAGGGTGCCGCTGGCATAGACCGCAAACGTAATCCGAAAGACCTCAAAGAAGTTGATGACCCAGCGGCAATCCTCCTCTGAATAGGCTTCATAGTACCGAATTAGGCTAGAAATTCGCAGTTCCAAATGAGACTGCACGTGAGGGCAAAACAGCGCAACTTTGAGCAATAAAATCACCAGGATCAGCGGGTTGCCCTGGGCCAAAAACATACTAAAGAAAGTGGACGGCTTTTCCCCATCTTCTGATGTGAAACAGTCAACTACCCGCTTGCAGGTTCTTAGGACAAACGCCTCAGTAATCGCTTCGCTATCGTGATGGTCATATAGCGGTAAAACAAAATCGGGTAGTTTTGCCTTAAGCGTATGGGTGATGGATGTATTGGGCAGTGCGTAGACTAGATAATGCAAAAGTGCCCGCTTAAAGTCCCAATAGGTGAGCTGCTCACATTGTTTACGTAATAGGTTGGCTAGATTCTCATAGCCAAACCGCCCGGGCTGTAGCAGCAGCATTTTAATCAAATTGATAGCGGCTTCGCCTAAAACCGTCGGGTTATCGACCGTAGTCGCTGGAGCTTCCATCTGTGATTTGGCTGTGTACATCGCCAAATCAAAGCGAAACTTAGACTTGAGCTGGGACGACAGATTGCGCGCAGCCTCACGCTGTTCTAGAGGATTGTTGTGATTGAGATACTGGGGAGCCAAAAGATAGGACGTGTAGCGACCGCTCCAATGCTCCTGCTGCTCGTAACGTGCGGCAAATAGCTTTAGATCTTGAAAGTCAGAACTTTTAACAAAGTCCTTCATCCAACCCCGCAGCCGTTTGAGAATCACCGATACTCCCGGCCGCATCAGCACCTGACTATCAAACATTTTGATCAAGGCTTTGATGGCATCTGGGCGACGCTGAATTCCCCAGTTGTTAATCAAAATGTAACAGACCCGCTTGAGGGTAAATAGAAACTGCTCTTCGCTATTAGCGATAACGATGGAATAGAGTGCTACAGGGAGTTCCGACTCAGTTGATGACTCTGTGTAATCTATAAATAGTCGACGAAATGTCGACAAAACAAGATCTACAGGTTCGGTTTGAACACTGTAGAGAAAGAAATCATACAAAACGTGCTGGGCGTTCTGGATATCTGTGCGCGCCATAGTCACCAGTAACTCAATCAGGAACTGAATAATGTCAGCTAAGTCTACCTAAAAGAATCAATTATTTTCGGATGGTATGACACCCGTGCCCCTACGGAAGCAGGGGCAAATTGATGAGCTACTTAGCTAAAGCATTAATAAAACTATAACCTCTGTGTAAAAGCATCAGTGAAGTCCGTAGTTCTACGGATAGAGTTTAGGAACTCATAATGCGTCTTTAAATTGAGTTGTTAAAACTGCTGGGTTATTACGGCTGAGCCTATTGAAACTAAAAAACCGCTATCCGAATCTCTAAGGCTCAGACAATCCATGAACTTTCTATTCATCCATCCTACTATTTAAGAGAAATTCTCTGTCTTTCGCCACTCAGGACAGTTTCTCGGCAAGATTGTGGCTAAACCGTCGCAGGGACCAGCATTTCTTGCTTGAGTTGAAAAATACGTTGAATAATTTGAGCTACAGAGCGGTCCGGTGTGGAAGCACCAGACGTAATTCCAATAACGATCTCGCCAGAGGGCAGCCAGTCATTTGAAACAGTGATATCTGCATGCAGCAGCTGATGCTCGATTTGATTACCAGGTCCTAAGCGCTGTGGTCCGTCAATGTGATATGAGGGAATGCCTCGTTCAATGGCAATCTCTTGCAAGTGTGTGGTGTTGGATGAATTAAAGCCACCGATAACCACCATCAGGTCCATGGCCATATCGACGAGTTCAAACATGGCATCCTGGCGTTCTTGGGTCGCATCACAGATGGTGTTGAAACTGGAAAAATGGTCGTGAATAGCTTGGGGACCGTACTTTTTGAGCATCGTTCGCTCTAGCAGCTTACCAATTTGCTCAGTTTCGCCTTTGAGCATGGTGGTTTGATTGGCAATACCGACGGCCTGGAGATCTCTGTCTGGGTCAAATCCTTGGGAACAGGCGTTAGCAAATTTGGCCAAAAACTCGTTGCGCTCACCACCGTTCAAGATGTAGTCAGCAACGTATTGAGCCTCGTCTAAATTGAGGACAACTAGATATGTGTTAGCAAAGGACTTTGTTGCTACGGTTTCTTCGTGCTTGTACTTGCCGTGAATAATGGAGGTAAATGCCTGTTTTTTATGCTTTTCTACGGTATTCCAAACCTTGGAGACCCAGGGACAGGTGGTATCCACAATGGTGCAGCCTTTGTCGCTCAGCAGCTTCATCTCATCAACGCTGGCTCCAAAGGCGGGCAAAATTACTACATCTCCCTCACCGACGGCAGCAAAGTTTTTGCCCCCATCAATCACCTGGATAAACTGCACGTTCATTTCCTGAAGCCGCTGATTGACCCCTGGATTGTGGATGATTTCGTTGGTAATCCAAATTCGCTGATGGGGAAAATGCTGTCTCGCTTCGTAGGCCATGGCAATGGCGCGCTCTACACCCCAGCAAAAGCCGAAGTCTTTGGCTAACTTGATAGTGACGTCACCCTGGGTATAGGAATAACCCTGATCTCGAATTGTCTGAATCAGATCGCTTTGGTATTCGTCACCCATTTGGGTTGCGATTTGCTCTTTCTCACCAAACCCTTGATTTCGATAATAGTTGTCAGACTTGTTGAGACTACGGCGAAACGCTCTGGTATCCATAGGTTTTCAAAAGCAGCAGCAGGGCTTAATTTTTGTGGCGTTGCTGACTTTTGAGACGATCTTATCTAAGGACTACTGATAAATTGCATCACTACCAGCTCGGTCCATCCTACAAATCAGCAACGGCATTTTTATTCTACCGAAGATAGGTCGTGGCTATAAAGAATGCCCATTGGTCTCTTTTAGGGCAGCTCGAGCTGACTATAGAGTGAGATCGCAGCTCGCCATACCAAATAGCCCTCACGATTGAGATGAAGACCGTCGGTGGTCAAATCAGATCTGAGCTGTCCCTCGCCGTCGGAAAAAATTGGGTATAGCTCTAGATAGTAAGCGTTGTAGTCTGCTGCGATCGCTTGTAGAGATTGATTCATTGCTCGAATCCGCTCGTTGGGTAGTTCAAGCAATAGATGGCGACTTTCCCAGGTAGAGGTTTCGGCTCCGTGGGGCAAGATCGACTGCACCACCACATCAGTATCGGGGTGATGGACGCTCAGGTAGTCCATGATATCTCGATAGTTGGCCAGCACCTGCCGATCGCTTTGGCCCCAAATTAGGTCATTGATACCAATCATTAAAAAGATAGTGTCCACATCGGCTACATCTAGCAAATGCAGTCGCGATCGCAGGCTGTAGGTTTTTTCACCAGAAATACCTTGATTCATCCAGACGCGTCGACCCGGCAGCAGCTCAGCTGGAAACCATAGGCTCAGAGAATCCCCGAGCAAAATTGTCAGGTGGTCTGGATTTTTGGCAGCCATGGTTGCCATTTCCTGGCCCAGGATGTCAACCCACTCTTCATAGGTACGCCGTTGTCGAGGTGGCTCAGGGGCATTAGCAGGGACTACTGTAGCGTTAGTGGCATAGGCACTGGCCTGGGGAAGGACGGTGGGGTCGCCTCCGTCAGACTTTTCTTGCCAGATCAACAGCAGCGCAGCAAACAATACCCCATTCATCAGCAGTGACAGGATTGCCCATGAGGGGATTGTGAACGGAAGTTTCAGAAACCGATTGATCACAACTATTTGAGCCAGTTTGCAAGCGTTGGACCGATTCTAATTGGATCTGCCGTGGATGGACAGTCTAGTTCTGTAGATTTTTTATTAAAAACCTTGAGTAACCCAGTGTATACCCAAGGCGTTGGATCGGATGTGACTGATAGATTCGGTGCTCAACGGAGGCTCGCCAGCTTACAGATACCGCCAACCGCTTAAAAATTAATGCCCTCTTTTACGAGTCGTCTGACTGTTGCACTTCGTAAAGCACAATCAAATGACCGTCAAAGTCACACAGGGCCTGTTCGGTAAAGCGCAAATTGGGCGGTGTGGAAAATGAGCTGGCTGAGATCGCACAAAGCCCCAACTTCTCAATTTCAGGTAAAACAGCCGCCAAAGACGGCATGCGAATTACCGTTGCACCGCGATGGGGGCGAGCGGGCGGTGGGAGCTGGTAGCCCTTGACCTCAGTTAGAGCTAGGGCTCTGGGTTCTTGTTCTGTGCTTAGAGCTGCAAATCGCAGCTGGGCTTCAGCCGGTAGCTGAAACACTGGATACAGATATGAATCGGGGTCGGCCTTACCGATATAGTCCAGTCGAAAGCCTAAACAGTCGCGATATAGGGTAAGAGACCGCTCTAAATCAGCTATCAGCAAGCAAGGCCGTTTGAGATGCAGGCTAGAGGGGGGGACAGACCTATCTATTTCCATTAGTAACGTTGAGATTGTTTAGACGTTAAATCTAAACAACATGACATCCCCTTCTTGAACGGTGTATTCTTTGCCTTCACTACGTAGCAGCCCTTTTTCCTTAGCGGCATTCATGGACCCATGCTCAACGAGATCTTTGTAGGCAATCGTTTCAGCGCGGATAAATCCGCGTTCGAAGTCAGTATGGATGACACCAGCTGCCTGGGGAGCTGACATCCCGGCAACAATGGTCCAGGCACGAGTTTCCTTGGGACCGGTGGTGAAGTAGGTGCGCAGCCCCAGCAGGTCATAAGTAGCCCGAATTAGCGACTTGAGTCCGCCTTCTTCAACGCCTAGCGCCTCTAGGAAGTCATTACGCTCATCTTCGGGCAGTTCCAGCAGCTCTGCTTCTACCTGGGCTGAAATAGTGACTACCTGCGCTTCTTCTTCTGCCGCTAGAGTTTTGACCTGTTCTACCCAGTCATTACCGGTTGCTAGTTCGTCTTCAGAGACGTTAGCCGCGTAAATAATCGGTTTGCGAGTCAAAAAGCCCAACGATTTTATCAGCAGCTCTTCGTCATCTTCTAGCGTTACTGTGCGGGCAGATTTACCTTCAGCTAGCACAGGCTGAATTTTTTCGAGTACGGCGAGCTCAGCTTGGGCTTCTGGGTCTCTACGGGCCTGTTTTCGCACCCGTTCGATCCGACGTTCAATTTGGTCTAAATCGGCCAGGGCCAGCTCTAGATTGATGATCTCAGCGTCCCGCAGCGGATCGATTGACCCATCAACGTGGATAATGTCGTCATTTTCAAAACAGCGGACTACATGGACAATGGCATCCACTTCGCGAATGTTGGCTAAGAACTGATTGCCCAGACCTTCTCCCTTGCTGGCTCCTTTCACCAAACCGGCGATGTCAACAAATTCGACGCGGGCTGGAACGATATCGTCAGATTGGGAAATTTCAGCCAAGACGCCGAGGCGGGGGTCAGGAACGGCGACGACGCCCACATTGGGCTCAATGGTGCAAAATGGAAAATTTGCAGCCTGGGCCTTAGCGTTTTCGACCAGCGCGTTAAAAAGTGTGGATTTGCCTACATTGGGAAGCCCAACGATTCCAGCTCTGAGCATGGCCTCTAATTTTTATGAAGAAATTTCCATAGTCCAGCATAGGTCAAAGCGATAACCTTGCGGTCTGGGAAAGTGGGGAATTCATCAGTCAGCTACATCCTCAGATTTTTCTGGGGGAAATCTGCGTTTCTAAAAAGTGGTTTATCCTTTGGCTAATTGCCGTTCTAAGAATGGGACGAACGCTATAGAATACCAGGGCGTTGCCTCTCCTCAATTGGCAACGGCAAAAGCTGCTTTAAATCCGGGATAGGTCAATGGGTTTTCAGTTTAAGGGTCAGAGCAGGACTAGAGGAATGAGTCTGCTGGTTGTGACGGTAGTCTCTCTATTGCTGGGCTCATGCGATCGCTTTGGTGATCGCACGAGAGACGTAATTGATTCCATCTCTATTCAAAACCTAAGCAATGGTCAAACACGGCTGACCAATGAGAACAGCGATATAGAACTGACGCTGCCTGACGGCTGGGTCGATGTCCATAATCTGCGCCCCGACGCGGATCTGTATGCTGCCCACGAAGATAGAACCATGTATGTAATGGTTCTATCAGATCCCAAACAGTCAGAGGTCGGTACGTTTAGCCTCGCCAACAATTCAGATCAGTATCTGAGCTTTTTAGACCGAGGACTGACTCAGGAGCAGGCTGAGGTGCCGACAACGATGACCTCTCTCAATGGTTTAGACGCTGTTCAGTACGAGGTGCGCGGGCGAGTGGACAACCTGCCCATTGTTTATCTGCACACAACGGTTGAGGGCGATGATAACTACTATCAGGTGGTCGCCTGGACAACTGCTGAAAACTACGGCAGTGCCAAGGGTGAGCTGCAAACCGTGATTCAAAGCTTTCGGGGTACCTGATCGGCATAGGCAGTATTTTATTTATGTGCTGGCGCAAGAGACGACCCGTTCTGTGGCGTAATGGTAGTGGTGTGATTTTTGCGAGCCGTATGGGCAGTATGGGCAGGTTTGGTTTGGGGCCGTTGCAAAAGCTGATATGTCGCTGGCTGGTATTAGGAGCTGCGATCGCAACTCTGCTTATTCCTACATGCTGTTTTCCAAACGCAGCCTGGGCGAGTCTCAACGACGATCGATACGACGGTAATATTTTTGCGCTCTATGCAGGTAATGGCGCTATTGTGCCGCCACGACTTGACTTAGCCCAGTCCCTCAAGCAACAAAAACCGACGCTGCTGTTTTTCTATGTAGACGATAGCCGCGACTGCAAACAGTACTCAATCGTTATTTCCCAGCTTCAGGCTCCCTATGGTCGAGCGGCTAACTTTGTTCCCGTTATGGCTGATGCGGTGCCCCTCAAGGATGACTTTACCCCGAGCGAACCCGGCTACTACTTTAAGGGCTCTGTACCCCAAACTCTTGTGTTAGACGGTGACGGCAAGGTTCGTTTTGATCAAACAGGCGCTGCCAGCTACGAAGCAATTGACGATGTATTTCGTGAGGTATTTGATCTGCTGCCGCGCGAAGAGTCTGAAGAGCTGCGGCGCCGCCCGGTCAACGAGCTAAATGTAGAGCTGGTGCCTGATTAGAGCTAGGCTGTGCTTTTTTTAACGGATAATGCACTGTGGCAGGTCTAACGGTATGTGCATCCTTAGTGGAGAAAGCTCTGAATCAGGCCGCCCTGTGTCGGAGCTGTGAAGTGCTGGGCGTTCAACGCCTGATTTTGCCTAGACCTAACGATTCCTGGGATTTTCGCAAGATTTCTGCTTCGGCTCAGCAGTGGCAGCTGATGGAGTATTGTCTGCCAGAGTTTTTACCTCAGTGGCTGGCCCTACAGACCGGCTCTACCCGTGTTGCTCTCAGCGTGAGTGAAGCCTCACAGCCGCTGACTGACTATGCTTTTACCCCTAAAACAGTGCTGCTATTGGGGCGAGAACTCACGGGTATTCCAGCAGAGCTAATGGCGCTGTGCGATGTGACTCTGACCATTCCACAATATGGGCGGGTGGAGTCTCTAAATGTACAAACGGCGGCAGCCATTGCTATCTATGAGTACAATCGCCAGCGGCGATCGCCCTAATCCAACGGGATATCTGCTGTCTCTGAGGCTTCTTCAACCACCTCATCTAGCTCGACAGCTCCATCTTCTAGTTCCAGCTTAGGGGCGTCTTCTGATTCTTCAACCGGACTATCTGGCTCTAATGGATTCGTTCGTACTCGACGAATGGGTAAATTTGCCATCAGTGCGGTTATGCGCTGGTCAGACTCAAGGGAGAACTCCAGCTTGTCAAAGTCCAGTTCGACGTAGCGAGAGACGACCTCCAAAATTTCTTGGCGCAGCTTTTCTAAGTTTTGAGGCGAAATATCCGAGCGGTCGTGGGCTAAGACAAACCGCAGCCGCTGCTTAGCCGTATCACGACTAACTGGTTCGCGGGAGCCAAAGAGTCTTTCGAAGAAGTCGCTAATCATGGTCGTTTCCGATACGGCGGAGAGTATTCATAATTTTTTTATCAATAGTGGGCCAACGATTGATACCTCGCTGGCATAAACCTAGTTAAATAACTGACGTAATTTCTTAAAAAAGCTATCCTTTGGCACACTTAAATCCATCAGCGGGACCTTTTCGCCCTGGAGTCGCCGGGCAATATTGGACACTGCTGTCCCGGCCTGAGTTAGTTCTTTACCTAGAATTAAGGGCTCTCCATTATTAGTGGAGACAACCACCTGTTCATCATCGGGAATCACACCTAGAAGCGGCACCGCTAAAATATCTTGCACATCTTTGACTGACATCATCTGCTCAGCTTCTACCATAGAGGGCTTGAGACGATTGATGATCAGACGCATCGCTTTGATGTCATTGGCTTCTAATAGCCCAATTACACGGTCAGCATCCCGAACCGCAGAAATTTCCGGCGTGGTGACAATAATAGCCTCACGAGCGGCTGCGATCGCATTACGAAACCCCATCTCAATACCGGCAGGGCTATCGATCAGTACAAAGTTATATGCTTTCGTCAGGGCGCGCACCAGCTTTTTCATCTGCTCAGGCGTGATCGACTCTTTGGAGCGATTTTGAGCCGCAGGCAGCAGAGCTAAGTTGGGCTGGCGTTTGTCCTTGACCAGCGCCTGATCTAGACGGCACTCACCAGCCAAGACATCGAGCGCCGTATAGACAATTCGATTCTCTAGACCCAATAGCAGGTCCAGGTTGCGTAATCCAAAGTCCGCATCAATAACAGCGACACGTTTACCGGCCTTGGCCAGAGCCATTCCTAGGTTGGCAGTACAGGTGGTTTTTCCAACGCCTCCCTTGCCGGAGGTAATGACGATAATACGGTTCATAGCCATAGATTCAGTGGGCGATGGATGATGTTATGCGGGCAGGGCTCAAGTAGGGCAATAATCGCACGTTGTGGCAAATTTTATTAGAAAATTCTGTAGAGAATTTCGAAGGACGCCGACGGCTAGCGGCAAACCTAATGATAAAGGCCCTATTCTAAGCGCCGTTGAGGTGGATTTTGGCAAATTCAGATGCGATCGCAATGCGAATTCCGTCTTGACTCACATAGGCCACCTCCGGTTCGTACATGGCTGGTGGTTTTTCCGGTGCTCTAGCCACCTGGTCCGCAATCCGCAGCTGCGTTGGCTGCATCTGTAGCGCCATAATCCGACAGGTTTCGTTACCGTCTGACCCGGCGTGGGCAACTCCTCGCAGCCGCCCCCAAACAAAAATGTCTCCAGCGGCAATCACAGCGGCCCCCGGATTGACATCACCTAACACAATAATGGAGCCAGCATGGCGAATTTCTGCACCTGAGCGCAGGGTGGTCTGTAAATACAGGGGCGTTTCTAATGCTTTGCCCTGAGCCACGTCATTGAGATGTTCGAGCTTAACTTGCTGCTCGACCGAATATCCGGCGGTGACGGCAGCAACGGCTGTTTGCCGCCGCTGAGTGTAAATGCGTTTCATCCGCAGCTGGGCCGTTTGCAGCAGTTCATCAATGTCTTGCAGCTGACGACTGTCTAGCAAGCGATCGCGCGCGATTAGATGCACCGTGGTATTAGGTTGCAAGAAGCGATCTCCGGAGCTAAGACGCAGCTTTAGCTGCTGACACAGCTCGTCCCACTCTGGTGGAGTAAAGCTCCTATGGGGTGACGGTGGCAACAACAGCAGCAGCCGTCCTTGTTCGCTTTTGAACGTTATTTGTTGCTTAGAAACGACTTCTTGTTGATCGACTTCAAGTTCGAGGGAGGCGACATCTGCTAGAGGCGAAGCATCGTGTCCTTCTCCATCATCTGCTTCAAATACAAAGAGTTCTACATCATTAGAGGACTTGAGACGGGCCGCAAGACGAGACCGACTGTCTTGTGCTTGGGCTGTGTGAATATCTGTTGGTGCGTCAGCGCCTGGTTCAGGAGACGGAGGGGCCTTGCTGCTTTGGGTATCATCTGAACGCGTGGAGTTTTCCAAGCCTTTTTGCTCAGTGAGCTTGTCGCCTGCGCCGTTATCCATAGTGCAAGTTAACGTATAAGTGCCGCTGGAGGTGCTCTTAGCGGAATATAAAACAGTGATCTAGTCGTTCAAGAGCATAAACAACTATAAAGCTAGACTTGCGTTCTGGTGAGCTTAATGTCTCAACTGACGTTAGATTTTTTTACGGAGCGCTGATAAATTTTGAGGACGCGTCATTGAGCACCAGGGAATTTTAGATGGCCTGGACCCCTATACATGCTCAGGTTCATACGTTACTGCGCTCCAGAATCCTGCTGCCTGAGGGGGCCGCTATTTTAATGGCGGTATCTGGAGGTCAAGACTCGCTATGTATGGCCCAGCTGCTAATGGATCTCACCCCCCATTGGGGTTGGAGCTTGGCCATTGTGCACTGTGACCATGGCTGGCGCTCAGATTCTGCCGCCAATGCCATGCATGTAGAGCAGTTAGCGCACCGGTGGCAGATTCCCTTTTTTCTAGAGCGGGCTCAGCTGGTTAAACCTACTGAAGCGGACGCCCGGAGCTGGCGCTATGGGGTATTTGCAACCTTGGCCAATACCCAGGGCTATGACTGTGTCGTGACTGGACATACGGCTACTGACCGGGCTGAAACCGTCCTCTACAATCTGTTGCGTGGCAGTGGGGCTGATGGTATTCAGGCGTTGAGCTGGCGACGTAGTCTGAGCACAGCGAACGGCGATGTTTGGGTCATTCGTCCGCTGCTGGCGCTAACTCGACAAGATACCGGACAGTTTTGCCACGACTTTGAGCTATCGGTTTGGCATGACAGCTCCAATGATGATTGGCACTATCGCCGTAATCGGATTCGTCAGCAGCTGATGCCCTATTTGCGATCGCACTTTAACCCCAACGTGGAAAATACCCTGGCACAGACAGCTGAAATTTTTACAGCTGAAGTAGCTTATCTAGAGACCCAGACGGTTCAGCTCTACCATGACGTGGTGGGTACTTTAGACGACGGTAGCTGGTATATCCAGCGTTCCTTATTTCAGTCAGCTCCACTAGCGCTGCAAAGACGGGTGGCTCGTCGGCTACTACAGACAGCCTTACCCCAGCCGCCCAACTTTGGCCACATTGAAAAGCTAGTAACTCTGGCCAATGCCCCTAACCGCACCCAGACCGATCCGTTCCCAGGTGGATTGCGTGCCTGGGTAGAACACGAGCTGATCAAGCTACGATAGCTGCCATCAATTTGCTTTGAGTTCTAAGCTATAGAAGACACTTTTTGGGATACCTGATGCGCCAATTGATAGCAGTGGTTCTTGGACTATGGATAGGGTTGATATCGATATCACCCGCTTTAGCAAATACGCCAACCCTCACAAACGCTGAGATTGGGCGTCTGCGTAAACAAGCATTTGCCCTGACCCAAAAAGGAAAATTTGATCTGGCTGAAGTCACATGGACTCAGCTGATTGATGCGCTGCCTGACGAACCCGCTGTCTGGAGTAATCGGGGAAACGTGCGAATTAGTCAGAATAAAGTCGAGGCGGCCATTGATGACTACAGTCGGGCAATTGCTCTAAGTCCATTACAGCCTGATCCCTATCTTAACCGTGGTGCAGCTTACGAAGCGGTCGGAAACTGGCAGCAGGCCATTGATGACTACAACCGTGTGTTAAAGCTATCTCCCGACGACCCGGCGGCCTATAACAATCGGGGCAATGCCAAGGGCGGGCAGGGAGACTGGGCGGCTGCGCTTGAAGACTACGAACAATCGATTACAATCCAGCCTAGTTTTTCCTTGGGATATGCCAACTATGGTATTGCCTTGTTCGAAGTGGGCGATCGCGCTAGATCATTACAGATACTCAAAAGCCTTGCCCGTAAGTATCCCAACTACGCAGACGTACGAGCCGCATTGACGGCAGCGCTCTGGGAAACCGGTAACCGAGGTGAGGCAGAAAGTCAGTGGGCAGCGGCGCGGGGACTCGATCGGCGTTATGCCGATTTGAACTGGGTGCAAAATATTAGACGCTGGCCCCCCTCTTTAGTCGATGGGTTAGAGCATTTTTTGAAGCTCTAGGGGCTGAGCGTTCAAAACTTTTCAATAAGATGGCATTTGTACATCTAGGTCTGATATTAGAGCTTGAGCTGATGCGTTTTCTAACTCAACGGCAGTCATCCACAAAGGCTAGCTCAGCTTTAGACAAGCGATGTATCGAATCACTCGCAGTTTATAACCCTCTAAATCAGCGGCGAAGTTGGTTACATTTCTTTACTATTGATAACTAATATATCTATTTCGGTGGCTAATTTTTGCTGCCTCAACAATAGATACAACAGGCTTTTGGATAAGTTAATTTGATCGCTGTGACTTTGATTTTAGATATTTCAGTCTTTCTACGATAGAAGTTCCTAAAGTTTCAACTGATACTTGTAAAGTATCGGTATTACTAGGGTGCTTGAGATAGATATCACGATCAATTTGATGGTGATTGCGAAAAATAGCCACATCTTCCTGTAGATGATTTTTGATGCCTAATTTTGGCAAGTCTAAATGTCTAGAAGCTATAGCTATAGCCATTAATCTATACAACCTAAAGCTTCTCTAGGGGTGGTTTATCTGGTGGGTGACTCCCTGGTTTTAAGCTGTCAAACATACAAATACTGTTGAGTTTGTATGTTGCCTGACTATTGTTCCTAAGAGCTATTGAGGGCTTTTACGTATGGATATTTCTGGGCTGCAGGTACTCTAAAAAGTGCTACTTAGCTGACTGTTATGTGGTTTTTTAGTTCTTTTCTAAGAACTGATTAAAAAGCTGCTAAAGACTAATGGGTGCCGTTATCACTTGCACTTTTTTGTCCCTGCATTTTTATGTATCAAACATCGTTTCATCAGACCTGTACTCAGCTACAGGCGCTGTGGCTAAAATCTTCAGTATGGATTGATCAGGGATGGTCTAGATATAAAAATAAATTTTATGCCCGGACTGGGCAACTTAATCAAATCCCCATACCTTTGCTACGGATGGCTGGTTTTTTCGGTTCTGACAATGATTTGAGCCACGTTCACCAGCTGCAACAGATGTTACAGCAGCAAATCCGTTTAAGAGAAGCGATCCAACGAATACGGCGAGTACTAGATGCCCAAAACGTCTATCGGGTTGCGGTTCAAGAACTATTAGATTTCTTTAAGGCAGACTGGGTATTTATTCTGGGACATGGTTTGAATCTCTGGCGCTCCAGTGATCAACTGCGTCATTCTGGGAATGTGGATAATTCAGCTACCTTAAATGCCTATTGTGAGCTTGAAAATGCAGCGGCAAAACTAGGTAAACCGTTGCCGATTGTAGTTAATGAACAATCCTTACAGCAGTTTCCAGTGGGTCAAAAGTGGCTAAACCAGTACCCAGGCTCCTGGCTTTTGATACCGATTCCCCTGTTTCCAGGTCATCAGCTGCAGACTGATAAAACTGAGAAACCTTGGGGCCTGGTTGCGATCGGGTCTAAAGATGGGAAAAATCGTTGGTCATCGACTCAACAAGAACAGGTCAAGCTCTTGGTTGATGAGGTTGCGATCGCATTAAATCACAGTCTGAAATATCAGCAGTTAAAACAAGACAAGCTTGAACTGCGCGAATTAGCCCTCACAGATAGCCTGACCGGTTTGGCTAACCGACGACAGTTTGATGATTACTTTAAGGCTGAGTGGCAGCGTCTTGCCCGCGAACAGCAGCCGCTAACGTTAATCTTGTGCGATATCGACTATTTCAAACTGTACAACGACTACTATGGCCATCCCACAGGAGATATCTGTCTGGCCAAAGTTAGCGATGTGCTCAACCGCTGTATTCGCAGACCCGCAGATTTGGTTGCTCGCTATGGTGGCGAAGAATTTGCCGTCGTTTTACCCAATACAAACACCGAAGGAGGCCATAGTGTGGCCCTAGCAATTCAAAAGCAGCTGGCCCAAGTCGCGATTCCCCACTTCACCTCCAGCGTGAGCAAAGCTGTAACCCTGACGATGGGGATTGCTACAGTGGTGCCTGAGCATCAACGGACGTCTCAAGATCTGCTTCAGGCAGCGGATTTAGCGCTCTATCATGCCAAGCAACAGGGGCGCGATCGCATCTATGTACACGCCCATTACTGTGTTCAAAGCCATAATTGCTCGGGTAGCCTTGCTCAAGTAGCTAATCCCGACCTTAGCCAACCCAACAACTAACCGCTGAGATAATCAAAGATTACTGATAGTTTACGATGCGGGCAAAGTTGTCGGCGTCTAAGCTAGCCCCCCCAACCAAAGCTCCATCAATTTCTGGCTGGGCCATGATTTCATCCACATTACCGGGTTTTACAGAGCCACCGTACTGAATGGGAACGTCCTTATTAGCCAGCTGGGACCGGATAAGCCAGCATACCCGATTAGCTTCTCCAGACTCACAGGTATTGCCCGTCCCAATCGACCAAATCGGCTCATACGCAATAATAAGCCTGCCTTGATCAACCCCTGCTAGTCCTTGTTTGACCTGCCTGACAATATGGGTCTCGGTTTCACCTGCGTCACGCTGCTGCTTGGTTTCCCCCACACATAGAATCGGAGTCAGTCCAGCGGCTTGGGCTGCTTTGAGACGTAGATTGACAGTTTCATCTGTATCGCCAAAATACTGTCGTCGCTCACTGTGACCAACAATCACATAGCGAACCCCAATTTCTGTCAGCATTTCCCCAGAGATTTCTCCGGTGTATGCTCCCGATGTCTCCCAATGTATGTTCTGAGCCCCTACCGTCACCCGTGAGCCATGGAGCGTCTTAGATAGAGTAGTCAAAGCTGTAAAGGGTGAGCACAGAATAATTTCTCGATGCTCTGGTGTGGTCTCCAGCTGGGATAAAAACCCATGCAGAAATTCCAGACTGTCTGCCTGGGTTTTATGCATTTTCCAATTGCCAGCGATAACAATTCTTCGCACAGATGTTTAATTTCGCTCTTGATAGTGCCTGAAGCATCGTACCGAGAAACCTTAACCCAGCGCAAATAAGGTTAATTTATCGCCTTAGTGATAAAGATTGAATTCTAGATATCGCAGGGTCTATAAAAGCCGACCCGATATGTCTGTTAGTTTTGGGCTAGCAGGCACTACAAAATTTTGTAATGCCTGCATAGGCTATCTTGCCCTCAAACCGAACTACTCAGGGGCAAGGCCAGCGGCTTCCCGAGCCTTTGCCGCTTCGTCTGGATGAATATTCAAGCGGGTCAGATTCACACGACCACGACCATCAATCTCGCGAATCTTAATCAACACCTCTTCACCCATGGATACTTCGTCTTCGACTTTGTTGACGCGATAATCCGCTAGCTGTGAGATATGAATCATCCCCTCTTTGCCAGGCCGATATTCAACAAATGCGCCAATCGGAATGATGCGAGTGACTTTACCCACATAGACATCCCCGGCAGAAGGTTTGAATGTAATCGCCTCGATCAGCGCCTGGGCTCGTTCTGCTGCAGCTCCATCAACAGAAGATACCGTAATGGTGCCATCGTCTTGAATGTCAACTTTGGCACCTGTTTCATCAGTAATGCTCTTGATCTGCTTACCGCCAGGTCCAATCACCATACCAATCATTTCTGGATTGATCTTAAATGTGAGCAGTCTGGGCGCGTAGGGCGATAGCTCAGTGCGAGGAGCGTTGATGGCTTCAAGCATCTTGGAAAGAATATGAAGTCTAGCAGGCTTGGCCTGATTGATGGCCTCAGCGATGGTTTCCATCGGCAGCCCCGTAATTTTCATATCCATTTGGAGAGCCGTAATACCGCTGTCGGTACCTGCGACCTTAAAGTCCATGTCTCCAAGAAAGTCTTCGATTCCCTGGATATCAGTCAAAATACGAACTTCATCTCCTTCTTTGATCAGACCCATGGCCGCACCGCTGACTGGCTTAGCCAAAGGGACACCCGCATCCATTAGTGAAAGAGTAGAGCCGCAGACCGAGCCCATGGATGTAGAACCGTTAGAGGATAGAACCTCGGAGACAACGCGGATCACATAGGGAAAATCAGCCATTGAGGGGAGCACCGGAATAAGCGCACGCTCCGCTAAAGCCCCATGTCCCACTTCTCGTCGTCCTGGTGAACGCATGGGCCGGGTTTCACCGACAGAATAGGGAGGGAAATTATAGTGATGCAGATAGCGCTTTTCCTCATCTGGGTGTAGATCATCTGTCATTTGCGCATCCCCTGGGGTACCCAGAGTAACGACAGACATAACCTGGGTTAGGCCCCGACGGAATAGGCCAGTACCGTGAACGCGGTTGGGTAGAACCTGGGTCCGACAGGAAATGGGTCTTACTTGATCAAGCTTACGGCCATCAACGCGTACGCTTTCTTCAAGAATTTGAGCCCGCATGAGTTTCTTCGTCAGCGCTTTGTAGGCGTTGCCAAATGCTTTCGCATTGTCAGCAACCGCAACGCTGATTGGGTCGTCTTCGGCCAGTTCAGATATCTGTTCGCTGAGCTGCGCCTTGAGCGCATCGAGCTTTTCATCTCGCTCAGGCTTGGCTAGTTCAAACTGCTTGAGGATATCTTTGATGCCATCAGTGGCCTTGTTCGCGATAAAGTTTGCCAGGGTCGGATCGGCTTCTGGTGTGGGCAAAGTGACTTGTTCGATGCCTAATTCAGCAATGATATCTTTTTGAGCCTGGATGATATCGCGGACAACTTCATAACCAAAGTCGATAGCTTCGATGACATCCTGCTCAGGCAGCTGACTGGCCCCAGCTTCTACCATGATGACACCGTCAGGCGAGCCGGCCACAACGAGGTCTAAATCCCCGTCTTCGATTTCTTTATATGTGGGGTTAATGATGAAATCATCGCCGATTAGTCCAACTCGGACAGCGGCCATAGGACCATAAAATGGAATGCCCGCCAAAAGCGTGGCAAGGGATGCTCCAGTGGCCGCCAAGACATCGGGAGGAACATCGTGATCCATGGAGACCGTTGTCGCCACAACTTGGATATCGTTCCGCATCCATGAAGGGAAAAGCGGCCGCATGGGGCGATCAATCAAGCGACTAACCAGGGTAGCTCGTTCTGGTGGACGTCCTTCTCGGCGTAAAAAGCCCCCTGGGATGCGGCCCGCTGCATAGAGGCGCTCTTCGTAATCGACCAATAGAGGTAGAAAATCTATACCAGCCCGTGGGTCTGACATGGTGGCCGTGACTAGAACCGACGTTTCTCCCGATTCAATTAAGACTGAACCACCTGCCTGAGGTGCCAAAAGACCCATCTTAAGTCTAATATCCCGTCCATCGAAGGATATTAACTTGTCAATTTCTTGCATTTACAACTACGTCCTTCTTACTTCTTTCGCATTTGTTCTTTGGCAATCCTAGCATTGATGTAGAACAGTTGTTTCTTCTTCAAAAAAAGATGCGACTAGCGTTACGAAGTTACTTTTAAATGAATCTCAAAGATGTTTGTCTATCAGACCTTTAAGGACTTTTATCATGCTGCTAAAGCACCCTGTGGTCATTTATCTTGGCAATTTACCTGATGAGGATTGATCGTTTGTTCAGAACTAAGCATGTAACTGAAGTATGTAGAAAAGCTTAGAAAAAGAAATGCTTTGCTGAAGGGCTTGTTGGAGCAAACTGTGAATCTTTAGAAAAGTTTTAATGCCATCCTAAGGCCGTGTCTGAAGCTAAATACTTTTGCATATAAACACGGGGCAGACAGCTCGTATTTGTGTTGACCAGATTGTTGGACGAACTGGGTAAGGCTTTACTCGCTTCAGATTTGGAGGTAGCTCAGGGAAAGATACCCTATAGTAGGCTCGTTCGACGGAATTTTGTTGCATATGAATGTCTTGGTAACAGGTGTAGCTGGCTTTATTGGTTACTTTGTGGCAAAGCGCCTGCTGGCTGAGAATGACGTCGTTTACGGGATTGATAACCTGAATGACTACTATGATGTGTCTCTTAAACAGGGTCGGCTAGATCAACTATTACCTGAGCCGTCATTTACCTTTGCCAATATAGACCTGGCCGATCGCAGTAGCATGGCTGCTTTGTTTGAGGAGCAATCGTTTGACAGGGTCATTCATTTGGCTGCTCAGGCTGGAGTTCGGTACTCTCTCAAAAATCCCTATGCCTATGCCGATAGTAATCTGGCAGGCTTTATCCATATCTTGGAGGGATGTCGCCATAGTGGTGTTGACCATTTGGTCTATGCTTCGTCAAGCTCGGTCTACGGTGCGAATCGTCAGGTGCCGTTTGCCACGATGGACAATGTTGATCATCCGGTATCGCTCTATGCTGCAACTAAGAAAGCTAATGAGCTAATGGCCCATTCCTACAGCCATCTTTATGGACTGCCTACGACGGGGCTGCGGTTTTTTACGGTTTATGGTCCTTGGGGTCGACCGGATATGGCCTATTTCAAGTTTGTAGATGCGATCGCAAACGACAGACCGATCCAGGTCTATAACCATGGCAAAATGCAGCGCGACTTCACCTATATAGATGACGTGGTGGAAGGGGTGGTCCGAGTCATGCGCTTACTGCCTAAGCCCATCACGCATGAAGCTTTTAATACGGCAGCACCCTACAAGCTCTATAACATCGGCAACCACAGCCCTGTAGAGCTGATGCGGTTTATTGAAATCATTGAGCAGACATTGGGTAAGACCGCTAAGAAAGAAATGATGCCCATGCAGCCAGGAGACGTGCAGGCGACCTACGCTGATGTCGCCGATCTGTCTGCTGACGTGGGCTTTGCCCCCAGCACTCCCTTAGAGGTGGGTATAGAAAAATTTGTTGTCTGGTATAAAGGCTATTACGGTCTAGGCAAGCTCAAGCGCTAGTGTGACGACGCAGGGTGCGATAGCCCAAAATGCCAGCAATAGCGACTATCAAAAGATAAGGACTATAGGCCAACAGCCACAGTCCAAGCTGCATCAGTCCGACCGTTAGATCGCCCACCGATTGAGTGGCCTCGCGCCAGGTGGCTCCAACGGTTTCACCCAGCGGGCGTCCGATAGGCTGGGAGGCGACCGCCGCTGCGAGCGTCAGCTCTACCGTGGAATACCTTACCTGGGTCTGTAGGTTTTGTACGCGGGCGTCAATTTGTTCAATTTGTTCACGCACGCGACTCAGCTCTCGTGACACTTCCAGCACATGGGAAATCTCTCCAGAGCGCTCCATAATTTTGAGCAGTGCACTTTCTGATTTTTGAAGATTGCGCAGTCGTGCCTGGGCATCGACAATTTGGTTAGAAGCATCTTCAGCGCTTAGGCCCTGTTGCTGAATGGTGCCTAGTTCTCCGAGAGCCGCGAGTAACGGATCTAAATTTTCCTGGGGGACTCGAATACGCAGATAGGCGCTACGTTGAATGGCTTCTATCTGATTGTCTTGGAGATCTAAAATATCGCCCTGCTGTGCACGAATGACTTGTGAGGCACGTTTAAGACTTTCGTCGAGTGAGTCTACGACTAGACTCAGCTGGGCTCGTTTAATGAGCTGTGGTTGTCCAGCGGCAACAGCCGCATTTTCTGAAGCTGGACTGCTAGCGTCAGCTTCAACGGTCTCTGCCTCTGTTAGGACATCGGCAGATTGTGCGATCTCAGTTTGCTCCATCGGTGCTCCAGCTTCGGAGCTGACTGTGCTGCCGAGGTCATTAGCAGCAGCACAGCTAGCCAAGCTAGCCACTGCTACAAGGATCGCTAGACCGGCTCTTGTTGACGTTGCCATGGTTTCTCCTGCTGCTCAATTGGGTTCATGGCCCTAGTATGAGTGGAGAATTTTGATGATTTGGCCGGGTTACAGAATTTGCAACCGCGCAGATCTCCAGTTTCTTAAGCAAAAGCCCGGTACTTTTAAAGTACCGGGCTTTTATGCGGATGAAAGGACTTGAACCTTCACGTCACGAAGACACTAGAACCTAAACCTAGCGCGTCTACCAATTCCGCCACATCCGCTTGCGAACTCCATACTATCAGAGAATTCGAACAAGATATAGACGGTTCTCTGGAATAGACAACTCTATCCTAACCAGACCATTATGATGGTGTGTACATGCGGTTAAGCTACAGCACAATAGTGGCTTAGACTACTAAGTGACTACTATATATATGTTTAATTGTGTAGACGGCGATTATCGCCTCTACAGGCGCAGTGGGAGAAACCTAGCGGATGGGAAAGGTCGTCGGTATTGACCTCGGTACTACCAACTCAGTTGTCTCAGTCATCGAAGGTGGCAAACCGGTGGTCATTGCCAATATGGAAGGGATGCGCACCACACCTTCAGTTGTCGCATTTAGTAAAGAAGGCGAGCGCTTGGTGGGGCAAATGGCCCGTCGACAGTCGGTGCTCAACCCTCAAAATACGTTCTATAACGTCAAGCGCTACTTGGGGCGCAAGTATACAGAGCTGAGTTCTGACTCAAAGCGCGTTCCCTACACGGTGCGCAAAGATAGTGAAGGCAATGTTAAAATTCGCTGTCCGCGTCTAGATAAGGACTTTGCGCCTGAAGAAGTGTCGGCCATGGTGCTGCGTAAGATGGCTGAAGAGGCCAGTCGCTATATGGGGCAGCCAGTGACGGGCGCTGTTATTACTGTGCCGGCCTATTTTAATGACGCTCAGCGTCAGGCGACGCGAGATGCTGGCCGGATTGCGGGGCTAGAAGTCAAACGGATTATCAATGAACCGACGGCGGCAGCGCTGGCCTATGGATTAGACCAGCAGTTTAATCAGACGATTCTGGTGTTCGATCTAGGCGGCGGCACGTTTGATGTGTCTATCTTAGATGTCCGTAACGGGGTGTTTGAGGTCAGATCTACCAGCGGTGATACCCAGCTAGGGGGTGTCAACTTTGATAAGAAGATTGTTGACTGGCTGGCAGATGAATTTTTAGAGCTTGAAGGTGTAGACCTGCGTCGAGACCGTCAGGCTCTTCAGCGTCTAACAGAGGCGGCTGAAAAAGCAAAAGTGGAACTTTCAGGGTTGCCAACCGCAGAGATCAACCTGCCATTTATTACGGCAACTGCCGATGGTCCCAAGCACATCGAGAAAAAGCTATCGCGATCGCACTTTGAAACCCTGTGTGCCGATCTCATCGGTCGCTTGCGCGCTCCCTTGCAGCAGGCCATGGGTGATGCTCGTGTGTCCCCCTCTCAAATTGATGAGGTAGTCCTAGTAGGGGGCTCTAGTCGTATGCCTATGGTGCAGCAACTAGTGCGCTCAATGCTCAGCAAAGAACCCAGTCAGAATGTTAATCCTGATGAAGCGGTGGCGGTAGGAGCCGCCATTCAAGCCGGTATTCTAACTGAAGAAGTTCAAGACATCATGCTGCTGGATGTTACTCCCCTGTCATTGGGCTTGGAGACCATCGGCGGTGTGATGAAAAAGGTCATTCCGCGTAACACCACGATTCCGGTCCGGCGCTCCGATGTGTTTTCTACCTCGGAAAATAATCAAACCGTGGTTGAAGTTCATGTGCTCCAGGGAGAGCGCGAAATGGGCACAGACAACAAGTCTCTGGGACGCTTTAAGCTCATGGGCATCCCGCCAGCACCGCGCGGTATTCCCCAAGTGCAGGTGTCCTTTGATATTGATGCCAACGGTATCCTGCAGGTATCGGCCATGGATAAAACCACGGGCCGAGAACAAAGTATCACCGTACAAGAAGCGTCAAATCTTTCTGAGGACGATGTCCAGCAAATGCTGCGCGAAGCCGAAGAATTTGCCGATGTGGATCGCGGTCAGCGGGAGCGGATTGAGAAGCGCAATCGAGCCGAGACGCTGACGTTTCAAGCAGAGCGCGCTATGCGTAGCGTATCCATTGATTTTGGCCTGCAGTTTGCTCGCGATCGCAAGCGCCGCATCGATAACCTAATTCAAGATCTGCGCGATGCTCTCAAGCGTGAAGATGAGCGCATGATCGACATGATTCAATCTGAGCTGCAGGACGAGCTCTACGAACTCAATCGCGAAGCCTATCTCTACGACGCTGACAATGACGACGGCAATATCTTTAGTCAGATTGGCGATACCCTCAAAAAAGCGTTTGACGACGACGACGATTACTACCGTCGCGACTATGACTGGAACGGTCAAAGTCAGTGGGATAGCCCCAGCTGGTCGGCAGGTCGACGGGACAATCGCAGCGGCTGGGATGACTGGGATGATGGCTGGAGCCGTGGCTCAGCCAGACCTGCTGGTAGCTCTGGCAATCAAGGATATAATTCGCCGCGCGGTGGCTATGACAGCGGCTATGGCAGTGAAGATCCGCGCCGTAGTAACGGCGTACCCCAAGACTACGGGCAGGCGGCTCCCTACGAACAATCTCGCTACGATCAAAGACGCTACGATCAAGCACCAGACGATCGGGAGCGTTACAGCGCTGACTCCTATGATGCTCAAAGACAGCCTCAGCGGAATCCCTACGATCAGGAGCGCGGCAGCAGCTATTCCCAAGATTCCTACAGTGACCCCTACAGTAGTCCACAACCTTACTACGACCAGGGAAGCAGTGACCCGGCAGGACAAGACTTCAATAACCGTGCAGATCGCCGTCAAAGCTACGAGCAGCGTTATTCCTCATCGGGGTATGGCAGTGAGCCGCGACAAGATCAGGTGCCGCCGCTATCAGAACAAGGTTGGGACGCATCTAGCAGAGACTCTGAGCGTCCCTGGTCGCAGGATTCTGGTCGCCAGGACTACGGTCGCCAGGACTACGGTCGCCAGGACTATGGTCGTCAAGACTATGGCCAGCAGCAGGACGCTGGTCGCAATACCTACGATCAGTCCGGAGGATACCGACAAAATCCTGCCAATACCCCAGCGGCGTATGGCCAAGATTACGAGGGACAGAGCTACCGTCAAAACACTTCCTCGGGTAGCCGCCCTGTAGACCGCTCCTCTGATAGTGGACGTTACCCGGCTTCCGGCTCTGGATATCCACCCCAGCCCCCTAACGGCTCTTCAAATAACCCCGCCTCAAACACAGCCCCGACCAACCAATGGAGTTCTAGATCCCCTGCGGATGATGATCCGTGGGCCGATAAACCGTCCGACAGAAAGAGCGCCTATCCCCCCACTTCCCAGGGCACTGAAGGTACTGCTAGACGCTCAGGCGCTTCGCCACGCTTTGATAGTGATGATTGGGGAGACCAGGACGAAGTCTGGTAGAACGGTCAGACTCTATTATGCAGAATTTTCGAGACTACTATGAGATTCTCGGTATCGTCGAAGATGCTGATGCTCAAGCTATCAAGCAGTCATATCGTCGGCTCGCAAGACAGTTTCACCCCGATCTAAATCCAGGCGATCGAGACGCTGAAGAGCGATTTAAATCTTTGGGTGAAGCCTATGAAATACTGTCAGACACCTCACGTAAGACTCAGTACGATGACTATCGGCGTTACTGGCTGCGGCAGAAATCTGAAGCTGACTATCGTGATTTAGACGACTTTAATCGGTTTGTTGACCAGCTACTTAATCGTCATGAGGTTACACCACCTGCTCAGGCTCCCGATCAACCTAAAACGTCATCCCCTAGGGAGATGCGTCGTCGTGATGCTGAAGCATCGCTGCATGTTCCCTTAGAACGAGCCTTTCAGGGAGGGCCTGAACGCGTTCGCCTTGGAGACGGCCGCGCCCTAGAAGTGGATATGCCACCGGGGATGGTTACTGGTCAACGTATCCGGCTACGGGGACAGGGGCTTGATGGGGGCGATCTGTATCTAAATATTGTGGTAGAGCCCCATCGATGTCTACGAGTCCAGGGGCGTGATGTTGTCTGTCATCTGCCCATTACACCTAGCGAAGCTGTTTTAGGCGGGCAAATCACAGTTCCTACCTTGGATGGTCCTGTGCAAATGACAATTCCTGCCGGTATTCAGTCTGGGCGCAAGCTACGGTTGGCCGGTAAGGGCTATGGACGTCTTCCTACAGAACGAGGTGACCAAATTGTTGAGATTGAGGTAGTGATTCCAAAACTGCTTAGCGACCAAGAAGTCGAACTCTATGAAAAATTGAGAGCGACCGAGTCCTTTAGCCCCAGAGCAAATCTGATGTACTAATTAGAGCCTCAAGCTAAGCACCAAAATAGGCTGGAGCCTGCCCTGGTATCCATTTAATATTGCAGCCGACGCTGGGCATCTGGTCTTCAGAAAGAGCCTGACCCTTTAACGCGGTATCAATGGCCGCTCGTAAATCTTTACCGGTGACGGGTTTGCCATTGCTGGGGCGACTATCGTCTAGCTGTCCTCGGTAGGCAAGTTGAAGATTGCCATCAAACAGGAAAAAGTCGGGGGTACAGGCAGCCGTATAGGCTTTGGCAACAGCCTGGGTATCGTCGTAGCAATAAGGAAAGCTAAACCCTTGAGTCTCTGCTTGAGTTTGCATGTACTCAGGCGCATCTTGGGGATGGGTTTCCACGCTGTTAGAGCTAATAGCAACGATGCCTAACCCTTGCTCAAGGTAGTCGTGCCCGATTTTTTCCAGCTCCTGCTCTACATGTTTGACAAAAGGACAGTGCACGCAAATAAACATAACCAGCAGGCCTTTTTACCCTCAAACGTCTCAAGGGTAATCGACTTACCAGAGACCACATCCGTCAAGTCAAACGCAGGTGCCTTTGTCCCAAGCGCCAGCATTGTAGATTCGACCATCACCATAGCAAATGCTTCCTTAAATTTTTTATGTCAATGAAGAGTCAGATTGGCCATCAGCCACCAAACGCCATGGCTGACATGACCAGTGCAGAGAGGAGTAAACCGGGGCTTAGTAGCAGAAGTAGTGTGAGGAGTTCGTTCATTTCCATAGAGGTTAGGATCCTTTAGTAGAGGGCGTCTATAGTTTTAGCTCTATTCATCATGGCCGATAAATCTATGGGGTGTGGGGAATTTTTATCAAAAATATCGGTCACGTTTGATAAAGTACCCTATGCTTTAACTTCTAATCGTGTTGCTGGTGTTTGGCAGGTCAAGTCTATGGGGTTAAATCACTATTTTCGGTGGCTGGGAGGAAGTTTTATCGCTGTTGCTGCACTGACGATGCCGCCAGCTTGGGCTGAGGAGCTACAGAATTGGTCATTTGATGAAGCCAAAAGCGAGCTGACGTTTTCTTTGTCAGATACAGTCTTTCCTGAGTTTTTTCTGTTGTCAGAGCCGCCCCGTCTGGTGCTTGATATTCCGGCAACAGAAATTGGAGCATTAGAACCAGAGCAGCTTTATGACGGTGCGGTGCAATCAATTCGAGTAGCGCAGCATACGCCAGAACAGGTTCGAATCGTGATTGAACTGGCGTCTGATATTGTTTTGACTCCCGATCAGGCTGATATCCAATTTGACGAGGCGGATGGTCAACGACATTGGCGATTTCGTCCGCTGGTGGCCGATAGTGCGGCTCCTGCCGCAGACGCCGTAGCCTCGTCATCTGGGTCTAGCAGCAACCTTAGCTTATCAGCCGATAATCTCAAAATTCCTCAGCAGCCAACCTCAACAGCGTTACCCATTGACCCCTATGATACTGAGTCCGCAGAGATAGTATCTGTTCCGCCCCTAGTAGCTGCAGAGTCGTCTGGTGCTAGCGATGCAGCCGTGGCGACCGTTCCAGATTTGCCACCGATGACGGTTCCGGAGCTAGAAGTACCCGATTTAGATGACGAGGTGATACCAGCGGCGATCGCAGAGAGCGATCGCACTGATCTGCCAGACATTAATGCCGGTGTGCAGCCAGATATTGCCGCAGCTGAGCCTTTCGAACCCGAGCCATCAACGATAGAACCAGAGCCGTCCCTATCGAGTGAAACTTCTTTGTCGGTAGAAGCTCCTGTGGCAGCGTTAGAGCCCTCAGAGAGCGATGCTGTAGAGATGCCTTTACCCGAATTATCTGATGATGTATCCGGTGAAATCGGCGAGACCTCGGTGGATATTGAAGCGACTGCACCGAGTGTTGAAACATCTGAAGCGATTGCTCCAGCACCGATGACAGAACCCGCGGGCGGCCCGACAGAAACAGCCTTAGCTCCTGTAGAAGAAATATCCGAGCCGCAGCTGGCTGAGAACAATACGACACAGCCGCAGACGATTCAACAACCTGCAGCCAATCGAACGATCGTCCAAACTGAAGTGCCGGCCCCGCTGGTATTTGGTCAGCCGCTGCCCAGCAGCCCGAACTAAATCAGCATGTTGGCCATGTTTGAAAGCTTATGAGGCTTCTGAGCCGACTGCTGTGATGAGACCGGTAGCGTGAAATGTATCTGCGTACCCTGATCTTTTCCTTGGGATACGGCCCAAATTTTACCTCCTTGGGCTTCGACGATTTGTCGACAAATAGCCAACCCCAAACCGGTGCCTCCAACCGAGCGGCGCAGCGCTCCTTCTTCTTGGTAAAAACGCTCAAAGACGGTTTCTAGGCGCTCTGGTTCGATGCCTCGACCGCTATCGTTGACTGAAACCTCGACTAGGGTACTATCCTTGAGTTCTGCTCGGAGGGTAATCTGGCCGTCGGCGTCTGTAAATTTGCAGGCGTTATCTAGGAGCTTAGTCAGTACCTCGACAATCCATTCCCCATCGCCTCGAATGAGGGGAAGGTCGTCTGGAATATCAACGGAGATATTAGAGCAGTTTGTGTTGACGCGTCGACTGCTTAGGGCTAAGGCAATACATTCACTCAGATAGAGAGATTCTAGATTCCATTCAATCCGACCGCTTTCTAGACGCGATAGGGTGAGGAAGTCCTGTACTAGCCGCTGCATGCGTTCGGAGTCTTCCATGGCCGTTTCCAACATGACCTGGCGCATGTCTGCTGGCATGTCTGGCTCGGTAAAGAGACTTTCAAGACACACGCGAATAGTTGAAAGCGGCGTCCGTAGCTCGTGGCCGGTAATGGCAATTAGGTTGCTTCTAGTTTTTTCTAGGGCTTCTAGTTGCTGGTTAAGCTGTTCAAGGTTGGCATAGGCTTCTGCTTGAATAACGGCAACGCTCAGCTGAGCGGCCACAGCTTCAACTAAACTAATGTCATGATTGCTCCAGGGTTGAGACTCAATATCGCACTGGTGCAATTCAATCATGCCCAGCAGCCGCTCTTGGTAAATTAGCGGCACTAGCAGGCAGCCGCTAATGCTCCATTGATCGAATAGGGTCTGGATGATGGAGGCATCTTCAAACTGACTATCATTTCTCTCGATGGGAGTATCACATAGATACACCAGGGATTCTCGCTGACGGTTGACGGTCTGAAATAAGGGATTTTCTAGTAAAGGCCAGGACTTACCTTTAAGGGAAGAGACGCTGGGCTGTCGAAACTCATGTTGAATTTTGACGGTAGTCGTATCACTGCTGCGGTAAATAATGCAGCGACAGGCGGAAATTTCTTGACCGAGTTCGTGAGTTGCGATCGCAAACACCTCAGTCGGATTTAGAGACTGACGAATAGCCGATGTAATCGAGTTGATTAAACGCTCCCGATTTTCTTGGGCCGCCATCGTTCTATACGCTTTCAGCAGCTTATACTGGCTGGCCTGGACATAGGTAACCAGGCGTTGGGCAAAGGGAGATGCCTCAGCAATCTTTTCTCCATGGGAGCCCCCTGCCAAAAAATTAGCTGACAAAAATTGCGTCTTGGCTTGACTGATTTTCTCAATCAGATCGGGGCGATACTGGCCAATCCGCTCTAGCAGAATATAAGCTGCCTGTTCACACACATGACGATCGAGGGTCCAGATACCTTCAAAACGCCGACTTTGATCTAGAGCCGGTACACCGCTAATAATTTTTGGTTTTTGAGATCGCTGAGTATGCTCACGGCAGATCAAACAGGCCGTATATTGCTCACCTAAAACCACCAGATGCCATTCATCAATCAAGGCATCTTCTTTATCAAATGCAATTGTCTCGTGGTGGGTGTCCCTATCCGTATTTGCAAATTTAGTATCGGCAGCGGCGAGTATGTAGACTTGCGGTGTAATATCTGCCAACCGTAGATACCGATGGGCTTCTTGACGATAAAATCGCTCCTGTTGGAAACTGGCAATCATCAAAGGCCGATCGCTTCCGGCCAATACCTGATCTTCCATCGCGTGAGAAAGAGCCGTCAGCGATGTTTTAAAGTACATTTGTGGTCTTAGGTTCGGTAAGACCGCAAGCAACTCGTCTAGAACTGAAGCCGGATTGCCCATTCACCCTTCGATTAAATCGATGCTATAGCGGTTTTCCTAGCCCATGAACGCGCTCACGACCGGATGGCTGTGGCGATTCCTATTTACTACCTCACCAATTAATCTATCGAGGCATAACTGACCCAACCATATCAGTGGCTATACGGGCTGCGGAGGAATTGTAACTAAGCTTAGGGGAAAAGATGGCATCGTGAGGTAAGCAAATTTATCGAAGCCCACAAACTAAACCCATAAATCAAAGGGACAGCTTCCAAAACGGAAACTGTCCCTCAACGCTAATCAAAACGCGCTTAGAGCGCTAAGTCATAGCAGACAACGCTAACGTTTAGGCAACACCGCCCATATCGCTAGTGTCCTTGAGGAAACCACTGTAAGCTTCCATGCCGTGCTCACCGATATCCAAACCCTTGAGTTCTTCCTCGGCAGCAACGCGTAGACCAAAGGCAGACTTCAGAATGGTCCAAACTACCGCACTAAATACAACGGTAAATAGACCAATGGCAACGATACCAATCACCTGTGAAATCAGCTGAGAAATACCACCGCCATAGAATAGGCCCGCAGACGTATCAAATAGACCTACTGCCAAAGTACCCCACATACCACATACCAGGTGTACGGAGATGGCACCGACAGGATCGTCGATCTTAATGCTGTCAAAGAAGCCAACGGAGAAGACGACTAGAACACCCGAAATCAGACCGATAACGACTGCGCCAAAGAATCCAGCACCTGCACAGCCAGCGGTGATACCCACTAGGCCTGCCAAGATACCGTTGATGATCATGGATAGATCGGGCTTACCGCTCATAGCCCAAGCCGTAAAGGTGGCTGCAACGCCACCAGCAGCAGCAGAAAGGTTAGTGGTGACAGCGATATAAGGAACAGCTGTACTAGCTGCAAGCTCGGAACCGGGGTTAAAGCCAAACCAGCCAATCCACAGGATGAGACAGCCAAGGGTGGCTATGCTCATGTTATGGCCAGGAATTGCATTGATTTGACCGTCTTGATATTTACCAATACGAGGGCCAAGAATAGCTGCACCCGTAAGCGCTGCCCAGCCGCCGACCGAGTGTACAACAGTGGAGCCAGCAAAGTCAGAAAAACCACCTGTGGGTAGATCTCCTAACCAGCCGTTTCCAGACCATACCCAGTGACCTGTAATGGGGTAGGAAATCGCTGTTAGCAAGATGCTAAAGATAACGAAGTCTACAAATTTGATCCGCTCTGCAACCGCGCCAGACACGATAGTGGCAGCAGTACCTGCAAAGGCAGCCTGGAATAAAAAGAACACGGGGGCTGTTAGATTTCCAGCGTAGGGCTCTTCAGCTGTCAAGCCAGACAGAAAGAAGTTACCCATGCCAAAGAAAGCATTGGCCTCGTTGAACATGAGACCAAAGCCAATTGCCCAGAAAGAGAGCGTAGCTAGAGCAAAAACAATTAAATTCTTGGAAAGAATGTTAACAGCGTTCTTCTGGCGACAGAAGCCGGTTTCTAACATACCGAAACCAGCGTTCATGAAAATCACCAGGACAGCTGCAACCAGCACCCAGATGTTATCTAAAACAACTTGAACATTTTCAGCGGTAATGGCGTCTTCTTGTGCATGGGCAGCCGTATTCCAGGTGGCGACAATAACCAGCGCCAAAGGAATACAAGCCAACCAAGCCCAAGAAAAGCTTCTGCCAAAAAAGCGCTTCGCCATTTGATCAAATGGTGGCGCATAAGAATCCCAGACAGACGACTTCCGTCGCTTTGCCTTGCGGCTAAAATTTAGACTAGACATCTCAACAGACGTTCCTACAACACAATCCAATCAACTCAAACCCACCATCGTCGGATCAGCTTCGATAGCGGAGTTCTCGTGTGAGGGGACCTTGACAGTTCAAGATACTTAATGACCGGCAACAGGTCTGTTACTTCTGACATGACTACGTTGGATAGTGGGAATACTTAAAAACGGATTAAGTCTTCACCAATCACCCAGACCAGATCACATCAAACACGGTTAAACCATGGACCTATTTACACGGATGCATTGTGCATATCTATGTAGATAGATTCCACCAATTTCAGCCAAGTCATTCTGTATCAGAGAGCACACTTGATTCGTGTGAATGGGATATTAGGTGTTTGAGACCGGCTAATTTTTGGTTTTTTGCAAAAATTAATACTTTCTAGGCCAAGGAAACCTTGTTACTGGGGCTCTTTATCAGTATTACTTGATGGAAACATAGTTTTTAGATATGGATGGGGGCCGAGGGTATCCAAGCGCTCTTGTTTTTTAATCACGCTTTCTTCAAGGGTTTTTCGATAGTCCTGTATTTTTTCTAAAAGGACGCGATCGCAAGTGGCCAAAATTTGGGCTGCTAACAGCCCCGCATTCTTTGCATTGCCAATAGCCACGGTGGCGACGGGAATACCGCCGGGCATTTGCACAATGGAATAGAGCGAGTCTACGCCTTGAAGCGATCGACTTTGAACCGGAACTCCGATCACCGGTAGTGAGGTCAACGCCGCTACCATTCCCGGCAGATGGGCCGCGCCACCGGCTCCTGCAATAATCACCTTTAGTCCGCGCTCAATAGCAGTTTGGGCATAGCTTGCCATGCGATTGGGCGTGCGATGGGCAGACATGATAGCGACTTCGTGGGGAATGCCAAAGTCTTCACACACAATGATGGCTGCTTCCATAGTAGGCAGGTCAGAATCGCTGCCCATGATGATGCCGACAAGGGGAGAGGTCATAAAAGTAAACAGTAAAGTGGCATCCCTGGCTCTGCCAGGGGGATGTTGTTAGCCTACCGGGTTCCTATGGGATGATTTGTACAAATATTTGAAACAGCCCATGTCAATTTTGCTCAATGCGCGACTACCTCATATGTCAGGACTTTATTGTCTTGAGGTAGTGAGCAATCAGCTGCGGTCCATGATGCCCATGGCTAAAGTGTCTGCTAATGCCGTGCAAGCTGTCGATCTAAAAGGCGATTGGGTATCGCTAGGGGGCGTAGACCTGCAAATTAATGGAGTACTAGGTCTGGCTTTTCTGGATCTAAGCGATCCTCTAGAGCTGCAAAAAGCGGCCAGCTTTTTGTGGGAGCAGGGAATTGATGCCTTTACGCCGACGTTGGTGACGGCTCCCGCCGATAAAATTCAGTGCAGTCTGGCGGTTATCCATGACTATCAGACGAGTGATTTAAACGAGCGGCCTAACCATGCCAGGGTATTAGGGGCCCATCTAGAAGGACCGTTTCTAAATCCTGAAAAGCGTGGAGCCCATCCTCAAGAACATCTGCAACCGCTATCGATCGATCGGGTAAAAGCGCTGTTAGAACCCTATCTGAAGGCTATCCAAATTGTGACCCTAGCGCCAGAAATGGAAGCGGCCGCCGCCGTGATTCCTTGGCTACGATCGCACAATATCATCGTTAGCTTGGGACATTCTTTAGCCACGGCCGCCCAGGCGCAAACCGCTTTTTCCCAAGGTGCTTCCATGATTACCCATGCGTTTAATGCTATGCCAGGGCTGCATCACCGTGAGCCAGGGCTGTTAGGCGCTGCCTTGACTCATCCCAACGTGTTTTCTGGGCTGATTGCAGATGGTCAACATGTGTGTACGACGATGCTTGATCTACTACTTAGAGCCGGGCGAGGGCAGTCTGAGGCAACAAATGGCGGTTTGTTTTTAGTGAGTGATGCCCTAGCTCCTCTGGGGTTGCCAGACGGTCGCTATCCCTGGGACAGTCGTGAAATAGAGGTGACAGCAGGCACTGCCCGACTGTTGGATGGGACCCTATCTGGCACGACTCGCCCGCTCCTGGACGGGGTTAAAAATCTGGTCAAATGGGGGCTGTGTAGTATTGACGAAGCCATTATGCTGGCGACCGAGCGACCGCGTCAGGCGATAGGGTTGCCTAGTTTGGCTCCTAGACAAACGGCTCACTTACTGCGCTGGCACTGCGCGGGTACTAACCTAAGCTGGCAGCGCATCTTAGAGGACTGACACGGGCTTCTGCCGCTAACTGCTGCAGCAAAATGACTCTGTATTGATCTCCATAGCCTGCGCTATTCGCTTTGGTCCAAAACGTAATAGGATCTGACGGTAGAGAAATCCTATTGACTATCCCTGATCCATCTTATGACCAGTGCAACTGACGATAAGACCATCGTTCGTGACTATTTCAATGCCCAAGGGTTTGATCGTTGGAGCCGGATCTACGGTGATGGTCAGGTTAATAAAGTTCAACGCGATATTCGTGAGGGGCATCAGCAAACGGTTGAGCATGTCCTGTATTGGTTTAAGCAGGATGGTAATGCTCGAGATCTGACCGTATGCGATGCTGGCTGCGGTGTAGGCAGCCTAAGTATTCCCCTGGCGATGATGGGAGCTAGGGTCTCTGCGAGCGATATTTCTGCAAAAATGGTGGAGGAGGCCAGTGCACGGGCTCACGAAATTCTTGCACCTGAGGCAGTTCCTGCCTTTTCTACTCAGGATTTAGAAGTGTTAGACGGTTCATATCACACCGTAGTTTGTTTAGATGTCTTGATCCACTATCCCCAAGAAAAAGCTGGGGATATGATTGCCCATCTCAGCTCTTTGGCAGAAGAACGACTAATTTTGAGCTTTGCTCCTAAGAACTTCTTCTATACGGTGCTAAAGCGGATTGGCGAGTTTTTTCCTGGCCCCAGTAAGGCAACTCGGGCCTACCTTCACAGTGAAGCGGAGATTCGCGCCGCCTTAAAAGCTAATGGCTGGGAGATTAAGCGTAAAGAATTTACAGCTACCCAGTTTTACTTTTCACGGCTGCTAGAAGCGGTAAAAGTCTCAGGTTAGCTAGTTCTGGGCTAGGACTGAGAAAAGGCCGAGGGCCGATCAAGGGTGTTGGGCTGGTGCAGCCTCACACAGCTGCGTCCAGAATTTTTGGCCGTGTATAGACCTAGGTCGGCCATTTCAACCAGGGCGCTAGGCGGAATTTCTAAGGTGGGAATAAAGCTGGTGACACCTAGACTCAGGGTGACGTACTGAGCTGTCTCGGATGTAGCATGGGGCAGCTGATAATCAATCAGTTTGGCTAAAATTTCGTCTGCGATCGCTAAGCCCTGTTCTGCTGATGTATTAGGTAGTAGAACAACAAACTCTTCTCCACCATAGCGGGCACTAAGACCACCGTTGGCTTGACTAACGGTACGAAATGCCTGGGCTACTTGTCTGAGGCATTGATCTCCCTGGGGATGTCCATAGGTGTCGTTGTACTGTTTGAAGTGATCTACATCTCCAATAATCAGTCCTAACGGCTGCTGGGCTCTGAGGGCTTTGAACCAAGCCTGCTGCAGACTCTCATCAAAGACGTGACGATTGGCCAGACCAGTTAGCTTATCTTTGGCCGAGAGCACCTGAAGCTGATTGGTGCGATGGACTCCGGCCATGGCGGACGCTGTCCATAATCCTAAAATCATAGGGACGACAGGTAGCCATAGCCCTACGCTAGCAAGTGCCCCATAGCCGACTGCGAGGATAAGCAAGCTTGCCAGTGGGACTAACAGGAGTCGTTGCCAGAGGCTGACGCTTTTGTGAGTCAGTAGCCCCCAGCCAACGGCAGTACTGATGATTAGAAGAGTTTCTATCCACGATGGCCAAGCATAGTTGAGTGAACGACCGTCCAAAACGGCACTCAAAATCTGGCTAGCCATTTCTCCGTGGAGTTCTACACCAAATTTAATAGTGGGCTGTCCGTTAGACTGTTTGCCAGCGGTATAAAAAATATCCGCATGGCTCAGGGCCATGCTGCCAATCAAGACGATGCGATCGCGCATCAAATCAGGTGAAATTTGTCCTTGTAGTACCTGTCTTAGAGAAACAATCTCAAACGTGTCGCTTTGCTGTCGTAGATTGAGCAGGATTTGATATCCTCTAGCATCAACAGCAGCATATCCTCCTGTATGGTCTTCTATGGGAGGGAAGGTCACGCCATTAAGCGTTAGCACAGGGGTATTTTGTTGAGGGACAATAGCAGAGGACTCTCCAGCTAGATAATCAAGAGCAACTCGCAGTCCTAGACTCTCTAGTGCATAAGTGCCGCTGGCTGCAGGAAATAAGACAGCCCGCCGAACGTGACCATCTGGGTCAACAACCAGATCGCTAGCGGCAATTTGGTCGGCTTTCTTAAGAGTGATATTGCCAGCAATAGAGGCGCTTTTCTCATTTCCAATAACTTTTTCGATACCAATGAGATTGGGCGTAGAGGCAAAAAGAGTCTCTAGCTCTTGACTGCCAGGTCCGCTGGATAAATTACGATAAAAATCAAGTCCAATCACCCGAGGCTGATAGGTTTGAATCGTGTCGATCAAACGGGCCATAGTGCGATCGCTCAGCGACGCGGTTCCTAGATAATTGTCTAGATCAGCATCAGTAATTCCTACAATAACAATGCGTTGGTCGACTGTCTCATTCGGTCGCAGCGTCATCATTTTATCAAAGGCTCGCAGCTCCAACAGCTGCAGGCCACCTAAGGCGCGTAAGCCTAGGATGCTACCAGCGGCCAACAAACTTGCAAGAACTGCAAAACTACGATGGCTGCTAAAACCATGTTTAAGATCTCTCCAGATATCTCTAACACTGTTTTTTTGCACCAGGGGCCACTATCCGCAAACGAGTTCATCACAATATCTAAGTGATACGGTGATTTCACTGCCATATCTACAGCTGAACCACCGCAGCCAAGTTGATATCTGCTGGGTTATTTCCTTGCTCTAATAGAGTCTTTACCATAATCTCAGCATCATTTTCTCCCTGACTGCCAGCAGCCAGTAACGCAGCGACAGCGTCATACCAGATCCCCTGCCTTGCATAGATACGTGCCTGCTCCAGACTTGATAAGCTATCGATACTTAATGATTCCCGATCTACACGTTCAATAAAGCTGCGTGCAGAAATTTCGGTTTGGATATGGTCAGGGCATGAAACAAATACAGTCCAGCGATACTTTTTTCCCAGCTCTAGGCTGTGCTCATTGGGTACAGTAACGCTAATGGTCGTACTTTTCTCAACTGAGACAGTTTGGGTGTATAGCGGTGTCGCCACAGCAGGATCTGAAAAGTGAAACGTCATAGAAACGGGTGCCACGGTTGACACATTCCACGCCAGTGTCGGGTTTGCAAGAGTTGTGAAAAGGTTGGCCCGATCTCCAGGGACTATGGGGGCTAGACGAGTTGTACTATCAGCGGTATCACAGCCAACATCTTCCTGTCCTCGTCGTCCCCCTGAGAGCGTTGAACTAACACTGCCCCGTTCAGGGTCTGGTGTCCAGCGAATGCGCTCGCTCCCATAGCTAGGAGTGGCTAGCCCGATGTAGCTAATCAATACCGCAGATGATAAACGACTGAGTAAGTTTAATCTGCCGGTTGGGCTCATTGACGACGCGATACGAGTGAACTGGATCATGACTAAATTGGGTTAGCAGAGACTAGAGTAAATGCCACAGGAGAGTCTGTTTGAATTTCTAGCGTATCTTTTGTTACTGGGGAACAGGTAAAGAGTACTTAAAACCTTAGAGGAGGCTCTACGGACTAGATAAAGTCTCTATGAGTAACAACAACTTTTGTTGTGATAAGGATTTTACTGTTGCTGATTTAGGCGATGTATCGGTTGGTTGGAAATGTTAAGCACCAGCATCTGGTAGATAAAATCATCCTGAGGATCGGCAACGTCAGGATTTTTAGAGTCCAAAAATTAATGCTGGAGAGATGTTCCATGGAACGTCGGTACATCCAATAATGGAGGCCGATTAAGTTTGTTTCCTGGGTAGGTATGAAAACTCTTTTGACGTCAATACCAGGGATTGCCAACCATAGTAAATCCTGCCCAATAGAATGGATGGGAAAATTCTGCTCCTGGCAGATCCCACTGAGACGGTAGTGGAATCTGCTGGCGTGAGGTATTTAACAGCCCGTTATTGACCTGCGTTGTTCCTCTAATTAAAGCGATTTGAGCCTGTCGCAAAGATTGAAAGCGTAATGCTTTTTGGGATAGCTGTGTGTAGAACTCTGTCATGAGTGCTAACGTGCCGATGTCTGAAACATTCCAAAGACTGCCCATAACTGTCTCGATGCCTGCGCCAGCTGCAAGCCCTGTAAAACCTAATTCCGCTTCAGGACTGCTGAGGGCTGTGCCACAGGCGCTTAAAATCAACAACTCTGCTTCTGACCAATTGAGGTCTCGCATTTGATGAAACGTTAGCTGAGCATCCCAAAATTGAATAAACGATTGCTCCAAATTTCCGGTATTAAATTCTGCATGGGTTGCTAGATGGAGCAAGTCGGGCTGTTGTGAAGCTTGAAGTGCCAGAAAATTATCGAGGGTGAATGTTTCATTGAGTAAAACGTCTGTGCCTTGAGTAGACTTGGCAACAATATCAAGTTCGATAGGAACTGCGGGTAAGGCCTCATGAGTCTGAAACTTTTCAGCTCCGGCAATGAGAGAACGTTGTTCGAACGGTATGTTGCCAGGCTGAAACTGGGTTAGCCCCATGCTGGGAATTACAGATATGCCATACTGCTCAATGACAAAAGAACTCTCTTTCATCATGGCGGCTAGGGGAATGGTTCGTAATCCCTGATCGAGAGAATAGAGAATATGTTGGATACCGCTTGCTGATAGGTCTGCTTGTAAAGGAGCTAGTAGCCAGCTATACATCTGACGTGCGAGGGCCTGGTAGCTAAGCGGATCCTCTGGATCGGAAACGGCCAGGCGAAACAGTTTTGCCTGTTGAATCAGCTCAGCGCGGGACACATTGACCAGATGCTGCACAGGGCTACCGACCGCAGGTACAAAGACGAGCAGAAGTTGATCGTCTGACGCGTGGGGAATGTCTGTACGGGGTAAAACAAACGTATCTTCAGGATTGGTACCTTCAGGCTGTTGGGGAACAAAAACTGCATAGACAACTGCCGAGCGAATTTGATGAGTTGAGTAGGTCTGCTGTAGAGTTTGTTGCACCGTTTGCAGGATAACCGGTTGAGTTTGGGACAGCTGCCAGTGATTTTCGTAGTTTTTACTAAAGGTATTCTCTAAATATTGAAAGGCTTCTTCATCAAAATATTTCAGACGACCGCTGGGGAGGCTAAAGCTGGTTGGTTCAACATCTGGTCGACGAGATTGAGCCGTCAGTTCTTCCTGCGCTAAGACGGTGACTTGGTCTAGGGCAGCCAGAACCTCTGATGCTGGGATAACTTGCTCAGGTGATGGCAGAGTTGGCGGCTGAGGTGGCTGAGGCAAGACTTCAGGGACAGGATCGATTTCAGGCAGAATGTTACTTTCAACAGAGCCCAGATCGATAATGCTATCGACAATTCTGGGCTGTCCATGCTGATCGGTCGTGGTCGCGACTGTGTTATCACCGGCGTTAATAGCTGGACTATTTTCGAGGAGCTGGTGTGAGGGCAAAATACCAGCATTGGTGTTTAAAGAAGTCAGCTTTGGATCGATCGGTGCAGTCCTGGTGCCAATGAGAGAGCTGTTATCAAAACCCGTGCTGCCTTGGCTAATGCCAATGAGATTGTTTCCTTGATCGGTAAACTGACCCTCTACGTCAGGGCTGGTGGCTGCACGGTTGGCTGCCACAATCGTATTAATTAGTGTTGGCGTGTTGGCGGTAGTCAGATTCTCGGAGATGCCACCGCCTGAGCGGGTTGCTGTATTCGCTGTGACGGTAACATTGGTGAGCGTTGTGGGTCCCACTGTACGAATGCCGCCTCCAATGGCAGCCTGATTTCCTGAAACGGTGCTGTTGGTGATATCTAGTCGGGATAAGTTAGAGAAACCGTTGACTCCGGCGACTTCAATGCCGCCACCTCGATTAGCTGCTTGATTTCCAGCAATGGTGCTGTTTGCGATCGCAGCTTCTGTTAGCTCTCCACTAGAAAAATTTAATAGACCACCCCCGTTGTCTGCAGATGTATTGTTGCTGATCAAGCTAGCTTCTACCGCAAGGAAACCTCCTGAAAAGTTATAAATCCCACCACCCCCACCGCCGTTTTGCAGATCGAGACCGGTCGCTTGGTTTTGAGCAATAACGCCACGATCGATTGCTAACTGGCCACGATTAAAGAGTCCCCCACCGCCCGGCGCTGTGTTGTCCAGCAAGTTGCTAGCTGTAAGCCTGCTATTGGCCCCAATCTGATTAAAAAAACCACCACCGACGTCGCTAGCCTGATTAAACTCAATAGATAGCGTGTCTAGCTCAGCTGACCCACTGTTAAAAATAGCGCCGCCGCGACTGGCTGTATTGCGACTCAATTGACTGTCACGTAGGCTGATCTTACCCTGGTCGTTGTAGATGCTGCCGCCGTCGTCCGCGGTCTGATTATTGCGGAATACGGTGTTAATTGCGGTTAAAGTGGCTTGCTCTTCGACCTGAATTGCTCCGCCATTGTCTAAAGCTTGATTATTTTCAAATAAACTCTCCTCAATTAGCAGCGTTCCTGTGTCTCGATTGCTAATGGCTCCTGCATCCGCATTGGAAAAATTACCTTCAAACACCGTATCAATCAGCGTCAGAGAACCTCGATTATCAATGGCTCCTCCATCTTGATCGAGACCAGTTACCCGATTGTTTAAGAATGTGGTGTTTTGGATTAGCAGGTTGTTTCCTTGCGTTTTGATTGCTCCTCCATGGTCTACAGCATTTAGACCGTCTCGGAGCGTCAGGTCGGCAATTGTAATATTGTTGCCAGTAATCTCAAACAAGGAATGCTCGCCAATACCGTCGCGGTTGATGTCGCCGCTAATGGACGTGTTGTCTCGTCCCTGACCTAAAAGAGTCAGTGGCTGCCCGAGATTTAGCGTCGTGCCTTCACGATAGGTGGTAGCGGCTAGGTTGAGCGTGCCTCCATTAGTAACGCTGTCTATCCCATTTTGCAGACTGCCGTTGATGCCTATATTCACCACATTGGCACTGCCTGATAGTTGACTGTCATCCTTGAGAAAAATGCGCTCATTAAGATTTAGAACAGCGGTATCGAGAAATAGGCTGCTAGTAGTCTCGTTCCTGCTAGCGTCGATTGCTGAATCAACGGTAATAACCTCTGTTGCCTGTAGCGTGACGTTGGTGTTATTGAGTGCGGCGACAATAGTTGAACTGTTGATCGTGCTGTTGTTGGCATCATTCGTGCCAGTCTCGATGGAGGCTAAGCCTTCAGCATCAACAACAGTGAGTTCTGCTGGATCGATTAGCCAAAACCCATTGTTTCCCTGGGGTGCCCCAGTATTTACACGAGCCTGATGTCCAATGGATAGCTGGTGGCCTGCCGACGTTTCAACCAATCCCCCATTTCCCTGGGCTGCTTGAGCTGAGATCGTGCCATTAAAATCTGTTGTGTCCTTTGCCCAAACGATTATCTGACCGGCATCGCCTGTGGTTGGAGCATCGGCCATCAGGGTAACGGCATCAGTGATTACGGTATGTACTGCCTGGGGTAAGCCGTTCTGTCCCTGGTAGTCTCCGCCAATACGAATAGACCCACCACCGCTGCTGCCAGAAGCATCTAAAGTGCCGCCAGAGATATCTAGAGTGTGGCCTAGCAGATTAATTTCACCGCCGTCCCAGGTGGAAATATCTCCAGTGTTATTGAGATTACTGAGCCATGATGGAGTTTCTAGAGGATCTGCGCGGTTAACTAAGGCAGTCGTGCCATCAGTGCTGACTTCTAACGTATCGCTGTGATGTAGATTTCCCCCTGTGATCAGCGCTGCTGGGCCATTGTTCATATTAAGAAAGCCAGCCGTTAGCTCTAGTTGAAGTACCCCATCGGTTTGGCCAAGAGTAATGGTATGTCCCAGCGGTGGGGCGAAAAGAGTCACTTCTCCAGCTGGAGCGCTCAAACTACCGCTATTGGTAACCTGTGGAGCCAGTAGTCTGAGGCTGTGACCGTCAGAAACGGCCAGATGTCCCTGGTTGACGATGCGTCCTGGTTGACTAAAGCCAAAGTGGGTAGGTGCTGTCACCAGGCTGGCATAGTCAGATGCGCTGAGCATATCGATCCACTGACTGCTGTTACCGAGATGGGTAGCTGTAGTCGCTGTAAAGGACCCGCCTAAATCGAGTCGGGCATTGGGGCCAAAGATCAGTCCGGCAGGGTTTATCAGATAAAGATCGGCATTGCTGCCGGTAACTTGGAGTAACCCGTCAATTGTGGACGCGTTGCCTCCTAGGATTTGGCTAATGATGGCAAGGGTAGATTCAGTTGTGATGAAGCTGGCCGTTTGCTGAGGGCTGAGATCAAATTGCTCAAAACGATGAAAAAGACTGCCAGCATTTTGAGTGCCGCCGCTGATCTCAATGATGCCCTGTTCGGATACAGTCGCCTGGGTTGCGGTATCTGCTGGTGTAATGGTTTGGGCTAGTGCCAGATAGGGCTGGCAGACAATGACTCCGCTGAGCAGCCCACAGGCGGTAATTGCTTTTGGCAAAACGTTCATAGGCGGAGCCTAGATTGACTAATTATTGAGACCGATTGACAGGGATAGCGGTCTGCACGCCGAAACCTCCGATTCAAACCCCATTAAACTCATGGAACTCTGGCAAATTTTTCGGCAGAGTGGTGGGGCATTGTTTACCCTAGAAAGACTTGTTTCTCTGGCTATCCGATGACTGCACGTCTGTGTCTTGCGATCGCATCTATTTTGGGAGGTTTATCTGTTACAGGCGGTGCCTTTGGGGCTCATGCACTCAAAGCACAGCTAAGCGAAAAAGCCCTAGCTACCTTCGAAGTAGGCACGCGCTACCAGATGTATCATTCCCTGGCATTGCTGCTAGTGGGACTTCTTTGGCTACAACTTCCGAATAACGGCTGGCTAAGCTACGCCAGTTGGGCATTTATTATCGGTACTGTGATTTTCTCAGGTAGCCTCTACGCTCTGAGTTTATCTGGCATCAAGCTGCTCGGAGCCGTTGCCCCTATCGGAGGTCTGGCCTTAATTATTGGCTGGGCGCTGTTAGCGACAGCTGCCTTTTCCCTGTCAAACTAAACCAGGCATTCGTTCCCTTTCGCCCTTACTATGTGTCGTCTACTTGCGTATTTAGGAGCGCCCATTCTCCTTGAAGACCTTATATTTAAACCTGAGCATTCCTTAGTGGTACAGAGCTACCAGCCAAAAGAGTTAGAGGTGGCTCTACTCAATGCGGATGGCTTTGGGCTGGGCTGGCATCATCCTGATGACACTACAGCTGATCCCTTTATCTATCGCAATGTTTTGCCCATTTGGAACGATGCCAATTTGCCGCATCTGTGTCGATATGTGCGATCGCGGTCATTTGTATCCAACATTCGTAGTGCGACGCCAGGACTGCCCATCGATATCAGTAACTGTCAGCCCTTTCGCCACGGTCAGCTTCTGTTTGTTCATAATGGTTGGATTGAGTCGTTTCGTCAGACGCTATATCGCCCCATACGAGATCTGATTGGTGATACGGCCTATCAAAATATCTACGGTCTGACCGATTCTGAGCATATATTTGCGCTGATTGTTCATTTGCTGGATTTAGATCCCCAGCTGGGGCTGCGGGGTGCCTTAGAAAAAGCCGTCGCCACGATTGAGTCCCTCGGTAACAAAGACCAGGTCCGGGTGTCGGGTGTGATCGTGCTCAGCGATGGTGAAAATTTAGTAGCAAGTCGTTTTGACAATCAAGCAAAAGCCCCGTCTTTTTACTTCCTGATGCAGTCGGATAGCATTATTCTCGCCTCTGAACCCTTATTTGACGCGGCGTGGGAGCCGTTGGCTCAATCCCACAGCCTGACTGTATCTGCTAGCACCCTCAAACCTAATATCCATGGTTTTTCCTGCGTTTCTTGACCTTGAATCTGCTAATAACTCACAGCTGTGTGACTATCTAAAAACGACGCTACAAACCTGTCGTGAGGGTACGCTGGCCCTGGTCCACAGCATTAATCAAACCGTGCTTCAGCAGCAGGCTCACGCTGACTTTAGTCCAGTGGGGTGGCATTTAGGACATATCGCCTTTACAGAATCGCTGTGGATTCTAGAGCATCTGGCGCAGCAGCCATGCCCGTTTCCCCACTATCGAACTTTGTTTGCAGCTGACGGTCTTCCCAAGGCTCAGCGGCAGCAGCTACCCAGCCTAGAAGAATTACTAGAATTTCTGGCCGATGTGCGACAGCGTACGTTTTCCTATTTAGACAGGGCTCCTGTGGCAGAGCAGATGCGGCTGTGGCACTGGCTGCTACAGCACGAATGTCAGCACAGCGAAACGATGTCTCTAGTTATGGCGCTGCATCGAGTGCAAGGACAGGTAACGCCGCTGAAAGCTCCGATATCTGGAGCAAGCCCCAGTGGTCCTACCGGTATGGTAGCCATTGCGGGAGGGACTGTCTCTCTTGGTTTAGACGTCGATCACGATGAGCTTAAGCGTGCGATCGCAATCGATAATGAACGGCCATCCCACTGGGTAGACGTAGAGCCGTATCAAATCGACCGCACGCCTGTGACCTGTGAACAGTACCAGCGCTTTATCTCAGCGGGAGGATATCAAGATCGGCAGTGGTGGTGCGATGCAGGCTGGCGCTGGCTACAATCGGCCAACGTCACTCAGCCGCTGTATTGGCCCGCACAAAACCTTACCGCGTTTGCGCAGCATCCGGTCTCTGGCGTTAATTGGTACGAGGCTACAGCCTATGCAAGATTTGTCGGTAAACGACTACCCACCGAAGCCGAGTGGGCTTTAGCAACGAAAGGCTTAGAATCGAAGCTTCCCAGCTTATTAGCGTCAGACCAGCTCAACTGTAATCATCGTCTGGGGTATACCTGTCCGGTGGGGGCATCAGCCCAGTCTGTTAGCGACTACGGCTGTCACGATCTGCTGGGCAACGTTTGGGAATGGACCCAGAGCTGGTTTCATCCCTACCCTGGGTTTCAGGCGTATCCCTACCGCGGCTATTCAGAAATTTACTTTGACGAACGTCATCGGGTGCTGCGGGGTGGCAGCTGGGCGACGCGTTCCTGGGCATTGCGACCCAGCTTTCGTAACTGGTATGAGCCCCATGTCAGAGAGCTATTTATGGGATTTCGCTGTGCTCAATAAGCTGGCAAGCTTTCCACGAAGGATAATCTCGCGAGCTACACTGGCCCTGTTGATCCCAGTTTTTTATGACTTTTTCTACAGCCGATCGCGGTTTTGCGGCCGCTAACGTAGCAGACCGTGCTATTGATGCCGCTCGTCTTCATATTCAAACCCTGGACAGCAACTCTTCAAAAGCTGCTGATGGACAGGATGTGATCGATGGATTAATCCAGACACCTAAATCCATCTCTCCCAAATATTTTTACGATGCCCTAGGTTCAGAGCTGTTTGAGCAGATCTGCGCTCTGCCGGAATACTACCCAACCCGAACCGAGTCAGCTATTTTTCAACGCTATGCCAGTGAGATTACTCAGCTGACGGGGGCTTGCGAGCTGGTGGAACTAGGTAGCGGCAGTGCTACCAAGACGCGTATTCTGCTAGATGCTTATCAGGATTGCGGTCTGCCACTGCGCTACATCCCTATCGACGTCAGCGGTACGATGCTAAAAGACAGCTCTAAACAGCTGCTATGCGACTATGAAAGTCTCAAAATTCATGGCCTGATTGGTACCTATGAAGCTGCACTGCAGGCACTGCCAGCCTCTAGTTTGGATACTCGTCTGGTGATGTTTATTGGTAGTACTTTAGGTAACCTGTCGCCCGAGCAGTGTGACCAGTTTCTGCAGCAGGTAAGTACGGCGCTTGAGTCAGGACAGTTCTTTCTACTAGGTTTAGATCTACAAAAAGATGTTGCCACTGTCGAAGCGGCCTACAACGACGCTCAGGGAGTAACGGCCAAGTTTGATCTCAATATGCTGCGACATCTTAACTATCGCTATGGCGGTGACTTTGATTTAGAGCAGTTTCGCCATGTGGCGGTTTATAACTCAAAAGATCACCAGATAGAGATGTACCTAGAGAGCCAGCAGAACCAAACGGTGACTCTAAAGGATTTAGCTCTAAGCGTGGATTTTGCTAAGGGAGAACGTTTGCTCAGTGAAATCTCTCGGAAATTTGATCCAACAGACGTTGCCCAGCAGCTAAGTGGTCATGGTCTTAACGTGATGAAAACGTTTACCGATGAGCGCCAGTGGTTTGGACTGATTTTGGCTCAGAAGGTTTGATGGAGCTGGGCTAGATAGATTGACTCAGGATATTTTGGACAAAGAATTTACCAGTTGTTCAGGCCCTCGATTCCTGTAAGGTGAATTCGTTCTTGGCAGAAAGCTTTGAAAACGAGATTCCGTAGGGTCTAGGAGGTTATCTAGGCCCCTAAATCCCCAAATCTGGGGACTTTGAGTCTAATGCTCTTTAACAGTTGAGAAGCAAGAAAGCTTTCAACCGGTGTAGTATTTTCGAGAAAAAGATGACAACACTCTTAGATCAAAAATTTTAAAAAGCCCAAACATTCCCCTATCAACTCCAAGTAGAAGACGAAGTGGTCAAAACTAGCAAAAACGAGGCTCAACGATAATGCCAGCCAGGGATGCTTTCCACGATGCAGTTCGTCACGCCTTGGAAAAAGATGGCTGGACGATTACCCATGATCCATTTCCCATTCGTGCAGAGTTTGGGCGAATGTATTTGATTTGGGATCAGAGAAAGTGCTTGCTGCGGAGCGAGAAGGGCAGAAAATTGCTGTTGATATAAAGAGCTTTGTGCGAGGCTCTCCAGTCTCAGAATTTCATACTGCATTGGGACAATTCATTAACTATCGCACTATTCTGGCTGATCAAGAACCAGAGCGTATTTTGTATCTTGCTATTCCCGCCGACACTTGCAATTCGTTTTTTGTGTTGACAACTGTTCAAGCAATCGTCAAAGAAAATCGCTTAAAAATTATTGTTTACAACTCTCGTCAGGAGACGATATCCCAATGGATAAGTTAGAAAACTATCGCACTATCATTCAACAGCTTTTAGAAGACTATGCTCAGTTTGATTCTGGTGATAAGGCTGTTGAAGTCCAACTATTGGCTGACACCATACGAGACCATTACCAGCTTATGCACATCGGCTGGCAAGACGAGCGGCGTATTTATGGGTGCATCTTGCATCTAGATATTAAAAGGGGCAAAATCTGGCTTCAGCACAATGGTACCGAGGACGATATTCCCACTGAACTGGTCAGACTGGGTATTCCAAAAACTGATATTGTGGTGGGCTTTCATTCTCCCTTCAAACGCCAGTTTACTGAGTATGCGGTAAGTTGAGCGATCTCAAGTGTTTCGATTACACCCGAGATCGCACCCCTACACCTACCCCCTTAACTCCGGCCCATCACGCCGCAGCAAACTGAACACCTCTCCCTGGGCGGGCGTAATCATCATGCCCGACTCCGGAATCGTCACCAGCTGACTCCATAGCGCCTGCTCCGCGTAGTTCAGCACATGCAGCCTGTGAATCACAGACCGCACCCTCTCCGGTGAGCCAATCACCAGATGGCGCAATCGTTCTGGCCGAGCAGCCGGATTTGTCAGCAACAGCGGACTTGTCGCCTCCCCCTGACGGGCAGACGATACATACGGTAAATACAACATTTGAGGGTTTCCTCTGATATGGTAGGAAACCCAAAATTTGGCCGCTCCCAGACAAGTGCGGTACGGAGCGGCCACGAGTAAAATACTACTCAGCCGCCGAGACTGCTTGCTCAGCCTTGGGGGTCAGCTATTGGTGGGAGGGCCTAATCTCCTGCCAGTAGCGTCTCGACCAAAATTTTGGGGAACCAGGCTGCACACACACAGCCATAGTCCAGTAAGTTAAACGATCCGGTGACCGGACGCAAGTAGGGTGCGCTCAGCCCGTGAGTTTTCCCTAAACGAAGCCGAAGGGAAACGTTGCAAATTGTGCGATCGCACCTACCTCCTTACCCCGCTCGGTATAAAATACCACGGTAGAAAATTAGCAAAGCACCTTGCGCTCCTTACTCTCTGTTGCTCGCAGGATAGATGCCTTTACCCATCAAATTGGTAAATTTACCTCCTGGTTAGTGCTGGCCATGATCGGTGTGGGCACCTGGAATGTCATTGGTCGCTATCTTGGCAACCTGGTCGGTCAAAACCTCAGCTCCAATGCGCTGATTGAAACCCAGTGGTATCTGTTTGATCTCGTCTTTTTGCTAGGAGCGGCCTATACCCTACAAAAAGGCGGTCATGTCCGGGTGGATGTGTTCTATGACCGCTGGTCTAGGCGGCATAAGGCCCTGGCGGATTTTATCGGCACCGTTGTCTTTCTAATTCCGTTTTCTGCCCTGGTTATCTACTTTTCCTGGTGGGCAGTGCTCAAATCGTGGGCCGTCTGGGAAAATTCGCCGGATCCAGGCGGGCTGCTGCGGTTTCCCATCAAAACCATGATCTTGGTTAGCTTTGGGCTGCTAATACTGCAGGGCATTTCAGAGGCGATCAAAAACTGGGCTATCTTTTCAGGTCATTTGCCCGTAGACAATGCTTCCTCCAACGGGGGCTCTAGCGATGCTAACTGACTGGCTAGGACCGCTGATGTTTGGTGGAGCCTTAGTGCTTTTATCCCTGGGCTATCCGGTGGCATTTTCTTTGGGTGGGGTAGCGATTCTATTTGGCCTGCTAGGAATTGCTCTTGGGGTATTTGACCCGATTTTTCTGACCGCGATGCCGCAGCGCATATTCGGCATCATGAATAATTTCACCCTGCTGGCGATTCCCTACTTTATTTTTATGGGGGCCATGCTAGAGAAGTCGGGCATTGCCGAAAACTTGCTAGAAACCATGGGCAGTCTATTTGGTCGGCTGCGGGGTGGACTTGCGATCGCAGTGGTCGTAGTCGGAGCCCTGCTTGCGGCTACGACCGGAGTGGTGGCCGCAACGGTCGTCACCATGGGACTGATTTCGCTACCAACCATGTTGCGCTACGGCTACAACAAAGATGTCGCTACCGGAGTAATTGCCGCCTCGGGCACCCTAGGTCAAATTATTCCCCCCAGCATTGTGCTGGTAGTCCTAGCGGATCAGCTGGGGGTGTCGGTGGGCGATCTGTTTCTCGGCTCATTTATCCCAGGGGTGCTGATGGCCGGGGCATTTGTGGTCCATGTGGCGGTGATTGCATTTGTGAGACCCGACTTGCTACCGGCGCTACCGGCAGACATCTTAAAAGTACGCGGACGCGATCTGGCGCTGAAAGTCCTCAAGGTGATGGTGCCGCCGCTAGCGCTGATTTTACTGGTGTTGGGCAGTATTTTCTTTGGGGTGGCCACGCCGACAGAAGCCGGTGCCCTGGGCGCAGTCGGGGCGATAATCCTCGCGGCCTGCAACCGCCAGCTGACGATCGGCGGTTTGCAAGAGGTGTGTGATAGCACCCTGCGCACCACCACCATGGTGATTTTTATCCTGCTGGGCTCTACGGCCTTTAGCCTGGTGTTTCGCGGACTACGGGGAGACAGTTTTATCTTTGACGTGCTGACTAATCTGCCTGGTGGTGAGACGGGCTTTTTAATCGTCAGCATGCTCACTATTTTCTTACTGGGTTTCTTTATTGACTTCTTTGAAATTGCCTTTATTGTGATTCCTCTGTTTGCTCCGGTAGCTCAGCAGCTAGGAATGGATCTAGTGTGGTACGGGGTGATTATTGGAGCCAATATGCAAACGTCGTTTTTGACACCGCCGTTTGGCTTTGCGCTGTTCTATTTGCGCGGGGTGGCTCCAAAGGATATCTCTACGGGCAATATCTACCGAGGTGTGGTGCCGTTTATTGCGCTGCAGTTGCTGGTGCTGGTGGCAATCATTACGTTTCCAGGATTGGTGAACTGGCTACCGTCGCTGAGTAGTTGAATATATTGAAAAGACGTTCCATGGAACGTCTGTATGAGGGCGATATGGAACGTCTGTATGTCGGGAATGCAGGTAGGGCTGTTGTATCCATGTAGTTGTTTGTAATGATTGAGTTCCTATGAGTAGTTCATCAGTAGGGCAGCGGGTTCTGTGGCTGCAGGTATTGGGATTAGCGGCTGTGCAGGGCGCGATCTCGCTGACGTGGGTGATTTACAATCTCTATCTGGATGATTTGCTGCTAACTCTAGGGTTTTCAGCGGGTTTGGCCGCTGTTTTGTTGATCATTGAAAATGCTCTGGGTGCGGTTATGGAACCGCTGATGGGTAGCTTTTCGGATCGGCGTCAGCATTGGGTGGGGAGCCGGTTTCCACAGATTGCTCTAGGGATGATTTTGTCAGCCGTCTGTTTTTTAGTGATTCCGCTGGTCGTTCTGATTGGCGTGTCGCTCAAGGCCCTGCTGCCGTTTGTTTTAGTGGCGTGGGCCATGGCGATGACCGTTTTTCGCAGTCCAGCCCTGTCGCTATTAGGCCGCTATGCTTTTGAGGCCGACTTACCCCAGGCGGCCAGTGTCTTGACCATGGTGGGCGGAGTTACCGGAGCGATGGCTCCTCTAGCCAGCGACTTTATTTTGAACTTAGGCCCTTTGGCAGCGTTCTCTATTGGCACCGTGGTGCTGTTGCTAGCCGCCTTTGTGCTGCAGCAGGTAAAGCCTGGGACAACGGTGACCGGGAATGCCGCCAAAGCAGGGGCCACCGTCGAGATGTCCTGGGCTAACCTGCCATGGATATTTGCAACTGGGGCCGGTGTGGCTCTGGGGTTGAGACTTTTGTTGCAGAGCTTTCCTAAAGCGGTGGCCGGGACTGGTTTTGGTCAACCCAAATTGATTATGGGTGCCCTGTTTATCACTGTGGCCCTCAGCGCGCTGCCCTGTGGCAAGCTGGCGACGAAGTTGGGCAATCGTCGATCGATGGTGATGGGCTTTGGGCTGATGATTTTGACTGTGATTGCCACTGCGGTGATGGGAACGGCAGGGATAGCTGTGCTAGTTGCGATCGCAATCGGCATCGCCTTTAGCCTGGTTGCTAACGGCACCCTTCCCTATGCCCTGTCTATGGTCCCACCGACAAAAGCTGGCTTAGGTACCGGTCTCTACTTCAGCGGCGGAGCGGCCGCTATGAGTCTATTAGGCAGCCTAGGGGCTGACTTAAGTACAGGTCTCGCGTTGGTAATAGCTGCTATAAGTTTTGCGGTAGCAGCAGGCTGTGTTGTTGCCAAGCAGCCCAATCTAAACGTTAGAGAATCTAACTAATACCCTCAATATTTTTATACAAATAAGCTTAATTTGATCTTTCGATCGACAGCAATGCCAGGGTGTCACTGGGCGGACGTAAATTGAGATGCCCTGACCACCCACGCTTTTCCCCCTGGGGGGTATTGAGACACGGAAACGTCAGCGCTTCAATAAGAGGGCCGCTTTTGGAAGATATATGGATAAGAATCGGTTAATGAGTGCGGCTGTTATCTCGCTCCTACTAGGGAGTGCTGCCTGCACTCAGTCACCTGATGTTGAGACAACTGATGGTGAGGTTGGCACGCTAGAACTACGGGCTAATGGCGAAGACTTCATCCGCCAGGGATTTACCAGCAAAGACGGCTGGCAAATCGAGTTTGACCACGTTTATACCAACATCCAGGACGTTGTGGCCTATCAGTCAGAGCCTCCCTTTAATCCAGAGGCGGATGTGGATATTGTGGCTGAGACCAAGACCCTACTGACAGAATCAGCCAGCCTAGATCTAGCCGAGGGCGATGAAGCAGCAGAGCCTATCCTCGTAGAACAGGTAGAGACTCCAGCCGGTCGCTACAACGCGCTCTCTTGGAAACTCGCGTCAGAGACCGAACCATCACTATTGCTGATCGGGACCGCTACCCGTGATGGTGAAACCATTCCGTTTGAAATTGCCATGAATCCCTCGCTGGAGTATTTCTGCGGTGATTTTGTTGGCGATGAGCGCAAAGGAATTCTAAATCCTGATGAAACAGCAGACGTAGAGACTACCTTTCATTTCGACCATCTATTTGGTGATATTGATACCCCCGAAGATGATGTACTTAATCGCGGCGCGCTAGGCTTCGACCCATTTGCAGCTCTAGCACAGGACGGTGCAGTCAACCTGACGCCTGAAGACCTAGAGACACAGCTCACCAAGACAGAAATGCTGCAGCTCGCTGATATCTACGAGGGCTTAGGACACGTTGGTGAAGGACACTGCCGCGCCGAGGAGATTTAATCCACACACAGATGGACGAAATTTTTAGACGGCTCATCCTTGATTGGAAAATTCGGCAAAGCCTAGCTCGTTGAGACGGTTCCAGCCGTAGACTGATTCGCGAAAGGTTTTCCACTGGTCGTAGATTTCCTTGAAATCAGCATCCTGACTGGCGTTTTCTTCGTAGATTTCGAAGGCAGCCTTTTCGGCTGCCGCCAGGATTTCATTGCTAAACGGCTTGAGCTGAACATCCGCGTCGAGCAGGCTTTGGAGGGCGGCCCCATTGACGGCGTCGTATTTAGCTAAGGTGCTGGCGTTGGACTCAACACAGGCAGTTTTGATCACTTCTTGATACGTTGGCGGCAGCGAGGTCCAGGCTTCCATGTTGATCATCATGTCAAACGTAGGACCGGGCTCCCACCAGCCGGGATAGTAGTAAAACTCGGCAGCTTTTTGCAGGCCTAGCTTTTCGTCGTCGTAGGGGCCGACCCACTCAGCGGCATCAATCGCACCGCGCTCTAGAGCCAAAAAGATTTCACTACCGGGTAAGTTTTGAACGTTTACCCCCAGTTTGGCCATGACCTTGCCGCCCAGCCCAGGAATGCGCATTTTTAACCCCTGGAGGTCGGCGGCGGTGTTGATTTCTTTATTAAACCAGCCGCCCATTTGAACACCGGTATTACCCGATGGAAAGTTGATGGCATTGAACTTGGCATAGAGCTTTTGCATGGCTTCGAGGCCACCCCCATGGTACAGCCAGGCGTTTTGCTGCTGGGCGTTAAGACCAAACGGGACAGTGGTGCCAAAGGCCAGGGCTGGACTTTTGCCGACATAGTAGTAGGCGGCGCTGTGACCACATTCCACCGTGCCGTCTTGGACCGCGTCGAGTACCTGTAAACCAGGGACGATCTCTCCTCCGGCATAGGGTTCAATGGTAAAGCGACCATCGGTCATGGCCGCGATGCGATCGCACACAATTTCAGCCGCGCCGTATAGCGTATCCAGCGACTTGGGCCAGCTGGTGGCCATTTTCCAACGTACCGTAGGCAGTGCCTCTCCCCCCTCTCCGGTAGCAGTGGGAGTAGTTGATTGGGCGCAGGCTGTCAGTGTCGCGGTGGCACCTGTCAAGCCATAACCAATTAACTGTCTACGTTTCATAGCGGATTGCGGTTGGGTAAGAGCGGATGACAAATACGAGTTGGTATAGATGGATACGACGCAACTCAGAGAACTATTAAATCACTCTGCCCAGAGGATGAATCATGTCGGCAACAGTCGTTAATAAAGGGGGCCTAATGCGATAATGCCTAGACTGTTTGCAATTTTCTCAATGACGCCAAAGCGGGTTGTTTTATCGATTTTGACAGGACTAGTTGCGCTGGTGGTGGCATCGTCGCTGTATGAAAGTTTTTCTCAACCCCAGGTGACGGGGCAGCTGCAGCTATATCAAAGTGATTTGCTATTACAGGCGTCGGTCTGGGATGAGTTAGATAGCGATGAATTTAAGCCGTTGGGCAGTGCCCTGTTGGGAGCCAATCCGCTGGAGTCAGTAGCCAAGCAGTATAAGTCGGTGCGTAAGGAAGCGGCTGGGGGCGTGGCGCGATCGCAAAAGCAGCTGGCCGCTCAGTCAGATAGTTCAACTCCCCAACCCGAGAAATTTCAGTCTGCCATCAGCCAGCAGCAAACATTAATCAGCGATATCGACCTCAAGCTGGGTCTGATTGCCGCTCAGCAAAACAATGTAGAGGATGCTCAGCAGCGCTGGCAGACGTTGAGCGCAGGCGACGGCCCCACGGCTGATACGGCCAACGTTCTTTTAGGACTCTGGACCGTACCGCCCATGATTACCCCAACCGCTGAAAGTACGATTACCAGTCAGCTCAACGGTTGGTTTCAATATCGGGCATTAGAGCAGCTGTACACCCTAGACGATCGGTCTGTGGATCTAGCCCAGTTAAGAGAGCAAGAACAAACTGCTGCTCAGTCAAAGCTAGTCAAGCTGGCGGCGGTGGGGACGATGCCTGTACTGGGCTGCCTGATCGGTATCGGTATCTTGATCTTTCTCAGCGTGCAGTGGCTTACCCAGCGAGAGAACTCGCTGCTGGGTAAATCGGCCCAGCCTTGGGAGGTACCCTGGGATGGAGAAATTATCTGGCAGGTGCTGATTGTTGGATTTTTCTTTGTGGGCCAGCTGCTCATCCCGTTTGTGCTGCAGCTGTCGGGGCTGAGCTTTGTCGCCACGGGCAGTCGTGGACGGGCGCTGTACTCCATGCTTTTTTACTTACTGATGTCGGCTAGCGGCATTGCTGTCCTGGCTGGTTCGATTTGGGCCTATCGCCCGCTACCCAAAGACTGGTTTAAGCTCAAACTGCTGGATCGCTGGCCGCTATGGGGGGCGGGCGGCTATGTGGTGGCGCTGCCGCTAATGATTGCTATTTCAGCGCTCAACCAGCAAATCTGGCAGGGGCAAGGGGGTAATAATCCGCTGCTGCAGACAGTGCTACAGGAGAGTGATTCTGTGGCGCTGCTGCTGTTCTTTTTGACTGCTGCTGTGGCTGCTCCCCTATTTGAAGAGGTACTATTTCGGGGCTTTTTGCTACCGTCGCTGACTCGCTATATGCCGGTATGGGGGGCGATATTGATCAGCAGCTTTATTTTTGCGTCGGCTCACCTGAGTCTTTCGGAGGTGCTGCCGCTGACGCTGTTGGGAGCAATTTTGGCCTGGGTCTACACGCGATCGCGCAATCTGCTCTCGTCAATGCTGATCCATAGCCTATGGAACAGTGCCACCCTATTGGGGCTTTTTTTACTGGGAAGCTGACCTGGGACTACCCGCACAGCAGCTCAGCGTGATGTCTGATGTGGTCTTCCATAAAAGTAGAAATAAAGTAGTAACCGTGGTCATACCCTGGCTGCATTCTTAGCGCTAGCGGCTGTCCGGCTTCTTTGCAGGCTGCTTCAAATAGCTCAGGCTTCAGCTGCTGCTGTTCTAGAAACGGATCGGCAAGCCCTTGATCAATCAAAATGGGACGGTCGCGCTGGGGCCGCTGCTGGACAAGTTCACTGGCGTCGTAGGCGGTCCAAGCTGTTTGATCGGCCCCTAGATACTTACCGAGCGCCTTTTGACCCCAGGCGCATTGAATCGGGGCCGCAATGGGAGCAAATGCTGAGATGGACTTATATTTTTCAGGATTGCGCAGGCCACACACCAGTGCGCCATGTCCGCCCATGGAATGACCAAAAATTCCTTGCTTAGAGTCGACTGAAAAGTTCTCTCGAATCAGTGCAGGCAGCTCTTCAGTTACATAGCTGTACATACGATAGTTTTGGGCCCAGGGCTGTGCGATCGCATCTACATAGAACCCTGCCCCGCTGCCAAAGTCCCACCCGTCCTCATCTGGGACATCCTCTCCACGGGGGCTGGTGTCTGGAGCGACCAGCATTAGACCATACTGGGCCGCATAGCTTTGAGCGCCCGCCTTGCTAATAAAATTCTGCTCTGTGCAAGTGAGTCCCGACAAGTAGTAAAGCACCGGTACCGGACGGGTTTTAGCCTGGGGAGGAATAAAGACTGCCAGCTTCATTTTGCATCGGCACTGTTCAGATAGATGACTGTAAATGCCAACGGTGCCATCAAAGCAGCCATGCTGACTGAGGGAAGTCAGGGTTAAACCTTGTGGGTGAGCCATTGAGTGTCCTAATTTTTCTGTGGTACTACTATCGCATCTAGTTTTTATGTCACTGCAGATGACCTGAGTCAATAGCCGTCTTCACATCGCCCTTTGTGAAGTGATTCTGGCATCTTACTCAGCGCCTTCTCAGGCGATCTTTAGGTTCGTTACACAGTTCTCAGGGGGTTTTCAAAACGTCCTCAGCCTAAAATTACGTCCTGCCCTAAGAATTCTAATCAGGAGGATAGCCTCTTCGTGTCAGATGCGGGTTGCTTCCATTACTGGGGTGCTACGACGTCTGGACGAAAGGTGCTCGTATTTCCACTGAAGTTTTATCACTCTAGTTATGACTATGTTTGCTTTGCGTGCTCACCGCGTTGCGATCGCAGCTGCGATGTCTGTGGGGACTATAACGACCATGGCAACAGCGGCTTCTGCTGCGACGCTGCGGGTGACCGTTGAAAACCTGGCTCCCATCAATGGTGGATTTTTAACCCCTGCATGGGTCGGCTTCCACGACGGCACGTTCGATCTTTACAACCGTAATGAATCGCTAGATGCCTTTGCTGGATTGGAGTCTCTAGTCGAAGACGGAGATACCATGGCCCTGACGGCTGCCTTTGCTGCAGAAGAGCCCGGTGGTGTTCAAGCCACATTGCTCAGCGACGGGCCTCCCCCCTTAGAGCCGGGTGAACTGACAAGTTTTTTGTTGGATGTCGATCCGGCTACCAATCAGTATTTTAGCTATGCATCTATGGTGATTCCTAGCAATGATGCTTTCATCGCCAACGGCAATCCGCTAGCGCATCAAATCTTTGATGATGCCGGTAATTTTGTCGGGGCTGACTTTGTTGTGCTCGGTAGCGAAGTGCTGGATGGCGGCACCGAAGTCAACGACGAACTGCCATTTAGTACAGCGTTCTTGGGTCAGGCAGCTCCTGATATAGGGACTGATGAAAATGGTGTGGTAACAGAGCACCCTGGTCTAACCGAAGGAATTATTCTGGGGACTACAGATTCTAGTGCGCTCAACGGCCTGCCGCTCAACTTTACCGGGGCCGATTTTACAGCCCCCGGTTATCAGGTGGCTCGTTTTCAAGTTGAGCTTGTAAATGATGTGGACGTGCCAGAACCAGGGACTATTTTAGGACTCATGGCAGTAGGTAGTTTTGTTGTTGCCAGCCGTAAGCGCAAGCAGACGGTTGGATAAGAATCGAGCTTAGACCACACCCCCATCGGGAGGGCATTTGTCCTCCCTTTTTTTAAAGCAGTGCATCCGATGCGAATTGGGGGCCGTATACCTATTGAAACCTGACTAATAGCGTTGTGATCCAGGCCGTCGATGGAATAGCTGTGATGGAGCATGAGACCGATGGGTCTTTAGTGGCTCGGCTGTGGGAAGGAGAGCTGTCTGCCCTAGGCATTCTCTACGATCGCTACGGCAGCTTAGTCTATGGCATTGCTATCAAAGGACTGCGGCGTGTTGCTGAGGCCGAAGATCTGACCCAAGAGATTTTTCTGAGTCTGATGCGGACCCGCTCCTATCAGCCTCATCGAGGTTCCCTGGCAAGCTATTTGACCACGCTGACCCGTTCGCGGGTGATTGACCGGCTGAGGGCGCAATCGACTCAATATAAGTACTTAAACCAATGGCATCAGTCGCAGACGGTTGTTGATGCAGATACACCTATGCAACACATTACCCAACAGGAAAAACGTGCCATTGTTCGTGAAGCTTTGACAACGTTAAAAGCACAGCAGCGAGAAGTGTTGGAGCTGAGCTACTACGAAGGGCAGTCTCAGCGAGATATTGCTGAACGGCTAGGGGTGCCCTTGGGAACGGTAAAAAGCTGGGCGCGGCGAGGGCTATTACAGCTGCGTAAACAGTTAGATCTGCTGAAGGAGGATTTATCATGAGTGAGCCTCTCTCGCCTCAAGAGATCCGAGAGCTAGCAGCGGGATATGTGCTGGGGGATTTAACATCGGCAGAGACGGAAGCGTTTCAAGGGCTGCTACATGAACTGCCCGCGCTCAAGGTCGAGGTGACGGCACTGCAGGAAACGCTGGCCATGATGCCCTATGGGTTAGATGACGTCGAGCCGGAAGGCGGGCTGCGATCGCAGATCCTCTCCGCTGCCAAAGCTGAATTCTCTTCACCAACGTCAGTCAGTCTGCCGCCACAGCCGTCAACGCCAACATTCAAGCGCTCACGTCTGCCCTGGATAATGAGTACGACAGCAGCCGGGCTGGCCCTGGTGTGCGGTTTGGCAACGCTGCGTCTGGGCAATCAGGTCCGTACGCTTCAGGCGCAATATTCGCCGTCTGAGCTAACCGTTGCTGGCGACCCGTGGTCAGGGCTGCGTAATCTCTTGCAAGATCATCATCAGTCTTTGCAGAATCCTGATGGCCCCGTTGATTTTGTGGTTAGCCAGCCTGATGAAATTCCAGACCTGTTGCAAGGGTTTCAAACAACCGTAGCCGCATTGCCGCTGCTACCTGACCATCAGGGCAAGTTGTTAGGGGGCAGTAACTGTCAGCTGGGAGATGCTGAAGGCTTACGTCTGACCTATCAGTTAGAGACCGACCAAACGGTGTCGGCCTATCAGCTGGTTTTAGCGGAGGAAGAGTTTCCTGAACTGCAGTCCGCGCACCTGTCGTTACAGCAGCCAGACGGTACCGGTATCGTGCTTTGGCGCGATGAGAATTATCTCTATGCCGTAGTAGCAGAGCTGCCAACGGCGGAATTACAGACATTGGCCTATGCCATTGAAGGGATTTGATTGTGGGGGCGTTCCATGGAACGCCCCCACAATCAATAAATATCAACAAATTTTAGACCTATATTTTTTGAAACATGGCACGCAAACGTAAACAACCAACGACCTGGATTCATCGTAATTCTCGCTACCTAATTGGCGGAGTATCTGCGACAGGATTACTGCTGTCTATTGGCTGTATGGCCAAGGGTAGCAGTGCTCTAGCCGGGAGTGCCTATGTGCAACTAGGAGGCGTGTCGCTGCCGTTATTGGGTGCGATCGCATATCTCTTGATGGGGGCATTAGCCATTGGTCCCGTTGTTACTAAAAACAAATCTCTTGAAGGTCCCACTTGGCTAGGGCTATTTGTCGGCAGCACGGCTATGACCGTTTTTAGCGGCTATTTGCTCTATGTCATGCTCGGTGTACTACAGGAGCCCTGTGTACCCTGTTTGCTATCGGCGTTTTTGGCTGCCGGTCTTTGGGTATTGACGCTTATCGGTAACCGCTGGGAGAGTTTTGGTCAGCTCTTACTACCTGGTATTTCAGTTGCCCTGGTTGCAACCATCGCGACCACAGGTTTATACGCCTATGCCCAAAACCCCGACACATTTACCGCTGGCAATCCACCCCCTGTGATACAAACTGAGTCTAGCGAGTCAGAAATTGCCTTAGCTAAGCATTTGAAGGCCGTTGGCGCCACTAAGTATGGCGCTTGGTGGTGTCCCCACTGTCACGCCCAGCAAACCCTTTTTGGTAAGCAAGCGTTTGAACATGTGACCTATGTAGAGTGTGATGAGGAAGGCATCGACCCCCAGCCTAATGCCTGTCAGGCCGCTGGTGTTCAAAGCTATCCCACTTGGGAAATCAACGGCCAAACCTACGCTGGTGTACAGTCTCTACAATCCTTAGCTGCCGCTTCTGGCTACACGGGGCCAAAGGAATTTGTTAACCAGAACTAAGGGCATCAGTAATTAGAGTGTGTCCCTGTGCGAGCTGAGTTTGTCTGATACGGTCGTCTGGTGACTGGGACCTGAGTATTCCTAACCTGATTTTTTGAGTCTAGTGGTGTATCTATTCAAAGGTGCTTCCTTGAGCTAGCCAAGGAGCATCCTTGTTCGGTCTTTTTGATCACATCTATGCGTTGCCCTAAGTGCAAACATGGCTCAGTGCAAAAGCATGGCGCTCGGGTAAAATTTGTCCAACCCTATCAGTGCAAAAACTGCCAGCATATTTTCTATCCATCAGTGCGTGCCGCCATCCGATGGAGCATCGGCATTTTACTGGTGGTGGGGCTATCCCCCTGGTGGGTAAACCGAGCATTACGGCTGCTGGTGGCCCGTCCAGATGCGGGCGAGCCTGTGGATGCCATTGTTGTGGTCGGGCGCGGCCATGACTATCGCCAGCGCCGAACACAGATGGCCGTAGAACTTTGGCAAGAAGGTCGAGCTCCCCATATTTTTATGAGTGGTGTCACAGACGCGCCTGTTTTGGTTGGCCTGGCTAAGGATATGGGGGTGCCAGATGCCAATGTCAGTGGAGAAGCCTGTTCGATCACAACCTGGGAAAATGCGTTCTACACCCGTCGGTATCTGCCGTTTGACCCGTCTACTTCAGAGAAACCTAAAATTCTCCTGGTTACCGATAGTCTCCACATCGGACGCACGGCATTACTCTATCGCAATCTTGGATTTGAAGTCCTGATCCATCCCATCGGGTTAAACTTTGCCCAGTGGCGTGTGCATATCAGGCGCGAGTTTGCGGCCATCATGTACTACATTGGCACTCGCCAAATTCTTCCACCCCAGCCCGAGAAACTTGAGCGGGCCGAGAAAGAGGCTGCTAGAAGGATTGATAAGTGGTACTGCCTGGACATGGAAAAGGCCCACATCCCCAAAAATAGATGGTCATCCGATTAAAAACAGAACTGAAAAAAATAGCACGCCTAGCCCACTAACCTAACAGCCCAGCCCGGTCAAAAATCATTTGGGCAGAAATATTCAAATCCGGCAGCTGTAGCTCCTGAATGACTGTGTTGCCACGATAGGTGATTGGCACCGCTCGGGGATGAAAGACGGTCACGGTTTTGGCTCTTGGGTCTACAACCCAAACGCTGAGTGTTCCTGCCATAAGATAATCAAACGCTTTTTCGGCCATTGCCCCAAAGGTTTGATCAGGTGAAATGATCTCGATGGCTACGTTGGGAGGTACGGGACATGGCCCATCTTCGTTGTAGCCATCTGGCAGCTGGTCTGATGCAACAAACAGTAGGTCAGGTACCGGACACCAGTCGCGACCTTTGCGTTTTAGGGTAACTGCCCATTCAAGACCGACTTCTCCTTTGCCTATAGCCCAGTCATCCAGCAGTCGTAGAATGGCTTTTTGGGTTTTAGAGTGAAATCGTTTAGGTGCCAACTTTGGAACTGCCTTACCGTCAATGAGTTCATGGGCAACGTCCCCCTCTGGCAAGGTTAAAAAGTCTTTTAAGGTTAGCTGAGGGGCTTGCACCATAGTTTTTTGATGCCAGTGACGGAGTATATCCTCATTTTAATGAACTCGTATCTCAAAGCTCGTCTAGAACGTATTTTTCTACAAAAATCCTGGCAGCTTCTGGATTGAGCTTTTTGAGGACTCGAATAATGTCAATTACGGTTTCGCTATTGGGGTCGCGCACTTCATTGACCCAGCGGTACACATTGGATCGGCCAATATTCAGCTCGCCTGCCAGCTGAGTTTGGCTGATACCGTAATCGTCTAGAACTTCCCTTAAAACTTTACCTGCTTTGCCCATAACTCGATTTTCCCAGAGGCTCAGGCATTGCCTTTGAATTGAGTCCTAATGGACTACAGATGTGCTATTCTTAAAAAGTCTGTAGCCTAATTGGTCAACAGTCAGAAAGGTGCTGTAATCATCAGTGCTTAAATTTTGCCCGTGTCGTAGTCCTAAAAGGTGACAAAAAATGCAAGCTCGGTGTTTCGTACCTTCGGCTAATCTCACAACTAATCCAGAACCGCTACTTCAGCTTTACTCTGTATCTAAGCCTGACCGAGAACCTGTCAAAATTCTCGTTATTGGTTCTCAGTCTGCCGTGAATATCATCATTCACCAGCTTTACCACTACCGATTTTCTGAACCATTCGAATGGACAAATTTTCTTTCGATTGAAAAGCCTCTACAGATACAAGCTGGTGAATCAATGAAAGCTCTGATTAAATACTTGCCTATTCCTGATTCGTGAGTTTGTTGAATATTTCATGCAGTAACTGGTGCATGGAAAAGGAGCATGAGCTTTTGGGCAGAAACAGTCTCCATAGCGTAGGTTTGACCATCACTATTCGAAAAATCAATTAAGTAGGCATTATTGTTCTCGAATGTCATTAAGACTGTGCCTACTTGGCCGCATCTTAGGCGCAGAAGTTGGTTATTTTCTTGATGCTCAGTTTCAACTTCTTCGGTCAGAGCAACAACATCATATTCGTTAAGTGTCATAGCTAACCTCCTAGTTGTGCTTGGTCACCATTGGGTAACAGCATGCTCAACTAAAATAGTAGACCCTATGCTAGATTTCCCAGCATAGGGTCAGAACTTTGAGTTAGAGATAACTGCTAGCTGAGCTTTTATTAAGCAGTGGCTAGCTTGGGCTGCTCAGTGGGAGACTCTTGCAATCGACCTAAAATTGCGTTGGTGTTTGCTTTGGCATCACCAAATAGCATCTGAGTGTTGTCCTTATAGAACAATGGATTTGCTACACCGGCATAGCCAGCGGACATGCCGCGCTTCATGACAACAACATTGCGGGCTTTCCAAACTTCCAACACTGGCATGCCTGCAATGGGGCTCTCAGGATCTTCCATGGCGCTGGGGTTCACCGTATCGTTGGCACCGATGACGAGGACCACATCAGTTTCAGGGAAATCATCATTGATTTCATCCATCTCCAACACGATGTCATAGGGCACGTTGGCTTCAGCCAGTAGTACGTTCATGTGACCCGGCAAACGACCCGCTACGGGGTGAATCCCAAAGCGTACATTCACACCGCGCTTGGTGAGTAGTTGAGTGATTTCAGAAACGGCATGCTGCGCCTGAGCCACGGCCATGCCGTAACCAGGGGTGATAATTACACTCTGGGCATCGGCAAGCAGTTCAATCGTGCCATTGACATCAACTTCACTGACGGTACCTTCGACGCTCTTGCCGCTGCCGCCTTTGCCAGAACCTTGACCAAAGCCGCCCAAAATCACGCTAAAGAAGGAGCGGTTCATGGCTTTACACATGATGAAGCTAAGGATAGCGCCGCTGCTGCCGACGAGTGCGCCGGTAACAATCAATAGGTCATTAGAAAGCATGAAACCTGCTGCCGCTGCTGCCCAGCCAGAGTAGCTGTTGAGCATGGAGATCACCACGGGCATGTCGGCACCGCCGATGGCTGCGACGAGGTGGATGCCGAGAACAGAGGAAAGGGCCACCATGCCAAGGACATAGTTAAAGCCGGTGGTGCCTTCTGCACCCATGAACAAAACGCCTAGGATGACGGTACCAACCAAGAGGCCAATATTGAGCAGGTGACGAGCAGGCAGCATCAGGGGCTTGCTGCTAATAATTGCCCGCAGCTTACCAAAGGCCACTACAGAACCGGTAAATGTCAGGGCACCAATAAAGATACCGATGTAGATTTCCAGTTTGTGGATGGTTTCTTCGGCACCCACTAACGTTGGGTCAGGTCCTAAGTAGCTGGCTAGACCCACGAGCACAGCGGCGAGACCCACAAAGCTATGGAGAATGGCCACCAGCTCAGGCATCTCGGTCATTTCTACACGGGAAGCCACCAGACCACCGATGGCGACAGCAGGGACGATTGCGATCGCTAAAAGTCCATAGGCACTTACCTGGGCACTAAATGCGGTGGCTACCAAGGCAATCACCATACCGACAATGCCGTAGATGTTGCCGCGCTTGGCGCTTTCTTGGTTGGATAAACCACCCAGGCTGAGAATGAAGAGAACAATGGCGACCAGATAGGCCACCGAAACAAGATTGTTAGACATGGGGATAAAAGTTGTAGAGAAATTTCCGTCAGCGTCCCCTGGTTGCAGTCGAAGGGGGCGGGCCAAATTGTTAGCCAAGTGAAGTCGAAGCTAACAATTTGGAGAGGTTCTACTTGCGAAACATCTTCAGCATGCGCTGGGTGACAAGGAATCCACCGGCGATGTTGATGGTGCCAATGAAGATTGCGATCGCACCCAACACAACCGTCGGGGACATCGCCTCACCCGAAATCTGTAACATGCCGCCGATGATGATAATTCCGCTAATGGCATTGGTCACACTCATCAAAGGGGTGTGCAGCGATGGCGACACAT
>ERZ1740072.59-NODE-59-length-62157-cov-9.165599_pt1 | contig 62157 bp, 52 predicted proteins | sample MGYA00581733_ERZ1740072 | MGnify/ENA primary metagenome ERZ1740072 (study PRJEB43018, sample SAMN04849741) | marine metagenome | isolation source: floating plastic debris | place: Pacific Ocean | collected 2008-08-30 | study: EMG produced TPA metagenomics assembly...
CCAACAAATCTGATTCCGGTCGGAGCCTGATTTGGGGTTTTTCAGGGACGACTAACTAACAGGTGAAGCAAGAGACTTTGCCTATGGGCCGTGTGATAGTTTAGGGGCGCCGCACGGTGAAGAATTAAGAATGACGAATTAGCGCAACGGCTGTACCTAGGCAAAATATCACCAGGCATAGTGCCCAAATTAGTTCGTATAGTGCGTAGTTTACATTCTCTGGATAGGTGTCAGTTAAGCGGCTGCGTTCGTTGTCTGGGATTAAAGTCATCGGTGCGCGTTAGATTGTAAACCTGCTCAAATGTGAGAAGTGGTCTGAAGCATTTTCAGCTCAACCAGTCTAGGCAGAGGGCTTTTAGCGATCGCACCCAATATCTAAAAACTTTACGCCTGTTATCAAAATGTGATGTTCGCTAGATATTGGTTACCTATCTACAGATTTCTCTCAGATTGGCTAGCTGGTAACGCTTTTCATGCAACTCATCCGCTGCAAATTCGTCTAGGATAACGGATGTTGTGCCGTCTTGTGTTAATGGTTTTAGACCTACCTCGCTTTTATCGTGCTGCCAATCCTAGTCGCCCGCTGCGTCTGGTGCAGAACAACGATCGGCAATACTATATCGACTTTTCGTCGGTGCGGGGTGGAGACATTGTGAGAGAGCTGGAGCGAACAATTACGTTACTATCTCCAGATGAGGCGACAACCCAGCTATTTACAGGGAATATTGGCTGCGGTAAGTCTACTGAGCTACTGCGCTTAAAGGCAAAGCTAGAGCAGCAGGGATTCCATGTGGTGTACTTTGAGTCGGACCGCGATTTGGAGATGGCCGATGTGGATATCAGTGACATTCTGCTGATGATTGCCCATCAGGTGGTAGAAAGTCTTGAAAATGATGATATTAAGCTGAGGCCCTCGGCGCTGGTCAATTTATTTCGGAATTTGGCGGAGACGCTGCAGACGCCAATGGAGATTGCTGATGTTAGTTTCTCGGTGGGGATTGCAGCGCTGACAGCTCGGGCAAAAGAGAGTCCGGAGATGCGCAGTCGCATGCGGCAGTATTTGGAGCCTCGCACTAAGAATATTATTGATGCGATCAATGAGGAGCTGCTGGAGGCTGCGATCGCAACGCTCCGGTCCCAGGGTAAAAAAGGTCTGGTTGTTATTGTCGACAACCTTGACCGCATTGATCCTGTAGAACGCGCTAACGGTCGTACCCAGTCGGAATATCTCTTTATTGACCGAGGAGAACAGCTCAAGCGGCTTAACTGTCACCTGGTCTATACCATTCCATTAACCCTGGTGTTCTCTGACGATCTGCCTCGGCTGGCCAATCGGTTTGGGGTTTCTCCAAAGGTGTTGCCTATGGTGCCAGTCAGCCAGCGGGATGGCAATCTCTCTCAGCCCGGACTGGCGCTTTTACAACAAATGGTGCTGGCACGTGCTTTTCCTGGTAAAAACTACAATGAGCGCATCGAGCACATCAGCGATGTTTTTGAAGCCATTGAGGTGCTCAATCGTCTCTGTCAGCTCAGCGGCGGGCATATGCGTAACCTGATGAGACTGCTCTATGGCTGCTTGCAAAAAGGCGATCCGCCGATTCAGTCTGTTATTCTTGAGGCGGTTATTCGCGATGAGCGAGATTCTCTGATGGCTCTAATTGACGAAAGTGAGTGGCAGCTGATGTTTCAGTCTATTAGTACTCCAGACAATCAGGGGAATGAAGCCTATAGTCTGTTGTTGCGTAGTTTGTTTCTCTATGAGTATCGTGATCAGGGGGGACGCTGGTTTGATCTAAATCCGGTGTTAAAAGAAACTAATCGCTATAAGAGCTGGCTAGCTGATAACTAATGGAGCTGCCGCTATGTACCAGGCCGATCTTCTCGAAATTGTTTCCCATAATCAGACCGCTCTCAACAATCTTAAACGGGCGCTGACGCTGGGCCGTGGGCAGTTTTCATTGATCTTGGTGCGAGCTAACTATCAGCGGCTAACCCAGCTGTTGCTGCAGCATCTGGCGCAGACCCAACAGTTTCAGATAGCTGAGCTAACAGGCTCTACTCGATCCCTAATAGAGGCGCTGTCGAGTGCTCGGACAGATCGGCTTCCCGAGGCGGTTATGGTTACAGGGTTTGACCAGGTAGAGACCTTGGATGTGCTGTTTAAGGCTGCCAATGTGGGTCGCAATGCGCTGCTGACCAAGTTTCCCTACCCGGTAGTGCTGTGGATGACGGATGCGGTCTTGCAAACGCTGACGCTCTACGCGGCAGATCTAAAGAGCTTTGCCGCTGTCCCCATTCAGATTGAATATCCGATTCAGGCGCTGATTGAGGCGTTGCATCGAGCTGCAGGTGAGCTGTTTACCCACATTCTAGACAGCCGCGATGCTCATTTTTTAGACTATTTGGCCCCGGAACTGCCTCAATTAAGTCCCCACCTTAAAGTATTGACTGAGCAGGAGCTGCCGTTTGCGATCGCAGATCTCAATTATCACACTGTTCAGCTAGACGGGGCTTTACAGGCTAGTCTGACATTTCTCCAGGGCCGAGAAGCCTACGCATCGGCTGACTTAAAAGCTGCTAGAGACTACTACGAAACGAGTTTGGCCTACTGGCTCCAGGTGGATAAAACCGTTGAAGACACGCGAGACCAGCAGGTGGTGCTGCTGTTACATTTAGGGCTGTGGTGGCACACCCATGCCGAACAGCAGCGTTCTACCCATGTGGCCTCGTTTCGTCAGGCCCGTCAGTTTTATCAGCGCTTTATCGATGTCTTGCGCCAACAAAATCGCTGCGATCGCACCGCTACATTTATCCATGTGCTAGCCGAGATCTTACAGAAGCTAGAAGACTGGGATGCTCTAACAGCGGTCGCCAACGAGGGGCTGCAGCTACATCAGAATGACTTTGTGCGTCTAGCCAGAGACTATGGCTATCTTGCAGAAGCAGCGCTGGCCAATCAAAACTGGATCAATGCTCAAAACCTGGCGACAAGAGCCCTTACGTTGTTAGCTCAAGCGGTTAAAAGCACACAGGCTCTGGGGCCAGCGACTACGGAAATGTCTCAGCGACTCTCTTCTCAGGCTGTTGTGCTAGCGCTTCGCTATCACCAGGGTCGCTACTATTTTCTTCGAGGGCAGGCTAAGCTGCGTCAGGGAGACGATACTCTTTTCGATAGCGCCCTGTACGATTTGGAAAATGCGCGTCAGAGAACTGAACCTCGCCACGATCTGCATCTGTATCGTAATATTCTGAGCAATTTACAAGACCTATACTTTCTAAAACAGCGCTACCTAGATGCGTTTGCCGTTAAACAAGAACAGCGCCAGGTCGAAAATCAGATGGGTATGAGGGCCTTTATTGGCGCTAGCGCTATTCAGCACTATCGTCCCAACGCTAACGGCGGAGATATTTCTCCGGTTGAAATGAGAGCATCGGGACGACAGCAAGCGATCGATCATTTGGTGGGCCGATTGATGCAGCCCCAGCATACCCTGATCATTATTCACGGCCAGTCAGGGGTAGGTAAAAGCTCGCTGCTCAGCAGCGGTCTAGTGCCAGCTCTCAAACAAGCGATTTCAGAAGGACGAACAACGCTGCCTTTGCTTGTTCGCAACTATATCAGCTGGGAGATTTCAATTCTGCAGGCACTGCAGCAGCTGACATCGTCTCAACCCTCTGCGCCGCCTAATTTTAAGGTGTCGTTTCCCATTACGTCCGAGAGTTTGCTGGCCCATCTGCGTCAGTACGCTCAAGACCACTATCAACAGATCATCATCATCTTTGATCAGTTTGAAGAATTCTTTTTTGAACGCTTGGGAGTCGAGCAGCGCCGTTCTTTCTATTATTTTTTACGAGACTGTTTGAATATTCCCTATCTCAAGATAGTGCTGGCACTGCGGGATGACTATCTACACTATTTACTGGAGTGGGAACGCTTAGCCGAACTCGATCTAGATATCTTAAGTCGAGATGTCCGATACTATCTCGGCAACTTTAATCCCCAAGAATGTGAGGCGGTGATTCGACAGCTCACAGAAAATGCCCAGTTTTATTTAGAAGAAGAGCTAATTGAGGCGCTGGTGGCCGACCTGACGGCGGACGATAACGAAGTGCGCCCCATTGAACTGCAGGTGGTAGGAGCCGAGCTACAGCGAGAAAACATTACTACCCTGAGACGCTACCAGCAGCTAGGAGACGATCCGGTTCAGGCTCTAGTCCTTCGGTTTCTCAACCGGGTGGTGCATGACTGCGGTCCTGAGAATAGCACCCTGGCCCGTACGGTGCTCTATCTGCTCAGTGATGAAACCACCACCCGCCCCCTGAAAACTCTCACCGAATTAGAAGAATCTCTAGAGTCTCTCGGGGTGCTGGTCGATCCAGAACAGCTGAATCTGGTGTTAGAAATTCTATCGGGGTCGGGGCTGCTATTTGAAAATCCAGAGGTGGGGGGAAATGTGCGCTATCAGCTGGCCCATGACTACCTGGCCGATCTGGTAAAACAACAGGATATGCCGGGACTGATGGACGTACTCCAGGCCGAGCGCCGCCGTCGTAAACAAACGGAAACCCAGTTACGAACGGCGCTACAAGAGCAGGCCCTGGCCCTGGCCCAGGCAACGGAAGATCGCTACCGGGCAGAAACTGCCGAACTGCAGGCGTTGGCGTCGGTTTCCCAGGCATTATTGCTCTCTCACGATGGCTTAGGGGCACTGCTAGAAGCTTTAAAGGGAGCCCAGCAAACCCGGCTCACCCCCATATCTGCCTATTTACAAAACCAGATTTTGTTTCGGCTGTGGCAGGCGCTTTACACGATCCGAGAAAAGACTCGGATCCAGGCTCACCAGGACTGGGTGCTCTCAGCCTGTTTTAGCCCTGACGGGCAGTATTTAGCCTCTAGCAGCGACGATGGTACCGTCCGGCTATGGAACCCCCGCGGTAAGCTGCTGCAGGTGCTGGTGGGACACCGAGGTAGCGTTTTGGCGGTGGCCTTTAGTCACGATAGCCAGCTCATAGGCTCTGCTGGCGATGACTTTACCCTGCGGCTGTGGAATCTCTCGGGTCAGTGTTTGCATATTCTCACCGGGCATACGGGGGTGGTCAATAGCGTTGCTTTTAGCCCCACCCATAGGCTCCTGGCTTCGGCCAGCAATGACCATACCATCCGGCTATGGACTCAGGATGGTCAGTGGTTGAGAACCCTAGAGGGACATCTTGACTGGGTCCGATCGGTGGTCTTTAGTCCCGATGGTCGCTATCTGGTCTCGGCGGCAGAGGACGGTACCCTCTGTCTATGGAGCGTAGACGGTGAGCTGCTGCGGGTGATGAGCAGCCATGCTGGTTGGGTGCTGGCGGCGGTGTTTAGTCCCGACGGTCTGTATATTGCCTCGGGGGGGGACGACCATTTGATCATGCTCTGGTCGCGTTAAGGAGAGCTGCTACAGTATTTTGACGGTCACCAAAGCTGGGTAAGAGACCTGTGTTTTAGTCCCGACGGCAGTCGTCTAATGTCTGCCAGTGACGATCAGAGCATCTATATTTGGGATCGGAAGGGAAGCCTGGTTGATAGGCTTAAAGGCCACCGCAGCAGCGTCCTGAGTTTGGGGATTAATTCCCAGGGCTCTCAGCTAGTTTCGGCCAGTGATGACAATACGATCCGTCTGTGGCAGCTAGAGTCCCAGGAGATCCCTCGCCTCAGCGGGCATCACGGGATTGTGTGGGATGTGTGCTGGCGGCCCGATGGGGCGCAGCTGGTTTCTGCTGGTGCGGATCAAACCCTGCGGCTCTGGGATGCACAGGCTGGTGAACCCCATACGATCCAGGGACACAACAGCAGTATTTATAGCGTTGACTGGAGTCCGGACGCCCAAAGGATTGCCTCAGCCAGTGCCGATCATACGGTGAAGCTATGGTCGGCAACAGGGCAGCTTTTGACCACGTTTCAGGGACATCACAACGCGGTATGGTCGGTTAAGTTTAGCCCCGACGGCGGCTATCTAGCTTCGGCGGGTAGCGATCGCAACATTAGGCTTTGGTATGCAGACGGCACGCCCATCGCTCAGCTCAGCGGTCATGAGGGCACCGTCTGGGCCGTAGCCTTTAGCCCCGACGGTCGCTATCTGGTCTCAGGTAGCGAGGATGGCACCCTGCGCCAGTGGGATCTGGCCGGGCTAAATCGCACCCCTAGTATTGAACAAACTGGCGATATTCTCTCCGGCCATACCGGTAGCGTCTGGGCGGTGGCGGTTTCCCCAGATGGCAAGACTATCGCCTCGGCAGGCAGCGACAATACCGTACGTCTGTGGCAGGATGGCGAGCTGATGCACATTCTACGCGGTCACCATGATTGGGTCCGCAGTGTCTCATTTGGTCTGGGCGGAAATATCATTGCCTCCGCCAGCGATGATGGCACCATTCGCTGCTGGCAAATCACAGGACAGCCGCTACACACCTTTAGCAATCATCATCGCGGCATTATCTGGCAGGCATCGTTTGACCGCACTGGCCAACAGCTGGCCTCTGCTGGAGCCGATGGTCAGGTGCGGCTTTGGAACCTGCAGCTAGACGATCTCATGCGGCAGGGCTGTGAGTGGATGGCAGATTATTTGGCTTACGGAGACCTGAGCGAGGCCGATCGGCTAGTGTGTGAAGACTATCGGCAGTGACGCTGGTGTCGCGCTATCGATCAAGCAGGCGCTCCAGCAGCTTAGTAATTCCCGACTGCTTTTGCTGGGCAAACAGCCAGCTAGGTAGGGCCTCTTGGGAGTAGGCTGGGTCCCAGGCATTGTGACCGACCCCAGGAAGTTCGCTGTACTGTACGTCAGCACCCAGGTCTGCCAGGGCGGCAGCCATGCGACGAGATTCTTCTACTGGCACTACCGTATCCGCATCGCCATGGAAAATCCAGATGGGAATCTCCCGCAGCCGCTGGGCGACATCGCTATAGATGTCGGTGCTCGATTCTGGGACAAAGGAGGCAAATCCGTCCATGCCTTCGACGTATCCGCAAATCGGCACAATGGCAGCAAATCTGTCGGGATACTGATAGCCCAGATACCAGGCTCCCTCACCTCCTAGAGAGAGTCCGGTCAGATATACCCGCGATTCGTCGATGCTAAATTCTTCCAGGGTGGCGTCTAGCGCTGCGATCGCAATTTCACCTGCAAAATCTTGCCAAATCAGATCGCCGTCGCTCGGTACCTGAGGGAAAATGGCCACCGTTGGCCAGCGCTCAGGATTAAACCGAATGGCGCTGCCCAGCCCTACCTGCGTCGCCTGCAGCCCTGCATCACCGCGCTCACCAGACCCATGGAGAAAGAGCACCGCTGGCCAGTCATCAGACGGCTCATAGTCGCGGGGCACATACACCTGATAGGCATACTCATTACCGTCTAGCGTCAGGGTGCGGTCTAGAAATCCTGTCTCCGTCACTTGAGCAAATGCCACACCGGGAATCAATACGAGTCCTGTGGTTAAAACGGCTCCTAGGGATGTTGTCATTGACTTATTTCCATGATTACTAATTACCTTAGCGACAGTTGATGATCCATTGCTGAGGTTGAAATTAAGGATTGCTACCAAACAACCCGATCGATGCTCAGATAGAGAGTAACCTTTGAGCGAGTGAAGCATGACGCAGGTGTGGGGCGCGCTACTGATTTTTGCGGTTTGTCCGCTGCTGGGGGGCCTACCGCTGACCGGATGGTGGGTACAGCTGGCCACTGGCAAACGCCTGTCTCAGATCGGCACCGGCAATGTCGGCGTATCTGCAGCCTTTTACCACGGCGGTACGGTAGTGGGGCTGGGCGCTGTTGCTTTAGAAGCCTTTAAAGGAATTGGTGCGGTGCTGCTAGCTCGGTTCTTTTTTCCGGCGGACCCAATTTGGCCGGTGGTGGCGCTGATGGCCCTGGTGATGGGGCGCTACTGGCTTAGCCGAGGGGCGGGTGTGACCAACGTCAGCTGGGGGTTTTGGGTCTATGACCCGCTGGTGGCGGTGCTAGGCTGGCTGCTGAGCCTGGTGGCGTTTACGGTGCTGCGAGAGCGGAAGCAGGGTCGCCTCTTTGCCCTAATTTTATTGCCAGTGTTGACCGGCATGGTCCACAGCGACGGAGCGCGGCTGGTGGCTGTCGCCTGCTTGATGGGGCTGATTGGTTGGATTTATCAAAAACTGCCAGATGATTTGGAGCTACCCACCCAGGGAACCCGCACTGAATCTCGGCGGCTGTTTCGTTTTTTTCGAGGAGAGTCAGCTTTGCAAGCATTAGATCAGGTATTGGACCCGACTGTAGTGGGCAACAAGGCTGCTACCCTGTCGCAGCTCAAAGCCTGGGGCTATCCGGTCCCCATGGGCTATATTCTCCGGGCTGGAGACGACCCATCGGCACTGCTGGGGCTGGCCGAGCCGACACCGGAGCAGCCGCTGGTAGCGCGTTCATCAGCGGTGGGCGAAGACGGTCTGGGGGCGTCGGCCGCAGGCCAGTATGTATCGGTAACGGATGTGGTGAGTCAGGACGGGTTGGTGAGTGCGATCGCAACCTGTTTCCAAGCCTATAGCCGCCCCAGTGCTGTGAAATATCGCCAGGACCAGGGGCTGCCAGACGCCCCGATGAATGTTCTAGTGCAGCAGCAAATTCAGGGGGTAATTTCCGGGGTGGCCTTTAGCCGCGACCCCATTGCTCGATGCGGTCATAGCGTTGTGATTGAAGCGCTGCCCGGACCAGCCAGCCAGGTGGTTTCTGGCCAAATGACGCCTCGACGGTACCATGTGGCCATTACCCCGGAGGATATGAATCCCGGTGATGATTGGCAATTATCCGATGCGGTTGATTTGCCGATGGAATCCGATGGCGAAGATTCGGACGTAGCGGACGTATCGTCGATACGTCAACGGGATTATCCCATTCCTGACCGCCTTATCCAACAAATCGCCTATCTTACGCGGCATCTTGAGCAACGCTTTGGCGATATCCCCCAAGATGTGGAATGGACCTACGACGGTCAACACATTTGGGTCTTGCAAAGCCGTCCGATCACGACACTGATTCCTCTATGGACGCGAAAAATTGCTGCTGAGGTGATTCCTGGCGTTATTCGACCTCTCACCTGGTCCATCAACCAGCCCTTGACCTGCGGCGTGTGGGGAGACTTGTTTACCATCGTTCTCGGTAAACGAGCGACGGGGTTAGATTTCTCTCAGACGGCGATGCTGCATCGCTCCCATGCCTACTTTAATGCCACCTTGCTCGGCGATATTTTTCTCCGGATGGGGCTACCGGCAGAGAGTTTAGAGTTTCTAACCCGTGGTGCTAAATTTAATCGTCCGCCGCTGATGGCCACGGTGCGTAATGTGCCAGGTCTGCTCAAACTGGCAGTCCGTGAATGGCAGCTGGTGGGACGTTTTGAACAAGACAACCGTGAGCATTTTCAGCCAGGGTTTAACTCGCTGCGATCGCCCTATGAACTGTCTGCTGAAGATATTAAACGGCAAATAGAAACGATTGTGTCGCTGCTGGAAAAAGCAACGTTTTACAATATTCTCGGACCGCTGAGCTTTGCCCTCCGAAAAGCCGTCCTTCAGGTGGATAGTGCACAGATTAACTATCGTTCTAATCCTGAAATCGCTGCGGTTGAATCTATTAAAGATATCGCTCGGTGGCAGTCCTTTTTGTTAGAGCAGCTGGACATAGTTCCTGACGACCCGGAAGACCTTTTAGATGCTTTATCTCTGCTACCGGAGAGCGATCAGCTATTTGAGCAGCTAGATGCGGTTTTGGGGTCATACGGCTACCTGAGCGAGGCGGCAACAGATATTTCAGTGCCGCGATGGCAAGAGCAGCCAGCACCAGTTAAAAGACTGTTGGCCACCTTCTTGAAGCAGCCGCCTAAGTCTGATAGTGTAACAAGCTTGCCTAAACAAGGTTGGAAACAGCGACAGGTGCAGACCCGCCTGGACCTGAAGGGACAAATTGCCGAGGTGTATAACCGGCTATTGGCCGAGCTGAGACTTTGTTTTTTAGCCCTAGAACGGCACTATATCGGCAATAATAGCCTGCAACAGGCGGGCGATATCTTTTTTCTGACCTGGCCGGAAATCAAAGCCTGGGGCAGTGGTTCAGCATTAGCCGTGCGCCAGTCTCAAGACATTGACCCCATTACCAGCCGTCGCCAGCAGCACCAGAGCGATGGGGAGTGGAAACCCCCCTATTTGGTCTACGGCAAAGACCCCATAACCTTGTCTATAGCACCTAGGACACCTGCACAAACTGGACGATTGCTCACAGGGATTGGGGCAAGTCCGGGCACTCTAGAAGGCGAAGTTCAAGTGCTTACCACATTGGACACCACAGTGCCTATCAACCAAAACACTATTTTGGTCGTACCGTACACCGATGCGGGTTGGGCTCCGCTGCTGGCAAACTTAGGTGGCTTAATTGCTGAGGTGGGGGGACAGCTTTCCCACGGGGCCATTGTGGCTCGTGAATATGGGATTCCGGCAGTGATGGATGTGACGGATGTGACTCAGCGACTGCGTACGGGCCAGCGGGTACGAATTGACGGTCAGCAAGGCACGGTTGAAATCTTATCGGCTTGAATTCTGTAACAATTAGAAATAAAACGCCATCAGCAAGATCCTGTAGAGACGCTGCGCTGTCCTTCCCGTGTAATTTCCTGTTATGACTGTGTTCCAAGTTCCTCGGCTAGAAAATCGGTTTAGCGGTGCCCAAGGGCTGTCGCTGTTTTATCAGGCATGGTATCCTCCTGATGTGGCGACAGCGGTGGTTGCTTTAGTTCATGGGTTTGGTGAACATTGCGATCGCTACTCCACGGTCACGACAGCCCTCACCCAGGCGGGCTATGCGGTATTTGGCTTTGACAATCAGGGCCACGGTCGTTCTGAGGGGCAGCGGGGGCACATCAATCGCTGGCAGGACTATCGTGATAATGTCAGCGCGTTTCTAGCTAAGGTGCGGCACCATGAACCGAGTTTGCCGCTGTTTGTGTTGGGCCACAGCCTAGGCGGACTGATTGTTTTAGACTTTGCACTGGCCTCACCTCAGGGACTGGCTGGCATTGTTGTTAGCGGCCCGCCGATTCGTCCGACCGGTATCGCTAAGCCTTATTTGGTGGCAATTGCGCGGGTGCTCTCGGGCATTTGGCCTCGGTTTTCGATGGATGTGGGAGCCGGGGCCGAAACGCTGTCCCGTGACCCGGCAGTAGTAAATCAAACCCAGGACGATCCGCTCACACATTCTATGGCTACAGTGCGGTGGGGGAGTGAATGTTTGGTTGCGATCGCAAATGTTCGTCGCAATATCCATAAGCTACAGGCCCCCATTTTGCTAGTTCACGGCAGTGCTGATAAGGTTAATGATGTTAAAGGCAGCCAAGAAATCTTTGAGCGCATCACATCGGACAAAACCCTGAGAATCTATCCTGGTAGCTACCACGAACCCCACAACGATCTAGATCGCAATCAGGTGATGAACGATCTCGTCCAGTGGCTCAACGAGCATCTTGCCCCCTAGATTTCATCTAAAACTCTTTTTCCAAGCCTAAATCCAACACAGCTCGATGGCTGAGCCGTTCGCGAAGCGTCTCCAGCGGAGAAAGCCATAGTTCCCAAGCACGCCTACATTCTTTCCCTATGCCCCTCACCTGCCAACAACTTCTCACCAAGCACCCCACCGCATGGCAAGCCGCCACGGTTCACCCTTTTCTCGCCCAGTGTCAGCAAGGCACTATCGCGCCCCACCAGTTCAATACCTGGCTGGTTCAGGACTACCACTTTGTCATTGACTTTACTCGGCTGGCCGCTAGTCTGCTCCAAACTGCCCCTGCTACTCACTTCGATATTCTCCTCAGCGGCATTATCGCCCTCAAAGATGAGCTTACCTGGTTTCAAGCCAAAGCCACCGAACGAAATCTCAGTCTAGACCAGTCCCTGCAGCCCACCTGCAAAACCTACTGTCAATTTATGGCAGAGCTAGCCCAGCAGCCCTACGCGATCAAAGCCACAGGATTCTGGGCGATTGAGCTAGCCTACAATCAGGGTTGGCAGGTTCACAGCCCAATGCCTGAGCCCTATACAGAGTTCGCTGACCGTTGGGGAAATCCTGGATTTACCGATTATGTGAAGCTGCTAGCCCAGCAGGCCGATAGTGTTTTACAAAGCTCAGACGAGACAGTCCAAGCAGAGGCCGAAAAAGCATTTCTCACCGTTGCCAGTCTAGAAAAAGACTTCTGGCAAATGGCCTATGCCGTTGGAGAGTCCGACTCAATCTGACCATAGTTCAGCTTAATGATCCGGTCTGCGAGATGAAAATAATGATCGTCGTGGCTGATGACCAATACGGTTTTACCCCGCTGTTTAAGGTTCCCCAGCAGCTGAGTATAAAAAATCTCTCGAAATACCGGGTCTTGATCTGCTGCCCATTCATCAAACAAATAAATAGGCCGATCTTCTAAATAAGCCCCTAGCAGTGCCAAACGTTTGCGCTGACCCTGGGAAAGCTCGATAGTGGAGAGCTTTCCATCAGTGACTGAGACTTTGTTCTCTAATTCTAAGATTTTTAGATACGTTTGAGCCTGACTATCTAGAGTGTTGTTTGTTGAGCTGACCAAGCGATCAAACAGATAAAAATCCGAAAAGATTGTGGAAAAGTGTTGTCGGTACCACTCTCGGTTAGTATCAGCAATCGGTGTGTCATTTAGACGAATCTCTCCTGATTCAGGAGCATAGAGCCCCGTCAGCAGCTTAGCTAGGGTGGATTTACCGCTACCGTTCCCACCGACGATAAAAATCAGCTCTTGCGGTTTGATAGTGAGATTAATCGGCCCAACGCTGAAGTGATGGTCGGTGTTTTTGCCTTGGTAGGTGTGCACAATCTGGTCAAGAGTGATCGTTGACCAATCTGCTGTCTGCCGGATAACCGTTTCTATTTCTGCCTGCTTAGACAGCGCTAGTCCCATTTCATTGACTTTTTTGATAGACACATCGGCCACTGCTAGGCTGGGCAGCTGTGTGACAAGATTTTGAATCGGTCCAAGTAAATAGGTAAGGGTGAGAATATATGCTGGTAATATAGCCTGGGTGCCGGGCAGCCACTGCGGCACCACAAAAAGCAATAGCCCCATCATAAGAAAAAACAACAGCTGGCCACCCCCACTGGCCACGGCTGAAATCTTGAGCGCTGTCTTTTGATAATGACAGGATGCTGCTGCACTGGGAGTCAGATCATTGTCGAAGAAACTATGGCGTCGAGCAGAATGTAGCTTGAGTTCTTTGATGCCATCGGTAATTGTATGAAAGTGTTTGAGCAGACGGTCCATTTCTTTACGGGCTCGCCGCAAATAGCGATAGGCGTAGCTAATAAGAATTTGAACCAGAGCAATGGCTAGCCCCAAAAATAGGACCACCGCTAGAAAGACCGATCCTGAGAGCCACCCCAGATAGATGAGACATCCCCCGATAACGGCAATGTCGATACACAGAAATGGCAGAATAAAGACTGTATTAGAAATTGCCTGAACATCCTCAGTTAAAACTGCTAGCAGCTGATTTGTTCCTAATTGTTCCAGCTGACGTAAAGGGGCGGCTAAAATGCGCTGACTGAGGCTAAGACGCAGCTGATAGACAGAATCCTGAGCTAAATCAATTAATAGAAACTGAGATAGGCTGCTAGAAAACAGCACCAAGATAGTCAAGCCGATAAAAGGAATAATCAGAGACTGAGGCTGATTTTGCTGAATAGCTGTATTGATTAAGGCAATCAGTCGGGCACTACAGCCACCGCTGATAATGCCAGCTAGGATGGCTAGGATGACATTTACCCAGGATGCTTTGATTAACAGCCAGATGATGCCCATAGAGTGTGATGCTGAAATGCGGGTAGATGGTGACTAATCGCTATTGTTATGGGCGATTTCAGCATTGTGAAACTGGCTGTGACAGTTGTTGGGTAAGAATTTTCAGCTGTAGCTATGCCACACCTAAAGCAGACTGATGATGTCCTCTATTGGGTAAAGCCAAGGGACTGTAATGACCAGAACTGATTAAAAGGATATGTCCTCAACCCGCCCAGTAGGATTAAGCTGGGCGGGTTGGCCCTAACTACCGGCTGCCGCCACCGGGAGTACGGATAACAGCTGTCCCGAGGGGAACTTCAGCGCCTAGATCAGGATAGGTGCCATACACTCGGTAGGGTACGTCGATCCCGGCGTTAATAGTGCCGCGTACGCGAGAGTTTTTCATAACGATCCGGATGGTTTCGTCAGTGGGAACAGGTTCTTCAAAGGTAAGGGTAAATTCTTCAAAGCCATAGTTGACCGAGGGTTCAACGGCTTTGTCTCCGACAAAGATTTCAAGGCCATCGAGTTCATGGAATGTGATGCACTGGACGCGAACGCGCTGCAGGGCATCTCCCTCGACAGAAACTTCAAAGTAGTGATCTTGACCGCCGCGTAGAATGCCTGCCTCGGATACGGTTGCTGCTGTAAACGTTGCCTGAGCAGCGGGAGCTGCTATCGCTACGGTGGATGTCATCGCCAGGGCTGCTAATCCATTGAGTAGTAATTTTTTCACGGGATACTCCTTTCGGATTTAGGTTTAAGAAACACGTCAGTGCTTCTACGCAGAACAATAGCGATCTTGCTCAGCTGTAGTTTGAGGAAGTGCTGAGAAGTGGATAAGTGGGGTGAAAGAATCTGCTGATTGCTTCTAGGAGAACTTTAGGATGGTTTTTATTGCAGATTTCAGCGAATTTCAGATTGGTGTAGCAGTTTGCTGAATGTCTATATCCAAAGGAGCTGAAAAAATATCATTTCACTTTGCATAATTCCTAGTGGATCTGCCTGAGTAATGACCAAACACATTGCTCCGCTTCTAAAGAAACCATCATGAACATCAAATCCTTTAGCCTACTGATAGCGACAACAGCTTTAATTAGCGGTGGTCTTGCCCCCCTAACCCAGGCAGCTACCACCCCAATCCTTAACGAACCTACGGTCCTAACTAACCCAGCTCCCGTCTTAGCTCAATCTAGCCAAAATATCCTGCGAAAAGGCGACAGCGGTAGCCAGGCAGGTACCGTGTCCGAAATCGCCACCACCTATGATTATGGCAAACGTCGCATTGTTACCGCCGTACGCACCGCAGAAAATCGTCTTAAACTCATTAGCTGGCGTGTTAACAACAGCGGTTCTGTTACCCGCACCGGAGACAGCGGCGACCAGGCAGGCGTCACCTCTCGCATTGACCTTGCTCCTGGCCTAGTGTCTGCTAGCCGCACCACCGATGGCAAACTCAAACTGATCAGTTGGGAAATTGATAATACCGGTGATATCGTCCGCCGTGGCGATAGTGGCAACCAAGCTGGTAGTGCCAGCATTATCAAAATTATGCAGATCCATGCAGGTGTTTATGCAACAGCAGTACGCGCCAATAGCGGTAACCTCAAGCTAATTACCTGGCGCTTAAACGACAACGGGTCTCTCACTCGCCTACAGGACAGCGGTAATACAGCCGGTACCGTCAGTGAAATTGCACTGTCTGGCCTTTCTTATCAGGGCCATCGCCATGTAGTTACAGCCGTGCGTGCCTCCGAGGGAAATCTTAAGCTCATTGTCTGGCGAGTTGATCCTGATGGCACCATCACCCGCCGTGGCGATAGCGGTAACCAAGCCGGTGATGCCCGTATGATTCGAGCTACCAACAGCAGTGGCAATATTGTTACTGCTGTCCGTACAGCCCAAGGTAATCTCAAGCTGATCACCTGGGAACCGAAACTTCAGGAAGGACAGCTAAACCTGGCTCGGGTAGACCATAGTGAGGCCGGTGGCATCGGCGATAACGCTCTGATTCAGCGTCCCGGCGGGGTTACCTCTGCTGTTAAAACTGAGGCAGGCAACCTCAAGCTGATCGGCTGGCGCATTAGCCCATCTGGAGCGATTACTCGTCTTGGGGATAGCGGTACCCAGACAGGTGCTGCGTCCTTAATCAATCTAAATATCAGTCCCTCTACGGTCAATGCCCCTGTCGTGACCTCGGTCAGGACGGCTGAGAACCGCTTGAAGTTAATCTCCTGGGACGATCGGTTCTAGCTCTCTTAGAAAGCTCGTCTGCTGACTATACTCTTCTAAACGTTCCATCCTTTGTTGAAGCTCAGGGTGGAACGTTTTCTTGCAAGCAGTACGCTCATCAATAATTCCATTTTTCCTTAGAATATGAGAGCTAGCGCTGGTTTTTCTCCATGTCCCAACCGTCTCATCTTGTTAATATCATTGTTGACCATATCCGGTCTGTCCCCTACCAGCGTATTCCCTTCGCGGCCTTCATGGACCTGGCCCTCTACCATCTCGATTACGGCTACTACACTACCAAACCTTCCGTCCTCGGTTCCGATGGTGACTTTATCACCTCGCCCCACATCAGCCACGACTTCGGTCAGTTCCTTGCTGTCCAGTTTGCCGACATGTGGCATATTCTCGACCGGCCCGATCCATTTCACCTAGTCGAAATGGGTGCTGGTCAGGGGCTCATTGCTACCGATGTTCTTGCCTATTTGCAGCAGCACTATCCTGAATGCTATGCCGCTCTCACCTACACCGTTATCGAAAAATCTCCTGCCCTTCGCACGTTGCAACAAGAACGCCTAACTGACAAAAAAATTACCTGGATCACTCTCGACGAACTTTCTTTGATTACTGGCTGTTTTTTCTCAAATGAACTTGTCGATGCTTTTCCTGTTCATATTATTGAAAAACATGCCAACCAGCTCAAAGAAGTTTACGTCACCTTTCAAGACAATACTCTTCAAGAAACCCTCGGTCCTCTCTCTACTGAAAAGCTCACTCAGTACTTTGATCTAATTGGTATTGATCTTCTCACTGACACCTACCCCGACGGCTATCGCACTGAGGTTAATCTTGCTGCCCTCGACTGGCTTGATACCGTCGTTAGTCGTATTGAAAAAGGGTTTCTCCTTACCATCGATTATGGTCACGAGGCCCAGCGCTACTATAGCCCCAGCCGTTATCAAGGTACCCTCAAGTGTTACTACCAGCATCGCCATCACGACGATCCTTATACCAACATCGGCCAGCAAGACCTCACCACCCATGTTGACTTTACGGCCCTACAGCACCACGGTAAAAATGTTGGACTCACCACCCTGGGTTACACCCAGCAGGGACTGTTTCTCATGGCACTTGGCCTAGGCGATCGCATCTCCAACCTTACCCAGTCCATCACCCCCGGTCCCGACAGCTTTAACCAGCTCATACAGCGTCGCACTGCCCTTCACCAGCTGATGGACATGAGTCCCACAGGCCTAGGCACCTTCGGCGTTTTGGTGCAAGGAAAAGGTTTACAAAACGATGTTTCTCTAAAAGGGCTCACCATCCCGCCAATGAGCTAGATCTCTTCTCCAAAAAGATCCTTGGTACCCAACAAGCGGTAATCCTATAATTGGATTTTGTGCTCTCAATCTTCTGCAGAAACCTGTCCAGAATATACATCATCGACCTCGCCGTAATCCCTAACCTGTGCAATTGGAGATAACCTAATACGTTGGGTTGTAGGGCGGCGTTCCGGCCCTGCTCAGGGGGGGACAGAACTCGAAGGGACCCCAAGCAACACTTTAAATTCCCCACCGGTCGCCTGCGCTACTTTGCTAACCCCTCCCAATCCCTAAATACCGCTCCACATGTTCTGGTACCGCAATCCTTTCTGCAAGCTTTGGATCTACAATTGGTTCTCCTGCATGCATGCTTAATGGAATTACTCCCGCCCAGTGGGACAAGCCATAGTCCGCTGCATCATCCACCGGTGGCCCAGTCCGAATCTTCGCCGACGCTTCTTCAATCGGCAAAGCCAGTACCGTAGTCGCCTGTAGCTCCTGCTCATTGGGCTCTCGCGTTTCTGCCCAGCGCCCCGGCATCACATGCTCTGTAAAGGCATAGAGCGCTTTGAGCTTATCGGTTCGCTCACTGACTAACTCAGCTGTGCCAAACATCACCACCGAACGATAGTTCATCGAATGGTGCATAGCCGAGCGTGCTAACACCAGTCCATCCAGCAGCGTTACAGTCACACACACCTCAATACCTTGCTGGAGCGATTTAAGCATACGGCTAGCGGCAGCTCCATGGATAAACAACTGATTGTCAATGCGACCATAGGCGGTCGGAATCACAAACGGCTGTCCTTCTATCGCAAATCCTACATGGCAGATCAGTCCGGCATCCAAAATGGAGTGAATCGTTTCCTGGTCATAGTGACCGCGCTTGGGTACACGCTTTACCTGAGTCCGTGCTGTTTTCATGATGTTGTTTTCGGGTGTATGAGATCGCAACTCTACCAACCACAATTGGCCTTCGGCTAGAGCCAATTTATAATCAAACTACCAGTCCAATTTTAAGAGTAATCACCCATGGAATTGGCCTTAGTTATCGACTCATCTCTATCAGAGCCGTTGCATCATCAGGTTTATAGCCAGCTGCGTCGGGCGATACTCTGCGGTCGGCTGCGGTCGGGGCAGCGTCTGCCTGCGTCGCGATCTCTTGCAAAATCTTTGGGTCTGTCGCGCACGACCGTTACCCAGGGCTACGATCAGCTGATTAGCGAAGGCTATTTGCAAACCCGTCCTGGTGCCGGTACCTATGTCTGCGATTGGCTACCGGAAATATTGCTGGCAACAGAGGCTGTTGACCGGCAGACTCAATCTGCTGCTGATATTGCGCTGTCAAGCTATGGCCAGCGGGTTCATCAGCTACCGCTGCAACATTTTCAAAACTCTTTTGAGATTAGTTTTCGCTACGGTCATCCGGCCCTAGATTTGTTCCCCCTTGAGCTGTGGCGAAAGCTGTTGTCAAAACACTGTCGAGCAACTAATAAGTGGCTCAACTACACCGACGAGTCGCTGGGCTATCAGCCGCTACGAGAGGCTATTGCCGACTATCTTAAACGGGCGCGTGCAGTGCGCTGTACTGCCGATCAGGTGCTGATTACTAACGGTAGTCAACAGGCATTAAGCCTGATTACTCAGCTGTTGGTGAACCTGCACGATAGCGTAGCCATCGAAGAACCTGGCTATCGAGGAGCCCGGCATATCTTTAGAGCTAGCGGCGCAAAACTTTTGCCTATCGGGGTAGACTCAGCGGGTCTTAAGGTAGATCAGCTGGTTAACCAGTATGAAATACCTCGGCTAGTATCCGTCACCCCGTCTCATCAGTTTCCCACCGGGGCATTGTTGTCGTTACCCAGACGGTTGGCGCTGTTGCAGTGGGCTCATAAAACAGGCGCACTGATTGTTGAAGACGACTACGACAGCGAATATCGCTATGGCGGGCGGCCTATTCCTTCGTTACAGGGTCTCGATACCCATACCTCCGTGCTGTATGTGGGCACGTTTTCCAAGGTGATGTTTCCCAGCATTCGCCTGGGCTATTTGGTGCTGCCTGAGTCTCTAGCGCCAGTTTTTGGCAAAGCTAAGTGGCTAGCTGACCGGCAGCCGCCCACCCTAAGCCAATATGCCCTGGCCGAATTTATTGCAGCGGGGCATTTGGAACGTCACATTCGCAAAATGAGGCTGTGCTACGAACAACGACGTAATGTTCTGGTGCAGTCGCTCTATAAACACTTTGGGGAGACCGTAGAGATTCTAGGCGACAGTGCGGGGCTGCACATTATGGCAAAGCTGCCCCTGAAAATGAGTGATGACACAGCTGTGGCGAAAGCTGCCGCTGTTGGTGTGGAAATATGTAGCGCTCAGGTCCAGTACGAAACACCTCGTGATACAGGCGCCTTTGTCTTTGGCTACACCGCTATCAACGAAACCCAAATCAAAGCAGGCATACACCGTATTGCTACGGCATTCCAGCGGTAGTGTGCGACAGCCCAGTCGGTCAACCATTGAAAATATGGTTCCATGGGACCATGGACCATTGATAAGTTTCTTGGCTAGGTTAATACTCCCTTGCAAAAATATTTACTATAAGAATGAAGGCAATTTTTTGAGGACAAGGCTTTGGATATTACACTGCTTGCCCTACTACTGCTCAGCATGATCCTGTTTGGGGTACACATGCCTTACGCGGCCCTAGCTATGGTTGCAATTATTGCGCTTGCTACTGTAGTCACGCGTCTATCATGGTCGGTACTCAGTTCCTTTGAGCCCATCGAATTTGACTAGCTGCAGCGTGCCAATCTACCAGTTTTTTCAAAGTATACAGAAATCCCCTCAGCGACCTAAAACGGCTGGGGGGATTCTTGTTTGGTGCGATCGCAGAGCTATCCTAGACGCTTATCCCAGATACTTCTGAGCTGAGCGCATATGTCGTGTGCGCCAGTACAGAATCATCGCTAGCGTCATCTGCTTGAGCAGCCAGTGGAGTCCGGCAACAATAAGAAACGTGCCTACCATGATGGCCAACGGTCGTTTGGATACCAGCAGCGACAGCGTGTCGCCAATAACGACGCCAGGCATTGTTACTAAATCCCAGCTGTTGAACCGTAAGAAACGTCCCAGATAGATACCAATCGCCGTCAGCCCGTGCAGCGTAAGTTCTGTCGGCCCTACCCAGCTTACTTTTCCGGCTCGGCTAAGATAGCGATCTAAATTAACGATAGATACCGTGTAGGCCACCATACCTAGACCGATAAATAGCACGTACTGCGGTACCAAAATCAAGGCAACAGCCCATACAGACTGGCCGCTGCGGATATCATTTACCAGGTGAATAATGTCAGTGAGCACATAGGGTGCGTTTGGCAAAAAGGCGACAAAAATGGCTAGACCGATCCACCAAGGCCAGCGGCGTACGTGGCTGCCGCGTCTTTGAAATAGCCAAAAGCTCAAGGCCAGCGGGATCAGTGCTAAAAAGCTGTTCCACACCATAAAGGCGAGGTTGCCTCTGGCGGTGTCTAAGCCATGAAGAATCCAGGGAATAGACGGCATAGATCGAGTTTGTGTGCTGACAGTGAGCTATAAGATACACCGCATGGTCAGAGCATTCCCGATCGAGGTACTCTCTCGGCCGGTGATGGCCGGTTGATGAACTTTAGAGCATGTGAGCAAATCCTCACTATTTTTAATTTCGACTGAGTAACCAGCGACCGCACGCTTACAATGGATCGGTTGTATCCTGCGACACTAGTTTTGATTGAACGTTACACCCTGCCCGAGATGGGCGCACTTTGGACCGACGAGTACAAATTCAAAACTTGGCTACAGGTTGAGATCGCCGTCTGCGAAGCCCAGGCTGAATTGGGCCGTATTCCTCAAGCAGCGGTGGACGAAATCAAAGCTAAGGCAGATTTTGACGTGGCCCGCATCTTAGAAATTGAGGCGGAAGTCCGTCACGATGTGATTGCCTTTTTGACCAATGTTAATGAATACGTGGGAGATGCAGGCCGCTATATTCATTTAGGCATGACCAGCTCCGATGTGCTTGATACCGCACTGTCGTTGCAGATTGTGGCCAGTCACAAGTTAATTCTGTCCCAGGTGGAGCAGCTGGTCCAAGTTATTCGCAACAAGGCTCAGGACCATCGCAACACGGTGATGATTGGCCGTTCCCATGGTATCCACGCTGAGCCGATGACCTTTGGCTTTAAGCTTGCAGGCTGGCTAGCAGAGGTACTGCGCCACCGCGAACGTCTCTGCCGAATCCAGGATGAAATTTCTGTGGGGCAGATATCTGGAGCCGTGGGCACCTATGCCAACATCGATCCTGAAATTGAAGCACTCACCTGTCAAAAGCTGGGTCTCAAGCCCGATACCGCCTCTACTCAGGTGATTTCTCGGGACGTCCATGCTGAATTTATGACTACACTGGCTGGTCTGGCTGCGTCCATTGAGCGGTTTGCCGTCGAGATTCGCAACCTGCAGCGCACCGATGTACTAGAGGTGGAAGAACTCTTTGCCAAAGGACAAAAGGGGTCTTCAGCCATGCCCCACAAGCGCAATCCGATTAAGTCTGAGCGTTTGACCGGTTTAGCCCGTATCATTCGCACCAATGCGCTGGCGGCTCTAGAAAATGTAGCGCTCTGGCATGAGCGAGATATTTCCCACAGTTCAGTTGAGCGAGTCATTTTTCCTGACAGCTGTATTTTGATGCATTTCATGCTGGTGGAAACAACCAAGCTAATCCAAAACCTGCAGATCTACCCCGAGAATATGGAGCGGAATATGAACATGTACGGGGGGGTGGTCTTTAGCCAGCGAGTGCTGTTATCTCTAGTGGAGAAAGGAATTTCCCGTGAGGACGCCTATCGGATTGTGCAGCAATGTGCCCATGCCGCGTGGAATGTGGAAGGAGGCGACTTCCAGGCTCTGATTTCTCAAGATCCTCAGGTAAAAGATAGTCTGACAGCAGATGAAATCAAGGAAGCGTTTAACCCTGACTATCAGCTGAGAAATCTAGACAAGGTCTATCAGCGTTTGGGGATTTAGACCTTCACTAAAAATCTGTGCCGTTGCTGATTTAAGGGATGCACCGCTCTGTTAGAAATGCCACGTGTCAGCATTTTTCAAATAAAGCCATCCCGAGGATCAGCAACGCCAAATCTGTAAGGGCAGGGTTTTGATCTGGGGTAAAAAAACAGGGAGACAGTGTAAACCATCTCCCTGCAATGCCTACTATATGCTCACTAGACGCTGCTAGTAGTAGGTATCTCCAACCATGTGTACCTACTACATCTATAGACCATGTTTAGTTAGCTTTGTTCCGGATCTTCAATGTAGTCAGCATCCTCAAACTCAGCGACTTCTGTATCCATCTCGTCTTTGAACCCACGTAGGGTCTTTCCCAGGGCGCTACCCAGTTCAGGAATTTTCTTGGGTCCAAATACTAAAACAGCGACAATGGCAATAATGCCCACCTCTGGCCAACCTAAACCGAACATGGCACTTTTCCGTGAATGTCTCAACTACTATACCGCAGCCTATTGGAGGCATCGTAGTTGACTCGGGTGTTTTTGAATATAGTTTGTCCGGTGAGGTGGACCGTTTGTAGCTCTCAACATATGGCCAGAACGGCTAACTCGATGTACAAACGCATCCGTGCGACTGCTCAGTCCGGTAGGTACCTGCCAGACTGAGCAAATTTGGCCCTAATCGTTGTAATAACGCTGTTCGATCCAAGTGCGTAGAGCTTCTTCGGAGGCAAACTGATGCTTGGCACCGGCAACTGGGTCATGAACACACCAAAGGTCGCCCTGTTTGGACGTTTGGGTCCAAATCCGGAGCTGGTCTCCTTCTGCAAATGTGTGCACCAGCCACTGACCGGCTGTACGGAGTAGCTGACTAGACGCCTGTTTGATTTTTTCTGCTGGTGTCGGCTGCCATAGCTTCTCTAGCTGACGGCGCTGTCTCTCAAGCTTTTGTAAGTTGGAGGAATAGGTATTCATAGGACCCTCCTTAGGGATTGCAAGATTGCATACCACCTAATTTATGGATGAAATCTGTCATCGACAAAGCATAGAGTAGATGGGAGCCATCTATGAAATTCATAGGGCCTGCTCATCAATTCAATCGCGGTAGCGTCCTAACCCGATACAGCGGCTTCTATCCTGTAAAATACTGAGCACTTCCGTATCCTGTATGTGATGAGAAAGCTGTATTTTCTCCTGCCTGGTACTACGCGCTCTTTTTTTTGTGGGGGACTGCTTGCTGAGCTAAATACGCTAGAGCTAGCTCAACAGATCTGTGAGGCTGAGGTGGTTACCTATCGTCAGCGAGAGAAGGATCGTCTGTTTCTTGACGATCTGTTGCGACAGGAAAATCTGAGCCGCTGTATTTTTGTAGTTAGCTGGGGATTTGATGTTCCGAATCAGTTGAAAAAACTGGCTCGCTGCAATGTGATCTACCATGCCCACAGCTCGGGCTATGGGTTTGCCGTGCCGCCTCAGGTGCCGATTTTATGTGTTAGTCGCAATACGATGGGGTATTGGGGAATGCGATCGCAAAATTCCCTACTTTACCGGCTACCCAACCAGCTACCGGACGAGGTGAGAAATCGTCATGTCGAGCGAGATATTGATATTCTTGTCCAGGCTAGAAAGTCTTCTGAATATGTTGTTAGGCAGCTGATTCCGGCCTTAAAAAAGAACTATAACGTTGTTGTTATCGATTCATTTGTAGACGACCTAATGGCTTTGTTTAATCGCGCCAAGGTTTATCTCTATGACTCTGCAGAATACTGGGCGCAGTATCGGCTGACTGAAGGGTTTGGTTTACCGCCTATGGAAGCGTTGGCCTGCGGTTGTCAGGTGTTTTCGAGTGTGAACCATGCGCTGGCCGACTATCTTGATCCTGGAGAGAACTGTTATAAGATTGCGGGCTATGCGACCGGATATGACGTTCAGCGGATTGCAGCTGTATTAGATGGCTGGCAGCCCAACAATCTATCAGAGAGTTTTTTTGCGCCCTATCGTACCGAGCAGCTGGTTCCCAGATTGGAAACAATTTTGACTGAAGTGAATCAGTTTTTTGACTATCGTCAGCAGTATCCTTCGGATATCGTTAGTTTGACTCGTCGGAGGAAGCTGTATTTGTTTTATCGGCGGATTCAGACGAAGTTACGGAAAGGTTGAAGTAGTTTGGTGGGGTTGGTAAGGTGGCAAAACCGGTTGCGTGGGATCCCTTTGAGTTCCCTACACTCCCTGACTAGGGCAGACCGCCGCCCTAGAACCCTCGGGTCGGAGGGTTTTGGTAGATATCCCATCGGGTTGAGAGCGATCGGTGAGAGGTTTAGGATTTCATTCGCGATCACAAAATTCTAAAAAAGGGTTGTCTCACCTTTGTTCAGACTTATTTGAGATACAAGAAATACTCTGAGAGAAAACTTTTATTTGCGAACTAGAAATCTTGCTGGGATACCTCCACTTTTACGGTGTGGAGCGGATGCGGAGCAGCGTAACACCTCACCGACCGTAATGCAGCCGTCTCTAGCATTGACTCAAAAAACTCTTATGCGAGGGGGCTGGGGACGTTGAGGTCCCCAGATCAGGGAGGGTTCAGGAGGGAAAGTCCTGAGCAGCCGATTTTGCACTTGTCCAACACCTTGAAGTCACAGTAGTGAACGTCTACATGCCACATTTCTTCTGCATCTTTCTCATTTGCGCTAAAAGATACTCAGTTCTCCCCAGTTCAGATATCGCATAAAGTCTCTCAAACTCTTGTTTAAAGTGCTGTGCTACGGGTGCATTTTCAATAATCAACAGATTTTCATCATTGGTATGATTCGCAGCCTTGCTCCAATTGTGGGAGCCGATGATCACTGTGTGATTGTCTAATATGGCAAATTTATGATGCAGCTTATCGCCGTCAGCTAGGACTGGATAGCCGACTGTACTAATCGATGTCTGCCAGGGCCGATTGCCTTTTTCATACTGACAGCGGTGGTCAGGTAGAGCCAGACCCATCATATCCAGTGCTTCACTATGGCTGCGATAGATAAAACTGCGGTCAATCAATGCGCGAATGCTGAGACTGGTGGTTGCGATCGCATCAGCAATTCCTTGATCGGTAAATACAAATAGAGCCAGGTCTACCGATTGACTCGCCTGAGCTAGGGTGGTTTCAATAATGCCGTTGGTCGTCTGTTCTCGGGACGTATCGGCTCTGTGAGGCGAGAACTGAACAGTAATCTGTCCTTCACCAAGAGAGAATGTTTCCATAGGTCTAGGTGGTTTGGACGAGCCAAAGATACTGTTGGGCTGACTGCCGGGACCGTCACCCCACATCAAATTAAACTCGTCGGTATAGGCCGTAGCCAGCTCTGGGCTGTTAATTCGTAGTAGCGTATTAGCGTTGCCCCGACTCTCAGGAACATGCCAGTCGCCGTGGATACCCGATAGGGTAAAGTTAGTCGAGCCAGTAATCACCTGACGACCATCGATAACTACAAATTTATGGTGCATCAGACCGCTGCCTTTGGTGCCATCGTCGGTATCGTCAACGATAGGAATATTGGCCTGACGCAGCATTAAGATGGCATCTCGCTGGGCGGCTTCATCAGACGTAATAAATCCGTCGCTGTTAATGTCACCAAACGCAAACAAATTTTCGTACTTGGCTCGGCTGTAAGTGTCCTGCTGGCGAATCCAGGCTAGATCATGCTGACTCCAGCCTTGGCTGTACTGGTTGTCTACAATGATTCTGACTTGGATGCCTGTGCTTGCCTTGTCAATCAATGCTTGAGCCACTAAAGGCAGGTTTAGCTCCTGTACGGCTACATCGACAGACGTTGTCGCCTGATTGATAGCGTCTGTGATTACCTGTTCTAGGTTGTCGCCGGGGCGCTGGGTGTGGCGATAGGGCTCTTGATATTGCTGAGTCTGGGTTTGGTTGAAAAAGACTTGAATTTCAGGGTCCTGGGGCAGTGGCAGCGGTCTTTTGTCTCGTTTCCATCCTAGATAAAACAGACCGCCCAGGACTAGCAGCCCCAAACAGCCTGTCTGAAATCGACTGGGCATCAGCAACAATAATGATTTCTTTAGACGGTCCCTAGTGAGCCCTTCTAAGCTGGATAACTAGCGACTAACAATGTCTAAAAACGTGTCTACTGATACGATTATTAGCGTTATGCTGATTACACATTAAAAGTGCCGGTTTGCTATGCCAACTCCTGAACTCTTTTTAGAGGCGACCAAGTGGATGGGCCTCGCTACGTTAGCCCTAGGGGCATTGGCGGCAATTGCGTTCATTGCTAAGTGGGGAATTCGCTTTCGCTTGGTGGGGATAACGGGGTTTTGTGGCGTGCTGACAGCGGGATTGTTTGGTCTGAGCTTTCAGCCGTTAGTCACAACAACCGTTGAGGGCTCGGTTTCCTACGCCACCGTATACGACTCAGGTGCTGCCCAGGTGGTGATTGCTGTGCCGGCTGATATTACTGAAACTGAGCTAGAGGCCACACTGCAGCAGGCGGCTATCAACTCGTTTAATCCGAGTCGGTTGAGTGGTGGGTCTGAGGGGTCGCTGCTGCGGGCGCGGACGATTGTGCATCGCGCTCCTGGAATTTCTGACTTGTTATATTTGGGCGAGGTTCGTCCCGATGCTGATGCTGAGTCAGGCTACCGAGTGACTATTTCTCGCTCTGACATGGCGAAGGCGCGAGCGGCCGCCCAGGCCAGTTAGTATCTTTTTGGGCAGCAGCCTTTGGCAACATTGAAACAATTGACGTAGTTTTTTATTGCCAGTCTTTTGGGTTGGTCATACTGCCAAACATTGGCTCCAATACTTGTAAGTGATGTCCGCCGCAAAGGCGTCACTTCATACTTTTGAATATTGTTTTTAGTTTGTTGAAACATGTCTATTTTATCTACCTTGATGGTGGCACCGGCCCAAGTGGTGCGAGGTGCAGGGATCTTGTCCCACTGTGGATCGCTGATCAAACAACTCGGAGAGCGACCGTTGCTGATTGGTGGCGATCGCACGTTGCAGACGGCGTCTCCTTTTTTAGCAGACATGCTAACAGGGCTTTCAGTGGCGAAAGTGTCTTATCAGACTGACTGCTGTGAGTCGGCTGTAGCCCAGCTGCGTCAGGCTGTGGCTGCCCATAGTGCCGATGTCATTATCGGCATTGGCGGTGGCAAAGCTCTAGATACCGCCAAACTGGTGGCCCATCAAACTCGGCTGCCGGTGGTGACAATCCCCACATCGGCGGCCACCTGTGCGGCCTGGACTGCACTGTCTAACATCTATTCTGAACGGGGAGCCTTTCGCTACGACGTGGCCCTACCCCTATGTCCCAACTTGCTGATCCTGGACTATGAGCTGATTGCCACGGCTCCAAAACGGACGCTGATAGCGGGGATCGGCGATGCGATCGCAAAATGGTATGAGGCCTCCGTCAGCAGCGGTCAGTCCAGCCAAACGTTAATTATCGGAGCCGTGCAGCAGGCGCGGGTCCTGCGAGACATTTTGTTTCAAAAATCGGCGGCGGCGCTAAAAAAAACGGGTGGTAACGACTGGCGTGAAGTGGTCGATGCCTCAGTGCTGATGGCAGGAGTGATCGGCGGTATGGGCGGTGCCCAGTGTCGTACTGTGGCGGCCCACGCGGTCCACAACGGATTGACCCAGATCCCAGCTAGCCACACCATGCTCCATGGCGAAAAAGTTGCCTATGGTATCTTAGTTCAACTGCGTTTAGAGGAAATGGAATTGAGCAATTCGCTGGCTGCAACTGCGCGTCAGCAGCTGCTACAGTTTTATTCTCAAATTGGCTTGCCCATGACCCTGAGCGATTTGGGGCTAGGAGAGATGTCACTCACCGATTTACGACAGGCGGCTGAGTTTGCCTGTCAGCCCAAGTCCGACATTCATCATCTGCCGTTTGAGATCAGTTCTCAACAGGTGATGGCGGCAATGGTGTCCACGACAGCTCCTTGTCAGCGCAGCCAGACCGACGCTCCCAAATTATCTGTGACACCGTCACGCCAGTCATCAGGAGGTAAGCTATGACACCCGCTTGGATGAAAAAAGCACAGCGACTTGAACAACTGCCTCCCTACGCCTTTGCGCGTTTAGATGAGCTGAAGGCGAACGCCCGCGCTCAGGGACTAGACCTGATCGACCTGGGGATGGGCAATCCCGGTGGTCCTACACCGGCCCCGGTGGTAGAAGCGGCTCAAAAAGCTCTGGCCGATCCCAATCAGCATGGCTATCCTCCATTTGAAGGGACTGCCAGCTTTCGCCATGCGATTACGGCCTGGTATCACCGCCGCTATGGAGTGAATCTAGATCCAGATGGAGAAGCGCTGCCGCTGCTAGGCTCTAAAGAAGGGCTGACCCACCTGGCGCTAGCCTATCTAGATCCCGGAGATACGGTGCTGGTACCCACGCCGTCCTACCCGGCGCATTTTCGCGGACCTGCGATCGCAAACGCCCAGATTCATCCCCTGATGCTAACGCCAGAAAACGACTGGCTGATCGATATCTCCACGATCCCAGAGGCCGTTGCTCGGCGCGCTAAAGTTCTTTACTTTAACTATCCTAATAACCCCACTGGGGCGACGGCTCCCCGTGCCTTTTTTGAAGAGATTGTTGCCTTTGCTAAGCACTACGAGATCATGCTGGTGCACGATCTGTGCTACGCCGAGCTAGCCTTTGACGGCTACCAGCCTACCAGCGTCTTAGAGATTCCCGGTGCGAAAGAGTTTAGCGTTGAGTTTCACACCCTATCTAAGACCTATAATATGGCCGGCTGGCGCGTCGGTTTTGTAGTGGGGAACCGCCACATTATTCAAGGGCTGCGGACGCTTAAAACCAATATGGACTATGGCATTTTTTCTGCCATCCAGACTGCGGCAGAAACCGCTCTTAACCTGCCCGATTCCTATTTAGAAGAGGTGCGTCACCGCTATCGCACCCGCCGCGACTGTCTGATTGCTGGGTTGGCAAAGCTAGGTTGGGACGTTCCTAAAACTAAAGCCACCATGTACCTTTGGGTGCCCTGCCCGCCCGATATGACCGCCGCTGACTTTGCCTTTTCGGTTCTGCAAAATACGGGGGTGGTTGTGACACCGGGCAGTGCCTTTGGTGAAGGTGGCGAAGGCTTTGTCCGCGTCAGTCTGATTGCTGAAGAGGACCGGCTCAATGAAGCGATTGAGCGGCTCAGAGATGCAGGGGTCCGCTATCCCGCATCGGTGACAGTTTAGGAAGAAATAATCCAGCCGGATTTTAAGGCGGCAATACCTGTTCTGCTGCCGCTTCGGTCAAGATTGCTTGCTCAAAATTGTGGGCCATTCTTAGCTGCAGCGGCTGCAAATCCTTCACCCGACTAAAGTCAGTTTCCTTGATGTTGGCCTGGCTAAAGTAGGTGTGAGCAACAACGCTGTCAGCCAGGGTTGCTTTTTCTAGATTGGCATGGCCAAAATAGGTCCCGGTTAGGTTTGCCTGAGACAAATAGGCCTGATACAGATTTGCACCTGAAAAATAAGCCTGCTGTAGATTGGTGCCAATCAAACAGCAGTGGCTCAGATTGGCGTCTCGAAAGTTGGTTTGACTCAGATTCGCTTCAAATAAATAGGCGCGGCTGAGATCGGCACGACTCAGGTAAACCGACTGCAGGTCAAAACCAGCCAAATCTGCTCCCTTTAGGTCAGCTGCTCTTAAATTGGGTCGAATTTTATCATTGTTCTGACGCCAGCGATTCCAGGTCCTAACACCAGCCTGCAAGATTTCTAAATGTTCTGGGTGCGCCATGGGTTAGATCGGTGAGAGCTTTAGTGCGCAGTCGCTCAACTACAGCGCCATTGCCGTAGACCACGTCGTGACGACAAAGACCGCCGTTGCGACAATAGATAGTACTCCAGCAATAACGTTACCAATCAGAGAACTAACGACAATTGCCAGACTGACCTTGGCCCCCAGTTTGCATCGCGCTGGCAGGGCGAGATCGCGACGGTGCAGCATTTCACCTACAAAGGCTCCCAGCATGGAGCCAAACAGTAGACCCAAGATAGGACCGCCAATGGGTAAAGCAGGTAGCAGCCCCAGCAGCCCTAGGACCATCCCCACAACAGCGCCGATTTGGCCCCAGTTGCTGGCACCTACCTTGCGAGCCCCTACATAGCCTGCCAAATAATCAATGGCGGTGGTAACTGCAAAAATAGCAATGGCAATACCTAGGGCGATCAGGACGGCTTTACTAAAGCCTGTCGCTATACCCCAAACCGCGATCGCAGCCACAATCAGTCCGATCCCTGGCAAGGCTGGGACAAAGGCACCGATAATACCGATTCCCATGACAATCAACAGGACCCAATAGAGAATAGTTAGTCCAATAGCCATCTGTGTGTACGAACGCCTATGTGTACTGTAGCGAAGCCTGACAACGATGTGGGTTTCGTGTATACCGTAGTCGGTTGGTGTGCTTTTGACCTACTGGCTCAGTGCTCTCAAAAACTTTTGCACTTCCCCCAGCAGGCTCTTCTTGGGCTTGGGTGCGGCGCTTTCTGTCTCTTGATCACCGTAGAGAATTTTGTCTAGGTCCTCACTAGAGGGGCGCTCAGGAAGTTCGGCCTGTAGCTGATACTGATTATCAATCTCTTGCCATACCTGCCAGCCTTTGGGGTGACGACGCAGGACAGCGGCATCGGGCATGGGGCGGTAGTAGTAGCACGAGGTCAGAGTACTCAAAAAGCGCTCTCGGATCTGACGAGCCGCATAGCCAATACCCACAATGCTAACGTCTTCTAAGGTGGGGTTGAGTAAGATAACCGGGCGGTCCTGGGCCTCATTGCACAGCTTTTCCACATCTTGCACTTCAACTGCCGATGGGTTTACCACCAGAAATGCATCGTCATCGGGTTCAACGGTCGCCTGTATTTCGTTGATGCCCCGCACAACAAAGTCTGGGTTGTTCCAGTCGCGTTTGGCCAGGGCTGCGGCTCCCGCGTCGGGAAAAAACACCTTAAACTTCAGTCCTAAATCTTGAAATAGCGTCAGAAAGCGTTCGGCAATGGGCTGCTGCTTGAGTTCTGGAATTACCATTTCTATCTGTAACCGGATGATGCCATCTGCGATCGCAGCCTTGGTCGCGTCAATCGCCTGATCAATGGTTTCCTCAAGACTCGTTGGCAGCTCAGACATGGTTAGCTCTCATTTCTAGCAAGCGGCCCCTCAATTATCTGTCTTTTTGCACCACTAGGAAAATATCCGACATCCAGAGCTTCCACCCTGACTTAGCCAGATGTCATAGTGACTCAAACTCTGTTCCATAAAGCGATTAGGACTCTAAGACGGTTTTTACCCGTTTTGCCAATTCCCGTACAGCGGCTCGCTGACCCATCTGCTTAGCCCGTTGAATAAAGAGCGGCAGTTCTTTGACCGGCAGCTGAGGAAATGCCAAGCTGCTGTCTATTTCTATGTAGTCCGATTCTATGTAGTCCGATTGTATGGAACTCTGGACGACTCTTATTTCTATTACTTTATTCTGTCTGTTTTCTAGTGTATCTATGTCGCTCCTGCCAATGTGAGCTGGCTTGCCATCACCCGCTCAACAATCTGTCGCAGCACCATCACAGTCCAATCCGTGTCTGCTTCAGTTGTCTGATGCCCTAGCGTTAGCCGAATGCCTGTTTTTGCGGCGGCGGCGCTAAATCCCATAGCTTTCAAAATTGGGCTCGGTGTCAGAGTACCGCTGTGACAGGCCGTGCCAGCGCTAATGCCAATACCGGCCAGGTTTAGCTGACGCACCAGCGTTTTGCCGGTTACCCGCTCACCATCGGCATTTGGCAAATAAAAACTAACGTGGTGGGGCAGCCGCTGCTGGGGATGCCCGGTCAGCCTGAGTTCAGGATGACTTTTCAGCGGCTGGATGATGCGATCGCGCAGTCTCAGTAGCCGCTGTTGTTCCTCTTCAAGTTCGATGCTAGCTAGCTCTGCGGCGACTCCAAAGCCTGCAATGGTTGGCACTGCCTGCGTACCTGAGCGTAAGCGATTCTCCTGCCCCCCGCCGTGAAGCAGCGGCACTAGCTCGGTTCCTGGTTTGACATACAGCGCGCCTGCACCCTGAGGACCATAAAGCTTGTGGCTAGAAACAGACAGTAAATCTACCCCCAATGTCTGGACATCAATGGGCAGCCGCCCAGCGACCTGCACCGCATCAGAATGAAAGAGCGGTCTAGACTCACTTGCCTGAATAATGGCCGCCAGTTCAGCAATCGGCTGCAGGGTACCAACTTCACTTTGTCCATAGATAACCGATACCAGTACTGTCTCGTTTCGTAGCGCCCTAGCCAGCTCGATCGGACTTACCCGCCCATAGCTGTCTACGGGCAAACGGGTCACTTGCCAGCCCCAGTTTTCGAGCAGCGCCACCGGTTTTTCAATAGCGGAATGCTCCACCGCTGAAATCACCATATGTTGAGGCTGACGGTACTGCTGTGCTACCCCCATAATCGCTAAATTATTGGCCTCAGTCCCGCTGGCAGTAAAAACGATGCCCTCTGTAGGGGCTCCGAGCAGATCTGCCACCTGCAGCCGTGCGGTTTCTACCACCGTGGCTGCTTGACTACCCCAGCTGTGCAGACTCGATGGATTGCCCCAGCTATGATGCATAGCTGACGCCATTGTCTCAATCACTTCAGGGCGCGGCGGTGTCGTCGCGCTGTAATCTAAATAGATTTGCATAGGGCTCGCCTGTGGCTAGATGTCGTCGGGTTCTTTACCTGAAACCACGGGGGCTGTTTTGCTTAACCCTAGTTTTGGATGCTCGCCTTCTACCTGCTGACAGTTCCACTCGTTACGGAATAGTAAGACCGGACGACCATAGCTGTCTTTGACAGTCACGGTGTTAAACAACCGACCGGCATTTTCTAGAGCGTCCCACCCCCCCGTCACCCAGCGGGCGACGCTGTAGGGCAGCATTTCTAAAGTGGTGTCGACGTTATATTCATTGCGGAGACGAAACTGAACCACCTCAAACTGCAGCTGACCAACGGCGGCCAAAATAGGATCGCGTTTGGACTCGTCTGCCGAATACATAATTTGCACCGCACCTTCTTCTCTAAGCTCTGTGACGCCTTTGCGAAACTGCTTGAATTTTGAGGGATTAGGGTTTTTGAGATAGGCAAACAGCTCCGGAGAGAAAAATGGAATCCCTTCATACTCCAGTTTTTTACCCTGATAAATGGTGTCACCAATGGCAAAGACACCGGGATTATTTAAACCAATCACATCGCCAGGGTAGGCATCATCCAAGGATTCTCGCCCCTGGCCAAACAGTTTCTGTGGGTGGGACAGACGTACGTTTTTACCAGAGCGGGCATGGTTGACCACCATATCTTTTTCAAACCGGCCAGAGCATACTCGTACAAAGGCGACGCGATCGCGATGCCGCGGGTCCATATTGGCCTGTAGCTTAAAGACAAACCCGGAAAAATCTTCTCGCGTCGGGGGCACCATGCCGATAGTACTTTCCCGTGGACCTGGCTTTAGGGCAAAGTCTAAAAAGGATTCTAAAAATAGCTCCACACCAAAATTGGTCATGGCGCTACCAAAAAAGACCGGGGTCATCTCACCGGAGTGCACCAGATCTAACTCCAGTTCTGGCCCTAGCTCATCGAGCATTTCTAGTTCTTCTAAGAACTGACCATAGATCTCATCATCCCCAATTAGCTCTTCGATGCGCGGGTCGCCCCATTCCAAAACGGTATCGGTAGCGGCTTTACTGCCGTGGGCAGAGCGCTCAAACAGGTGTACCTGCTTTTTGCGGCGGTCAAATACGCCTTTAAACCGATCGCCCATGCCAATGGGCCAGTTGACGGCGTAGGTGAATAGCTCCAGCTCTTTTTCGATTTCATCCAGCAGTGCCAGAGGCTCTTGACCCGGACGGTCTAATTTGTTGAAGAAGGTGAAAATCGGCAGCCCGCGCATTTTACACACTTCAAACAGCTTGCGTGTCTGAGGCTCTAATCCCTTGGCAGCATCTTCTAGCATGACCGCATTGTCTGCGGCCGCTAGGGTGCGATAGGTGTCTTCGCTAAAGTCTTGGTGACCGGGTGTATCCAGCAGATTGATCCGGTAGTCATTGTAGATAAACTGCAGCACTGTAGAGGTAATCGAAATTCCTCGCTGCTGCTCTAGCTCCATCCAGTCGGAAACCGCATGACGCTGAGCTCGTCTGGCCTTTACCGATCCCGCTTCGTGGATAGCCCCTCCATACAGCAGGAGCTTCTCTGTCAGCGTTGTTTTACCGGCGTCTGGGTGGGAGATAATCGCAAAGTTACGACGCTGCTCAACGGCAGCATCAATACTATTTGCGGAAGACGATAGGGTGGTGGTCATGGAAGGGGTTTAACCCAGTGAGCATTACACAACCCCCAAGCATTCACCCTGGGGGAAATCCCATTGTACTGTCCAGAGCTAACGGTCTGGGAATCTACCAGTCTGCGCTGTGGTGAGCGACGACGCTGCCCTCTGTCGTGATGACTGTGAGCGGTAGTTCTGCTTCAGTTTCATGCCGGACAAATTGGACGACCTGCATTCCAGAACCGGGCGTGACGACCAGGACATACTGGCCTTCCTGCCACTGAACATCGACCACGCGATAATTCATGACCCAGGCTTCAGCCAGATTACCGGCGTTGATGGCATTGCCTTCATCCTGGCTGTAGCAGTTAGTCCACACGTCTTCGGCCACAGTCCACAGCCCTGATAGATTAATGGGCTCCATACGAGCGCTTAGCCCGTAGGTGGTAAAGCTAAGAACGTCGTGTTGCCAAAGCTGCTCGGACAGCTGTTGAAAATCTTTGTCCTGCAGTAGAGAGCTGTAGCGTTCGTTTTCTTCTAGCTGTTTTTGCTGCTGATTTAGGCTAGGGCGCTGCCAGCTAGCGGCTTCACTGCAGACTAAATACTCCGATGAGGGCTGACGGACATCTATAGAGTCGGTTTGGGTCTGGGGAACAACCGCATCAGCTGTTCTTACAAAAGTGCTCGCTGCTTTGATCCCACCGATGGTCATAACAATGGTCAGGGCTAGCAGGCTTTTCTTGCCTAGATTTTTTAATTTAAATGTGACCATAGCTGACCTCTGTTGTGCCCCTCTAATCAATATTTATTTTTCTAAAAGTGACTCTTCAAAAATGTCTGGAGAATCGCTACCGCCGGTCTACCGTACTTTTTGGAATAGGACTCTTTTTCGGGAGAGCTAAATCCAACAGATGACTTGATCCGCACAGGGCGTGGCTAATGGAAGTCACAATGTCCTGCTGGCTGTATTTGCTTAGGTTGACTCAACCACGTTGGGCGGGCATTTTCTGACAAGATAGCTACTGTATGCAAACGCACTAGCTTCAATACAGCGGCAATTTAAAACTACAGGAACTCAACCTTTAAACCAGGCAAGAATTTCTTAAAAGATATTTGCGATCGCGCGTCGTTGGACTCTGAAGATGATGAATCAATTCCAACTAACAAACGCTGCTTAACAGCAAGGCGTTTTGTCCGGGCTAATCGATATTCTGCCAGATTAATTGTCCTTATTATGAGTCAATTCGGGAGGCTGCGACACCTTCTCTAGACCAGTTTTTAGAAAATGTAATGACTGTCCTACAACAATTTATTTTGTTCAAGTGGTTTTGTTGTTGTTCCGCGTTATGGCCGTTAATTCTGAGTATGCAAATGTGATAGTCTACTTATCCTTTCTGTTCTCGCCTGGCCTGTTGCTGATCGCTGAGGCTATTGCGCTCCCAAAAATAACCGCCGGCGTATCCCTGAATTTGAGATTGCTCAGCCGCTAGAGCCAGACGCTTTTCGGCAATACAGGCATAGTCTTCGTCTAGTTCAATTCCCAGATAGTGACGCTTTAGTTTTTTAGCGACAACAGATGTGGTGCCCGATCCTAAAAATGGATCAAAGACCAGATCCCCTGGCTGACTGCTGGCCAGAATAATTTTGGCAATGAGCTTTTCTGGTTTTTGGGTGGGGTGATCGGTATTTTCTGGCATGGACCAAAACGGAATTGATATATCAGTCCACAGATTAGACGGATGGGTAATTCGAAACTTTCCCTGATTGGTGGTCTGCCAGTCTTTAGGATTGCCGTTGTGATCGCGGTAGGGAGCTAACACCCGACGCTTAAGCTTGACCGCGTCTACATCAAACCAATACTCATCCGATAGTGTGCCAAACCAAATATCTTCCGATGAGTTTTTCCAATTTTGCTTTGATCCCCGGCCTTTTTCCCGCTCCCAGGTAATCCGATTACGCACCACAAAATGCTTAGAGAAAATCCGATACACCTCTGGTGACGACTGCCAGTCACAGCAGATATAAGCAGACGCGTTTGGTTTGAGCAGCCTGGTGACCTGAGACATCCAGCCATCTAGCCAGACGGCATATGCTTCAGGCGAACGTCGGTTAAACGTCGATTGATTAAAAACCTTGGAGCGATTGTAAGGGGGATCGACAATCAACAGGTCAACAAATGCTTCAGGCAGCAGCGGCAGGGCCTCAAACAAATCCTGGCAGATCGTTATATCCTGTAGCGTCCGAGCGGCAGTAGGACCTGTTATTTTGACCAACTGCTGGTGATAATGACAGCGTTCATCGGCACTCAAAACCAAAGTTCGGTTATTGGGCGCTCGGCGTTTGTGCTCGCTCATTCGGTATGCCACTGACATCTACAGCAGCATAGCAACTGCCCAATAGCCCCCCACCGATCAATTCAAGTGTTCCCCTCGGGGGTAAAGCGATTAGTATGGATCAATACTCCGGTTAGTTATAGACTTCTCTTCTTCCCATGTTTGAAGCCCTCTCAGAACGATTTGAGTCCGCCTGGAAGACCCTGCGCGGTCAAGATAAAATCTCTGACTCCAATATTAAAGAGGCGCTTCGAGAAGTTAGACGAGCGTTGCTAGAGGCTGATGTCAGCTTCAACGTCGTCAAGGACTTTGTTGCAGATGTCCAAGAAAAAGCCCAGGGAGCCGAAGTCGTTTCTGGCGTTGCCCCCGATCAGCAGTTCATCAAAATTGTCTATGACGAGCTGGTTGCCCTGATGGGGGATGCCAACGAACCGTTAGCCGATGCCAACAGACGGCCCACGGTAGTGCTGATGGCCGGTTTACAAGGGACGGGTAAAACAACAGCATCCGCCAAGCTGGCCCTGCATCTACGCAAGCAGGAACGCTCGGCTATGCTGGTGGCTACCGATGTCTATCGTCCAGCCGCTGTTGACCAGCTGATTACCCTGGGTAAGCAAATTGATGTGCCCGTATTCGAAATGGGGACCGATGCTAATCCGGTTGATATTGCCAAAGCAGGAATTGCTAAGGCCAAGGAAGACGGCATCGATACGGTGATTGTGGACACCGCTGGCCGATTGCAAATCGACCAGGACATGATGGCGGAGCTAGAGCAGGTCAAACAGGCTATCAATCCCAATGAGGTGCTGCTGGTTGTCGATGCCATGACCGGTCAAGAGGCGGCTACACTGACCCACACATTTCATGAACAGATCGGGATCACCGGCGCTATCCTCACCAAAATGGACGGGGATTCTCGCGGGGGGGCGGCGCTATCGATTCGTCAAATCTCGGGGCAGCCCATTAAATTTATCGGTATCGGTGAAAAAGTAGAAGCGCTCCAGCCCTTCTATCCCGACCGGATGGCCTCCCGCATTTTAGGCATGGGGGATGTGCTTACCCTGGTAGAAAAAGCTCAAGAAGAGGTTGATATTGCCGATGCCGAAAAGCTACAGGCAAAAATTCTAGAGGCCAGGTTTGACTTCAACGACTTTCTCAAGCAAACTCGCTTGATGAAAAACATGGGGTCGTTGACCGGCATCATGAAACTAATTCCCGGTATGTCGAATAAGCTGTCAGCCGATCAGCTACAGCAGGGAGAAACCCAGCTTCGACGCTGTGAGGCCATGATTAACTCCATGACCAAGCAGGAACGAGAAGATCCTGACCTGCTGGCTAACTCTCCCAGCCGTCGTCGTCGTATTGCGAAAGGATCGGGCTATGTGGACCGAGATATCAGCAAACTAGTCAGCGATTTTCAAAAAATGCGGTCCATGATGAAACAAATGGGGCAAGGGGGCAGTTTGCCGGGTATGGGCATGCCGGGTATGGGGGGAGGTTTTCCCGGTATGGGCATGCCAGGCATGGGCGCGCCAGGCATGGGCGATGGCGGTCGCCCTGGTTTTCGCGGCTACAGCGCAGGCTCTAAAAAGAAGAAAAAGAACAAAAAGAAGAAAGGCTTTGGCACACTGTAGATACTGGCTCAGAGGCTGAAGAAAGGTGCCCTATAAAGAGACACTACAGCGCTGATGTGGGAAAGCTAATCAATATAAATTGAAGCCACACATCATGAAAAAGCTGATTAGCCTGCTTGCCTTAGGAGTGAGTTTACCTGTCTGGTTATTCGCGAGTCCCAGCTACGGAGTTCCAGGGCAGTCCGTCGATGAGGTAAAAACCTGGATGCAAGGACACCCAACTCTGCGGGCAGACCGTCGTGAGGGATTGCGGGTACACCGTGCTGATATTCCCTCCCGCCGCTTTACCTTTCAAGCCAGTGTTTTTCCGGTAGGTGGCTTTCAGCAGTCTGGTAGTGACGATATCTGGGCTGCTGGCAGTCGCCGCAGCTTTAGTACTGTCCGTCGAGAAGAATTTATTCTGATTGACTATGACCAGCAGGTAACGATTGGACGTTTGGAAGATTCTCTGCGCGCCCTTTATGGCCCGGATACGTATGCCGACTATCGCCGCGCCCAGTCTGTTTATCAGTATGCGGCTGTGACCAATACCATTCAAGGCGAAGTCTGGCTAGGCGACCTCTATGCTTACTGGATTGAACTGACCCCTGATACCAACGGTGTTGTCACTACGGGGAAATTAAATGTGCTGCTGATTGAAGATGCGGGTCGCTTACAAAGCTATCTTCAGCAGCAGTATTGATGGTCTCGATCAGCATACCTAGGGCTGTGTTCGCATGTGTAAGTATTGCCGAATACTACGCTGTGCCATGAAAATAGGGCTGACCAGGCTAGCTACATAGAGGGTGAGTTCACAGAAGGCAACATCATCCCGAATGACGTCCTGGCGATAGCGAAGACAGTGGTGCAGTATCTTACGAATATCATTGGCCATATACAGACCTAACATAAGCGGGCGCTGCCAAGCTGCCACGCTCAGCATGCGAGTGCGATAGCGACTTAGACCAATACCTCGACAAAGTCCATGCAAATATTGGCGAGTGAGGCGCGTACGCGGAATTTTATGTTGCAATCGCATGTCGGGGTTGTACCAGACTTCCCACCCTGCTCGCTGAATGTGCAGAAGCGATTCAGTATCTTCTCCTGTCAGCATGCTAGTACTGGTGCGGCCAGTCAGAATAAGTTCTTCTGGGACGTTGTCTAGCCATGCCTGTCGTCTGACTACCACCCCTGCTGCGGGTGGAATGACCTTTTGCTGGGGGGCATACATCATAGGCTCTGAACCTCTTTCAGTCAGGGCCAGTAGAGCCGCAATCCGCTCAAAATTGTCGGGGGGTACGGTCTCGAAATCGCCTCGGATACGACTTGCAATAACACCTGCTTCAGGATGTTCCTGAGCAAATCGGTAGGCTGAAATCAACCACGTCATACTGGGCAGCGTATCGTCATCTAAAAAACCGATGATTGGACTTTTTGCTATTTCAACGGCTTTTTGGCGAGCGTAGGCTGCCCCCTGTCGGGGTTCAAATTCATAAACTAGCGGCACACGGTTGCCCCATTCCTTTTGGAAACGCTGCACAGTGGCTACTGTGTTGTCAGTACTATTGTTATCAACGACAATTACCTCCCAGCTCAGATCTTGCACATTGAGCTGCCAGCGCAGACATTCCAATACAATGGCGAGACGCTCGCTGCCGTTGTAGGTAGGAATTGCCACTGAAAAATCTAGGCCAACTGTCTGGGGAAATAAGCGGCTAAATATATGTCTCAAGCCAATTAGTCGTTCAACATGTTCTATTGCTCTAATCATCAAAAAGACTGGATTGTAGCGGGTGTCTAAGCGTTAGCAGCCTAGCCGTTGACGATTTCAGCATTCCCGAAGATCGCTGGGTATCTGCAAAATCAGTCTCTGCTCTAACTGGAGCTATTTTGCAAGCTAACTGTGGGTAGTATTTACAGCGTTTTGGGTGTCTAAACTCATGTCTCAAGGGCTAAAGCTATTGCTGTCAGCTGATCCCCGTTGACAGTCTAAAATTGGTTAGCTATATTGTTTGGCCACCATATAGATTGACTTTGCTATGAAAGCATCTGACTGGCTAGAAAGCTTACCCGACAGACTGATTGCCGCTAGAAAGCTGGTATTTCCTAAAATGACTGATGCTGCCAACGCCCTTGGTGTTAGCAAGCAGGCTCTAGAACAACGGGAACGTAAGCGATACAAGGGGGCAAAAATAGAAACTTTGATCACTATGCTCAAACTGCTTGAAGAGCAGGCGATCATCAGTCCGCCGCCTGAGGGCGTCAATTTCTAGATGGGTGCAGCTGTCTTGTCTGTTGCGATCGCAAAATGCTCTACCAATCGTCCCTCTAACAGGTACGGTAGCCTCAACGAGCTGAATAATAATAGAGATGACGGACCCTACTGGATTCGAACCAGTGACCGACCGCTTAGAAGGCGGTTGCTCTATCCACTGAGCTAAGGGTCCATTAGTTAGCTGCTGACTACGCTATCCTGCTGCCTGTCACTATTAGGCTAAATCAAGATGGTTGGTGATTGATCACCAGTTTGCCAACAGGTTGTCATCCGACGGACAGGCCTATGCGATTTTAGTTGAAATTTAGCACGACTACCAGCTGCTGGAGAGAGCGTCCTGTAACTGCCTAATGGGGAAGTGGGTACGCTGGGGGCACAAAATGGTTTTAGTCAACGGTTTTCTACTATCGTATTTCTACTAACGTAATGAGTTAGATTTAACTCGCATACAGAAGGTAGAGGATTAGATTGACAGACTAATGGCTTATTCGCTCAAGCTAATAGCGCGGGCGATGTCCTTGGGTTAGCACTTATCAGCGGCACCATGTTCATCTTAAAGCGCCAGGATGTAGAAATCGGTAGTTTTCAGCATCCGTCTAAAGAGCAAAAGATTCCGATTTTGTCTTATCAAGGACAGACGTTTCGTCTACTGAGTGTATTTAATGCTGGACAAGAAGAGGAAGCCCGAATTCTATGGCGAGACTTAACGGATAACCGTGGTAAAGCCTGCGTATTGCTTGAGGAGCCAGAACGTTTTAGCGTCTGGGGAAAAATTCAGCTAGAACGAATATCGGGTGAAGCACAGACGAGCCAACCAGCGACCGTCAACGGGGTCAGTACCGTTTTTGTAAAAGCTGGTGTGCTAATTATTCAGGCGATGTACGAAGATGTTGCCGATTTGATGGGAGACAAACAAGCCAAACGCTTTGAGGGAGATTTGGCTGCCGTTGGCAAAGAAATGCGGGTACCTCAGATGATGTCTGACGAACTCGTGACAGAGCTGTTACGCTTGGACCCATTTTCGGCAGTGCTGCCTCCCTGGCAGACCAACCATCTCAATATCATATTTAAAGAGCTGCATCGGATCGGTCGGTCGTATTTTGGGCGTTCTAACTTTACAGAACGAGCCCTAGATGCGTTAGATGACCTTTCGTCTACAGAGCGAGAAACTTTTTTGAATTGGTTAAAACAGTTATCTAGTGGTCAGCTGTGGCAATAGGCCGTTGCTGGATGGCTATCCCTTGCTAGATTCAGCGTGGGCAGATTACATAGACTGACTCCCTTTTCAAGAAATAACAGCAAGCGCTGACGTAATCAGCATCTCAGCGTTGCTTTTTTTTGCAAGTCGGCATTCTAAGTCTGTATTGTGGGTATGCTGCGGGTGACCAGAGGGATAGTCTGACTACCTCCGGCAGTATTTATTGGTGTTATCGCAATAGGGAGTAGAGCGTTGACTCAGTCCTCCAAGGTTTCTCAATCCAGCTCAGGCCGGTCTACTTTGCTCCTTTGTCTTGGTTGGGGCATCGTATCTATCCTCTTCTTTTTACTGTTTGGAGCGCTGGCTCCCGGAGAAGATGCGCGACCGGACTGGTTTTTGATCTCGATTAATTTTTTAGAGATTTTTGCTTTTTTGTTAGCGGGGTTTCTTTGCTTCCGTAATTCTGGAAGCTCTCAGATTATTAGCGGACGGACCGTCTGGCTAGCTTTGGGTATCGGTATGGTGGCCTATGCGGCAGGCACGGTTTTCTTTTTCCTGTGGGGGACGGTTTGGGGCTTAGATCCGTCTGTATCGATGGGAGACGCCTTCTATTTTATTAGCTACGTCGCTATGGTTATTGGCATGCTACTAGCAGCGCTGCCCCGGCGGATTGATTTGAGCGTTCCACAGTGGGGCATGATTTTTGCCATCGGTGCTGTCGGGGTGGTCATGGCCTGTGTCTTAAACTATGGCTTTCCATCGGTGGCTACTCATCTGACACCCCAGCCGGCTATGGCTGCTCAGGTCCATGCCCAAGCTCCGTCTGAGCCCGTTGTCGTCCCTGTAGAAGAACCCTCTGTCGAAGTTGAGCCCGCTGTAGAAGAAGAAATTGTAGCTGGGCTACTCCCGGCTCCGGGCTGGGCCCAGTATTTGGATGCTGCGCTGGAGCAATTTGCCGATCCGGTGGCTCTGATGTATGTTGTGGCCGATTGTTTTTTGGTGGTGATTGCTGCAGCGTTGCTGGTGGCCTTTTGGGGAGGTCGTTTCTCGCAGTCTTGGAAGCTTATTGCGATCGCAACCTTCTGCCTATACATTGCCGATATGGCCTTTGCGGCTGTTGGCGATAACTATGTCGAAGGGGCGCTCTGGGAAGTGTTCTGGATTCTATCCGCGCTCTTCTTTGCCGCTGGGGCTGCGATTGAATATGACGTTTCTCAACGGTCCCGTCGGGGATCTCGCCGCCGGGCATGACACCTGACCCAAACCTGGCATACTAGAGAGACATTTTTTATCCGCCCTTGTGGGTCGTTGCTAATATGGCACCGCGCAAACTGTCTGACGCTGATAAAAGCGATGTAATTGAAATATATCGGCAACCTGGGGAGACTACATCCACTATTGCCAAGCGTTATGGCGTTAGTACCAGTACCATTAGCCGTATTCTCAAAACTCAGCTGCCCGAAGATGAATATCGAGCGCTGATCGCCCAGAAGCGGTCGGCTCCGTCTGAGCAGAAACGGTCGGACTCACCTGAGCAGAAACGCTTAGCCTCACCTGAGAAAAAGGTCATTCCATCGCCCCAGCGGACTGAGGAAAAGCCAAAGCCTGAAAAGCCCATCCGTCGATCGCGTAAGCGGTCTGAAGACGATGCCGCCGAAGACGACGCGCAGCTCACCCTATTGGACTCTGAATCGGTTACCGATGACGAGTCTCCCTCCGGGCGCGATGATGTATCAGCGGTTGCGACAGAGCTACTGAGCGAGCCCAGCGCTCGCAGCAATGACGACGAGGAGCTAGAGGACCTCGATGAAGATTTAGACGACCTCGATGACGACGAGCTTGATGATGAGTTTGACGACGAGGACGACGATGATGAGGCTGACGACGAGGACGAATTTGATGAAGGTGATGAGTCGGGGCTGTTTGGCGCAGCTGTAGAAATCATGCCCCTCTCGGATGCTGTCTTTCCGCGTACCTGTTATCTAGTGGTGGATCGTCTTTCCGAATTGATTACCCATCCTCTAAAAGAATTTGCAGAACTCGGAAAAATTCCTGAGCAGCAGGAGTCAGCACGCACCCTACCGATCTTTGATAATCATCGGGTCGCCAGACGATTTTCACGCCGCAATCAGCGGGTGATCAAAGTGCCAGACGGTCAGCTGATTACCAAAGCGACGTCCTATCTGCAGGCAAAGGGCATTACCCATCTGTTAATTGATGGCAACATCTACTCGCTACTGGGATAGTTCCTGGGCTGTGAGTCGCGTTTACAAATCAAAATTAAATCCTGTCTGCTGCCGCGCTTTGTACTTAGCTTGATTGAACTGATACAGCTGAGCGGCGCGGTGGGAGACGTTGGTTTCTTTTTCGTCTAACGCCACCAAGACATCTAGCTTTAGCAGCTTTTTACGAAAATTGCGCTTGTCAAACGGGCGATCTAATACGATTTCGTAGAGCTTTTGCAGCTGGGTGAGGGTGAATTTGTCAGGGAGTAGTTCAAACCCAATCGGGCGTTGACGGATGGCGCTGCGCAGGGTTGCGATCGCATCTTGCACAATCATGCCATGGTCAAACGCCAGCCTTGGGAGCTGATTCAAGGGCCACCAGCGAGCTGCTTTTGCATCAGTAGCCGCTTTGAGCTGATAGTCCCAAAGATTGACCAAAGCATAGAACGCCACGGTGATCGTATGACCGCGAGGGTCTCGATGAGGCTGACCATAGGCGTGCATCTGCTCGAGAAATAGCCCCGTAACGTTGGTTTCTTCTTGGAGTTCGCGGCGAGCGGCTGCTTCTAGCGCTTCATTGGGATGGACAAATCCACCGGGTAAGGCCCACTGTTCTACAAAAGGCGGCAGCTGACGCTGAATCAATAGCACCTGCAGACCGGCTTGCTCTAGACCAAATACCACAGAGTCTACGGTGACAGCGGGTCTGGGATAGTCATAGGTATAAGACATCGCGGGCGGTTGACGTTTCAAGCTGCATTGGTTATAACCAAACTACCCTTAGTGTAAAAAATACACAATCAGTTTCTTAAACGTTTTACCTGGATATGTATCCTTATGCTTGGCGCAGTTACCGGCGATATTATTGGCTCTGTCTACGAGTTTAAAGACCATAAAACCAAGGATTTTCCCTTATTTACCGACCAAAGCATCTTTACCGATGACACGATTTTGACGGTGGCCGTAGCCGATGTGTTGCTCAATGGGGGTACCTACACGGATGCCTTCAAACGCTACTATCGCCGCTATCCTGAGCCCTGCGGGGGGTATGGCGCCCGCTTTCAGGCGTGGGCTGCGTCAGCGGACAGCCAGCCTTACAACAGCTGGGGGAACGGTGCGGCGATGCGAGTCAGCCCAGTGGCCTATGCCCATAGCCGTTTGGAGGACGTGCTGAGCGCAGCGCAGCAGACAGCAGTGGTGACCCACAATCATCCTGAAGGCATCAAAGGCGCGCAGGCAACGGCAGCGGCTATATTTCTGGCGCGTCAGGGACGCTCAAAGGATGCGATCAAACAGTATGTAGAGACCACGTTTGGTTACGATCTTAGCCGTCGCTTAGACCAAATTCGGCCAGTCTATCAATTTGATGAGTCCTGTCAGAGAACCGTGCCAGAGGCGATGATTGCATTTTTAGAATCGACTAGTTTTACCGATGCGATTCGTAATGCGGTCTCCCTGGGAGGCGATGCTGATACCCTGACCTGTATCACGGGCAGTATTGCTGAAGCGTTCTATGGCCATGTTCCAGAGGCTGTTGCTGAGCAGGTTTGGCCCTTACTACCAGACCCGCTGAAAACAGTTATTGTCCAGTTCCAGGCCAGTTTTAACATGGTTGACCCCGCATCCCGGAGAAATATGTGATGTCCCATTCCCTACCGATACCTGATTTTTTTACTGCCGAGTCTGTGGGCCAGGTATGGCGAGTCCCCTATGAAAAGCGGGCGGTCCAGGCTCAGACCTGGGCTAAAAATCACAGTATTCAATCAGCTCAGACTGATAGCCCCCGCCTTTGTCTGCTGGCTATTGATGTGCAAAATACGTTTTGTATTCCGGATTTTGAGCTGTTTGTCGGTGGTCAGTCAGGGGATGGGGCGGTTGCCGATACGCAGCGTTTGTGTGAGTTTGTCTATCGCAATCTAGGGCAGATTACAGAAATTGTTCCGACCATGGATACCCATCAGGCCGTCCAGATTTTTCATGCGGCGTTTTGGGTCGATGCGGACGGACAAATGCCCGCACCCATGACGATGGTGTCGCTAGACGATGTGGTCAATGGACGCTGGCGGGTCAACCCGGCAATTGTCTCTAGCGTGAGGATGCCGCTGGCTCAGCTGGAGGCCTTTGCATTGCACTATGTTAAGCGTCTAAGTGAGGACGGCAAGTATCCCCTGACGGTGTGGCCCTATCACTCGATGCTGGGGGGCATTGGCCATAGCTTGGTCTCAGCCTTTGAAGAGGCCTGTTTTTTTCACAATCTGGCCCGCCAATGTCAGACGCGCTTTGAGCTAAAGGGGAGCTACTCCCTAACGGAAAATTACTCGGTGTTGCGACCTGAAGTATTAGACGACCCGACCGGACAGCCGGTGGCTGCCAAAAATCATAAGCTGATTCAGCACCTGCTAACGTTTGATGCAGTTGCGATCGCAGGTCAGGCAAAAAGCCACTGTGTCGCCTGGACCATTGCCGATCTGCTGAGTGAAATCCAGCAAATTGATCCCGCTCTGGCCCACAAAATATATCTCTTAGAAGACTGCAGTTCGCCAGTTGTAGTACCTGATGTCGTTGACTTTTCAGAGGCGGCTGAGGCTGCCTATCAACGATTTGCAAAAGCGGGTATGCATATCATTCAGTCAACCAGCCCGATTGAAAGTTGGCTACCTAGATCGGGAGCGACGCTCTTTTGAGATTAAATATCCGGCAAAATCAGTGATTAGCTATGACTGACTCCTGATCGTGGCCTAAACATACTGAGGTCCGGACATTTATCCTATCTTCATGATACTGACGCGTGGTTCTAAAGACCGACACTTGATGATTTAGAACCCCGTTTATTGGGTTACAGACTATTAACCAACCGGTTTTCAGATCCGGTCGTTTTAGAGCGCTGCCTGAGGGCATATGGTCCTGGTGGATAGCTTAAACCTTTAAATGCGAAAGCATTAAGCTTAAACGTAGTAGGCGTTTCAGGGATTGAAGACCGTGGGTTTCAGTCGCGGAAATTGAGCTAGGGATGAATTTTTTTTGATGCTTATTTGATTGACAGATCGAAGCTGTTTATCAAAATGTGGCAATTTTTCTATTATTCTGTCACCTCTGGAATAATTCAATTAAAGTGGCACTAACGCGATGGCCTATACCTTTACTTCACAATTTTTTGATGGTCTTAAGCGGTTCTGTTTACGTTAATAAAGCGTTATTTGCGATCGCTGTTGGAATGGATCGATCGGTAGCTTCTATTGTTTGATAGGCCCTCACTGAGAATGCCATTCCGAGGATCAAGCCTGTTATTTTAACCCTCTTAAAATCCTAATTAAGCCCCTGCTATGCAATGCCCCTGCTGTCAGACATCTGACTTAAAACGTACCCGACTCGACCAGCACCTAGCCGTTCATACCTGCGAAACGTGTGAGGGCCAATGGGTTTCTTCCTATGATTACTGGCATTGGTTAGAGTGGCAGCCCAGCAGTGGCAACATCAAGCAGTGTGATGCTTTAGATATCAGCGATCGAGTGTCCGACAATCGCCGCGCGTCTTTTTGCCCTGAATGCAATCATCTAATGCGTCGGGCCAAGGTGGGCCATGGCCTAAAATTTTATCTCGATCGGTGTTCCCACTGCGGTGGCAGCTGGTTTGACCGAGGCGAATGGGAAATTTTGCAGGCCCACAATATTCACGACAAGGTCCATCTAGTCTTTTCAGAACCGTGGCAGTCCCAAATTCGTCAGGCTGAGTTTAACCGGGTCTTAGAAGAAACCTATCGTAGTGCCTTGGGAGATGAGGACTATGCTCAAGCTCTCCGGATTCGGGCCTGGCTGGAGCAGCATCCTCATCGGGATTATATTCTGTCAGTCCTCAATCAGGTGCCGCCTTCAGAAGATGAATCTCGATACATTCCGGTACCTAGACCGCTGCCGCAGAATGACGCTCCTAAAGAAGAGGTCAACTATCGCCCCGTTGCCTCTAGTCAAGATAAACAGCTTGCATAGATGACCTGGCACTCCTAAGGCTTAACTGGAGCCGTCATCGCCCTTGTGGGTAGTTAGGGTTAAAACCTGAGGTGGAGTCGCGTCTGGCGGATACAGAAACTGGACTTCTACAGATCGCTCTTCACCGGGGGCCAGGGTTAACTCTATCAGCGGTGGACCCACCTGTCCCCGTCGTTGGACCAGGTGGATGTAGTCAGCTCGACGTTCACCCTGGTCATTGGTGTAAAGAAACAGGACGGTACCGCGAAAGAAGATGCGTGATCCGTGGGGCTTTAGAAACGTGAGGGCGTTTCTGATGGTTTCGTTCTTTAAAGGTGTTTGTACCGATAGGGCTACGGTCTTGGGCTCACGGGTTGGATTGTGTAGCGGTAGCGTCAGATCGTATTCAGTTCCATAGTTGCCATGGGCTCGATAGGCAGTATCGCTATAGCGTCTGAGCATAGGGGCGCTTTGAATCTGTCCGGTGCCAAAGGTGTTGTGGTCAACGGTGCTGATGGCGTAGGAAATTTGCTCACCGATGGGGGGAATAGCGAGCCGAGGCGAGCGGCGGTCGCTTAGCCGTGCCTGCCAGCGCGAGCCCTGACTGACACCTGCGACTCGACCATAAAGAAATGGATCAACCTGACGACCGGGTCGAGTGGGGGCGCGATCGCGCGGTGTGGCCAGCTCTCCTTTAGCTAGCACCTGCAGCCATTCTGCTAGTGTCGGTACCCGTTCACCGCTGTCTGTTTGGGGAGCCAGCATGGTCAAACTAGCAACATAGACCGGTCCATCGCTCGAAAGCCGCATCAGTGTGGAGCGAGCATTGCTGCGATTGCCTCCGAGACTGCTGGGTAATAAAGGCAGCAGCTCGCTACCAGGGGAGAGGCTACCATCGGTTGGTACCGATAGCTGCCGGACTGGCAGAGGGCCGTTCATCAGTAAGTGACTTTGTCTTGCCGGGATAGTAATCGTATCGGGCCATAGAGACTGACGCCGATCGCGCAGAATGTCATTCATCAGACGGCTGCCAGGACCTGAGAACTGGGTGCTAGCCAGGTTAAACTCCACATCGCTGCGACCATGCCAGGGAGCCTGCTGACTCAGGTAGCTAGCGGCCTCACGAAACCGTAGGGTGACGGGTCTACTGGTTGGATTGTGGATGACAATTCCTAAATACCGTGTGCGAGTGTCTCGATCATTACGGGCTCTAACAACATGGTGGGCAAAAATATCAAAGCGTCCTTCAAAGGCATAGTCCAAATGGGCAGACGGAGTGGCCTTGCCACGGGATGGGAATGTCGAGAGCAGAATACCCTCGTCTTCAACTAGTTCAGGACTGTTACTGTTGAATACGGGTACCTCATCAAGACCTCCAGGTAGAGGCCGTACCTCTTGAATTTTTGGAATGACTTCTGGCGGTCTGTTTTGGACAATTTCCTGACTATGGGCTACCTCAACCTCAGCTGTTACTGGCTGCTCCTGTTCGAAGGATATGGAAGCTATAGGATGGACTAAGGACAGCGCGAGTAAAACAGGCAGGCTCATAGGGCTAACAGATACAGTCGTCAATAGGCGACCAGTGAATGACTGTCGCCTAACTTACCATCCAGGGGGTAGCTGATGTTACCGACTATGCCGTTTAGGTGACTGGGTCCTAGCCAGAGGTCGACTAAAGCAGGTTTTGAATAATTTTTGGGGTTAATTGTTCAACATGGGGGAGCACCAAGGCGGCTCCCGCTGACTGTAGTGTCTTACTGTAACGGGCTTGATAGTCAGCATCCGTCTGCACATGGGGGGGCAAAATACCGATGCCTAGCCACCGTCGCTGTGGAGTCTGATTCTGAGCTGCCTGAATTGTGGCCATATCAGCAACTGTGTCTCCGGCATATAAGACGGGTAGCCCGGCCGGTACGGTGGCCTCAAGCCGTTCAATTGTCATATAAAGCCCGGTAGGATCTGGTTTACTCGGCGCGTCAGCCATGGCAATCAAAATGGGGTCTTTTAGCCCCATGCGCTGTTGCAGAATATAGTTAGCAGACCCTTTAGTGGCCCCGCTAAAAAAGGCTGACGGGACACCGCCATTGGCCAAGTTTTTTAGATACTGGGCGCTCATCAGCACCGGCTCTTGGGTAATGTAGCCAGTCCACTGGCTAGGGTCATCGCCTGTGCCGCGATATTGCTGCTGGAAATAGCTGACGATAGCATCATAGTCGGCGGTACGGTCTGACGTTTGGTTGTGGCGATGAATCAGTTCTTGCGATGCTTTCCAGTCATTATTCCAAATGCCTTCGCTTTTAAGCCGATCGATATCTGCTGGTGTAGGACGATAGTGACCCTGGGTAAAATATTCCACCGTATCGGCAATGGCGCGACGATAGGAGCCGCTGACATCGCGAACAACGCCGTCGATATCAAAGATCGCTAAGGCAATGGGTTTGGACATGTTAAGGCTAGATGCGCTAATTTCAGTGTGCTTAATGTAACGAATACGCTAAAATTATAGACTGCGTATAGTTTTAAGCAGCGGTGCTAATTCTCGATATGATTTCATCTGTAAGATGTCGGCATATCGCGTTTCTAACAGATGGGCTCATCTGTTAAATCAGCAACGACTTAGGCTAGACCGTGTAGTTTTGAAGCCAAGAGGCGTACAGCGGAGGTTTGCATTGTCTCGATTTATCTTAAAGGTTCTCTGGCTCGACAAAGATGTGGCTCTCGCCGTGGATCAAGTAGTGGGCAAGGGATCGAGTCCGCTGACCTCATATTTTTTCTGGCCTCGCAATGATGCGTGGGATCAGATGAAAATAGAGCTTGAGTCCAAGACTTGGATTGCCGAAGAAGAGCGTATTGAACTCTTAAACCAAGCGACCGAAATTATTAACTACTGGCAGGAAGGGGGTAAAACCCAAGCCATGCAGAAAGCAGCTGAGAAATTCCCCAACGTTGCCTTCACTGGTAGTTCGTGATTGAGGGATAACCCTAACAAAAAGCCCGCCTGCACTGGAAAAGCAGGCGGGCTTTTTTATTGTTCAGACCTAACTGATATCGGGGCGATAGCTTGCACCTAGATGCTACCGCCAGCAGCTTGAACGCGGGCCCGTGCTTTTTTCAACGACTTACGTGCTTTGATCACAGCCTGCTTATCTTCAGAGGAGACACTGTCTGCATCTGATTTTGCTGCCGTATAGTCTGCTTGGGCTTTAGCAAGGTCAATGTTATCGCCCCGTTCGGCCCCGTTGACTAAAACGGTAACTTCATTGTCTTCTACTTCTGCAAATCCGCCCATCAGTGCGATCGCAACCCAATCTTTCTCAGCCCGCACCCGCAAAACGCCAATATCCAGCGCTGTCAACAACGGAGCGTGACCGCTTAAAATACCCAACTGACCGGTCGTACTCGGGAGCACCACCTCTTCCGCTTCAGCATCCCAAACCGTTTTGTCGGGAGCCACTACGCGCACTGCTAATGCCATAAGACTCTAGAAAAATAAAGGTGAATAGTGAAGTCAATTGTGAGTGATGAAAGTTCGTAGAACGTCTGTTGATCAACAGACTGGAAAACGAATTCCCATGCCCGACCCATCACTCACAAAACCGCAATCTGCAAGACTGGAGACTGCTTAGCTCTCAGCCTTCATCTTCTCAGCAGTCTCCATTACTTCAGCAATGTCACCCTTAAGATAGAAAGCCTGCTCGGGAATCTCATCTAGCTCACCAGAGAGAATCATATTGAAGCCTTTAATAGTGTCTTCAAGCGAAACATACTTACCAGATAGACCAGTAAAGATTTCTGCTACAAAGAAAGGCTGAGACAAGAATTTTTCAATTTTACGAGCCCGGGCAACCGCCAAACGATCGTCTTCAGAAAGCTCATCTAGACCCAAAATAGCGATGATGTCCTGGAGCTCTTTATAGCGCTGCAGAATAGACTGAACCGCACGAGCCGTTGAATAATGCTCTTCACCAACAACAGCGGCTTGGAGCATAGTGGACGTAGAATCTAGCGGATCCACAGCAGGATAAATGCCTTTGGAAGCTAGCGCCCTGGACAGTACAGTGGTTGCGTCTAGGTGAGCAAATGTAGTTGCAGGGGCGGGGTCAGTCAGGTCGTCTGCAGGTACATAGACGGCCTGAATAGACGTAATAGAACCCTCTAGAGTAGATGTAATCCGCTCCTGAAGGTCACCCATATCAGTACCTAGAGTGGGCTGATACCCTACCGCAGATGGCATTCGGCCCAGCAGTGCTGATACCTCAGAACCTGCCTGTACAAATCGGAAGATATTGTCGACAAACAACAAAACGTCCTGCTTGTTTGCATCACGGAAGTACTCAGCCATGGTTAGTGCAGACAAGGCTACACGCATTCGAGCACCAGGGGGCTCATTCATCTGACCATATACCAAGGCCACCTTAGACTGACCCAAATCATCTGCGTTGATTACGCCAGATTCAATAAATTCGTTGTAGAGGTCATTCCCTTCACGGGTACGCTCACCTACACCTGCGAATACGGAAACACCACCGTGCTGCAGAGCGATGTTGTTGATCAGCTCCTGAATCAGTACGGTTTTGCCTACGCCAGCGCCGCCAAAGAGACCCGTTTTACCACCCCTACGATAGGGCGCTAAGAGATCAATAACTTTAATACCTGTTTCAAATACGGAGGGCTTAGTCTCTAGGTCGATAAACTTGGGAGCAGGTCGGTGAATCGGTAAGGTCGTGGACATATCCACATCACCTTTCTCATCCACAGGCTCACCAAGCACGTTAAAGATGCGACCCAAGGTAGGTGGACCAACTGGCACGCTGATAGGCGAACCTAAATCAGCAACCTCCATGCCTCGCACCAATCCGTCGGTGGACAGCATTGCTACAGCTCTTACCTGGCTGTCTCCGAGTAGCTGCTGTACCTCACAGGTAACAGAAACAGCCTGACCAGCAGGGTTGGTGCCTTCGATTTTGAGGGCGTTGTAAATGCTGGGCAGATCGCCAGCGGGGAACTTAACGTCTACAACAGGGCCAATAATCTGAGTGATATAGCCAGTATTTGTCTTCTCTGCAGTGGTGACCATGCTTGCGCCTTATCCTAAGGGTATTAGCTACTGCGGCGACTTTTAATTTTATTTTTACTTTCAAAGTGCCATGTTAAAGATTATCACTAGATGTATCATCCATGGCACTTGTCTTTGCCGTCGTCGGGCCTGCTTTATGAAGACTTCTAACGTTAGAGATGGGCGTTGACTACAGCGTTCGGGATCGCTGATGGCGTTTGGCCAGCCTACCTATGAGGCAGGCGAGAACTCCCATACTCAGGGTTGAGGGCTCCGGCACCGACTGGGCTGGAGCTGTTTCGAGTTTAGGCAGCTGGGGCGGCTGGGCCGGTGTTTGCTCCGGAGTGGCGCTATTTCCCGAAGGGACGGACGGCTGGACTTGAACAGGTAGAGTAGCCAAAACGGCTGATGTCGTTGGCGTATTGGGGCGATAGTCGGGGCGCTGACGAATATAGAAACGCTGATTGGGAATGGTGTCTGTCACAAAATAGTTGAATCGCACGGTCTCACCAGGGTTGACGCCAGCCCCTTGATAGAAATTGATAAAGTCACGCACGTCAGTTACTTCGTCAGCCTGCTCATAGTGGCTAGATGTATAAGGGCGAACCGGGCCGATACCTTGGGCAAATGACAGCCCGTCATTTTCGCCGCTAGCATAGCCGGCTGTTTCTTGCAGCTCATGATCGTAAAAACGCCAAAACGCTCCCGTAAGATTACGGGCCACGATACTAATGGCGAAACCTGGACGATTAAAAATGGAGTGTTTGCTGCTATTGGCCAGAGCGCTAATTGCTAATGAGATATCCAGACCTCGTACATCTTGATAAACAACAAAAGGGTCTGCAAGAGTCCCGTGACCTGTGACGTCTGTAATATCAAAGCTGCTGGATGCTGCGCTAAATATCAATCCGTTTTGGCTACAGCTGTTTCCTAAGCAGGCTGCCTGTGATGCAGCTGCAGACGCGGCTAAAAATACAGCACTGCAAAAACTGGCTACACCTAGACGGTGAGCTGCGGTGGCAAATATTTGCATAAGTAAAATCTCGGAGTCTAAGGACTATCTAAGGCAAGCTATGTATCAAAAAGAACTGATGCATGGCTGATGCTTTAAACTCGGTCATGACAGCGTATGTTTACTGAAACTAAAAGAGTTCTCTGTTTTTACAGAGTGGCACTTTTGGCTTGAGATATCCTTGAAACCACTTAGGCTTTATTGAAATTAGACATCAAACTTGATTGAATTAGGGCGAAAATACTGAGTCTTTTGCCTGATATGTAAAGCGGGCAATTACAGCTGAGCAGATCAAAAAAGGTCGCTGCAACATACAACGACCTTTTTAATACCAATTTCTCGAGTTTTAGGATGTCTGAGAGGCAATCTAAGCGACTGCTCGGTTATGCAAGTAGGGCAGCGTTGCAGAAGACGAACGGCATGCTTAGTTGGTGCCGCTAGCGGAGCTTTTGTACTTTCGAATGTCGACTTGTTCGCCAGCATCAATAATGACGCTGCCGTCGAGCGTTGGATCCGCACCAGCTGCTGTTGCCGAACCATAAAACTGGACAGTGTCATCAGCCCAGATTTGAACAGTCCCGCCAGGACCTTTAGACGCATCACTTGAAATTGAGGCAGTACGACCGACTACAACGTAGGCTGCGCGGAAGTTATCCAGTACGGGCATGCCGCCAATAGAGACGGTGCCGCCCTGTTCGATCCCGTCAGCGCGGATGTCGCCACCAATGATGTTGATTTGATGACCAAGAATATTGACTTGGCCTGGGGTGTTGGGTTTAGTTACAGGGCTATCGTCAGAGACGTCTATGGTTCCTCTGACTAGAACTGTACCTGGTGCCGGTCTTAGGGAAGACCCCGTCAGTGATTGGGACCCATCAGGATCGGTTTTAATCTGGGTTGCGTTTTGCTCATCCCCTCCAGTTAATAGCTGAGGCAGGTCTCCAGAGGGTAAGGCGGCAATAGCGGATTGGCCCGGCGCCGACGAGAGTATTTCAAGGGTGTTGGCTGGAATAACATCCAGCGTCAGCACATTTCCTGGCTGACTGAGCTGTAGGAGGTTGTCCCCAGCAGCGGCAATCAGGTTAGCGGTCCCACCCGGTGCCAGCAGTTCACCGTCATTTTGAACATACTGAGCGATTAGGTTGATATTCGCTTGGGGCTCCACCTGCAAAGTACCCTGGTTATCAATACTGCCAGCCGGTAGGTTTGTTCCATTGATAGTGCCGTCTGGTATGGATAGCAGCAGATAGCCAGTGGGAGGTCCTGTAAGGTCGCTGAGGGCCAATGAATCTGCAGCTGTGGTGTTTCTAGAGGACAGCGCAACTTCGCTGATTGCACCGTCTACGGAAAGCAAGTAAGTATTCTCAAACAGCAACGCTGACGCGGTTGTTGCCGTTAAATCAGCAGGTAAATTGAGACTGACATTTTCACCAAAGATGATACCGGCCGGATTAACGAGGAATAGGTTAGCGCTGCTGGCTAGATTTGGATTGCTGCTGGTAATCTCTAATAGACCATCAATAGCTGATGGCTGAAGACTATTAATTAGACTGATGACATTGGCGACATCAGGGCTGGTGACAAAATTGGCTGTGTCGTTAGCGCCTAGATCAAACTGCTGGAACTGATGAATGAGGTTGGGTGCAGAGCCATCCGAGAGCTGTCCGCCGGTAATCGTGAACTGATTGGATTGCTGCTCAACATCTGTATTCGATGTGGCTGCTGGTTCGATAGCAGTGGGGACAGCCGCTGATGAGGCGGCCGGACTGATGGAAAGGGTATCCGTTGATACTTGAGCAACGGCTGCTTTCGACAGTTCTGGTATCCCTAGAGATGCCGCTGCCAAAAGCAAGTAGAAAAATTTGCAGGTCATGGGGTTAGCAGTTGCTAGACGGTGTGTCAGCATATGCACTAAGCGAAGACGTATCAAGAACTACAGATGTCACCCACTTCTATAAATGATACGAGGAATTTTTAATCCAACCTGAAGCAACGATAAAGATCACTGTATTGAAACGATAAAGTTTGATGTTTAGTATCCTCTGACGCCGAGTTCGGGAACCCGTACCCTTGAACATATTGCGATCTCAGCTCTTCAAGCGATAAATTAGCACTCGGCAATAGAGAGTGCTAAACCAGATTTAGGTTGCGGTACCTTCCTCTATAAGTTCCTTTTGATTGATGCCTATGCGTAAGCTGTGGAGTTTCCTTACAGAAAAACTCCGGCTATGCAGACACGAGCAAACAGGAACTGCTCAGGCGGGCTTCCCCTGCCCTGGTGCAATTGCCGAATGATTGATCTATTAGACAGAGTTCGGAGACAACTATGGCAGCCATATCTTTGAGTGTTTCAAGCGTCACTCCCCTAGGTGATCGCGTTCTTATTAAAGTCAGCGCATCTGAAGAAAAAACCGCTGGCGGCATTTTGCTACCTGATACTGCTAAGGAAAAGCCCCAAGTAGGCGAAGTTACCGCTGTGGGCCCTGGCAAGCGCGATGACAAAGGTAGTCGTCAGGCTCCTGATGTAGAAGTTGGCAACAAGGTCCTCTACTCCAAGTACGCAGGTACTGATATCAAGCTGGGTGGTGATGACTACGTACTTCTATCGGAGAAGGACATCCTGGCTGTTGTTGGCTAAGAGCCAAATTCATCTTCTTGTTAGCTCTATCCCAAGACTCATCTCAACCGTTCTGAAACAGTAGGTTAATTCATGGCTAAGCGCATCATATATAACGAGAATGCTCGTCGCGCCCTGGAAAAGGGTATGGACACGTTGGCGGAGGCTGTCGCCGTTACTTTAGGCCCCAAGGGTCGCAACGTCGTCCTTGAGAAAAAGTTTGGCTCTCCTCAAATTGTTAACGATGGTGTCACTATCGCTAAGGAAATTGAGCTAGAGGACAATATCGAAAATACCGGTGTAGCCCTGATTCGTCAGGCGGCGTCCAAGACAAACGACGCGGCTGGTGACGGTACGACCACAGCTACCGTATTGGCCCACGCCATTGTGAAAGAAGGTCTGCGCAATGTGGCAGCCGGTGCAAATGCGATCGCACTTAAGCGCGGCGTCGAAAAAGCCACCGCTTACCTAGTAGAGCGCATTGCAGAGAAGGCTCAGCCTGTCGGTGACTCTACTTCCATCGCTCAGGTCGGTACTATCTCCGCTGGTAACGATGAAGAAGTCGGCAAAATGATTGCCGCTGCTATGGAGAAAGTCGGTCGCGAAGGCGTCATCTCCCTTGAAGAAGGTAAGTCCATGACGACTGAGCTGGAAATCACCGAGGGTATGCGCTTCGATAAGGGCTACATCTCCCCTTACTTTGCTACTGATACCGAGCGCATGGAAGCGGTTCTAGACGATCCCTACCTGCTGCTCACCGACAAAAAAATTGCCCTGGTACAGGATCTCGTGCCCGTCCTTGAGCAGGTTGCTCGCTCCGGCAAGCCCTTACTGATTATTGCTGAAGACATCGAAAAAGAAGCCCTAGCCACGCTTGTCGTTAACCGTCTGCGCGGTGTTCTAAACGTTGCTGCTGTAAAAGCTCCTGGCTTTGGCGACCGTCGTAAATCCATGCTGGAAGACATCGCTGTCTTGACCGGTGGTCAGGTCATCACTGAAGACGCGGGTCTAAAGCTCGACAACGTCAGCCTCGAAATGCTCGGCACCTGCCGTCGCGTCACCCTCACCAAGGACAACACTACCCTGGTGGCTGAAGGTAACGAAGCCGACGTTAAGGCCCGCTGCGAGCAGATTCGTCGTCAAATTGAAGAGTCTGACTCCAGCTACGACAAGGAGAAGCTTCAAGAGCGTCTGGCTAAGCTCTCCGGCGGTGTTGCTGTCATCAAAGTCGGTGCTGCTACTGAAACCGAGATGAAGGACCGCAAGCTGCGTCTAGAAGATGCCATCAACGCCACTAAAGCTGCTGTTGAAGAAGGCATCGTTCCTGGCGGTGGTACTACCCTGGCTCACCTGGCTCCCGGCCTCGAAGAGTGGTCTAACTCCAACCTGTCTGGTGAAGAGTTGACCGGTGCTCTGATTGTGACTCGTGCCCTGACAGCGCCTCTCAAGCGGATTGCTGAGAACGCTGGTCAGAACGGTGCAGTGGTTGCCGAGCGCGTCAAAGAGAAGGATTTCAACATTGGCTTTAACGCAGCCACGAACGAGTACGTTGACATGCTTGCTGCTGGTGTCGTTGACCCGGCTAAGGTAACTCGTTCGGCTACTCAGAATGCGGCGTCTATTGCAGCGATGGTACTCACGACTGAGTGCATCGTCGTCGATAAGCCTGAGCCTAAGGAAGCCGCTGGCGCTGGCGCTGGTATGGGCGACTTTGACTACTAAGACGATGACTTAACGAGTCGTTCGTTAGTTTTTAAGGCGGTCGGTATATGCCGACCGCTTTTTGTATTGAATATCTGGTGACAATCGCTACACTCGTAAAAGACTTGCCGTCGTGACAATGGCTTCTAGCATCTACACTGCCCATCATCAGCGACGTCGCGACCAAGAGCAGCAGCGTCGTAAGCATTATGAATTGGGACAAATCCGGGCTCAAGAGGCCGCTGACTATCTCAAAGATAAGTTTGATGTAAAAACCGTATGGCTATTTGGGTCCATGCTGAATGCCGATGATGTCTATTTAGAATCAGACATTGACCTGGCGGTAAAAGGACTGGAGCTAGAACGGTATTGCGAAGCTTTAGGCGATTTGCTGACGGGCATCAAAGAATTCAGCCTGGATCTAGTACGAATAGAGTCAGCGCCTGACAGTTTGAAAAGCGCCATTTATAAACAAGGCCGGATTCTATGAGCCAGGTTGCGGTTCTGAGTGGCTATATTCAGCAGAAAGCGCAAGAGCTCACTCAGGAATATGACTATGCGATGGAGCAGGCACAGCAGGCCAAAGCCAGTAATATTGACGCTTATTGGATCGCGGCTAGATTTGGCTTACAAGGATTTTATACAGGCTTAGAAAAAATCTTCGAACAAACTGCTCGCCGAGTTGATAGTAGTGCCATCGGGCATTCTGAGCGTTGGTATCAAGAGCTATTGGACCAGATGCAGTTCGAAGTGCCTAGTATTCGCCCAGCTGTGATTAGTCGTGAAACGTACAAACGCTTGAAAGCTGTATTGGCGTTCCGGCATGTGGTTCGTAACAACTATACCCATGCATTAGAACCTAGGCTGATTGCTCAGAATATAGAAGAACTCCCAGAAACTCATCAGCAAGTACTTCAAGATTTACAAGCGTTTCAGACCTTTTTGGAAAATGCATAGCTACCTGCAAGGGATAGCTTTTAGGTATTCACGATCAGTGGAGTCCGATAGCATTAGAATGCTATGGATATTAGCGCTGAGGCCATGAGCGAAACGCGGCTGGAAAAGTTTCAACAGGCATATAAAAACCTGGATCTGTTTCCTTTGATTGAATCGGAGGATATTGAAAAATTTCGAGTGAACTATGGCCGCGAGGTTCAAGTGCGGCTACGTCAAGAGATTAACGCCTCTGCGCTTAACGGCAAGTTTGTGTTTGCAGGACATCGAGGCTGTGGCAAGTCCACGCTGCTAAAGCAGGTGTCGGTGGATATGCAGCCCAACCATGCGGTGGTCTTTTTCTCGATAGCCGATCAGATCGAGATGTCAGCGGTTACCCACACCAATATCCTTTACTCCATTGCCATTCAGCTGCTGAGCTATGCTAGCAAGCAAAAGATTCCGGTCTCCGAGGATGTACGTGAAACGCTGCTGGGCTGGAATTCGACTGTGCGAAAGCAGGTATCCAGCGACGGTACTAAAGGCGGCATTGGCTTGAATACTAAAGCCTTACAAATTATTGATCTGAGCCTGAAGCAGGAGAAGAGTTTTCGCGATGAGCTAGAGAAGACCTTTTCTAAGAAGATCTCAGATTTAGTGCAGAAGTGCGATCGCGTCGCTGCCGCCATCCAAACCGTCAAAAAGCAGCCCGTCCTAGTCATCATTGACGACCTGGATAAACTCGACTTACTCCTAGCCGAAGCCATTTTTCGCAACAACATCAAGTCCCTATTTTCCCCTGGGTTTCGCATCGTTTTTACGGTGCCCATTGCCGCCATTCGAGAAACCAACGTCCTCAGCGCTCTCCATTCAGAGGGCATTGTACGTCCACGGCTGTTTCCAGTGGCCAAGTTTTTTAGCAAAGAGAATCGCCATAGTCCCGGTGCTGAGCCCAGCGCTAAATATGTGAATACGTTTGTAGATTTGCTCAAAAAGCGGATCCCTGAAGAACTGCTAGATCCTGACACCGCGCAGCAGATTGTGCTGATGAGCGGTGGGGTGGTGCGCGAAATTGTGCGGCTGGCTCGGGAGTGTTGTTTGGAATGTATGGTGCAGATCGATATTGAACCTGAGGATACTGTCACCATTGACCGGGAAACGCTAAAGATCGCCCTGCGAAATCTGCGAAACGACTTTGCCCGGCAGATTGGCAGTGATTTATACAAGCTAATGGCAACGGTCTACAAAACTGCTGAAACGCCCGATGCGCGGAGCGAGGAATTTACGCGGTTGCTCCATGGTCTGATGGTGCTGGAGTACGAAAACGATTCTATTTGGTATGACATTCATCCCATCGTGATAGAGCTGCTAAAACAGAAACAGCTGGTTGGTACAGAATCGTAGGTGTGGACCTATTCTCCCCTTGCCAAAGCTACCTTGTATACACATCTCGGACTGAGGCTCAAAATCCTGCGTTACCCCCCTCAATCCCCCCTTAGTAAGGTGGGAAGTTTCAGTTCTCCCCCTTATGAAGGGGGAGTTAGAGGGGGTGAGGCAGCCGTAAACGCTAGTTTTCAGTTTGCCAAGGGGAACCAATAGCGTCGAGGCTGAAAGGTATATGCATGATGGAAGAATCAGCAGACAACAAACGCAGTTTTCGCAAGCTGACACTGGCGATAGACGCCAGCTACGGCAGATTGAGTCTGCTGATGGCCCTGTCGGATAACTGGAAGTACCGAAACCAGCTAATTGAGCAGTATGAAACTGAGCTAAGAGCAAAAGGCACCCGCTGCTATCGGGTCAAGCTGGATCAGCAGCGGTATAGCCTGAAGCAGTGTTTGTTTGATTTGACTCAGCAAGAACCAGACCTGGCGAGTCAGAATGCGGTGGTGACGGTGCTGGGTGCGGATGAACTGCTAAGCGTGCGGTTGCGCCAGGATGAAAAGACGTCCCAGGAGAAGCTGTTTTTTTCGCTGCAGTGGACCCGAGAAGCACTGCGGCAGTTTCAGGTGCCGGTGGTGCTGTGGCTGACACCGCAGATTGCGGGACAGCTGGCCAGGGCTGCACCGGACTTTTGGAGCTGGCGCGGTGGGGTATTCGAGTTTTCGAAGCCGATTGCAATGACGCTGACGAACAGGCCAGTAGCGGAGGATTTGGTTAATACAGAAGAAACGTTAGAAGATTCAACCGCTGCTCCTGAACAGATTGCACAACAGATTGCTGAACTGGAAGCACAGGACCCTGAGTCGCCTTTGTTGGCAAGTTTGTATATGGAGCTAGGAGCTGCTTATAAAACTCTAGTCCGCTATGCGGATGCGGCTAAGGCTTATGAGCAGGCAGTGAAATTAAGAGAATCACAGCTGGGAGCGGCTCATGTTGATACGGCGACGAGTCTGAATGAATTAGCATTGCTGTACGAATCAATGGGACGCTACAGCGAAGCGGAACCGTTGTTAGTGCGATCGCTCGAGATCC
>ERZ1740072.60-NODE-60-length-61991-cov-9.027480_pt1 | contig 61991 bp, 59 predicted proteins | sample MGYA00581733_ERZ1740072 | MGnify/ENA primary metagenome ERZ1740072 (study PRJEB43018, sample SAMN04849741) | marine metagenome | isolation source: floating plastic debris | place: Pacific Ocean | collected 2008-08-30 | study: EMG produced TPA metagenomics assembly...
GGCCTCCAAACTCGATGACCTTATGATATCCAAACAAACTTAGTTGGAACTAGGAGCAAGAGAGCCAGATGTGGATAGATTCTCTATTCAAACTCACAGGTGATGAAACGGTTGCCCTATGTTTATTTCACCTATTCCAAGGTGCAATCTTGGACTTTTTGACCACGGGAAGCGTACACCGTGGACAGCGAACTATCGAGGCTTTTACCAAGACGCTGTGATAGTTTCAATGCGAACCTATTCCAGTTGCATACAAGGAGTTAGGAATCTTTTATCTGCTTATATTTTGTATCCACTAAAACAACTGAAGTCTCGACTTGCCGATCTGGAATTGCCCAATATTTTCTAAGCAGATAATTCTTCTCTTCTTCATCAACGAGGCAAAAACCGTTCTTTTCATAGAAACTGACTGCCCATCTAGCTGCCTTCCAAGTTCCGACCAAAATCGGTTTTGATGAATCTTTTATCAATTCCTGAAGTAGAATTGTTCCGATGCCTTTCTTTCTCCTTTTCGTCTTAACATAGGCATGACGAATTAATGCTACATCCGTCTTGTCCTGAATTCCCATGACTCCGATAATTTCGTTATTTTCGATGTAGCATGAAAAGTTTACACCAGCCTCAATTTGTGATTTCAACTCTTCTTTTGGCATGTATGGCTCATGCCATCGATCGGGTGGAATCACTCCTTTATAAGCAATTGCTGCATCATTAATGATCTCAAAGATTGTTTCAAAGTCCTCATCAACACTTTTTCGTATCATGGAATTTTCCATTTCTCAACAGATGGTTATTCTAATAGTTGCAGGCTAACGCCGGGTTTCAGTGACCGCATGCAAGGTTTTTATGTTCACAAAGGATCTACCAGGTATGTGGATATTTGACCTCATCGAAGGCAGCATGGCAGTCCACTGCAAACCCCTATTATACCTTGGTTTTAATATTCTTAGCAAGATTTGAAAGGTACTCCCTACCATCCTCTTGAGCCTTTTTGATGTACTCATTAAGCAACGGTGAACTGATTTTTCTAGTGTTGATAAACACATCCTCGGGGTAGCCGAGTTTTGAGCTTTGGTTTCTTTCTAAACATCTGGAGACCAAAGCCAATGCTTATTAATATGACTCAGGGCGCGATTGCGTCCACACTTTCTGTTGGTGCCGAGCCGCTGCCTGACCATCAGTACGAAACGGTGCCCCATTTGCTGTTTGGCACCCTGACAGGTGTTCGGATCACTATTCAGGATTTGCATAAGCGGCGTTACGCTGAGCCTAACGACTGGAGTAAGCCCATTTCTACCGGTCGGCCCAATGAGGTAATGGCGATTTTGACCAAACGGGTGGCGATTAAGGAATAGGCGTAGAACGAGGGGTGCGATCGCACCTTCAATCATCTACTTTGGGTTCAAGTAGTAAAATTCTTGTTTCCATTAGTTCCATCTCCTGTCTCACTAAAAGGGTTGTCGCTCAGGCAGGAGATGTCGTCTTCAAACTATTGTCAGGACTGACTCAAAATAAAATATCTGTAGCCCGAGTTTTGACGGAGCCACACTTTCAAAACTGGCAGGTTGAACTCAGTCGCAACCGGATAGATTAGGCATATGATTCAGCCTAGCTGACCTTTTACTTCAGTCCGTAAACGGAACAAATCCCCAGCCTCAAAACTCTGCTTAAGCTCCGCTTGGCTAAGCCCGGCGGATGCGGTAGTGATAAACAAGTCCGTTAGGTTTTCTCCTCCAAAGGTGCAGGATGTCACCAAGGGTACAGGCAGCGGGACTCGCATCATTTCTTGGCCCTGTGGATCAAATCGAATTACACACCAGCCATTCCACATGGCTGACCAGAGGCATCCTTCTGTGTCAATCGTGAGTCCATCGGGGTAAAAGGATTCGTCGGTCAGGATGATGAGGGGTTTGCGATCGCAAATTGTTCCAGCATCCACATCAAAGTCATAGGCATAGATAACCTGTTGCGGCGAGTCCGTTAAATAAAAGATCGTTTGGTCAGGGCTCCAGCCTAATCCATTAGAAATTGAGAGATTCGTCTCCATGTGGTGAAGTGAACCATCTAGATCGTATCGATAGAGGTTGGCTTCAGGTTTACCATCATTGTTCATCGTGCCCACCCAGCGTCGCCCCCGACTATCTGCGCGCACATCATTTAAGCGGTTGTTCGGTCGATCGGCTTCGATCTCAATCAGGAGTGCTGTTGTTTGGTTGTGTAAATCGAGTCGCGTTAGCCTATTTTCCTGCGCCAATATCAGGTGTCTTTCATCTTCTAAAAAGAGACCACTTACAACCGTATCCACTTCAATATACGTGTCTTTACCCGAAACAGGGTCAAAAGTATGAACTCGACGGTTGTAGATATCCACCCAGTGAAGCACCTGCCGCTCGGCGTTCCAGATGGGGCCCTCACCCAGGCGTGCCCGCACTGCGAGAACATTTTCAGGCTGTGTCACGAGTGTTTCCTCCTATCCAAGCAGCATAAACCCCTCGCTAGGAATGATATCTCAAACCTGAGTTCCGTATCCCTACTTCTCTAGAGACAACCTTGTAAGAGCAATGCTTCATGCATACCTTACGACACCAACGACTATCAGCCAAGCTCTCCATGAGCACCAACCCAACGCAAAGCAGCCCACCTCAGCGAACTGGGGCGGGCTGCTTCAATATAGCGTTGTAAAAAATCGGTCAGTTAAGCTACCTCATCTGGACTATACCTCAACTACCGCTGACTCAGCCAAGAACTTTTCCAGCTCCGTTAGCTTATCGGCATCAACCTTTGTTTGCATAGGACAGAATTTAGGCCCACACATAGAACAAAACTCCGCTGTTTTATAAATGTCAGCGGGCAGAGTTTCGTCGTGATATTCTCGTGCCCGCTCAGGATCTAAAGACAGGTCAAACTGTTTGTTCCAATCAAAGTTATAGCGGGCATGGGAGAGTTCATCGTCGCGATCGCGAGCCCCCGGACGATGACGGGCAATGTCTGCCGCATGGGCCGCAATCTTATAGGCGATCAAACCATTACGCACGTCTTCTGCGTTGGGTAGCCCCAAATGTTCCTTTGGAGTGACATAGCAGAGCATAGAGGTTCCGTACCAGCCAGCCATAGCGGCACCAATGGCAGAGGTAATATGGTCATAGCCAGGGGCAATGTCGGTTACCAGCGGTCCGAGCACATAGAAGGGCGCTTCTGAACACTCTTCCATTTGTTTACGGACGTTGAACTCAATTTGGTCCATGGGCACATGGCCTGGACCTTCTACCATAACCTGTACATCATGCTCCCAGGCCCGACGGGTAAGCTGGCCAAGAGTTTTTAGCTCCGACAGCTGTGCTTCGTCCGAGGCGTCGTGGAGACATCCGGGTCGGAGAGAATCTCCTAAGCTAAATGAGACGTCATATTTTTTGAAAATCTCAATGATGTCATCAAACCGGCTATAGAGAGGATTTTGCTTATGGTGGTGCAGCATCCACTGGGCAATAATGCCGCCACCGCGCGAGACAATGCCGGTAATTCGGTTTTTAACTAAGGGCAGATACTCAATAAGAAGACCCGCATGGATTGTCATGTAGTCCACACCCTGCTGGGCATGCTTCTCAATAATATGGAGAAAATCGTCTTCAGAAAGATTCTCAATGCTGCCGTGGACGCTCTCTAATGCCTGGTAGATGGGGACGGTGCCGATAGGAACAGGAGATGCGTTGATGATGGCCGTGCGAATTTTATCTAGGTTGCCACCGCCGGTAGAAAGATCCATTACGGTATCGGCACCGTACTTCACTGCCAGACGCATCTTGTCTAATTCTTCTTCGATATCAGAAGAGTTGGGCGATGCGCCGATATTGGCATTGACTTTACACTTGCTGGCAATGCCGATGGCCATGGGTTCTAGATTGGGATGATTGATGTTGGCAGGGATAATCATCCGTCCGCGAGCGACTTCTTCTTTGATTAAGTCAGTAGGAAGATTTTCGCGCTTGGCCACGTAAGACATTTCTTCAGTGATGATGCCCTGACGTGCGTAGTGCATTTGGCTGACATTAGCTTGGCCTTGACGGGCTGTGATCCAGTTGGTTCTCATAGTTAAACAGATGGATGGATTAACAAAACGGTGACGATTGGCCGATCTAACGGCGGTGAAGAGAGAATTAGAACGGCTGGAACGTATGGCTAGCTGCTATTGCTAGCAGTTGAGGAGTGAGGATTTAATAGCTCCTAAATTTACTGAGGCTAAGCAGGATGCTCTTTCCCCTTCCGAAATGAGCGGTAGGTTGAACGCTATTAGCGCCAGTGCTCAAGACCCACCCCGTCTGCGGCACCCCTCCTGAGAGGGGAAGAAACGGGCTCCTGAGAGGGGAGAAAATGGCACCTTGCTAAATCCTTATTTTCAAGATGTCAATAGGCTTTGGTTCTTAACTGCTCGTAGTTAAAAATCTGAGCTGTGCCCCGCTGTTTTGATACCGCTGTCCATACGAGGGTGACTACTGTGGATGTAATCAAAGCGGCCGCGAAGCTGTGGAGCAGATCGGCACTACCAGGGACGCCTGCAAACAGTGGTGAAAAGTCGGGCTTCTGAAAAAATAAAAGCCCGGTTACTATGCCTACTAGTGAACTAACCAGCGCACCTGTTCCAGTTAGATGACGGCTGTAAAGACCGTACAGCATGGGAAAAAGCACCGCCGCGCAAATTAAGTCCGCGACGAAAAACAGGTAGAGGACGCTATAGCCCTGGGAGGCAATTGCGATCGCAGGCACCCCAACCAACACAGTTAAAATCCGCGATGCCCTCAGCACTGCCGCCGGATCGCTCAGCAGCTGCATCAAATCCAGGGTAAAGACACTGGCAATCCCATTGAGCATTGTGTCCAGGCTGCTCATCACCAGCGCCAGCGCCAGCACAATCACAGCCACTAACACCCAGTTAGGCATGGCCAGCTGGCTCAACAAACCAAACAATGCGGTCTCACCGACAATATCAGGCTGCAAATCGGCTAGAGGCACGGCCAATACCCCCAGCATGCCAGCAATAAAAATGAGCGGTAAAATAACGACAGCCGATCCTAGAAAGGCACGGCGTACCGTTTGGTTATCGCGACAGGCATATACCCGCTGCCAGTTTCCCTGGTTAAAGACTTCTGCAGCCACAATCGCGATCATCAACGTTGCTCCAAAACGAACACCGCCAATATTGCCTAGCGACAACAGTTCTGGCTGCTGAGCGGCTATGGTGCTAAATGCTTCGGCTCCCCCCAGGGCCGTTACAATCAGACCCGCACAAAGCAACAATAGGGGCACAATTACGACAAACTGGACCACATCGGTCAAGATTGTTGTGCCTAAACCACCCACTGTGGTGTAGATAAATACGGCTGTAATCACCACTAAAGCCGTTACCCCCAGGGGCACGTCTGCTACCAGCTGTAGCGCTTTGGCAATGGCCGTTAGTTCTGCCGCTAAGTAGATAAACATGTAGAAGACAATGACGGCCTCCACCAGCCAGTACATCGGGCCGCCAAAGCGATACTTGACATACTCATTGAGAGAATGACCCTGGGGCATCAGATGACGCAGCCGGGGCCCGACAATAAAAAACAAGGCAACCGCTCCAGCCGACCCCAGACAGTAGCCCAAGATAGCCGATACCCCGCCAAAAGCCGACCCGGCTTCTAGGGGGCTAAATAAGATCCAGGCTCCTAGAGCCGACGCGGTTACGGTTGCTAGCGCTGACCAGCCTCCGACCTGATTGCGATTGACCATGTAGCCTTCTAAATCGATGCCTTGCTGTCCGGCATAGAGTACGCCAAATAAGGTAAACGCGGCTGTTGTTACCAGGGTCACCAGTAGCGCGATCGCTCCTATGGACACAGTCCTTCCTCATCTCATGGGACACCACTAGGAGCGGTGAAATTGCCTGCAGACAATGATCCACCCTTTTTGGATTGCCCACACGGATCAGCACTGTGCATAAACTAAAGCTGCTGCTTTCCTACGCTGGCATTACCCAGAGTCAGGTTCCGAGGGTATAATCTCAGCCCGTTATGATGGGCACCCCTAGCTACGTAGCTGATACTAGCACATGAAAAGCGTGCTTTCTTCTTGTGTGTCTTGACTGAATAAGATAGAAGAATTGTGTATCTATTGTTGTAGATTTCTTTAGTTTTTAGACGCTAGAAACTGGAGAATACTCTCGCTAAGGAACTGGGCTACAAGGCTATTACCCTCCGGGCTGAGGTGAATATGATCGCGGTAGAGGTAGGCGGCATCGGGATGGGCTTGAAAGACTAAGAGGAAATCAATGTAGGGAATTTGTTGCTCTTTGACAAAATTGTCCACTCGTTGACGAGCCGCAATCTCATAGTCTCGAGGTTGATCGAGAACTTCTCGCTTTAGGGGAGTCATGGCTAAGAGGAGCTGACCGCCATGGCTATTGACATAGCTTTGTATCTCTTTGATAGCCGTAAGATTTTTGCCAATGCGATCGCCGGATTCGTTTTGAATCTCTTTTAGACCCGGAATGGGAGATTGTTTCTTAAAACGGTTGGTTAGTTCTAATAGCGCCAGGGGTGGTTTTTTATCGGGATAGCTGCGGTCTTGGCCTACCTGGAGGGGGCTGGGCCGGGTGCCAAATAGGTCGTCGGTATTGATGACTAGCAGGACAGCCTGTGATTCAAAAATGCCAAATCGTCTGAGGTAGGCCAGCTGATTTCTCGGGCCCCAGGAATTGGCAGATGCGTTAAGCACTTCTACAGACTGTTGAATAGCCAGCCGACCGCTCTGGTCAAGGCGTGACGACAGCTGCTGTTTGATTAATGCCGAGAGAATTTTATGCTGATCGGTCCACCAGTTGCCATTGACAATAGAATCTCCGATGAGAAAAATTCTAAGCGTGTTTTCAGGACGAGATTTTTTGATGGTGTAGGACCGCATTGAGTATTGATTAATTACAATGCGATTGCCAAACCGTCGTAGGTTCTGGTTGGGCGCTAACAGATAGCCGATGGCGTCATCGGCGATATAAAGTGGAGGATTGCCAAAGCCAAACAGCAGACGCAACAACAGCTCTATCAGGACAATGCTGGCAAGTACGCCCAGCAGACTTAAAATAACAACTTTCACGGATAGCCCCCGCTGTCGTCTGTCTATACGGTCTACGCTACCATTCCCACTTTTAGCGGGTAGATGTCATCAATCAACCGACTATACCTGAGTCAGTTCGATGATGTTGCCGTCTGGGTCATGGACAAAGACAGCGGCGCGTCCTGAAGCGCTCGCCTGTATCGGTATCTGGGCGTCATGGAGCCGTTGTTTGGCGGTTTCTATATCTGCGATCGCAAATGCTAAATGGGCCTGCCGTCCCCATTTTTCATCAGGCTTGGGCTGACTGTAGGGGCGCTCAGCCACGATCAAATGAATTTGAAACGAGCCTAGCTGATACCAGGAGCCCGCAAATTTGAGCGTGCGCTCGACTTTCGTCAGTCCTAGTACGGTTCCATAAAAATGATCGGCGGCGGCCAAATCTGAAACGTTGATAGCAACATGCAGCGGTGACTGTAACATCTGTGGGATCGATGACTTGGCCCTATGATACTGGGAATCAGACCCGAGTATCAGCTGCAGGCGCTAAGGCGAAGCATCCGGATGGCTGACATCTGGCTAGCTAGATCGATATATGACCCAAATCATCTATACCAAAAATCGTAAGTCTCTCATCAACTTGGGTTTACTAAAGCTAATTACACCAATGGTCACATGCCGACCTCAGAATCTGTTGTTATCCTGGGTGGGTTAATGGCCGTTGTCAACGAAACTTGTTTCGCCTGCGTCTGTTCAGACCTATGAACAAAATTAGTCCCTTAGATTCAAATCAAGTGTTAGCTCGCCACAAACCGCGTCTTTTAGTTGTAGACGATGAGCCCGACAACTTAGACCTGCTTTATCGTACCTTTCGCCGTGAATATCAGGTGCTCAGGGCCGAGAGTGGTCGAAAAGCGCTAGAGGTTTTAGAAGATGACGGCGAAGTGGCTGTGATCATTTCTGACCAGCGGATGCCTGAGATGACGGGGACTGAATTTTTGAGTAAAACGGTACCTGAATTTCCTGACACGGTCCGCATTATTCTTACCGGTTTCACCGATGTTGAAGATTTGGTCCAGGCGATCAATAACGGTCAGGTATATCGATATATCACCAAGCCCTGGGAACCAAAGACCCTACGTCAGCTGGTCCAGCAGGCCGCCCATACCTATGAGCTGCTTAAAACGAGCAACCATGCCCTCTATGTGGCTGAGCATCAGGTGCAGCTGATGGACCGGGTCGCTCAGCTGGGTGAGGCGGGCCGAACGGTTGACGACGCGCTGCAGCAGGTGGTGGATGGTTGGGGACAAACCCTATCGGCTCAAATCTGTGCCATCTGTTGTTTGGAGGAAGCCGGTATAGACAGTGGCAGGACGGCTGTCTATGGCGATCTCTGTGGTCAAAATCTTAGGGATAACCCTCTAATACAGAGCGCGATCGCAACCCGCACCATTCAGACGCTACCGGATGTGGCCGCCAGTGATGTGAACGACGCGCTTTATCAGCTGACCGCCACCCAGGCCCATCTGGTCGCTCCTATCATTTTTCACGACCGGCTTTTGGCAGTAGCCTCGTTTCATTGGCTCCACAGCTATCGCACCCTGGACGATGTCCGCGACATCTTGACCCTACCGATGTGTCAAATGGCCCAGGCGCTGGTTGCGCTTCGTCATGGTTAGTCAAAGCCCATCGGGCGGCCTCGTGTTTTTCAGGTACGGTTGCTAGCGACAAAAAGTTGCATCTTACGCTACATAACTTTGAAAAAACTAAGGCAGACCGATAGCCAGCGGCAGTATGATAAGAGTCGGCTTTGGTGCCTTGAAAAGGTGCCGGTCAACTCCCATTCTTAGGACATGATTGATGGCTCAGGCCACCCCCGACGCCAACTATATTCGCGACTTGTTTGATCGGATTGCTCCGGTTTATGACGACTTAAATCAGTCTTTAAGCTTTGGTCTACATCAGGTCTGGAAGCAGATGGCCGTAGACTGGAGCGGTGCTCAGCCGGGGATGAGCGTTCTGGATGTGTGCTGTGGCAGCGGCGATCTGGCGCTGCTGCTGGCAAGACGTGTGGGTCGCCAGGGTCAAGTAACGGGGGCCGATTTTGCCGTAGAGCAGCTTGCGATCGCGGCCCAGCGTGCCGCTGCTCACGCCCGCTACACCCACTGGGTCGAAGCTGATGCCCTCGATTTGCCATTTGAAACCAACCAGTACGACGCCGCTACCATGGGCTACGGACTGCGCAACCTAGTGGATATTTCCCAGGGGCTAAGAGAGCTGTGTCGTGTGCTAAAACCTGGCGCTAAGGCGGCCATTCTCGACTTTCACCGACCCAGCTCTAGTCTGGTGCAACACTTTCAGCAGTGGTACCTCAATACCGTTGTCATCCCGACGGCCCATCGCTGCGGGCTAACTGAAGAATACGCCTACATCGGTCCCAGCGTAGACCGCTTTCCCCTGGGGCCTGAGCAAGTGAGTCTGGCCCACCAGGCAGGCTTTAGTCAGGCCGTCCACTATCCTCTAATGGGGGGGATGATGGGCGTCCTGGTGGCCGGTAAATGAATACTCCCGTTCTTTTGATTGTGCCCCCCATTGCCGGAGGCATCATTGGCTACTTCACCAACGATCTCGCCATCAAAATGTTGTTTCGGCCCTATCGGCCCCTATATTTATTTGGCCGCCAGCTGCCGTTTACCCCGGGCTTAATTCCTAGAAACCAGAACCGTCTGGCCAAGCGTGTCGCCGATACGATCATGGGGTCGCTGCTCACCCCCGAAGAATTACAGCGGCTGGCCAAGCGATTGTTAAAGACTGAGCGAATGCAGGGGGCAATTCGCTGGCTTTTGGAGCTAGCGCTGCTCCAAACTCGCACCTCTAACCAGGATAAAACCGCCCTGATTCTAGGGAATATTCTCCAGGATATGCTGGGGCAGTCGCTACCTAAGATGCTGCGGGTATGGGCCAAGAATGAGAATTTTTTAGCCGACCAAATTGATCACATTTTTGACCAGGTACTGCTCGATTTTCGCTTGAGCGAGGCTCAGGCAAAACAGATCGCCGTATGGGTGCGCCAGGGCATTTTGCCACCCGATCGGCTGCGTCGGCTAATTATTGATTTTTTGACCGATCGCAATATTAAGGTAATCGACGAAACCCTACGGGAAAAAACCAGTGGCACCTACTGGGTCGTGGCGAATATTTTTGGGGTGCGCAATGCGCTGACGCGTCTGCGCACCTACTGTCTAGACGAACCGGCTAAGTGCAATAACCGTATTTCTGAGCTGATTACGGCTCTGCGGGTAGAAAACCGGCTGCAGGAGTGGCTACAAAATTTCTCACTACAGGAGCTGCCCATTTCGACCGTACAGCAGCTGCGGGGCAACCTTAGGCTAACTATTCGTAACTATTTACGGACAGACGGCTCGGTGCTGAACGGTCTGAGTAACTCCGTTAACTGGGAAAAAGTAGCTCAGCGGCTGCTCAAGCGCCTGCAAAGCTCTCCTGTGGTTAAGGATTCATTGGATACAGCCAGTCAGGAGCTAGCGCTGATTCTAGAGCGCTATTTGGAAGAAGACTTAGAAGATATTGTCGCTAAGGCGATTCCTATTTTAGATATTGACCAGGTGATTATGGACCGGGTTAAGGCCACGTCTCCCCGTAATCTAGAAAACGCTATTCAAGGCATTGTGCGTAACGAGCTGCAGGCCATTGTTATCCTTGGGGTCATTTTGGTTTTCACCAGTTGTCTAATGCAGTCGGCGATTTTTTTATTCCAGTAGGGGCGTTGCATGCTACGCCCCTACGAAACGTTGCATCGCCCCTACGAAACGATATAACGCCCTCGCAATCGCGGGTCAATTAACCAAAACGTCCAGAGACATAGTCGCGGGTATACTCTTCCTGCGGATTGCTAAAGATAGTCTGAGTCTCGTCGTACTCTACGAGATACCCCATTTTGCCACCCGCTTCGGTGGCCTGAGCATTAAAGAAGGCAGTCTTGTCAGACACGCGCGATGCCTGCTGCATGTTGTGGGTCACAATTACAATGGTGTACTGTTTCTTGAGATCGTGCATCAGCTCTTCTACTTTGAGGGTAGAAATAGGGTCTAATGCAGAGCAGGGCTCGTCCATGAGGATGACTTCGGGCTCAATTGCGATCGCACGGGCAATACACAGACGCTGCTGCTGACCCCCCGATAGACCCAGACCGCTGTCCTGGAGCTTATCCTTGACCTCTTCCCAAAGCGCCGCACCCTTTAGCGAACGCTCAACCAGCTCATCCATGTCACCCTGGTAGCCGTTGATGCGGGCACCAAAGGCAATGTTTTCATAAATGGACTTAGGAAAGGGGTTGGGTTTTTGAAACACCATACCCACACGACGACGTAGCTCTACCGGGTCAAATCGCTTGATGTTTTCACCGTTAAATGAAATATCTCCGTCAACGCGGGCGATAGGAATCAGGTCGTTCATCCGGTTAAAGCAGCGTAGAACGGTACTCTTACCACAGCCAGAAGGGCCAATAAACGCAACAATCTGATTGCGGGGAATGTCTAGAAAAACGTCCTTAACCGCCAGGTTAGAACCGTAGTAGACCGAAATTTTTTCAGCCTTAAGCGCCGTGTCAGTCATTATTTTGGGACTTGTGTCTTGCATAGTATTACTCTTCCTGCTGTTACCCAATATCAAAAAAGAACTCTGCGGTCGTTATCGTGACTGTTGAAAACGATTACGGAAATAAATGGCGATGGTGTTCATCAATAACAGCATGACCATCAGAACAATAATCCCAGAGGCCGCGATTTCATGAAACTCTTCTTGCGGACGTCCAACCCAGTTATAAATCTGAATCGGCATGGCCGTAAACGCGCTTTGCAGGTTCGAAGGAGTAGACCGGATAAAGGCGACCGCGCCAATGGCCAGTAGGGGAGCTGTCTCACCAATGGCCCGCGATAGCGCCAAAATCACACCGGTTAAAATACCTGGCATAGCACTGGGCAACACATGATGCCAAACAACCTGCCACTTATTAGCACCTAGGGCAAATCCCGCTAGGCGGATGCTATTGGGCACCGCCCTGAGCGCTTCTCGGGTAGCCACAATAATCACCGGCAAAATCAGCAATGCCAGTGTTAAGCCACCGGACAGGACGCTGCGTCCACCTGTGATCGGCTCAAGGATCCTGACAAAAACAGCCAGACCCAGCAGTCCATAAATAATGGAGGGCACCCCTGCCAGGTTACCGATATTGATTTCCACCAAACGAGTAAACCAGTTGTCCTCGGCAAATTCTTCTAAATAAATTGCCGCACCGACTCCAATGGGAAAAGACGTAGCAGCTACAATCCCCATCACCCAGAGCGTGCCAAATAGAGCCGCTTTGATCCCGGCTTGCTCGGCTTTCCGTGATGGAAATGCCGTAAAAAAGTTTGGATTTATGGTTGCCAAACCATCTTTCAAAATCGTGAACAGCAGCCAGGCCAATACCACAACAGAAACGATGGTAGCGGTCCAGGCGGCAGCGGCGAACACTTTGTCCAGGTTGTAGCGACCCGACAAATCCTGTTTGAAGTTTTCGTTCGCCACATTCTTATTTTTGGTCCCTTGAGCCGTCATATCCTTATATATCCCTCTTTGCTCAATCTCTCTATCACTGATCAAACGACCTAATCAGGCTTACCTGCGCCAGAATTTAGTCATATTTCTGACGGAAACGGCGCACAAACCAGAAGCTAAATACGTTTAGCGCTAGGGTGATGACGAACAGCATCATACCCACGGCATACAGGGTCTCATAGGCAATGGTGCCGTGGGGAGCATCTCCTTTCGTCACCTGCACGATGTAGGCCGTCATCGTCATAACCGGAACAAATGGATTGAAACCTAGGGTGGGGTTTGCCCCTGCTGCTAGCGTCACAATCATGGTTTCGCCGATCGCCCGTGACGTTGCTAGAATCAGCGATGCCACAATTCCTGAGAGAGCTGCTGGCAAAACAACCGACCACACGGTTTCCCGTCGGGTTGCTCCCAATGCATAAGAACCATCACGCAGGGACTGAGGAACCGAATAAATGGCGTCTTCACTCAGCGATGCCACCATGGGGGTAATCATAATGCCGAGAACAATGCCTGCACTGAGGGAATTAAACCCCTCTACTGGTGGCAGAAAGGCCTGGAGAAACGGGGTGACGGTCAGCAGGGCAAAATAGCCGTAAACCACCGTTGGTACACCCGCCAGAATCTCTAAGACAGGCTTCAAAATTTTACGAAGCTTTGGGCTAGCGTATTCGCTGAGACAAATAGCTGCCAACAGTCCTAGGGGTAACGCCACCGCAATGGAAATAAACGTAATCATCAGCGTGGCGCTGATCAACACAAAAATTCCAAACTGTTTACTGGCAAACAAAGGAGTCCAGCGTCCAGCGGTGAAAAAGTGAATAATACCCCCAATGTAGGAGACATTTTCGCCATCTTTTGAGAGCTCACGGGGCAGGTCGCCAAAGAATGCAAACATCTCAAAAATTAGCGTTCCGATAATGCCAATGGTGGTCAGAATCGAAATCGCAGCAAATGCTCCACAGATAATCTTGACAATTAGTTGGATGGTTTCGGAACGACCACGATTGGGTTTCCAAGCACCGGGAGCAATATTTCTTAAGGGCAGCTCAGCCGTCATGCACAAATCCTCAGCGTAGGTTATAGCTAAACCACGTCTGGGTGCAGTGCTCTTACTCCGATAGAGCAACCCTTCTGGACGTGGACAACGTTCAAATACATCCGATGTAATTGGGGAGCAGCTCTGCTGCGCAATGACGCAGGAGCCTTGGATGCAAAAATTGACTCCCTATTGACTCTATTGACTCTCTAAAAAACTTTCTGCTATTGGCATCATTGAAGATGCTGACAGTCTTGATTAAAGAGAGCTGGGAAGAGTTGACCTCCCCCCAGCTGCAATTACCCAATCAGGCGAAGTCCCGATCGGTTTCAACCTTTACAGGTTAGTAGGATCGGTACCTAGCTGGGCTTCCTCAACACGGGTTCTAGAGTTAGCCAAAATGCTATCGGGTAGCGTTACATAGCCAGCGTCAGCGACCAGCTCACCATTTTCAGGTGCCAGCATGAAGTCAACAAATGCCTTGACCTGCTCTTTAGTGTCGTAGGCTTCCTTCTTCACATAGAAGAATAGAGGACGAGCCATAGGATTGTAAGACCCATCGGCAATGGTGTCCCGAGAAGGAGCGACACACTCGCCAGCTTCATTTTCTATTTCGATTGCCTTTAAGGAGCCGGAGTTCTCTTCAAAATAAGCGTAGCCGAAGTAACCGATAGCACCCGAATCACCCGTTACACCCTGAACAATGACGTTGTCGTCTTCACTGGCTGTGTAGTCACCACGGCTTGCACCCTCTTCACCGTTGACTTCGTCAGTGAAGTAATCGAATGTACCAGAGTCAGTACCAGGACCGTAGAGAACTAGGGCCTGATCGGGGAAAGAAGAATCGACCTGATTCCAGTTGTCGATCTGACCTTCAGACTCAGGTGACCACATGGTATTGAGCTGGTCAATAGTCAAACACTGAGCCCAATCGTTTTCCTGATTGGTTACAACGGTCAGACCGTCAAATGCCACAGGTACTTCGATAAACTCAATACCGGCTTCTTCACAAGCAGCGACCTCTTCATCCTTGATAGGACGAGATGCATTAGAGATATCAGTTTCGCCAGCGCAAAACTTCTTAAAGCCGCCACCAGAGCCGGAAATACCAACAGTTACGTTAGCATCAGGATTGGCGTTACTAAATTCTTCACTCATTGCCTCTGCAATGGGGAAGACAGTGCTAGAACCGTCGATTAGTATGTCACCAGCGGCACCACTAGACGCAGTCTCGGCACCATCAGCCGCAGGCGCATCAGTCGTCGTCGTGGTACCGCCACCACAGGCAGCTAGACCTATTGAGAGAGCCAGCAGAGATACTGAGTATACGTAGCGCATTTTTCGTGCTTTGAATTCCATGATTGCTTAGACTTAACTCCTCACCAAAAATGTCTAAAGACATTCTTGGTGAAAACTACCGAGCTAAGGTAAAGGCAAGGTTAAGAATTTTTTGAAAAATGCTCATAAACTAACACGCTTCATTCAGTGATTTTGTACGTTCAATAACGTTCTTAATGTATAGCAGATCACATTAAGGCCTTTCTGCGACCTGTCTTTCTGCAATTTTTTATCCCAGCGATTCCGGTTTGATCGGGTGAGCAAAGCGAGCCGAGCAAAGGGCTCCTTTTTGGACTAGCGATTTCGATTTTATGTTTTTAGACTGTGGATAGGCTCTTGTTAGGAGTCCTTGGCAATAATAAGGACTTGAGAGCTTTGTTTTGGCGTATTTAGTTTGGTTGGTTTAAATGTACTGTGTGATCTATGACGGTGACTGCAATCTTTGCACCACTCTAGTGCAGTGGCTAGAATGGCTAGATCGCGGTCAGCGGTTTCGCTACGGCTCGATGCAGAATGCTGAGATGTTAGCGCAGTTCAACGTGACGGCGGCTGACTGTGAGCTGGGAATGTTGCTAATTGACGAAGAGCAGCTTAGCCGTCGCTGGCAAGGAAGCGACGCTGCTGAAGAGATTGGCGCTTTGCTACCAGTGGGATCGCTATTTGTGGCGGCCTACCGGGGGCTGCCCGGTCTAAAGCGCAGCGGAGATCGCATCTATGCCTTTGTGCGGGACAATCGCTATCGTCTCTTTGGACGGCGGCAGTCAACCTATGAGTCCGCCTACGGTGTTTGTAAGTCTGACCGGTGTGAGCAATATTTTTAGACTAGCTCAATCGAATTCTTCAAGCTTTGCCCAGATTTACCTGGGACCATTGGACTAAGGCCCAGCAAAAATGGCATCTTCTAAGTCTTGACGGCTGAGGGAGTACTTAAATCCTCGCTGAATATCTTCACCGTCGCTGGCTTCTAGATAGCGCACGACTAAAGAGTCTGTCTCTAATAATAAGTCAGCGCTCCAGGAAGCTTTGGCAATTTCCCAGCGGTTCAGTTCAGAGCTGTTTTGCTGACAGCCCTGCTGCTTGAGCCAGAGTTCAATATCGGGCAGGGTGTGATTGTATAGCGGGGTATCGGCGGAAGGCAGGGTCATCTTTATAGTAAGGGTGAGATTTTGACGAGTTTTGCTACCTGGACAGTTAATCATAGGACAGCAGAGACGATAGCGTAGTCAGGTCGCCATCGGCAATGCCCAGGATAAATACCAGCGCCAGACAGGCGGCAAATGTAATGCCTAGTATAAAGAGCGCAAAGATTTCTCCGGCTGATAGGGGCCGATCGGTGGCGTCGAGATAGGTGTAGCGCGATTCAAAGGGCTGGTTTTTGCGATCGCTTTGAATATCTTTGGGGGCCTGACTCACATAGAAGCGAGAGTAGCCAATTTGCTGGTCATAGATCTGACGCTGCTCTGGGTTGCTGAGAACTCCGTAGGCTTCGTTGAGGGCCTGAAACTTTTGCGTTGCGATCGCACTTGATAAGGCGGTCGTATCAGGATGATAGAGCTTACTCAGTTCGCGATAGGCACGACGAATATCTTGGACCGATGCTGCAGGTTTGACCCCCAGCAGTTCGTAATGATTTTTGGGACTGTCCTCGGAGCCGCTGTTTGTCATCTGTGTTGTGTTAGCCTATGCCGCTGTAAACGAGTCTGGGCAAGATATCTGGCTTTCCCCAAAACGAGTGAGCCGAATTTGAGCCAGGGTAAATACAACGGGAATCACGCGATTATAGTTCGAAGCCACCGCTCGCCAGCCCAAATCAACTAAAAACCACGTCCACAGGGCCGGTCCCAGACAGGCAAAGATACTGCGCACGGCCCCATAGCGAGCCGCATTAACCGCCATCCCCCGCGAGGCAACCTGTAACGCCGCTCGCCCCTGAACCTTGGCTCCCAGGGTGGCGGCACCCCGCAGCGTTTGCTGAGCCACCTGATAGCGAGCCAGCTGGAGGGAAAACTGTCGGGCAATTTGCTGCATCAGCCAGGGACGAATGACCGAATTGATTGCTACCGCGCTGCTGCCTTTGAGGACTAAGGCCATGGGATTGCGCTGTAGCTGGGGAGAAAGCTGCTGAAACTGTTCCGCTTGGGCCAGCTCGCTGGTAAGCCGCTGCCGGAGCTGGTGCTGCTGCTGTGGCGTCAGCCGTCGCCAGGTTTTTTCTAGGAGCTGTAAAAAGATTTCGGCCTCTAGATCGAGGGTGGAGAGTGCTGCCGGTAGCTGTAGCTTAAGGTGCTGAGCCAGCTGTAGCAAAATCTGACGATAGCTCAGCTGCTCGGTGCTCTGCCGTAGCACGGTCAGACCGTCGGCGGCTAAATAGCGCACCCGCGATTCAATTTGGATGATGCAGCGTTTGCGATCGCACGCCTGTACCACCTGTGGTGAGGGCGTACACCAGTAGTCTAGAGGGTTAAACTTTGGCCGAAAGAGGAGTTCGGCTAGGGCGGCCAGTTCATCATGGGTTGCTAAATCTAACCCTGTCCTGAGTTCATCCACAGGTCAGCTAATTGCTCCAAGCAGCATGCTTATTCTACATAGATCTTTAGTGAAAACGGGAGTAAGCAATAGGGAATGGGCAACGGGGAGCAAAGGGGTTAAGCAACTGCCCGGCGCAGCGAACTGCCCACTCACTTTTCCAAACGCACGGCGTACCACTGCCAGGAAATACCTGGAGCCACTTCAAATTCACAAGAATCATCCCGTAGGTGTTTAGCCTGTTCCTCTACCGAGGCAAACTTTTGCAAATCCCGAGGTAGCTCATTAGCATACTGGCTTAGCATTTCCTTGAGCTTAGTCAGTAGCTCGTCGGGCTCCAAGAAAACTTCGTCACTACCTGGAACTAGCAGCACAAACATGTCTTCGCTGTACATTGTGGCATCTGCCATGGTGAGCCTCTATTGGTAACAACTGGTAACAAATGAACTATCCCCAAGCCTAAAGCTTTTTCTGCGAACAGGTCTAGATCTATGACACCGTCAGGGCTTCAGCTTTTTCAGTAGATGCTCATATTTGTTCGCAGTCTGCCCGGTCACAAAAGAGTAACCAGTGCTACTATTAGCTATACTCCACAATTCCGACCGGATTACCGGACAATTAAATCTAACGATTTGATTGGAAATATCACGGGTTGTCTGGCTATCTAACTACAATTAGCTTTGCCAGTGATTTTCTGACAGGTTTTGACTTGAGCGTCTGCTACTAGTCAGCCCTACTTTCGAGTCTCTTTCACTTACTGTTCTGCTATCGCCCGCTGCATCATGGTTCAAGCTCCAATCTCTTCTGGAAAACCCGTTCAAGCTAGTCAAGCTGAGGTTCCCGTCAAGAAGGTTTCTAAACTCGAAGGTATCAAAGAGCGTAGCCAGTTTCTTCGGGAGCCGGTAGCGACTGAAATTCAGCAAGATACCACTCACTTTAGCGAAGAAGGTATCCAGATCCTAAAGTTCCACGGGTCCTATCAGCAAGACAATCGGGACAACCGGGTCAGGGGGCAAGAAAAGGACTATCGCATGATGCTGCGCACCCGCAATCCGGGCGGTCTGGTTTCCCCCGAGCTATATCTCACCCTGGATGAGCTATCGGACAAATACGGCTACGGCAATATTCGAGCCACTACTCGTCAAGCCTTTCAGCTGCACGGTATTCTGAAAAGCGATCTCAAGGCCACTATGGCCGCGATTATCCGCAGTATGGGGTCCACCTTAGGGGCCTGCGGCGACCTTAATCGTAATGTGATGGCGGTTCCCGCCCCGTTTAAAAATAGACCCGACTATGTCCAGGCTCGCGAATACGCCGTGCGTATTGCCGACCTGCTGACGCCACAGACCCCGGCATATTACGAAATCTGGCTAGATGGAGAAAAGGCGGTTACGGGGGAAGAACATCCGGATGTGGTGGCTGCTCGTCAGCGCAATGGCAACGGCACTATCATCCATGACAATGTGGAGCCGATTTACGGTACCCACTACATGCCGCGAAAGTTTAAGTGCTCGGTGACCGTTCCGGGTGATAACTCGGTCGATGCCTACACCCAGGATGTGACCCTGGTGGTGATCATGGATGACCAGAACCAGGAGCTATTGGGCTTTAATGTGCTGGTCGGTGGCGGTATGGGTCGCACCCATAATAAAGAGGAAACCTTTGCCCGCGTTGCGGATGAAATTGGCTACGTTGATAAGGCGGACGTCTACGACCTGCTGAAGGCGATTGTTGCTACCCAGCGTGACTATGGTGACCGGGTACAGCGCCGCCACGCCCGGATGAAGTATCTCATTCATGATTGGGGTGTAGAAAAGTTTCGCACCCAGCTAGAAGAATACTTTGGTAAAAAGCTGCAGCCCTATAAGCCGCTGCCCGAGTGGAAATTTTATGACTATCTAGGCTGGCACGAGCAGGGTGATGGCAAGCTTTTCCTTGGCGTGCACATTGAAAATGGTCGAATCCACGACAGGGGTGACTTTAAGATCAAGTCGGCACTCAAAGAAATCGAGCTGCGCTATCGTTTGCCCATTAGTCTGACCAGCAATCAAAGTCTGCTGCTGACCGAAATTGACCCAGCAGACAAAGATGAAATTGACCGCATTCTGCGCAGTAATGGGATCGACGCAGAGAACCAAATCAATTTGCTGCATCGCTACGCCATGGCCTGTCCGGCACTGCCCACCTGTGGTCTGGCGGTGACTGAGTCAGAGCGGGTGATTCCGAGCATTATCGACCGAATCCAAGCGCTACTCAATAAGCTTGGCCTCAAGCAGGAGCACTTTGTGATTCGGATGACCGGCTGCCCCAACGGCTGTGCCCGCCCTTATATGGCTGAGCTGGGCTTTGTCGGCAGTGCGCCTAATTCGTATCAGCTCTGGCTGGGCGGTTCGCCTAATCAGACCCGTCTGGCTCAGGCATACATGCAAAAGATGAACATTGATCATCTAGAGACAACGTTAGAGCCGATGTTTGCCTTTTTTAAGAAAGACCGGCAGTTAGGGGAAAGCTTTGGTGACTTTTGCGATCGCGTCGGCTTTGATGCCATTCGCAGCTTCTCAGAGACGTACGTACCTGCTAAGGCGGTGTCGGGCCGTCGTAAGCACCGTGTGGGCATATCGGGCGAGGTGTATTTACAGCTCAAGGAAGCCTCGGCTAAACGAGGTATGAGTATGGCTCAGATTACAGAAAGTGCGATCGCAGCTTACCTCAACGAGTAGATTAATTAGGCGTTGCTGATCCTTGTGATTTTCTGTGAAAAGTTCTGTCGGCCTATCTAGTTGATCGGTTCGTAGCTTAAGTCAGCAACGGCATTAGTTGAGACCTTCCTTGGCTTTATCTATGGCAAAGTTTCCCAGCACTCCAAATCGCTGTGTCATCGTTGACGGCAAAGAGATTTGGATCAGCCGTAGCGTTACCGTACTGGCTGTTTTAGTCGTCATCTGTGACGGTAGCGCCTACGTTCCCCTCAATAAGCGTGGTCCCGATCTCCCCTCCGAGGTCGGTAAATGGTGCTTAGCCGGGGGGTATCTGGACTATGACGAAACCATCGGTGGTGCCGTTATGCGCGAGGTGTGGGAAGAGCTGGGGTTAGATCTCCAAGAGCTACAGACCCAGCATCGGCTGGTGGGCTCATTGGATCAGCCCAGTCTTGTCTTTAGTGAACCGAGGCGATCTCAAAATGTCACCATGCACTACCCTCTCATGGTGTTTCTCAAAGATGGCGCGGAGCTACCCCCCCTAAATCCACAGGTCGGTCCAGGGGAAGTGACTGATGTGGGCTGGTTTCCCCTGCAAGACGCCCTAAACATGGAGCTTGCCTTTAACCATCAAGACAGTTTGCAGCACTGTCTAAGAAATGAATTTGCTAAAATTTGGCCAGCCTCAAAATCGTTCGTTAGCTAAGCTTTCCCATGTCAAACCTATCCGGCCAGCCTCAGCGAATCGCTGACGAACGGCAAAAATCTCTTAGCAAGGTCCACCTCTTTAGCCAATATATGCTGCAGGATCAGCTGCGCGATGAGGTCTTTAGAGCGTCCCTCACCACCTTTAGAAGCGAACTCCAGCGCATCAAAAAAACGGCCAGACTGCGTCATGCCAGTCTTGACTGGTATCTGAATGAACTAAATGAGCTAAGGCGACAGTTTGACACCTATGTCAGCACCCTACGTCAGCAGGGATTAATCCAGTTCACCTTACCCATCAAACTGGCTTTATTTGCTACCCGTGCCCAGTGGTTTATGCATTACCAGGGACCGCAGATCAGCCGTGGTTGGCAACAGGCCGGTCAAGGCTTTCAGCAGCTTTTTGATTCAGAGAATACCCCCTAGCGGCTCTAATAGTACTCTGACTCGGGCCATAAGCCTCCCCTTAGACTCTGCTCAGGAGACTCTGGCCAACCGCTGGCTGAGCGCAGCCGAAGCCAAAGGTATGAACTGGGCTTACGGTCTAGGGTTGTTTGATCACTCCGCATTCAGCTGCATGTTCACCAGACCCACATCAAAATGGTCTGGGTCAAAATCTCCACCAATTTCATCCCAACGCACAAGATATTGCGGATGGTCAGGGTCGTCCAAAATTTCTAGCAAGGCATTATATCCCCAGACGCCGCCGCAGCCTTCAGGTGGACAGCGCAGTTCGCCTGTAACGCAGTGGGGGTAGTGGCCTTGAGGATCTGCAGGCAGCACCATTTCTACCTCAATGGAGTGAAACCAGCCGTCGCGCAGATCATACACATAGGTAAACCGCGTTAAATCGTCCCTAACTACCTCATTTAAGGGCATTTGTAATAGAGACGGCTCCATATCGGAGCGCTGATTGCCAATGCGATAATGATATTTCGACAGATTTTGCCAACCCATGGCAATCTGAACAATGCGATGTAGTTCTTCTAGGCTAGTCGTACCACTAATCAATATTCGTCGCCAGATCAAAGGATCGCTATCGGTTAGCGAAATTTTAAGCTGATAGATCCGGTCGTTAGCCATCAAAGATTGGCTCCGTGTTCACCCAGCCAATCTTCACCCAGCTGAATCGTAATATCTGAATTGAGATTTCCTGTACTTTCCACTCGGACCTCACCAACCTGTAAAAACTGCTTCAGCATTGATGCGCTAGCGCGATCGCCCCGCTGAGCAACAATCCGAGTTTCCGCAAGGGGCTCATTGAGGTCGCTACCCACAATAACGTTGCGATAGCCGCTATCGTACAGCGTGTCGATCATTGACTGAATGGCGACATCATCTCCTGTGCTGTCCTGGATGACCACTCGTAGATAGGACGGACTGGTGGCCTCCATCGCCTGAGCGGCATCTAGCCCGAAGTACTGCTCCACCATCGTATCGATTTGAGCATAGCTCGGTAACCAGTAGCTGAGAGCGTACTCTTCAGGACTGCTGAAGTTTCCAGGCAGCATCAGCATTTGCACATCTGAGCGGCTGGTCTGAGACCCGTAGCCCACCAGCGCCACCAGTTCTTCTACGGAAAGATTGGTATCTACATGGGACTGAATCACCGATAGAATTTTGGGCAACCGAGCAATGGTAGACGGATTTAGCGTTTGTTCGATCACAGCCCGCATCATGGTCTGCTGACGTTGCACCCGGCCAATATCACCATTGTCGTCGTAGCGAAACCGTAAAAACTGGAGGGCCTGATCGCCATCAAGCGTCTGCTCTCCTGCCTTGAGGTTGATGTAGAGATGCTGGCTATCGTCCTGATATTTCATATCTTTTGGGACATTAACCGTTACCCCACCCAGCGCATCTATGAGCTTTTCCACCCCTTGCACATTGATGCGCACATAGCGATCGATGGCGACGCCACCCAGCAGATCGCTAATGGATTCGGCTGTTAGGGCCGGGCCGCCCTCTAAATTGGCCTCATTGATTTTTGTCAAAACGCCGTTAACTAAGGCTCTCGTATCACGGGGGACAGACATCACCACCAGCTGCCCTGTGCGAGGATTAAAGCGCAGCAGCAGCATCGTATCCGAAAGACCTTCAAAGGAATTGACCAATGCGTGGTATCCCAGGTCTTCTGCGCCGTCTACTGAAGATGCGTCCACATCCGATGTGAGCACTTTGACACCCAGCACCAAAATATTGACGGGTCTGGTGAGTCGCGGCAGCCGCAGACTGCTGGTAGCTAAAATTGGATCACCCTCACTAAAGACAGCGGCCTCCTCCGGCGAAAGCTGGCTTTGCAGCAGCGGCTGACTGTTCATTGATACCGCGAGCAGCGCTCCTGTCCCCGCTGAAACAGTTGCTACGCTAGCTAAGGCAACTGTTAGCCAGGCCCATTTAGGAATCTTGAGCCATCCGGGCTGCTTTCGCTGAGGGGATACGGTTGCTTTCTTTGGATATTGCCGAGCCGATTGCTTCTTGTGGGGGGGGATGGACACAGAATAACCTCAAACCTGAATGATGCGAGAAAAGATGGGCAATAATGTAGCCGTTAGTGTAGCGGCTATTGGTCCAAAATGACCGACTTGGGTAGTCCAAAGGCAAACGCAATGGCTACGGCTGCTTGTGCCTATCAATTTTTAGCAGCATGGTAGCAATATTTTGCCGAAACGGTAGATCTTTGCAAAACGCAATACTAATCAGGCAAACGGCGGCTTAATTGGCTGATTCCTGGCAGCTTGGTTGAGCGACCCTTGTACACCCGAAACATCAGCCACAGATTTGTAGCGAAATAGCCACTGCCGACAAAGCTGCTGGCGATCCAAAAACGCAGGGTGGCTAGCTGCGAAAACTCGCTATGGGCACCGGCGCTTAGGAGCACGGTTGTAAACAGCCAGGTCATGCCGAGCACTATGGAGGTCCGACTTACCTGCTTAAGACGGGCATCGAGCTGGTGTGGATCGGCAGTGTACAAAGTCCAAAGCGAGGCGGGAATTCCTAAAACGGGTATCAGATTAAGGTATAAGCGTAGGCGTAAAAGCCGGTCTGATGAGGATGATTTCATGGAATAACGGATTTACTAATCGGTCGGCAGTTGGTTTTGTACGTTGGCTTCACAAGGATATTGGCAAATACCAGACGGCTCATGAGGTCATTGATAGGACGGCTTAGCAGTCACCCTTTTGGTCGTAGCTGACGGTACTGTATTTTTTATCGTAAAAAACTAGAATTGGTATCATCGGTGATACGCTTTCAAGCTTAGAAATGCCTATTTTATTAGGCACCTAGGCTCTGTAAGGCAACTTGTAACTAATACTCACAGCGCAGCAAAATGATGCTTGAACACTATCGCGAACATGTGGCTCAACGAGCGGCATTGGGCATTCCTCCACTACCTCTTAATGCTGAGCAGACTGCTGACCTGTGTGAGCTTCTGAAGAATCCGCCTGAGGGTGAAGCTGACTTTTTGATGCATTTGCTTTGCGATCGCATTCCCCCTGGTGTAGATCAAGCATCCTACGTCAAAGCCTCCTTTTTGACCGCTATTGCTAAAGGTGAAGCCACTAGCCCCCTAGTATCACCGCTCAAAGCCGTGCAGCTGCTCGGTACCATGCTCGGCGGCTATAACGTTCAGTCCCTGGTGGAGCTGCTTAAAATAGACAGCACGGAACTGGCTCAGGCCGCTACCGATGCCCTTAAGAAAACGCTGCTGGTATACGACGCTTTTAATGATGTCATTGAGCTAGCCAAGAGTGGTGCTAGCGACTATGCCCAGCAGGTCGTAGATGCCTGGGCCGCCGCAGAATGGTTCACCCGCAAACCCGACGTTCCCGATACTATCAAGCTGACCGTTTTTAAGGTGCCTGGCGAAACCAACACCGACGATCTTTCCCCAGCGCCCCACGCCACGAGCCGTCCAGACATTCCCCTGCATGGTCTAGTGATGCTGGAGTCCAGCATGCCCAATGCACTAGAAACCATCGCTGAACTCAAAACCAAGGGCAATCCGGTAGCCTACGTTGGTGACGTTGTTGGTACTGGCTCCTCACGAAAATCAGCCATGAACTCGGTCATCTGGCATCTGGGTGAGGATATTCCCCACGTGCCCAACAAGCGTACCGGCGGCTATATTCTAGGCGGTAAGATTGCACCTATCTTCTTTAATACGGCTGAAGACTCCGGGGCGCTACCCATCGAGTGTGATGTCTCTCAGATGGAGACCGGTGACGTCATCACTGTGCATGTGCGCAAAGGTGAAATCACTAAAAACGGTACCGTTATTTCCACATTTAACCTGACACCCGAAACGCTCCTAGACGAGGTCCGAGCCGGTGGTCGTATTCCTCTGATGATCGGTCGCGCCCTGACCGATAAGACCCGTGTGGCTCTGGGTCTGGACCCAAGCGATGTATTTGTCAGACCAGCGGCCCCAACAGATACCGGTAAAGGCTATACCCTGGCCCAGAAAATGGTGGGTAAAGCCTGCGGTCTACCCGGTGTGCGGCCTGGTATGTCCTGTGAGCCCCTAATGACCACCGTGGGTTCCCAAGACACAACCGGACCGATGACTCGTGATGAAATGAAAGAGCTGGCCTGTCTAGGCTTTAGCGCCGGTCTAGTGCTGCAGACGTTTTGCCACACAGCCGCTTATCCAAAGCCGGTAGATGTGGACACCCACGCCACGCTGCCCGACTTTTTCTCGTCTCGCGGCGGTGTGGCGCTAGAGCCCGGTGATGGCATCATCCACTCCTGGCTCAATCGTATGCTGATGCCCGATACCGTGGGAACCGGTGGAGACTCGCATACGCGTTTTCCATTGGGCATTTCGTTTCCTGCGGGCTCTGGTCTGGTTGCTTTTGCCGCCGCTATTGGGGCCATGCCGTTGGATATGCCCGAATCTGTTCTCGTGCGATTTAAAGGAGAGCTGCAGCCAGGTATTACCCTACGAGATATTGTTAATGCCATTCCCTATGTAGCTATCCAAAAAGGACTGCTAACCGTTGAGAAGAAGAATAAGAAAAATGTCTTCTCCGGTCGCATTATTGAGATGGAAGGATTGCCCGATCTAAAGCTAGAGCAGGCATTTGAACTCACCGATGCCACTGCGGAGCGATCGGCGGCAGGCTGTACCATCAAACTGAGCGAAGAGACTGTTGCCGAATATCTGCGCTCCAATGTGGCTCTGATGAAAAATATGATCGCTCGGGGATATTCTGACGCGCGCACGCTGGCCCGACGAATTGCGGCAATGGAAGATTGGCTGGCGAACCCTAGTCTAATGTCGGCAGATAGCGATGCGGAGTACGCAGAGATTGTTGAAATCGATCTCAACGAGATTAAAGAGCCTCTAGTAGCTGCCCCCAACGATCCTGACAATATTAAAGCCCTGTCTGAAGTTGTTGATGACAAAGTAGACGAGGTCTTTATTGGTTCTTGTATGACCAACATTGGTCACTATCGGGCATCGGCTAAGGTGCTTGAAGGGGCGGGTACTGTTAAAGGTCGTCTGTGGATCTGTCCGCCCACCCGCATGGATGAGCAGCAGCTACGCAAAGAAGGCTACTACGGCACGTTTGCCGCTGCCGGGGCGCGTACTGAAATGCCAGGCTGTTCTCTCTGTATGGGCAACCAGGCTCGTGTAGAAGATGGAGCCACTGTTTTCTCCACATCTACGCGTAACTTTAACAACCGCATGGGTAAAGGAGCCCAGGTGTATTTAGGCTCGGCTGAGCTGGCGGCTGCCTGTGCGCTTTTGGGTCGTATTCCTAATATGGATGAGTATTTGGAGGTTGTTGCTAAGAAGATCGATCCCTTTGCCGATGAGCTGTATCGCTATCTCAACTTTGATCAAATCAAAGGGTTTGAAGATGAAGGGCGTGTTGTTTCTAAGGATGAAGAAGAGAAAATAGAGAAAGAAGCGGTTTCAGCCGGTTAATTGTGAGATCAAAAAGGGCCTACTGTGTAGGTCCTTTTATGGCTTGCGAGCCGAGCTATTCGAGCTGTAGGGTGTTGCGATCTCGACCCGGCACATTCTCCAAACAATCTTCTACCCCCCGCGCTGCTGCCAAAATATCCCGTTCGGCTCCACCCAGATAGAGTCGGCCAAAGCTACCAATGGACGAAATCTGCAGAATATTAATATTAGCTGCCTTCTCAGCTTCATTAGCCGCTAACGAAGCATAGGCAGCCGGTTCGACTTCCATGACATACAGGGTTTGCCCCGCTAGAATCATGTTGCCGCGACGGGTGCGGTTGATTAGCTGTACGTGGTGTGGGTCCAAGTTGCGGATTACCTGGCTAGACACCATACGCGGTCTTAAGCGATCGCGTATCTTGACACCTAGTGTATCTAAGATGGCTTGTCCGGCTGCTTTTACTTCCCCCTGACTACTCGAGTGAATTTCCAGCAGACCGTACAGACGCTCCACCATCTGCACACCTGGGGTGACTACGGCTGCCTTGAGCGCTACGTCAGTAATGCGGTTGATCTCAATTCCTGGCGAGATCTCAATCCATAGAGAAGCATCGCCTGGCAGTGGCAAAAAACCAAGAGAAACGCTGCCCATAAAAGCAGCGTGCTGCTGTTGCAGATTGTCGATATATACGTAGCTACGAAGTTCTACACCCAAGGCCGCTTCACCATTAGAACCTGACGATCTTATCAGGTAACCGGCAGTCGCAGCGGTATATCAAAGGCATATCAGGCTTTTCACATCAAGGATAGCTGGTCGCTATCATCATCGGGTTGAGCCATTGGTCCTACCAAGGTGGGTCGATCGAGAACCTCATAGCCCAAATGACGCCAGGCGGCAGGTGTGGCAATTCGCCCGCGAGGTGTGCGTTGCAAATAGCCAATCTGCAATAGATAAGGCTCATAGACTTCTTCAATGGTCTGAGCATCTTCGCCTGTGGCGGCAGCCATTGTGTCCAGACCCACCGGGCCACCGTTAAAGTTTTCAATCATCACCGAGAGTAAACGCCGATCGGTCCAATCTAGACCGCAGGGATCGACATTGAATAGCTCCAGTGCCTCGCCTGCAATTTGTTCAGTAATTGGTCCCGATGCTTTTACCTGCACATAGTCTCGTACGCGCTTGAGCAGACGGTTAGCGATTCGCGGCGTACCCCGAGCCCGTCTGGCAATTTCCATTGCTCCTGGTTCCTGGATCTCGGTTTTGAGCACACCAGCCGTCCGTAGAATAATGCTGGTCAGCTCGTCTAGCTCATAGAAGCGCAGCCGCTGAATGAGACCAAAACGGTCCCGCAAAGGAGACGTCAGCGCACCGACTTTGGTCGTAGCCCCTACCAAGGTAAACGGCTGTAGTGGAATGCTTCGGGTTCTGGCGCTTTGGCCTTTGCCAATGGTGATATCCAGCCGTGAATCTTCCATCGCTGGATACAAGATCTCTTCAGTTACCCGCGAGAGTCGATGGATTTCATCAATAAACAAGATATCGCCGGCTTTGGCATTAACGAGCAGACCGGCAATATCCCGTGGTCTCTCTAAGGCGGGCGCAGTGGTAATCTTGCAATCCACCTTCATTTCCTGAGCCAAGATCAGGGCCATGGTCGTTTTACCCAGACCAGGGGGACCATAGAGCAGTAGATGGTCCAAAGGTTCTTTCCGCGATTGAGCCGCTTGAATCGCAATCTGTAGGACTTCTTTAAGCGCTTTTTGCCCGATGTAATCATCCAACGTCTGTGGCCGAATGCCGTCATCATTACGGCTAACCTCATTGGCCTGGGCTTCTGTTTCTAAAAGCTGATTTTTCTTCGCAGGCTCACTCTTCTTGGGCTTGTCGGCTGAGCTATCCGGCTGCTTTGAAGAAATGATTGCCATGACCAATTAAACGGGAAGTACATCTGCCTGCTGCCGGGTTTTGACGTTTTATCGGCTAGCCAGTTAGCAACAAATGTACTATATCGTTTAATAAATCATGACGCGACCGTCGTTAACAATATGTACGGCGCTATCATTGACGGCACCGCTGGGCAATAGCTCAATCTGTAGCGTATCTATATTTGGCCGATGAAGTTTGACTTCAATAGGGCGCTGGGCTGCTTCCCAAAAAACGACAGATAGATCGCCCATGCCGATTTGAGCATCGATAGTAATTACCTGATCGGGCCACATACCATAGGGCCGAAAATCCAAAACTCGCTCAAGGCTAACGCGTCCGCCTGTATGGTTGACCACTTCTAGTTTTACAGCCTGTCCAGGAGCGAACTGAATTTCGTTGGAGCCACAGCGGTAGACGCAGTCAGCTGCACGGACGGCGGGAGTTGCTATCGTTGCGGCTAACGCGGCACTTAGTAAAAAAGACTGTTTAAGCATAAGTTTTTGACAGGGGACGAATGAGACTCTCTATGCGTTCCATGGATGTAAATCCGTTTGATAGTAAAAGCGCGGCGAAAGCACAGGTATTTTTCCTAAGGGTTCCCGACACAAAGCAGAACTAACGGTCGCCGATGGGCTCTACGGTCTGACTATTTTCTGACTATGGGTAGATCGTTCAGCAGATTTCACCGCCTGAGAGGTAAAGAGGTCTGCTGTAATGCTAAAAACTCGTTAAAGTGAAATAGTGTAAACGTTTCTAAGGTAGGGTATGCGCGTACTCCTGATGACGGGTAAGGGCGGCGTTGGTAAAACGTCGGTAGCAGCGGCGACGGGGCTACGTTGTGCTGAGCTAGGGTACAAAACCCTGGTACTGAGTACCGATCCGGCCCACTCTCTGGCCGATAGCTTTGATATGGAGCTAGAGCATACGCCCCGTGAGGTAAAGCCCAATCTTTGGGGAGCGGAGCTAGACGCTTTGCGTGAGCTAGAAGGCAATTGGGGAGCTGTCAAGCGCTACATTACACAGGTACTCCAGGCGCGTGGTCTAGAGGGCGTAGAAGCTGAAGAGCTGGCTATTTTACCGGGAATGGACGAAATCTTTAGTCTGGTGCGGATGAAGCGCCACCACGACGAAAATGAGTACGATGTCCTGATTATCGATTCGGCTCCGACTGGAACAGCGCTGCGATTGCTCAGCTTGCCTGAGGTGGCCGGGTGGTATATGCGCAAGCTGTACAAACCTTTCCAGGCCGTTTCTGCTGCTTTGCGACCTTTGGTAGAACCTATTTTTCGACCGGTTGCGGGTTTTTCCCTCCCGACTACCGAGGTCATGGATGCACCCTATGAGTTCTATGAGCAGCTGGTTGAGCTAGAGAAAGTTTTGACTGACACTGCGACGACGTCCGTGCGTCTGGTGACCAATCCTGAGAAAATGGTGCTCAAGGAATCTCTACGAGCCCATGCCTATCTGAGTCTTTATAATGTGGGCACCGATATGGTGGTGGCCAATCGCATTATTCCTGATACGGTAACCGATCCGTTCTTCCAGCGTTGGAAAGAGAATCAACAGGTTTATCGTCAAGAGATTCATGACGACTTTCGTCCCCTGCCGGTAAAAGAGGTACCGCTATTCTCTGAGGAGATGTGTGGTTTGGCTGCTCTAGAACGCCTTAAGGAGACTATCTATGGTGATGAAGATCCAACCCAAGTGTATTACAAAGAGACTACGCTGCGGGTTGTTCAAGAAGAAAACAACTACAGTCTAGAGGTTTATCTTCCAGGTATTCCTAAAAATCAAGTGGAGCTGAGTAAAAGTGCTGATGAGCTAAATATTCGAATTGGTAATCACCGTCGTAATTTGGTTCTACCCCAGGCGTTAGCGGCACTACAGCCCTCTGGAGCCAAGATGGAAGACGACTACTTGAAGATTAAGTTTGCGGCAGCTTAAGAAACTAAGCACCTGATGCTTCTGATGTCTTGCAAGATATCAGAAGCATCTTTTGTCGTTATGGCTATTGTGAAGGCAGTACGCCAAAATAGAAGAGTTTTGTTTGGTAGCGAAAATAAAGTTTTCCCTGCTGGCTATGACGATTAAAGAGGTTTCTCAGCTCAGTGAGCATGATGCGGTAGTTCGGAGAATCAGACTTTGGGGCATAGGAGCAGGACAACAGACGCCCCTTTAACCCCTCGTAATCGAGCAATTGGGCGTTATCAAATGTAGCCACTTCCATGGAGCGTGGCTTTAGAAACTGTGTCAGGCTGCTATGGCTGACCCGACGATGGTTGACCTGTTTATACTCAGGACAATGGGTTTGCAAAAAAGTCTCATACGCCTGCTGAAATGAGTCGCTTTCTAGACGATCGTTCCAAATAATAGCTACTTGCCCGTTCGGTTTGAGGATACGTTCGAACTCGTGACGGGTTTGTTGTTGATCAAACCAGTGAAATGCCTGGCTGGCTACAGTCCAATCGATAGATCCACTGGGAAGCGTTGTGGCTTCTGCTTTTCCATCAATGCTGATAAATCGATTATAGGGTTTTAGAATATGCTCTGCGGCTGTACGCATAGCCGCGTTGGGTTCTACACCGTAAACCTGATGGCCGCCCTCTAAAAAGTGCTTGGTCAATAGTCCGGTGCCGGAGCCAATATCAGCAACGGTCTGGTCAGCAACCAACCCATAACGCTCGATCAGGTGAGTAAATAGAGCATCAGGATAATCAGGGCGATATTTGATGTAGTTCTCTACTCGATCTGAGAAACGCTCCGTTGGGTTCAGACTGGTCATGGCTGCTTAAAGAGTTGTTTGAGCACATCCCACCGAGAACAGTTCCAATAGTCGATATGGGAGCAAATAAAACCGTCTTTATTTACCTGTAGCTCACTCCGACCAGGAATAGAAATGCGAGGCTGCCAAGGTGCGGGTGCTGTAAAGTGTAACGTCCAGCGGGTAATGAAGGTATTTCCGCTAGGAGGCTCAATGTTATGAAGCTCCAGCTCAATATCTTGAAACCACTGTTCAATAAATCCGATCATGCGGCGATACTGCTTGACGCCACGAAATTCGTTCATGGGATCTTTGAAGTAGACATTCTCTGCATATAGGTGGTAGCTCTGCTCTTTGGGAAACTGGGCATAGTCAGCTGCGACCTGTTCAATGACTTGGGATATATTTATCGGGTAGGAATTATCCATTCGTAGCAGATTCGGGTGGATTAATCTCTGGCCATAGGCGCTCTAGCTGACGTTGCCATGCTTCTAGGGCTCGATCGCCATAGCCGCTATTTTCCATATCGCCCATCATTCCTTCAGCATAAAATCGACTGATCGTTTGCATCGTACTTTGTAAGGACTGTCCTTGCAGCTTGGCTGCCTGAATAATTTGCCGTACGCGCGTTTCGATCAAGGTGTTGAAGAAGGGATCGATGCCTGTCTGTTTTAGGGTATAGAGCTGGTCGATGGCCGAGAGGAGTTCTTCTGTCTCTAACGTGGCTAGCCTATGGTGAAAGACTCCCCACAAGGTGTTTTCGTAGCTGGCATAGTGAACTGTTTGCTCAAAGTTAGCCTCTAGAATTTCCTTTAGAAACGGCTGAGCTTCTGCCATCGGTACGATGGGAACTAGCACTCGCAGCTGAGTTTGCTCATCTGTCAGGAGTGCTAACAGCCGCAGTTCAGGTGTTTCTATCTGCCAGGCATCGGGGGTATCCATTTTGCTGACGCTGTCACCAAAGCGGGCTTTTAAGGCGTCAATCAGATCTTGGAGAGTCATTGAACGTTTGGGAGTGGGTTCTGTAGTTGTCTTATAAAAAGATAACGTAGCTATCGTGCCTGAGCTGTCCGTCTTAAGACCGGTTTGAGCTAGATGCTGCTGGGACAGAACTCTGCAGCAGAACGCGCTGATTAAAGAGAGAAGAGACCAGGTATCTGCTGTCAAAAAACTGCTGCAAAATAAAAGTTAGAGTGTAGTATTTGCTCATGGTCAACACGGTCTGGCGAGACCCAGACAGTTAGCTGCGCGATCGCAAACGCTACGCTATGAGCAATACTCAATAAGCAGTAAAAAGTTGAGGTATGTCTATGGATGGGTTTGTAGACGAAATCTCGGCTCCCGACTTCGCCCAGCGGCTGGCGGACGGTGAGCTACAGCTAGTCGATGTACGAGAACCAGAGGAAGTTGCGATCGCAGCCCTGCCAAACTTTATCCATCTTCCCCTCAGTCAGTATGCCGACTGGTCCGAGCAAATCTTTACCCACCTGGACCCCAGCCTCGAAACTATTGTCATGTGTCATCACGGCATGCGCTCTGCTCAGATGTGCCAGTGGCTCCAGCGCCAAGGGTTTGAGCGAACTAAAAATCTATCTGGAGGAATTGATGCCTACGCTCGACTTGTAGACCGCACCGTTCCCCGCTATTAATAGCCTAGTCTTCTGTCTAGTCAATACAATTACACAACTGCTAATAAGCTCTTTCTCAGCTAACATGCATCCTTGCTCCGCCTATGCTTAGCCAGCTTCAAACCCTAGTCCGCGAAGTCGATGGCCGTTACGCGACTGACGCCGAGCTGCTGTTTTTACAAACCTACTTGCAAACGGCTCGTCTGCGGTTTAGCGCTTATCAAAAAATCCAGAAAGCAGAAAAAAAGATCGTCCAGCAGGTTAAACAAAAGCTTGTAGTCTCGGACCCCCAGCTTTTTCGCCGTGGCAAAGTCGATCTCAGCGCCAAATGGCAGCGAGATACCATACGAGGTCTACGGTTCTGTGCCCACGCGCTGCTAGTAGCTGATGAAGACGGTCTAGAAGAGAACTTCCTACTCTGGTTCCAGGCCGTCATGCGCTCTTTTAAGGCTCAGTCCAGCTGCAATATGACCTATAAAGTGATGCAGGATGTGGTCCGACAATACCTGAGTCCTCAAGAAGCCGAGCTATTTTGCCCAATTTTGTCCCAGGCCAGACTTTTACTGGGGCAATAGGGTTACCCTGAAGGTAGCTCAGGTACATCAACGTCGTATGGACACCCCGTCGGTCTACACCCACCAGCTGCGTAAGCAATATCCTAAGAAGCACAATCACTACAAATTCTCCGAGTTTTTCCAATTCAACCGCTCGGAGGGGACCATTTCTGACTGGAATGGCAGCCGTAATATTCTTACCAGCGAAGACTTTATTATTGGCCTACTAGAAGGCTTAGAAGAAGAAGTGGGAGCCGCTTCAGCCGCCGTTATGTATTCTATCGGTGTGGAATGGGGAAAGCAGGACTCGCTCTTTTTTGACCAGTGGTTTGAGCGCGAGTACAATACAAGCCCTCAACAGGCCAACCTGATGTTTCTACTCGAGACCTGGTGGTGGCCCTTTACCGCTCAAGGATGGGGGCGCTGGGAAATTGACATGGCCGATCGTCAGCAGGGATTTATGTTTATTAATCTCTTTGACTCAGCGGTTGCTCGTACGTTAGGGGATGTGGGGAAGCCTGTATGCTATCTCTATGCCGGGCTCTATGCTGGATTTTTTACCGAAATGGTACGCAAGCAGCTCAGCTGTATTGAGATTCAGTGTTATTCCATGGGAGAAACCTACTGTAAGTTTTTGTTAGGGGCCAAAGATCGGATTGACGCTGCTGCATTTTGGCTAAATGAGGGAGCCACCGCCAGCGATATTGAAAAACGGCTGCGGACTGATGAAGCACCTTTGTGATGGAGAATGGTGTTGTGCAATCTAATTCCAGGGCTCAAAAGGGAGAATCTGTAAAAACCGTTTCGGTTAAGCAGTTTTTTGAGCAGTTCAACTGGTACGGAAAAGCATTATCAGACATCAGTGAGCTACCCACAGCCGATACTCCCTATGAAACCGTTGGTCAATTTTTTGGTACGTTTCCCTGGCAGGGCGCAACGACCGCTCTCTCTGGTGACGACTGGCTATCGGACAATGACGTCGATGACGCTGGTGTTGTATCGACAGATAGCGATACTCTGACGCTAGAGGATCTTTCGGCATTATTCTAGGCTAGGACTTCATGACTCTCCCCCCTCTAAGTCAACATATTTTGCGTCAGCTTGAGCTACAGCCAGACAAAAACTATTTGACCCCTCACGAATTAATCGGTCTCAGACATTACGTAGGCAGTCTAGCCGATCGAATTCGAGCCTACCGGCAGCTGCGAGAGCGAGAGATGAAGCTTATTCAGGAACTTGTCGATCAGCTGCCTGATGAAGTCCAGACCGAGACAACTGCCTTAGAGCAAAGTATCAAGCAAACAATCCTTATTCTGCGATATGCAGCCCTGGGCATGCTAGTCGATGATGCTAATCTGGGGCGTCGCCGTTTAGAAGGTTGGCTGCCAACTATGATAGAAGTCTATAAAACCCAACCTGTAGACGAATTGCTTCATCGTTCACTCAATCAGCAGCTGCCGCGTTTACTGACGGAGTCTCAGATGGCCATGCTTAAACCTCCGTTAGAGGCTGCCCAGAAACTACTACAAGCAGACAAGGACTGATTACCGTGGTCATCGTCAGTGATTTATTTACAGACGCCAGCATATCGGCAAACTACTTTGCTACGGATGTCTATGTCCACGGCACCTTAGAACTGGGTCTACTGGAAAATCGTCGAGGTGAACGCCTACTGGCCTTACCCGATACGCTGCTCCGAGCCATTTACACAGGACTGGATAATGAAACCGGTCAGGCGTCTATGCTGGTGCTGTACAACTGCGGTCGCTGGTGGGGAAAAAACTTTTACACGCGCTTTTGCGAGGAACTCACGGACTATTACAATCGCCCCGTGTCCAGTCTGGCTTTGCTTGAATTTGAGCAGGCTTTGCAGCAGTGTTGGTTGACTCACGGCTGGGGGCAAATTAGTTTAGATGCAGACTACCGTGAGGATGGATTCTTGATCCTCAGGATTCGAGGCTCGGCATTTATTGACTATGCTCCTAAGTTAGAACGGCCTGTGGGCTTTTTGGAAACAGGCGCGCTCCAGGCATTTTTTAGTGAACTGAGCGGAGAAACGCTGCACTGTGTACAAACCGCCTGTGAATCCTTGGGGGCCGAGGAGAATTGTTTTATTTTGGGCATCCAAGAGCGGTTGACCATGGCAGAGATGGGGGTAGAGCAGGGCCTCTCTCATGATGAAATTATGCGTCAGCTGGTACCCTCTTCTCTATAGAGAACTAGATGTACTAACGGATGCAGCGATGTGAATATGAGCCACCAACGATCTAACTATCGCCTGCTAGGGCTAGTAGGCAATGGTCAGTTTGGGCGTGTTTACTGTGGAGTGCATCGTAGGACGGGGCAGCTGGTCGCGATCAAGTATCTGCACCGTCATAGTTTATCTACCCATGCTTTTCTTCGTGAGCTGCACTGTTTGATGAGTCTGGCTCATCCTAATATTGTTGCCTGTCACGCGCTTGAGCATTCTGACGACGGACGACGGCTGGTGTTGGAATACTGCACTGGAGGAACGTTGCGATCTCACATGCTGAGCCCCCTCAGTGTGTCTGACATTTTTAATCTAATATCCGACGTGCTCAGTGGTCTGGCCCATGCTCATCATCAAGGTATCGTACACTGTGATATCAAACCCGAAAATATCCTGCTAGGCTATCGCAACAAACGATGGCAGGCCAAAATTTCAGACTTTGGAATTGCCAAACTGGTTCAAGAAGAGCCTTCCCAAAAAGAATTAGGGCAGACCGGCTCTCCTGCCTATATGGCCCCAGAACGCTTTTACTACCAGTATTCCCCTGCTGCAGACGTGTATGCTGTCGGCATTATGCTGTTTGAACTGTTAGTGGGACAACGTCCCTTTTCAGGTACACCTACGGCTCTTCAGTCAGCCCATCTCAATCAGCCAGTTCCCAGCATAGAGCAGCTAGCTCCCCCGCTTAAATCTATCGTGACCAAAGCACTGGCAAAGCTGCCTGCCCGGCGGTATCCGAGCGCGACTGAAATGTTGGCGGACGTAAAGAAATTAGATCTTCAGAGTCTAGAGCTACCGACCCGTTCCCCACAGGTAGCCTACAGCTTTTATGCAGAGAGGCCGTTTCATCAACTAACCAAACCGGTTAAACAATTGAAGACGCTGTCTTCTGACGCTAGTAAGCAACCGGTAGATAGTCCAAAAGTCCTCATGGCTCACGGTGCTCAGCTAACAGTCGTTCATCATCAACACCTGAGCTGTTCCCCGCAGGTTTTAGATGGACCGGTGCAGGGACTATACCCATCGCAGACGGGGCCCATTATCAGTACGCAACACGGGCTATGGTATGGCCCCAGTCCCGAATTATTGACCCCACTGACCCATTGGGATACGCCTGCGCTTGTTGATGTTGACCCATATCGGCGTTTTGCCGCCATTGTGACACCAGCGACAAAACAGTTAACTATTCTGCAGCTTCACGAGCGCGTAGGCTGTGCTGTTAAGCGTCCGTTATCTCCCAATATTGTCTTTAGCCAGGTTTTAGCTGTAGATCGAGGTCATCTGGTCCTTGTGGGCCAGTCAGATATCGGAACTCAGCTACAGCTGTGGAATCGGCGCGGTATGTATCTGACATCCTTGGAATTAGGGATTCATCTGCGCCAGTTTACGCCTACAGGAAAGCTCCATCATTGGATAGCCATTGATAGTCATGCCCCACAGACGGTTGTTTTTCTTACCCTTAAACCGTTGCGCATGAGCCGTATTACCTTAGATATTATCCCCACGCTCATCCTTGATTTGCCCTGGGGCTATCTTTTTAGTGATAGTTCAGGGCGCATTCTGTTGTTAGATCGAGACCTCCACCCTATTGGCGGTATCCAAGGGCTGTCTAATATAACCGCTGTTGCACCTGGTCTTTCCCATGAGCTCATGGTGGCTACTTGGGAGAGTAAGGCTCATGCTGGCGCTCTGCATCGTCTAGATCTACAAAATTTTGACCTAGATATTATTTTTTGAACTCTCCTAACTGTAGAGATATCAAACTTTCTCTGAGATGTACTCACTCTCTCAGATTCATTCTGGCCTCAATTCCATGGTCTTGCAGCCACTCCACTCTTGCCTGGGCCTCAGCTTCGTCTACATAGGCACCCGCTTGCATAACCATGCGATTGTCGATCTGAGTGCGAAATGCATCGGGAACCAATACTTGTAAATCATCGGCATCCGTCATATCGACCAGTACCCGATAGCGAAATGTTCTTGCCAGCGAAAGGCTGCCCGGTGGCGTTAGCCGAGCCGAACTGTCACTGCCAGGAATTGTTGCTGATGGCACAGGCAGTCGCTGCCCGGATACTGGCGCACTTACAACGCTGGTGCTCACAGCTGCCGAGACCGGAATCGTTGCTGGCTCCGCCGAAGAGGGCTGATTCAATCGGGCTAACAGCTTTGACACCCCCTCTCGTCGGGTCTCACTCATCGATGCTGCTTCCTGGGGCTCATCAGCAGGAATGACCACTATGGACACTGCATCTGTTGAAGCTTCAGTAGACTCAGGGGTCGGTAGAGCCGTTTGTTGTCTCTGTAGAATGGGTGGACGTTCGTCATTAGTCAAAGATTCTGGCGCAGCTGAGCTGGCCAAATGTTGTCTAAATGATGAGACTGTTCTGCTATCGAGATTGACGTTTGCTGCCGTTGCATCATCGTTATCGATCACTTCGCTGATTTCCGGTACCGGTTCTGGTGCCGGACTCTGAAGCCTGGCTGCAATCACAGGAAGTTCTTCTCTAGTCGGTTCATCTACAGTCACTTCCTCTGGTTCAGGTTGGGCAACGGCGATTGATGGAGTTTCACGAGGGCGCTCAAGTTCAATAGGATTCGCTTCAGGGACAGGGGCTGGGGCCAAAGCTGCTACGGGCTGACTAATAGCGATATCCGAACTTACATCAGGTCTGGTAACTGCTGTAGACGCTGTATCAGCGTCTACTTCTATAATGCCGTTACGACCGTTGTTATTGAGAACATTTGCTTCTAGAACTGGACGAGCGTTGTTCTTCAGCGCAATACCCACATCGTTGCGATCAATTCGATTGTTGTTGATAGTTGGAATAGCAGGACTGGCTATGGTAATTGCCCGTCCTGTCGCTTCAAAATAGTTACTTCGCACAGTAGCGCGACTGTTCCCTCCGATCGATAAACCAATCTGATTGCGATTAAAGTAGCTGTTCTCAATCACAGGTGCTCCCTGGCTCACCTGCACACCTGCCACGGCATTAGCGACTAACGCGATACGACGCAGAACAGGCTCCCCCGCGATAACCCAGACGCCGTTTCCCTTTGGGTTAGAGACGGTGATGTTGGCTAGCCCAGAGCGATGTGCCGTTACAATTGCGGTGTTTTCAGTCACATCACCGTTATCAAAGTCGCCGCTACCTACAATTAAGGTGTTGCGAGTTTCCCCGGCGTTCCCTTGAATAGTGATGCCGGGACGTAGGCGTAGGGGAAATTCTTCGCCAGAGGAATGACTGTAGTGCCCAGGGGCTAGCAGAATCACTGTGCTAGTGTTGGGAGCCATTTCCAGGGCATGGGTAATGGTCTTATAGGGCTGCTCAGCACTGCTTAAATCTAAATGATTTTGGCCTGCAGCGGCATCTACGTGCAGCACAGTGTAGTCCTGAGTCTGCTGGCTTCTAGTGATAACTCGGCGAGTATTGGTCTCTTGAGCTGCTGCTGGGAGTGCTGTCACCAGTGTTGCTATGGCCAACACAAGACTTCCTAAAATTTTTGTACGCATAGCAGGTATGGTTGCGTTCATCGTCAAATCCACGAACGTGATTAGTCGGAGTGTTGTTGTCTCCGATTTAATTGCGATGACGCTCTGCCCACCGTCCCAAATCCATAGTTACCAGTCTGCAAAATCTGCGGTGGGTGCGTGAGGCAGGATGTCGTTTACAACTAAGCTATTCAACCTAGATTGTCTTTGGAATTCTGGTGGCGACTTGGTAATTTGTCAACCCTTTGTAAAAGTATTTGTAACAGAGCGATAGGACTACTGCTTGTGCCGCTCATATTTAGGAATTGGCGGCGGCAGGGCTATCGGCTCTAAATTTACAGCTGATACGATGGGTAAGCCTTGCCAACCATCGTATTCTATGAACTCTGTGCCAATGTCTGAAACCCATGCTCCACAGATACTGTATCGAATTCTAGATGCCAATCTTGACCGAGCCCGTGAGGGATTGCGTATTGTTGAAGAGTGGTGTCGTTTTGGTTTAAATGACGCAGCGCTTACAGAGCAGGTCAAACATCTTCGTCAAACCCTAGGCAGCTGGCACCAGGATGAGATTCGCCAAAGTCGTGATACTCCTGGCGATCCAGGAACGGGGCTGACCCATCCCCAGGAAGAACAGCGCGATACGCTACAAACGGTGGTTCAGGTTAACTGCTGTCGAGTACAAGAAGCGCTGAGAGTCCTTGAAGAATATGGCAAGCTTCATTCTATAGAGATGGCTAGCGGTGCCAAACAAATGCGCTATCAGCTTTACTCCTTGGAGAGTAAGCTACTGGGACATACCGTTAGGCAGCAGTTGGCTAAGGCGCATACCTACTTGGTGACATCTCCCCACGAACGTCTTGTAGAAATTGTCGAGGCGTCTCTTCAAGGGGGAATTGATATTGTGCAGTATAGAGAAAAATCAGCTGATGACGAGGTGCGCTTGGATCTTGCTAGTAAACTTAAGACCCTTTGCCATCGGTACAATGCCTTGTTTATTGTGAACGACCGAGTTGATATTGCAGCTGCAGTGGGGGCCGATGGTGTGCATTTGGGGCAGCATGATTTGCCGATGATAGCCGCTCGTCAAATTCTGGGCCCCTTACCGATTGTGGGGCGCTCCACGACATCCCCACAGGAGATGTCTCGCGCTATTGATGAAGGTGCTGATTACATCGGTGTTGGTCCTGTCCACGCAACACCGACTAAACCAGGTAAGGCGGCCGCCGGCTATGACTATGTTCGCTACGCTGTGGAACATGCCCCGATGCCTTGGTTTGCTATTGGGGGTATTGATCTGACTAATGTGGCCGCTGTAAGAGAGGCTGGAGCCCCTGGTGTAGCAGTTGTGCGAGCCGTCATGCAGGCAGACAATCCGACCCAAGAAACCCAGGTCCTCAATCAGCACTTTAGTTAACTCAGTCTAGTGCCATGAACAACTCTGAACCTACTACGATTACGCTTCAAGTTAATGGAAAAGCACAATCTTGTGCGTTAGGTACGACGCTACCGCTGCTGCTGACTCAGCTAGAGATGGATCCGCGCTTAGTAGCCGTTGAGTATAACGGTGAAATTTTGCATCGTCAGTTTTGGGAAACCAAAGTGATACAGCCAGACGATCGGTTGGAAGTGGTCACGATCGTTGGCGGGGGGTAAGTCGAGCATAGGGCTTTATTGATGGCGGTAATCCGATCGGGGGTAACCCTCTGTCTGATTCGGATAAAGAGGTTAAAGTAAGAATGGCTACACTTTATTCTCTTCACTACTCTGCTATGTCAGAGCGTTGGTGGGTTGCGGGCCGCGAAGTATCTGTATCTTTCTGCATCATGAATCGACTTAAGCAAATCCGATTGAAGTCTTGGCTACGTCCCTTACTTAAGCCATTTTTGGTCTGTGCGTTAGCGCTGATTCTAGTCTTTTCTCAGGCTGATGGAGCACTGGCAGCTCGCGGTGGCGGTCGTATCGGTGGCGGCAGCTTTAGAGCCCCTAGCAGACCGTCCTACGGTCGGACGTATTCGTCACCCCGTAGCTATCGCAGTCCTGCTAGAGGCTACGGTGGTGGCTTTGGCTTTGGCTTTCCGCTGGTAATGCCGTTCTTTGGCTTTGGCGGTGGCGGATTGTTTAGCGTGCTGATATTTTTTGCGATCGCATCCTTTCTGGTCCGCAGCTTTCGCTCCAGCGGTTTTGGTGATGGAGAAACCTATACGGCTAATCCTTCTGTTTCTGTTGCTCGGCTACAGGTCGGGCTTTTGGCCAAAGCACGCCATCTTCAAGACGATCTGAATCGTCTAGCTCAGACTGCCGACACCAGCTCATCGGCAGGGCTGACAAAGGTATTACAAGAAAGTACGCTATCGCTGCTGCGCCATCCTGAATATTGGGCTTATGCAGATACTGACATCGTTTCAACCAAGCTGGCATCGGCTGAAGTAGAGTTCAATCGCCTTGCTCTAATGGAGCGCAGCAAGTTTAGTCATGAAGCGGTCTCAAATGTAAATAACCAAATTTCCGGAAGTAATGCGGCTGCTCTGCCCGATGCTGACGGGGCGCAGCCATCTGGCGAGTACATTGTTGCCACGGTTATTATTGCGAGTCAGGGTAAACTAACACTGCCTGACGTCAACTCTGAGCAAGACTTGCACAAAGCTCTAAATCAAATGGGTGCTATTCCCAGCGATACGCTGATGGCTGTCGAAGTTTTGTGGACGCCTCAGGCTAGTGGTGAAACCCTCACCAACGACGAGGTTATTGCCCAGTATCCCAATCTAAAGCTGGTATAGCTGTTTTAACGTACATCTTTCGCAAAAGTCGTAAACCCACATTTAACGGAAGTCCTGTTAGGGCTTCCGTTTTTTTATGTCTGTCCGACGAGTCCAGTGCAGTCCTGGTCATGTTGCCAATCTGACGCATGTATCTGTTGGTTGTACTGGAGACAGGGAAAGTAAGCCTTGAACGACACTGAGCCAATTTTTTTCACAGGCTTGAGCACATCTACGTACAGATCCGGGTATATTGGTTCCGGTTTGAGGGACTCACCCTGTAGCCGAAATTGAGCTTATGTGCTTAACTCTTGAACAACCCGCGCCTGTTTCCTTAAAAGGTCCCCATGCTTGTCCTGCTTACCCGCGTTTTACTCTGGGCCACTATTGGGCTCCTAGTTTGGTACATTCTGACCAAAATTATTCCAAAAGCATACCTTACCTGGTTTGGAGGTGTGGTTGTCCTAGTCTTGATTGTTGCTTCGTTTGCGGACCCTAACGATGAAACCATTGGGACTATTTGGCGACTAATTTCATTACCGATTACGCCGTTGGGGGCAACGATCTTATTACTTGGATCAGCGGTTAGTGAAGGCGTCAAAAAAGTCAAAGGGCAGCAGGTAGCTGTTGCGTTGGGTATTTTACTGTTTACCAGTCTGCCCATCGTAAGCCGTTCTATTGTGAGTCGCTCCGAGTTAGAAGTGCAGCGGGCATTCGCTAACCGAGCCGCTCAATGTGCCGATGTGTGTCCAGCGGGTGTACAAGAAGCAGGTGCACGAATAGATCGTACAGGAGCCATTGTTGTATTTGGAAATGATGCCGGAGACTCTAAAGGCACGGTGGCATTTCAGAGCGCTAGCGACCAGGCTTATAACTCTACGTTAGTACCGCGTTTGGTTTACGCAGCCCAGTTGTACAACCAGGCTCGCGCGGCCGGGGCTAACCCATTTGTCATTGTGACCGCAGACCCCGGTGGAGATAGCGAAGAAAGTAACGTCAAGCGACAAAATATCAGAACAGTCCTCATCGATAATGGCGTACCAGCGGCCAATATCCGTCTTGAGTCAACAGGACTCAACGTTCAAGGCACGGCTGACGATGTAGAAGAGTTTTTACAAGAGCAGCAGATTCTCCAGCCTAGAGACAACCGTAGTGAGCCTACAGACGCTCGAGTTATGGTGGTGGCTCCAGCGATGACGATGACTCGGACGGCGCTCACCTTCGAAAATATGGATATGCAGGTGATTGCTAAACCCACTGATTTCTATTCAGTTAATACCTGGTCTGGTCGAGACACATTCTCTCGTCTGCCTGATATTATCCCTAACGTTGATGCGCTTCAGCTGACATCGCGCTACTGGGATGAAGTTCTCACATCGACTTATTATTTTCTGCGAGGCTGGCTTCCTGGGTTTGACTTTGGCTGGAATTCAAATATTGAAATCTAGGCCCGTCTAATAGTCTGCTCATACCGCTGTCGGGCAAGCTTGTCTATGGAGTACTAGGATAGTGAAGCAGTGAGAGCTGCAGACGCGTTTCGAGTATTTCTATGGCACAGTCTAGGCTGCGATATTTAGCCAGCTATCTTAAACCCCATCAAAACCAGGTTTTTCTAGGGATTGGCACATTGCTGCTGGTCAATGTCCTCAGCGTTTGGATTCCGGCACTCATTGGGGATGTGGTTGAGCGGCTCAGACTCACGTTTAATCAGGGTACAATCCTGCGCTATGTGGTTCTGATTTTGGCCCTGGCAACGGTGATGTGGGTTATTCGCATGGCCTCACGGGTGCTAATTTTTGGAGTTGGCCGCAAGGTAGAGTTTGATCTCAAACAGCGTATTTTTGAGCATCTGCTGTCATTGGAGCCTGCTTACTTTGCAGAGAATACGATTGGTGATTTGATCAATCGGGCTACGAGTGATGTCGATAATATTCGACGGCTGCTAGGATTTGCGGTGCTTAGTTTGGCAAATATTCTATTTGCCTACTGTTTGACAGTGCCGGCCATGCTAAGAATTAGCGTTCGTTTGACTCTGGTTGCTTTGGCAATATACCCGGTCATGATGCTGTTGGTGGGTTCGTTTAGCAACCGTCTTCGCCAGCAGCAGCTGGATGTGCAGCAGTCTCTATCTGAGCTGAGCACCTTGATTCAAGAAGATATGAGCGGCATTGGGCTGATTAAAATCTATGCCCAAGAAACCAACGAGCAGCAGGCATTTTCTCAACGTAATAACGCCCTGTTGGATGCCAACCTGTCCCTGGCGCGTACGCGTAATACGCTTTTTCCATTGCTAGGGGGGCTGGCCAGTCTTAGCCTAGCGATTATTTTGGCACTGGGTGCTCGCAGTATTGCCGCTGGCACGTTAGCCGTTGGAGACTTCGTGACGCTGTTGCTCTATGTCAACAATCTGGTTTTTCCCACGGCCCTACTAGGTTTTACGATTACGTCCTATCAGCGAGGAGAAGTAAGCGTTGATCGCATTGAGGCGATTTTTACCGCTCAACCAAAAGTAGCTACTGCATCAATGGCTCAGCCACTACCGATTGCTCAAGTCGATGGGCGACTAGAGGCCAAGGGACTGACCTATCAATACCCTGATACTCAGACCGCTGCGATTGAAAATGTGTCATTTACCATTGCACCGGGAGAGACAGTTGCCTTGGTGGGGCCTATTGGCTCTGGGAAGTCTACCTTAGCTAAGGCGCTACCGCGAATTTTGGAGATTTCTGCGGGGCAGCTCTTTATTGATGGTCATGATGTGACTCAGGTGCCTCTGACAGATTTACGCCGAGCGATCGCATTTGTTCCTCAAGATAGTTTCTTATTTAGTACAAAGGTAAAAAACAATCTGCGCTATGGCTCCCCTATGGCTGAAATGCCCGAGGTTGAGCAGGCCGCTAAGCTGGCTCAGATGCAAGGTGAGATTCTCAACTTTCCTCGCCAGTACGATACGCTAGTCGGCGAACGCGGTATCACACTATCAGGCGGGCAGCGGCAGCGCACGGCGTTGGGACGGGCTTTGCTAATTGATGCACCAATTCTAGTCTTAGACGATGCGTTATCCAGCGTTGATAATCAAACGGCAACTCAAATTTTGGATAATTTGTCTTACGGTACTCAGCGTAAGACCGTGATCTTTATTACCCATCAGATGTCGGCAGCGGCTAATTGCGATCGCATAATTGTTATGGATCGAGGACATATTGTTCAAACCGGGACCCACGAAGAGTTGGTAACTCGCTTTGGGCTCTATCAGCAGCTATGGAATCAGCACAAACTCAAAGAAGTGCTCCAGTAAAATCGGTGTGGCCATTTGCCGATAGAGAGAATCGATCTTTAGAGAAAGCCGTGCAAAGGACAAACGATGTCAAAAAAAAACGGTCGGAGGCTAACATCATTTGCCATTCGACCGTTTTTTTTATTGTAAAAATTAGGCGTTCGTCTAACCCCCAATCGCGTTAGGAATTGCAAAGATCGGCAGATACATCGCAATCAAAATTGAACCAACCATGCCGCCTAAAAAGATAATCATGAGGGGTTCCATAACGCTGGTTAGTGCCTTAACAGCCTGTTCCACTTCATCCTCATAAAAGTCAGCAACCTTCATGAGCATTTGATCCAGTTCACCAGTTTCCTCGCCGATGCTGATCATCTGGACAGCCATAATTGGAAATACCTGATGCTTTTGCAACGCCAGACTAATCATGCCGCCTGTTTGAATATCAGAACGGGCTTCCTCAATCGCATTTGCAATTACCTGGTTTCCCGAGGTATCGCGCACAATTTCTAAGGCTGTCAAAATTGGCACACCAGAACGAGATAGAGAACCAAACGTGCGGCAGAATCTGGCCGTGGCTGACTTTTGAACCAGGTCACCAAACAAAGGCAGTTTCAAGAAAAGACGGTCCATGGTTTCACGACCGGCACGTGTTTTGTAATATTGGCGGTATAAGATACCCGCCACAACTATTACTGCAACCATAATGAGAACCGCTATGGGATTACGCAAAAATCGGCTAATGCCAATCATAAATCGCGTAAATGCTGGCAGTTGCGCCCCCAATTCAGTGAAAATATTTTCAAAGATAGGCAGCAAAAATACCGTCATGCCGATAAAGATAGTAACCGCTAAAACAGCAACGGTTACCGGATAGGCCATGGCAGACTTAATCTGATTCTGCAGACGATTAAGATCTTCTAAAAGCTTTGCCAGACGGTTGAGAACTTCGTCTAAAACACCGCCAACCTCCCCAGCTTGAACCATACTCACATAGAGTAAATCGAAGCTTGCTGGATGCTTACGCATCGAATCTGAGAGATTGTTACCCTGCTGCACATCAGAGTTTATCTCTAACAATGCTTTCTTCAGCTTAGGGTTGGGACATTGCTCGCCCAAAATTCCAATTCCCCTCACCAATCCCACACCTGCGTTAACCAGAGCTGCAAACTGCCGTGAAAATACGGCTTTATCCTTAACAGACACCTGCGCTAAGGATGTCTTGATGTCTTCTAGATTAAAACTTAGCGCCCGGTCTTGCTTAATGCTCTGAATGAAGACCCCACGCTCCTTGAGCATTGTCCGGGCTTCACCGGGTGTTGCCGCAACGACTTTTTCTCGTCGCGTACGTCCTGTGGTGTCTCGCCCTGTGGCAACGTAAGTAGGCATGGGTTTTACCTCTGCAAAATTTTATGCTCAGCAGTCTATTGAAGGCTTTATACAGTGTTGCCTAATTATTAGGCAACCCCTAATTACAATCAGGCAAACCAAACTTAGGGAGAAAGTCGGGCTCTGTTAGCGGCGAACGCCTGTCGCTGAGCGACCACGCTGCGTCGTCTGACCTCGACCAGCTGCAGCAGAACCCGTACCACCAGCACTGATTAAGCGCTGTAGCTCATCAGCTCGGGAGGACTTACCGATAGCTTGCTCAAAAGAAATTGTTCCGGCCTGGTACAGATCTGCTAGAACCATCTCCAAGGTTTTCATCCCCAGCTTGCCACCAGTTTGGATAGCACCGTAGATTTGAGCTGTTTTACCCTCTCGAATTAGGTTAGAGATAGCAGGGGTAACTACCATAATCTCTTGAGCCATCACGCGACCAAACTCACCAGGTTTTGGATTCGCTTTTGGTACAAGCGTCTGACTTAATACGGCCACCAAGGAGTTAGAGAGCTGAACGCGCACCTGCTGTTGCTGTCCGGGTGGGAAAACATCAACCATACGGTCTACCGTTTGTGCCGCAGAGCTAGTGTGTAAAGTACCAAAAACTAGGTGACCAGTTTCTGCTGCTGAAATAGCTAGAGAGATGGTTTCTAAGTCCCGCATCTCACCGACTAGAATCACATCGGGATCTTCTCTGAGCGCGGCTCTAAGCGCATTGGCAAAGCTCTTGGTATCTTCGCCAATCTGACGCTGATGAATCAGACTCTTGATGGGCTCGTATACGAATTCAATGGGATCTTCAACCGTGAGAATATGTTCAGACCTGGAGTGATTGATATCGTTAATCATTGAGGCCAGCGTCGTTGACTTACCAGACCCCGTCGGTCCAGTGACTAGAATCAATCCCCGAGGCTGCCGGGCTAGCTCAATCACAATGTCGGGTAAACCCAGGAGTTCAGCACTAGGAATTTTAGAACTTAGGGCCCGCAGACAGGCAGCATAGGTGCCTCGATCCTTATAGACATTAACTCGAAAACGTGCCAGCCCTTTGACACCGTAGGAGCAGTCTAATTCCCAGTTCTGCTCTAGATTTTTTCGCTGAGTATTGTTCAGCATGCTAAAAATTAGCCGCTGACACTGTTCAGGTGTCAATGGTGGATGTTCGGTCGGAGTGAGATGACCGCTGACTCGAATATACGGAGGTAACCCAGCCGAAAGATGTAGGTCAGAGCCTCCCCGCTCTACTACCTCTTCCATCAAGTCTTCAATCATCATTTCCATGGGGCCACCTCAGGTAGATTTTCTAGAAAACAGCGTAAGAAAGCTTTTAAAAAAAGTAATACGGAGCCGCTCGGTAAGCTCTGATTTAAGTAATGGAGATGAGTTTACCCACTCTGATACTCTGAGTTACACCGAGTTTCCTCGTTTCTCTAGTTACTTTGGAAACGAGGTGTCAAACAGTATGGACAATCTAGCCAGTCATGATGTAGCTCAGCGTTACAGGTAGCACAGCTTAAAACAGTCTTTCGTCTCGCCTTAAGCTCAGCTTCTAGACCTGTATCGGTAAAGGTAACTCGCTCTACCTCTTCTAAGGTAGTGTAGCCTTGCTCTACTAATTTGAGGCTATAGGACAGCAATGTCTGCATCCCTTCTTCGACGGCAGCTTCTTTAATATGCTCTGCAGGGGCACCGTCGGAGATCATTTTCTGTAGGCCCTCCGTAATTCGCATGACCTCGTATACACCTACTCGACCTTTGTACCCGGCCCCCTGACAAGTCTGGCAAAGCTCACCAGCATTTTGTGCGCTTTCAACCTGATCGGGGGCAATTGTATTAGCTCGATAAAAGGTGATGTCCCCACCTGATGAACTTAGCCCAAACCGGCCTAACTCCTCGCTACTGGGCACATAAGCAGTTCGGCAGTCAGTACACACTTTTCGGACTAGACGCTGAGCCAATACACCGACTAGAGAACTAGATACCTGAAAAGCTTCTATCTCCATTTCGCTAAGGCGAGAGATAGCACCTGCTGCATCATTGGTGTGCAATGTTGTCAAAACCAGGTGTCCTGTCAAAGCAGCCTCGATAGCTGTCTTAGCGGTTTCGGTGTCACGGGTCTCACCTACCAGAATGACATCGGGATCTTGTCTTAGGAATGCCCGTAAGAGTAGTGGAAAATCGATCCCTTTTTCGCGAATAACTTGTACCTGAGTGATGCCGGCAAGGGCATACTCAATTGGGTCTTCTGCCGTACTGATATTGATGTTTGGATCGTTGCGCTCAGCCAGAACAGAATAAAGTGTGGTTGTTTTACCTGACCCTGTGGGTCCAGTCACCAGGATCAATCCGTAGGGTGAACTGGTCATGTCCCGAACGATTTTGAGGGTTTCATCATCGGTAATCAGCTTGTCCAACCCTAGCTGAGTGTTGGTGTTGTCCAAAATTCGTAGAACAACCTTTTCCCCATAGCGGCTAGGTATGGTGCTGACTCGGAAATCTACCTTCCGTCCTTGGAAAACTCGGCGAATTCGTCCGTCTTGGGGAATCCGACGCTCAGCGATATCTAACTCAGAAATGATTTTTAAGCGAGCAGTGACAGCTGGAATAATTTTCTTTGGCAACCTCTGAAAAGCCTGACGTAAGACGCCATCTCGCCGAAACCTGATGCGTAGAAATTCTTCTTGAGGCTCAACATGAATGTCTGAAGCACCTTCTTGAAGCGCCTTGACCAAGATCTTGTTAACAAGTGCAATGACAGGAGCTGCGCCTGCATCCTGCACGGCTGCTCCCAGGTCAGCTTCTTCGTCTAGCGCTTCTTCAAGATCGGCACCATCCAGGTCCAGATCTTCTAAGTTGGCATTAACATCAACAGCTTGCTCAAAATCTCGCTGTTTTTCCTTAGCGACCTGATCGTCTAGATAGGCCGATATCATCCGTTGATAATCTTCAACGGTGATAACCATGCGGCGCAGCTTTAGACTCTTTGGTCGCAAGATGCGATTGAGATCGTCCTGGGCTTCTAAATTTTCTGGATCTACCATTGCCACCAATACGGTGGAAACTCCATCCTGTGTTGTCTGGGAAAGAGGGAGTAGACGATGGCGACGGCAAATATCTACTGGAATGAGATCGTCGATTAAGTTGCCGACTTTGGTGTCGGAAACGCTCTCAATTTCGGGGTCAAGTGATTCAACGCCGTAGAGGATTTTAAGCTCAAACAGCTGCTGCTTTTTATATTGGCGTAGCAGTTCCGGGCTTAACTGCTGACCGGTAAGCGACTCTAAAACGTCTGTTAAGGAGCGACCTGACTTGCGACTTTCAACCAATGCCTGCTGCATTTGGTCTGTATCGACGTACCCTGTCTGAATTAGCTGATTACTAAACGGAGAAAAGCTTCTTTGTAGAACAAGCGCTTTCCGAGATGATGAGGAATTGGTCATAGTCGCCGCAGAAAATCCTTACAGAAGGTTGCCCACAAAATGCTTTTCTGTAGACAGCTACAGGGAGATAGGACTCTATCCCTATAGTTCAAGGGAACTTGAGCAGCACTGCAACCCTACGATACTGCTCTATTTCCCGATAATAGCTTGAACCTTGGCATCCAGCTAGCTGGATGTAAGACGATTAGATGCTGAGGTGGGCATACTGTGGGAAAAGTTCAGTAACGGAAACAGCCTATTTATATAGTCATTACGTTACAAAATGCACTATTGTGATACCGCTAAGGTAGTGAATAAACGCTACAGACCAGGTTGACGATTTGCGTCGTACTTCAGAAGCAGTTAGATCTTCTAATATCTAGAGTATCTAGGTAAAGAAGGTTGAGCTGAGTATGGTGCAACTCGCTTAAAATATCAGCGTCTATGCAAGTATTACCCCTGTGTTCTGTTATTGGTGAGGTTAAACGATGATAGAGGACGTTAATCCGGCAGAGAATGATCCTATCCAAGATGATCCAACTTCTGACGCAGTTAGTGAAGCCGATACTAATACTAATATTGAAGAGCTGAAGCTCGAAGATGCTGACGTTGAAATTGATTTTGAAAACGAGTTTTCTGAAGCTACTTCTGAGGATGCAGACGCTGCCGGTGATGAACCTCAAGCAGTCGCGAATCCGGCTGCGATCGCAGCTCTAGAAGAGCAGATTTCCCAACTTCAAGCACAGCTGGAGGACAGAAACAGCCAGTATATGCGGCTGACTGCTGACTTTGAAAACTTTCGCAAGCGTACCAGTCGTGAGAAAGAAGAGCTAGAACTTCAGGTCAAGTGCAATACGATCAGCAACCTACTAGAGGTTGTCGATAACTTTGAGCGAGCTCGTGCTCAGATAAAGCCTCAAAATGACGGTGAGATGGCAGTTCATAAGAGCTATCAAAGCGTCTACAAGCAGCTAGTCGAAGGCTTAAAGCGTGCTGGAGTCGCTCCTATGCGAGCAGAAGGCAATGAGTTTGACCCCAACTTGCATGAAGCCGTTATGCGTGAACCGACCGATGATTATGCTGAAGGGACAGTCATCGAAGAACTTGTTAGAGGGTACGTTTTAGAAGAGCGTGTCTTACGCCATGCGATGGTCAAAGTTGCAACGCCGCTGGAAGACTAAACAATGAGGTAATGAGACCCTGAATGAGTCGTCAAAACGTACAGCTTTAAAGGCTGGGCTGGCATAACGTTAGCTCAGTTATGAAGCTTCCTTGAATATTGAGACGTTTTGTTAGAACTGTGGGTTTTGGGTATTGTATCTATATGAGAGGGCCACTTGCATACTTACAGCAGCAGCAGCTGTGATTGTAGATATGTTGAGGGCTAGGGTGTAACTGTATAGAAATTATTACTTAAGCTTCTTTCTCAGTTTATCCATGTAGTAAACATTGACTCCTTTGGAGGTAAATGTTTCATAGCTAGCAGTCAACTTTTGATTTTTAGCTAATCTGAATAGCTACTATTTGGACAAGCACTTTTGTGCTTGCTGTATGGGTATCTATGTAATTAAAGAGTAAATGTGGTTCTCTAGAGTGAGTAGGCTCTCAGATGGGAAAAGTTATCGGCATTGATTTAGGAACAACAAATAGCTGTGTGGCTGTTCTAGAAGGCGGCAAGCCCGAGGTTATCACCAATACCGAAGGCGGACGGACGATGCCAAGCATTGTCGGATTTGCCAAGAATGGCGAACGCCTAGTGGGGCAGTTGGCCAAGCGTCAAGCTGTCACAAACGCGGAAAATACCGTATATAGCATCAAGCGATTTATTGGTCGTCGCTGGGAAGATACGGCTAGCGAACGCTCGCGAGTACCTTATACATGTGTTCGAGGTAAGGACGATACGGTTGACGTTTTGATCCGTGGCAAGGCTTACACGCCTCAGGAAATTTCAGCAATGACGCTGCAAAAGCTAAAGCAAGATGCTGAAGCCTACCTTGGAGAAGACGTCAGCCAAGTTGTCATTACAGTTCCTGCCTACTTTACCGATGCTCAACGCCAGGCAACAAAGGACGCTGGTAAAATTGCTGGCCTTGAAGTACTGCGTATTATCAATGAGCCCACAGCTGCCGCTTTATCATACGGTCTTGATAAATTAGATCAAGATCAAACGGTCTTAGTTTTTGACTTAGGTGGGGGGACATTTGACGTTTCTATCCTACAGCTTGGAGATGGTGTTTTTGAGGTCAAAGCTACTTCTGGAAACAATCATCTAGGAGGCGATGATTTTGATAACAGCATTGTCACCGCTCTATTAAATCAATTTAGAGAGCAAGAAGGTCTGGATCTTTCTACAGATCGCATGGCCTTACAGCGTATTCGCGAAGCCGCCGAAAAAGCCAAGATTGAGTTATCTAGTCGAGCAACGACATCCATTAACCTGCCTTTTATTGCAGCCGATGAAGCTGGACCTAAGCACCTTGAATCGGATCTATCGCGGACTAAGTTTGAAGAGCTAGCTAAGCCGTTGATTGCGGCAACGCTAGAGCCAGTGGAGCAGGCTCTCAAAGATGCTGAGCTCACACCAGACGATATTGATCGAATCTTACTGGTAGGAGGTTCTACTAGAATTCCAGCTGTTCAACAAGCTATCACTGGCTATTTCAATGGCAAAACCCCAGATCGTTCTGTGAATCCAGATGAGGCTGTAGCCCTAGGGGCTTCGATTCAAGCAGGTGTATTGGGAGGTGAGGTTAAGGATCTGCTGCTGCTGGATGTAACACCGCTATCCCTCGGTATTGAGACCTTGGGTGAAGTATTTACTAAGGTGATCGAGCGCAATACGACCATACCTACCAGTAAGTCCCAAACCTTCTCAACGGCAACCGACGGTCAGACCTCGGTGGAAGTTCATGCCCTGCAGGGTGAGCGAGCCATGGCCCGTGATAATAAGAGTCTTGGTCGGTTTGAGCTTACAGGCATTCCCCCCGCTCCCAGAGGCATTCCCCAAATTGAGGTATCTTTTGAAATCGATGCGGACGGCATTTTACAGGTAGCTGCCAAGGATAAGGGTACCGGGCGTGCTCAGAGTATTCGCATCACGAACACAGGCGGTCTGACCTCCAGTGAAATCGAAAAAATGCGGGAAGAAGCTGAAGCCTATGCCGACGATGATGCCCGTCGGAAGGTGGTTGCTGAGATGACCAACAAGGCCGATGCGATCTTCTATAGTTACGAAACTACAATGCGGGAGAATGCTGAATGGGTCAGCGACGAGCGTAAAGCTCAAGGACAAGCTGCAGAAGCTACACTTAGAGCCGCTGTCAGCAACAAGGACATTACCCCTGAGGAACTGCAGCAGGCCTTAGATGGATTGCAACAGATCATCTTTGCCATTGGTGCAGAAATGTATCGCCAGGTTAATGACAATAGCTATGACATTGCGATGGATGAAACAACTCCAGACTTGGCACCGGATACTTCTAGTACACCTAACACAGAGGATAGTCCAGAAATACCTTCAGAGAAGGAGCCTACTCCTGCAGGCACTCCTGATGCCATTGATCTATTGGCAGACAACCCAGAATTCGACTTTGATGCAACGATCACAGCTGATTATGAGGCAATTGAATAGTGACCGAATGAAGGGAGTACGGAAATTGCGAATCAGCAATGTGCCGTGCTTACGTAGAATAGTTGGAAAGGTTTCCAGTTGTCGTTGTTAAGCTAGCACTCTATGGCTCGTGATTACTATGAGGTACTCGGTGTTTCCCGGGGGGCCGATCAGGATGAGGTGAAGCGCGCATATCGGCGGCTGGCAAGAAAATATCATCCTGATGTGAATAAGGATGCAGGTGCCGAAGACAAGTTCAAGGAAATCAATCGAGCCTATGAGGTTCTATCTGAGCCTGAAATTAGGGCTCGATATGACCGCTTTGGAGAGGCTGGCGTTGGCAGTGCGGCAGCTGGTGGAGCTGGGTTTCAAGATTTCTCAGATATGGGTGGCTTTGCCGATATCTTTGAAAGCTTTTTTAGCGGCTTTTCTGGCGGTCCGACCCAAACCAAGCGCCGTGGTCCGATGCGTGGTGACGATCTCCGGCTTGACCTGAAGCTAGACTTTGCTGAGGCTATTTTTGGTGGCGAAAAAGAAATCAAGATTAGCCATTTAGAGAACTGCATGACCTGTAAGGGGTCTGGGGCAAAGCCGGGAACTCGACCGCGCACCTGTTCTACCTGTAATGGGTCAGGCCAGGTACGACGGGCGACACGTACGCCATTTGGCAGCTTTACTCAGGTATCCGCTTGTCCAACCTGTAATGGTACAGGAGAAGTTGTTGAGGATCGCTGCGAGGTCTGTGGAGGAGCTGGCCGTAAACAGGAAACTAAAAAGCTAAAGATAACGATTCCAGCAGGTGTAGATAACGGAACCCGCTTAAGAGTTTCCAATGAAGGGGATGCTGGGATGCGCAGCGGTCCTCCTGGGGATCTGTATGTGTATCTCTTTGTGAAAGAGCACAGTACTTTTAAGCGTGATGGGATCAATGTGCTTTCAGATTTAAGAATTAGCTACCTGCAAGCAATTTTGGGCTGTGACCTGGAAGTCGAGACTGTGGATGGTCCCTTAGAAGTGCAAGTGCCAGCGGGTACTCAGCCTAATACGGTGCTCACGCTTGAAAATCGCGGGGTGCCCAAGCTGGGTAACCCTGTGAGTCGTGGCAATCATTTGCTGACCGTCTTGGTAGATATTCCAACTCGGATCAAGGCGGAAGAACGAGAGCTTTTAGCTAAGCTGGCTGAAGTTCGTGGGGATTCTATCTCTAAGAAAGGTCTAGAAGGATTTTTAGGCGGTTTGTTTAAAGGCTAGCCGTGGAGAAAGCTCAGCAGTATGACAGATGTCTTGGATAAGCCCAATGAAACCTTGGATTTGCGTGGGACTCCTTGCCCCTTGAACTTTGTGCGTACCAAGCTCAAGCTGCAGCGCATGGCTGTGGGTGATCTACTGGAGGTTTGGTTAGACTCAGGTGAGCCCATAGAACAAGTGCCGGATAGTTTACGGGCAGAAGGGTTTTTAATTGAAGGTTTAGAATCAGCTGTAGAGGGTCATTTCATCCTGCAAGTACGGCGACCTACGACATGACGGTAGCTCCTGGATCTAGCCCGAGCGCTAAGGGAACAGTCGTTGCCTGTCAGGCAAATTACTATCAGGTGAGATTAGCTGAGGATAATCAAGGGCCGCTTTATTTTTTATGTACTCGCCGGGCTCGCTTAAAGAAACTGGGGCAGCAGGTTGTAGTAGGTGACCAAGTGTTACTTGAGGAGATGGATTTGCAAGATCGACGAGGCGCGATCGCAACTGTCTATCCCCGCAGCAATCTGCTTGACCGCCCGCCTATTTCCAACGTCGATCAGATTCTACTGGTCTTTGCGCTGGCGGAACCGGCCCTAGAACCCACTCAGCTGAGCCGGTTTCTAGTCAAAGCAGAATCTACGGGTATTCCGGTCACCCTCTGTCTCAATAAGCGAGATTTACTGCCACAAGCGACGCTGCTCCAGTGGCAGGATCGTCTGAAAAACTGGGGCTATGCACCTTTATTGGTGAGTGTTTGGCAAGATTATGAGCTGCCTGATAGCCTAATAGCCGCCCTAAAGCAGCGGATTAGCGTTGTCGCTGGCCCCTCGGGGGTAGGCAAATCTAGCCTTTTAAATCGGCTGGTGCCTGATGTCGATGCTCGCACCAATGCTGTTTCTGGAAAACTCGGTCGCGGTCGCCACACGACCCGTCATGTAGAGCTGTTTGAGCTGCCAGCGGGCGGTTTACTAGCCGATACTCCTGGATTTAATCAGCCCGATATCACCTGTGATGTGGCTACACTGATGCAGTGTTTTCCTGAAATTCGTCAGCGTGAAGGACACTGTCAGTTTAATGACTGTTTGCATCGCGATGAGCCAGGCTGTCAGGTTCGAGGGGATTGGGAACGCTACGACTATTACCTTGACCTGTTAGATGAAGTCCTACACCATCAACAACAGCTGGAGCAGAGGGCCGATGCTGAAGCAACTGAAAAGGTCAAAATAGGCAGCGATGGGCAGATACAGCATGAACCTAAGCTAGAAGCTAAGAAATATCGTCGTACGTCTCGTCGCCGCCGCCATCAGGATTTACAGGATATGTGCTTTGACGTTATGGAAGCCAAGTCCATTGATGACTTAGACGATTCGGTTTTAGAGGAGTACGGATTTTAAGGGCTGTGCTGTTGCCAAAAGCTGGCTTCTAACTGCTGGATATGCTTACAAGAATTGCGATACCACTGCAGTCGTAGTTCCTGTTGCTCATGTGAGGGTAGCTGCCATGGACAGGACTGGCGCATGCGATCGCGTAAACTCTGCAGACACAGCGCCGTACTGACAGAAATATTAAAGCTCTCGCTAAAACCATACATCGGGATCTTGAGGTGTCTGTCTGCCTGCTCTAAGGCTTCTTGTGATAACCCTTCTAACTCATTGCCAAATAGAAGTGCTATCGGTTGGTCTAGAGGCAAACTCAACAGGTCAAAAGCACCGGTATGGGGTGTGGTTGCTACGAGACAATAGCTTTGATTTTTTAGCGCAGCGATACAGTTGGCGGTATTCCCCCGCTGCTTGGCATAGTGATATGTGGTCAACCATTTTTGACAGCCTCTAGTGACATTAAGATTGACCTTAAAGCTAGTTGTTTGCTCAACAATATGAATATCTTGGATGCCTAAATTATCGCAATTGCGCAGTACCGCTCCAGCGTTTTGACTGGTATGAATATCTTCTAAGGCGATGGTGAGGTAGCGAGTGCGATGGGCCAAAACCGCTTCGATTTTAGCCTTGCGTTCTGTCGTTAGAAACTGACCTAGATACTCAATCAGTGCTTTAGTCTGCCTAGAGTTCATAGATCTGGGGTATTCCGTCCCTGAACAGAGCGCACCCCTGACCTGCTTTGCAATTATCGGTGCCATTCGGTCACACCACCCGGTTTATCGATGAGTGTAATTCCCTGAGCCGTCAGCTTGTCTCGAATTCTATCAGCCAGGGCAAAATCCTTGGATTTTTTAGCTGCGACTCGTTGTTCAATTAAGGCTGAAATTTCAGCCTCGCTGGGCCCATCATCTGTCGGTGTCGCCTCCTCGGGTGTCGCTTCAATTCCTAACACTTGAGCTAGACAAACGAGTGTATGCCACTGCTGTTGTAACTGGTTGCTATCAGTATCTGTTTTGCCCTCATGTACTAAAAGATTGCCCTGACGGCGTAGCTCTTTTGCCAGTTCAAATAGGACAGCGACGGCTTCTGGTGTGTTGAAATCATCGTCCATGGCGGCTTGAAAACGCTGCACCGGGTCGCTTGCCCGGTCAAGGGTAACCGAGTCTGCCCAGCCCAGATGTTTGCCGTGGTTGTAACCAAACAACAGTCCCTCTTTTAGGGTTTGCCAGCTTTTGGTCGCAGATGCAATTGCATCGGCTGTAAAGTCTACGGGTTTGCGGTACTGGGCCTGAGACAAAAACAGCCGTAAAGCCATAGGGTGTAAGCCGTCTTCAGCATCTAGCAGCTGACGAATGGTGGTGAAGTTACCCAAGGACTTGGACATCTTTTCACCGTTTACATTCACCATGCCGTTGTGCATCCAGTATTGGGAAAGAGGTTGACCGGTAGCGGCTTCTGACTGAGCGATTTCGTTTTCATGGTGCGGGAAGGTGAGGTCACCGCCACCCATATGAATATCGATGGTGTCGCCCATGCGATCTCGCACCATAGCAGAGCATTCAATATGCCAGCCCGGTCGTCCCGGACCCCAAGGCGATTCCCAGGATGGCTCTTCAGGCTTGGCCCCTTTCCACAGAGCAAAGTCAAACGGATCTTGCTTTTTGAATTCACTGCCCATACGGCCGCTGGCACCTGCTTGCATATCATCGAGTTTGCGACCTGAGAGCTTGCCATAGCCTACAAACTCACGCACTTTGTAATACACGTCTCCTCCAGCAGCGTAGGCATATCCCTTATTTTCTAGCTCGCTGATGAGACGTTTGATGCCATCTATAGTGTGGGTGGCATAGGTGTATTCGTCGGCCTCTAGAATATTGAGGCGGGCCATATCCTCATGGTATGCCTTAATAAATCGCTGAGAGATAGCCTCCATTGTCGTGCCTTCTTTGCGAGCACGATTGAGAATCTTGTCATCGATATCGGTGAAGTTTTGTACATAGAGCACGCTGTAGCCTCGCCATTGCAGGTAGCGGCGCACCGTATCCCAAACTATATAGCAGCGGGCATGACCTAGATGGCAGTAGTCGTACACCGTGACGCCGCAGCAGTAGATTCTTGCCGTTCCTTCTTTTAAGGGCTGGAACGGCTCTTTGCGGCGAGATAGGGTGTTGTAGACGACGACGCTCATTACAAAAGAAAGTTGTTTAGGACGGTATGACGGGCCAATCGTTTTCTATGGTACGGCGCTTTGGTTCTATGGAAATTATTTGGTTAGTGAGGTCAGACATCTCTAAGAGCATTAAGTTTCCTCAAAGAATCAGAACCGTATGCCACCACCCGCTCACCCAATAAAAAGGGAAGGTACCTTGAGCACCTTCCCCACCGTATTTCGGATTTGAACCGACGATTTTAATCGGGCGTTAGAACGTCATGTTGGCTGCCTGAACAGTCTCAACCTGCTTCTTCTTGAGCACCAGCATAATCTGGGTCAAAGACGCTGCGGCCAAGAAAGCTAACAGTCCCTTAACTCGGTTCGGGCTCTGTAAAACGATTTCAGTATCATGCTGGCCAAATCCACCCACGTTGGGGTCATTGGTCAAAGCAGAACCCGCTTCAACAGCGTCGCCTGTAGAAACGATTAGCTCGGGCCCCGGCTGCAGACTCTGAGTCACAGTCGAACCATCTTCAGTTTTGATGGTGACATCTGTACCGTAGTCGCCTTTAGCAATATCGGCGATCACACCACCTTTAGACGCTGTGTAAACTACGTTATTTGTAGCCTGACCGGTTGGATATACCTGGCCGCGACCGCGGTTGCCGCCGACATGAACCTGATACTTACCAAAGCTAACGTTCTTGTCAGTAGCCGGGTCAGGAGAAAGTACCGGAAAAATAATTTCTTGGTACTGCTCACCTGGAACAGGGCCGACCAGCAGCCAGTTAGGATGCTCATCGCTGTAGGGAGTATAAAAAGTGCTGCCAATCTCTTCCTTCATTTCTTCAGGAATACGCTCTTGGGGCGCTAGTTGAAACCCGTCAGGTAGCATCAGGACAGCACCGACGTTGAGACCGCCTTTACTCCCGTCACCGAGTACCTGCTGAGCATCGAGATCGTAAGGAACCTTAACCACGGCCTCAAACACAGTATCGGGTAGAACCGCTTGAGGAACTTCAATCTCGGTCTTTTTCTGACCGAGGTGACAGTTGGCACAAACAATTCGACCGGTCGCCTCGCGGGGTGTTTCGTAGTTGTCCTGAGCCCAGAAAGGATAGGCCGCTGCTGGTTGAGTGTTGGTGAGAACCAGGCTAATAGCTGCGATCGCAACCACTGCACCAGAGACCAAAACCTTCAACAGCCTGTTGAATACGCTTAAAAAGTTAAATTTCATCCGTCGCACGCCAGCAATCTAATTACGTAGAGATAAATCACATCAAACAGGCACTTAAGACCACCAGGGAGCTTCGCCTGTTCTAAAATCGGTATCTGTCCAAGGACTCAAGGTCACTTTGCCATCATCAGCCACATCCGACTGAGCCAATGCTAAGGACAGAGGTGCAGGTCCACGAACTACTTTGCCAGCGGCATCATACTGAGAGCCATGGCAAGGGCACTTAAATTTGTTCTCGCTACCGTTCCAGGGCACAACACAGCCAAGGTGAGTACAGACCGCATTCACGGCGTAATTATCAATTGCCCCGTCGTCAGTTACAACCAGATAGGTTGGATCACCCTTCAAGCCTTGTACCAAAGAGCGATCGCCAGCGCTATGGGTTTCTAAATAGCTGCTAGCTATTACGTCATTACCCAATTCGTCCTTAGCGGTAACGCCACCACCCGCTGAGCCACTACTGGGTGGCAAAAAGTACTTAACAATGGGATAAAGAGCGCCCACGGCCGTACCAGTCGCGGCTCCAAAGGTGAGCAGGTTCATAAATTGGCGACGTCCTAAATCAGGGACATCGGGGTTTCCAGAAGCTTGAGCCATAACTATCAGACTATGTATGCGAGTATGAATCCAAAGGCTGCATTGCCCAGTACAAAAAATCCGTGACGGTTAGCTGCAGAACAATAACGGCCTGTGTTGTCACAGAAGTTTGCAAATTACTATGAGTATTATTACATTTCGCCGCATCAGATAAACCGCTCTTCCTAGTCTTTAATAGTCACAACCCTGATGACCAAACCTGATGAGTTCGCTTTCTTGTCTGTGAAATATCACAGCTACTGCGTCTCAAACCCCTATCAGTTCAGCCACTTATCCTGTGGCCTCAAACTATGTGAAGAGAAAAATCCGAAGTTCTAACCCCTCTCTTCCAACGACTTCTCAGATGATTCTTTGTCTGAAAGCCCGTAAACAAATGTAAAGATTCAGTTATTCGCAATCTATGTCACCTGAAGCCTTCCAAGACTTACTCATAGATAAATGGGGCTACTCATTTGATGTACAAATTCGTAAAACTCCGACTAAAGTTTTCTTTCAAGTCATGTGGCGCTACCTAGAACAGGCTTCATTTCCTATGGAGGAAGATGAGTATCTGGCCCATTTGAAAGACATTGTGATGTACCTAGAAGCTATGGGCTGTTTGACTCAGATTCAAAAGGCGATTGAGCAAACTAATGAACGCCCTCGACTTGGGAAGGCCGTTAGTATTCCGATAGATTTGGGCCGACGGGCGTCGGAATGGCTATTGGACTGAGGCTCCGTTGATGAACTTGTTCAGCCCGCTTAAGTACATGTGTTCTGTCCAGTGCAGGGGGCACAACTGCTGCAAAATCTTCGTAAGAAATCGATGTATCAAGCGCCAAATGGTCTGATACTATTGGACTGTATTTTGGAATACATCTTGTGAATCTAAGTTTATTGGGCTTAGACTCTTGTATTTGTTAAAAGCGGTTCTAAATATTTTTTAATTACAGCGTTGAACGTGTCTAGAATTTGCCTCGAACCAGGTGAGCGCATGTTTACATAGCTTCAATGCGGATGTTCTTGGTGTCTTAATGTCATCATCAGCAAATAATATCTGTCGGGCCTGTTAAGTTTTCAGCGATGGAGCAATAGAGTGCACCATTTAGATGCGAGAACACTGACCGTCAAGGGCTTCCAGGGCCCGATATTATTCGATCCTATAGTCAAACATCAAATATCATATTTAGGCTTCCCAAGTGCAAACTCCTAATACCTGAAGAGGGCTACGCTGTTTAGATAGCTTCTGTTTTGTTGAGGTGGCTATCGTTTTTTTAAATGTTATTTACGATTTGTGCATATCAATTTAGATACCTGTGCGTTTCGAAGAAATATCTCACTTAAAAGAAATTGCGTCGGATTTTTCTAAGACCGATGTTACGATTTGCATGAACTCGCTAAGTATGCTTTGAGGGCCTGCCGTGATCCGCTCTGCAAC
>ERZ1740072.61-NODE-61-length-60432-cov-5.827881_pt1 | contig 60432 bp, 56 predicted proteins | sample MGYA00581733_ERZ1740072 | MGnify/ENA primary metagenome ERZ1740072 (study PRJEB43018, sample SAMN04849741) | marine metagenome | isolation source: floating plastic debris | place: Pacific Ocean | collected 2008-08-30 | study: EMG produced TPA metagenomics assembly...
CCATGCAACTCTCTGTATTCGTACAGAATTTGCACTTCGTTTGTGAATCCACCCGCCTACATCCGTAAAACTTATAATCCACATTATGTGAATTAATGAATAAGGTGAAATATACTGAAACCGCATTAAAACAGTATGTTGCGTAGCCAAGTCGATCTGAGCGGCGCTCAGCCCCTCTTACCCAAGTGCGTACCCGGCTCCGCGCACCGTGCGGACCGGATCGGCGCCGCCGTGTTGCGTCAATGCTTTACGCAGCCGACCGATGTGCACGTCGACCGTCCGCGTATCCACATAGATGTCGCGGCCCCACACCCGGTCCAGCAACTGCTCGCGGCTCCAGACGCGGCCCGGTTTTTCCATGAACGTGCTGAGCAACCGGAATTCGGTTGGCCCCAGCTTCAACTCATCCGGGCCGCGTGTGACCTTGTGGCTTTCGGCATCCAGAACGATGTCATCAAATTCGAGCCGCTGGCCCACGGTCGACGGACGCACGCGGCGCAACTGGCTGCGCACCCGCGCCATCAACTCAATCACCGAATACGGCTTGACCACATAATCATCCGCACCTGTTTCGAGCCCGCGCACCTTGTCCACTTCTTCGGCCCGCGCCGACAGCATGATGACCGGGATCGACCGGGTTTCGGGCTTGATCTTGATGCGGCGGCAGATCTCGATTCCAGACAGGTTTGGCATCATCCAGTCGAGCACGATGATGTCAGGTGCTTCCTCGTTGATCAGCAATAAGGCCTCTTCGCCGGTTTGCGCGCGGCTGACGGCAAACCCTTCGGCTTCAAGGCTGTAGGCCAGCACTTCGCGCTGCGCCGGCTCGTCTTCAACGACCAGAACACGGGGCTGATCTGCGGACATTTCTCAAGCCTCCTCAGGCGGTTACGGACGTTTTGTCGCCTTTGTTGCGGGCCTCGTCCGGGATTGTTCCGGTCACGAGATAGACAACCTGTTCGGCGATTGAGGTCACATGATCGCCCATGCGCTCGATGTTTTTGGCAATGAAATGCAGGTGCATACAGGCGGTGATGTTGCGCGGATCTTCCATCATGAATGTCAGGAATTCGCGGAACAGCGCATTGTACATCTGGTCGACTTCGATGTCGCGGTCGATCACGTCCTGGGCCAGTTCTGCATCGCGCGAAACATAGGCGTCCAGAGCGTCCTTGAGCATCCGCTCGACCTCTTTGGCCATGCGGCGCAGCGCCCCTGCACTGTCATTCACGGGCGCCATTTGCGACAGAACACTGGTTCGCTTGGCGAGGTTTTTCGCATAGTCTCCAATACGTTCCAGGTTGGCGCTCACCTTGATAACCGACAGCACAAGGCGCAGGTCAATGGCCGTGGGCGCGCGCAACGCGATCACGCGGGCGGCCTCTTCGTTGATGATTTCTTCCAGCGTGTCGATCGCCTTGTCAGCGCGGCGTACGGCCTCTGCCCGCTCTTCGTCGCGGGTTTCAAGGCTGATCGCGGCCTCAAGGATCGCGTTTTCGACAAGTCCGCCCATTTTCATGATCTGGGCCTGAATCGCTTCGAGGTCGCGGTCGAAGGCCGATGCGATGTGTTGATCGTTCATTTTGAACTCCTCAGCCGATGCGGCCAGTGATGTAGCTTTCGGTGCGTGGGTCGTTCGGGTTGGTAAAGATCGTGCCTGTCTCGCCGTATTCGACCAAGTTGCCGAGATGGAAGAAGGCTGTCTTTTGACTGACCCGTGCGGCCTGTTGCATTGAGTGGGTGACGATCACGACCGAGTAGTTCTTGCGCAATTCGTCAATGAGCTCTTCGACTTGTGCCGTGGCGATGGGGTCAAGAGCCGAGCAGGGTTCGTCCATCAGCAGCACTTCGGGTTCTGTCGCGACAGCGCGCGCAATGCACAGACGCTGTTGCTGGCCGCCCGACAGCCCGGTGCCGGGAGCGTGCAGACGGTCCTTGACCTCATCCCAGATCGCGCCCCGGCGCAAAGAGCGTTCAACGATGTCGTCCAGATCCGCTTTATTCTTGGCCAGACCGTGAATGCGGGGCCCGTAGGCGACGTTGTCATATATAGACTTGGGGAACGGGTTGGGCTTTTGAAACACCATGCCGACCTTGGCGCGCAACTGCACAGGATCGACCTTGGCATCATAGATGTCTTCGGAATCGATGCGGATGTCGCCCGAGACGCGACATACATCAATTGTGTCGTTCATCCGGTTGATGCAACGAAGAAAAGTTGACTTACCGCAGCCCGACGGGCCGATGAAAGCTGTGACTGTCTTGTCTTCGATATCAACACTGACATCCTTGATGGCATGAGTGTCGCCGTAAAAGACCTGTACGTCCTTGGCCGCGATTTTGACCTCGTTTGTGTCCACGTCTCTCTCCACAATTCTCATATCGTTCATGTGATTGACCCCTACCAGCGGCGTTCAAAGCGGCGCCGCAGTACCACGGCAATGGCGTTCATCGTGATCAGGAATAGCAGCAGAATGATGATGCCACCCCATGCTTTTTCATAAAACCCAGGGTCAGCGCGGCTGGCCCATGTGTAAATCTGTGCAGGCATGGCCGAGTTGGCGTCGGTAAAGCCGGACAGGAACCCTTCGGGATATTCGCGTGCCACAAAGCCGACCATGCCGATCAACAGCAGTGGGGCCGTTTCGCCCAAGGCCTGCGCAAGACCGATGATTGTCCCTGTCAGGATACCCGGCATCGCCAGGGGCAGGACGTGGTGGAACACTGATTGCATCTTGGAGGCCCCTACCCCCAAGGCCGCATCCCGGATGGATGGAGGCACAGCGGCCAGCGAGGCACGTGTCGAAATGATGATCGTCGGCAGTGTCATCAGCGTCAGCACGAGGCCGCCAACAAGTGGCGCGGATTGTGGCAGCCCTGCAAACTGGATGAAGACGGCCAGACCCAGAATACCGAATACGATGGAGGGCACGGCGGCGAGGTTGGAAATGTTCACCTCGATCAGGTCGGTCCAGCGGTTCTTGGGCGCGAATTCTTCAAGGTAGATGGACGCGGCAACCCCGATGGGCAGCGACAGGAAAAGCACCACCAGCATCATAAAGAACGACCCGATCACCGAGGCCCCAAGGCCTGCCCCGCCGGGGTTGTCCACGCCCGAATCCGTCCCGGTGATAAAATTCCAGTTGAACGCGCCGTGCACGATCCCTGCCTCTTCCAGTGCATCCACCAGATCGAGGTCGGAGGCCATCAGAAAGCGGCTGTCCACGATGGTGTCGCGCGTTACACGGCCATTGAAATAGCCATCAACCCGCGAGGATGCGGCCAGCTCAAAGGAAACGGGCGTGCCGATACGGTCCGGGTTTTCAAGGAAAAAGCTGCGGATGGTGCCGCCGGGTTTGCCCACGATCCGCTCGATCGCTTTGCCGTCAAATTCGACCTCAAGGCCACGGTCCTGCAACTGGCTTTCCAGCGCATTCACAAAGATGTTCTGATACTCACCCGTTTTCAGCATTTTGGATTCGGCGACTTCGAACTGCTCTTGGGAGAGGACGAATTCGATGTCCACCACGGTCTGGGTGAAGGCCGGAATACCTGAGCGCAGGATGGAGGCGAAAAGGAACACCAGAAACAGCAGGCCGACAGCGATGGCGGCGACACCGTACATACGGAACCGCGTTTCAGCGGCGTTGCGCTTGCGTGTGCGTGCATCCAGAACGGACAGGCTGGATTTCTTAGGCGCGGCTGCAGCGGGGGGCATGCTTGCGTCAGGCATCAGTCGTACTGCTCCCGGTATTTGCGCACAATATAAAGGGCGAAGACGTTCAGGCAGAGCGTCAGCACAAAGAGGGTCATGCCAAGGGCAAAGGCCACCAGTGCTTCGGGCGAGGCAAAGTCGGCGTCCCCGGTCAGCTGGCTCACGATCTTGGCGGTGATGGTTGTCATCGCATCAAACGGGTTCATCGACAGGCGGGCCGCGGCCCCTGCCCCGAGCACGACGATCATCGTCTCGCCGATGGCGCGAGAGGCAGCGAGCAGGATTGCGCCCACGATGCCAGGAAGAGCAGCGGGCAGGATCACCTGTCGGATGGTTTCAGATTGTGTGGCCCCAAGGCCGTAGGACCCGTCACGCATCGCCTGAGGCACAGCGTTGATGATGTCGTCAGACAGCGACGACACAAACGGGATCAGCATGATCCCCATCACAAGACCCGCCGTCATCACAGCCGTACCGCCTTGCATCCAGCCAACGGTGTCTTTGCCGAACATACTCACCAGCAGCGGCCCCACAGTGAGCAGCGCAAAGAGCCCGTACACGATGGTCGGGATCCCGGCGAGGATTTCGATCAGGGGCTTGGCAATGCCGCGCACGCGGGGGGTGGCGTATTCAGAGAGGTAGATGGCAGAAAACAACCCGATGGGCACTGCCACCAGCAGCGCAATGATCGAGATGTAGAATGTCCCCCACAACAGCGGCAGCACCCCAAGGTCGGATGCCCCGCCCCGCCCTGAAAAACTGGGTGCCCATTTTGTGCCGAGGAAGAAGTCGGCGGCAGGGTAAAGCTTGAAAAACTCGATGGTGTTGAACAGCAGCGCAAAGACGATCCCAATGGTGGTGAGGATCGCGATGGAGGCTGCGAAAATCAGCAAGGCCAGAATGCCGCGTTCGACGGTGTTGCGCGCGCGGAACGCGGCTGTCGAGCGTGAATAGGCCCAGCCTGCGCCGCCCGCGGCGATCAGGATGGCGACCGCCGCCATGAATGCGGACCCGGTTGCTGTCAGGCTGCGGTACTTTTGCGCGCCGCTCAGGACGGGTTCGCTGACGTTTGCGCCAAGGGCAACGCCAACTGCGCCAAGGCGTTCGCGGACATCGTCGGTGCCGATGGATGTGGCTTCCGCCCGTGTCATGGCACCTTGGGCCACGGCCACGTCCAGCCCTTCGGCCACGCGGCGCACATCGCTCATCACAAGGCCAATAGAACTGCCTTCGGTCACAACCGAGTCGGGCAACATTTCGAGCACGCGGGAGTTAATGAAAAACGGTTGCGCCAGAAGCCAGATGATCAGGACGGCTGCAGCAGGCACGATGGCCCACATGGCCACGTTGGATCCGTAATAAACAGGCAGCGAATGGAGGTTGCGACTGTCACCACCCGCACTTTGGAGCGCGCGCCCACGTCCCATGACATATCCGGCGGCGGCTATGGCGAGAATGATCAAGACGAGCCATGTGAACGGCATGTCGGCTCCAATCGTCGTATCAGGTCAGGTGGCAGATGCCCCAGCAGAGGGGCGAAAGGTGTGTTGGGTGGGGACGGCGAACCCCGCCATCCCCGTTGTCTTGCGGTTCAGCGCAGCTTAGCTGCCGCCGCCCATTGGCGTTTCGGACGCGACATTGGCCTGCGTTGCGGACAACTCAGGGTCTGCGACCAGACCATAGGCCGACAGCGGGCCGTCGGGGCCGGCAACTTCGTCAGCTACGAAGAAAGATGCAAACTCTTTGAGGCCGGGGATCACACCGATATGCGCTTTCTTGACGTAGAAGAACAAGGGGCGCGACACAGGGTATTCGCCGGTCGAGATGGTTTCAGTGGAAGGTGCAACACCGCCCATTGTCGCCACTTTCAGCTTGTCCTGGTTGTTCTCGTAGAACGACAGACCGAACACGCCGATACCGTTTGGGTTGGCGTCGATGCGGGCCAGTGTCTCGGTGTAGTCGCCGTCAATGTCGACCGAACCGCCGTCCTGGCGCACGTCGATGCAAGCATCTTCGGCGTCATCTTCGGACATGCCGGCGGCGATCATGGCTTCCATGGCGCCTGTCGCTTCGCAACCTTCCAGCAGAACCTTGTCTTCGAACACTTCACGTGTGCCGTGCTTGGTGCCGGGGATGAAGGCAACGATGTCTGCCGCTGGCAGGTCGCTGTTGAAGTCGGCCCACTGCTGGTGCGGGTTGTCGACGATGGCACCGTCCACAAGAACCTGAGCACCCAGAGCGTTGAAGATGTCAGCAGGCTGGAACGCGGTGTAGGCCGGCCCGTCAATTTGGCTGGCAAACACGATGCCATCATACCCGATGCGCACTTCGATGATGTCGGTCACACCGGCTTCGGCGCAGGCTGCAATTTCTTTTTCACGGATGGCGCGGGATGCGTTTGCGATGTCGATGGTGTTTTCGCCAACACCTTCACAGAACCGTTTGAGACCCGAGCTTGAGCCGCCGGATTCAACAACTGGCGTGGGGAAGTCGAAGTTTTCACCGAAAGCTTCGGCCACGATCGATGCGTAAGGCAGAACGGTGGACGAGCCAGCAATCTGAACCTGATCCCGAGCCGTAGCAGTTGTTGCGGCCATCGCCGAAAGTGTCAGCGCGGATGCTGCAAGTTTCACAAAGGACATGAACGTCTCCTGTTTGAACATTTGTAGGTGATCCCCCCCATGGGAATCTTGCGGCCCGTCTATGGACCCCGCGCAATGCTTTTGTGACAGTTACGTAACAGTTTTATGACAGGGCCTGTTTTGCCCTTACGTCACTCAAAAACTTTCCTGAACGGGCAGGATGACAGTGAATGTCGCGCCCTGCCCCAGTTCGCTTTCTACGCGTAACCTACCGCGATGACGGTTGATGATGTGCTTGACGATCGCAAGGCCCAGACCGGTGCCGCCCAACGCGCGGCTGCGGTGATCATCTGCGCGGTAAAACCGCTCGGTCAGGCGCGGCAAGTGCACTGGGTCGATACCGGGACCATAGTCGATGATCTGGATGCGCGCGCCCGGTGCGCGCAGCGCGGGTTCGCGGGCGCTTGTGGTCATTCGCACGGTGACCCGCCCTCCTAAACCGCCATATTTCACAGCGTTTTCAATGAGGTTCGTGAACACCTGTTTCAACTGATCCGAGTCCGCGATCATGCGCACGGGTGTCTCCGGCATGTCGACGTCAAAGATCACGCCCGCTTCCTCGGCCAGGGGGCGCAAGGTGCGCAAGGTCGAATCGAGCACGTCGCTGCGCACCACGCTTTGAGTGGGGCGCACGCGTTCGTCCCCCTCGACCCGGTTGAGCGACATCAAATCGCCAACAAGGCGGTTCATACGTTCAGCCTCGTCCTGCATGATGCCGAGAAACCGCGCCGCCGCCGCCGCGTCATCGCGTGCAGGGCCGCGCAGCGTTTCGATGAACCCCATGAGAGCGGTGAGCGGCGTGCGCAATTCGTGGCTCACATTGGCCACGAAATCGCGCCGCATCTGGCTGGCCTGTTCCATGTGGCTGATGTCTTCGAACGCCAGCAGCACGGCCCCTTTAATCCCCACACCCGGGACAGCGCGGCAACTGACCTGAAACGTGGTGTCCTGCGCGCCGTCATTGCTGAGATAGCGCGTCGTGCGCGTTGTACTGTCGCTGAGCGTGGCCTCGATCGCGTCCAGCAGCGCAGGTTGGCGTAGGATGGTGACATAGTTGCGCCCCTTGGCCTGCTGGCCGATCAGGGTTAGCGCCTCGGTATTGGCTGCGATGATCCGTTCCGTGCCGTCGATTGCAAGGCTGGGCAGCGGGATCGCGGCCAGCAGGGCGTCAAGAATGTCATCGCCCATCTTGGACCTCTTCTACGTGGTGGCAGCCTGCACGGCGCGTGTGAACACCTCACATAGGGCGTCCGGGTCCTCAAGACCCACGGAGACACGAAAGAACCCTTCTGACATACCCAGTTCTGCCCGCTTTTCCGTGGTCAGTGCGCGGTGTGAGGAAGATGCGGGATGCGACAGCGTGGTGCCCACATCGCCAAGGGTCGGTGCAAAGCTGAGGCCCTCCGCCCCACGCGCCAGCGCGTTGGCGGCAGCGCGCGTGCCTTCAATTTCAAAGCTGACCATGTTGCAGTACTGGCCCTTCAGCAGTGCCTCGGCCCGGGCGTGATCAGGGTGGTCGCGGCGTGCGGGGTAAATGACCCGTTTGACGCCTTCTAAGGTGCCAAGGTGTTCGGCCAGTTTGGCGGCTGTCGATTGTGCCCGATCAAAGCGCAACTCGAAGGACAGCATGCCGCGCTCGGCCAACCAGCAGTCAAAGGGGCTGGGCGACATCCCTGCGGTCACCGTGAAGACGCGCAAACGATCATTGAGCGCCTCGTCTTTGGCAGAGACATAGCCCAGCATCACATCCGAATGGCCCGCCAGCAGCTTGGTTACGGAATGGATCACGATATCGGCGCCGTGATCATAGGCTTTGAAGCTGCGCGGCGTCGTGAACGTGTTGTCCACAACCAGCAGCACGCCGGTTTCCTTGGCCAGCGCGGACAATCCCAGAATATCGGCCACCCGCAAGGTGGGGTTCGACACAACCTCGACCAGAATCATTTTGGTTTCAGGACGGATGGCTGCGCGCACCGCCGCGACATCGCCCGGATCAACCATGGACGTGGCGATCCCGAGACGGGGCAAGTCTTCGGACATCATGCGCAGGGACCGGCCATAAAGCTGATTGCCGCCGATCACGTGATCCCCAGCCTTGGTCAGACCCAACAGCACCGCAGACACGGCCGCCATGCCAGAGGACACAACAACGCCCATATGCGGTGCCCCCTCCATCGCGTCGATGGTGCGGGCGACGACATCCGCGTTGGGATGCCCTTCACGGCTGTAAGTATAACCTTGCAGCCCGCCCTCGTACTGCGCATCCAGCATATCCGGCGTGTCCGAGGCATAGACAACCGACGGGCTGAGTGGCGTCGCCACAGGGCGCGAGGCGCTTTCGGGCAGCGGTACGGGGCGTATGAGCGATCCGCGGTCGTTCTTGGTCATTCCAGAAACTCCGTGTGGTAGTTTGGCGTGCTGAAGGTGATGTCGATGCTCATCCAGCAGGGGCGCGGCAAGTGCTTTGAGATCGCCGCGACCACATCGCGTTGCAACGCGGCGACGAACTGGGCATCGCGGTGCGGTTTTGACAGCAGCGACAGCGTGGCCTTGAAGTTGGTGTGGTGGAACTGGGCTGCGGGATAGGCACGCCCCTTGGTCTCGCCCGCATCCGGATCATGGGCCAGTATGATGGCCTCGACCTCTGCCAGAATAGCCGGCACATTGATGTCCAGATCACCCGAATAATGCAGCTCGCAATGAGGCATCAGCCTGTGATCTCTGTCATGGTGTCGCGAAAGCGGCGCATGTTGTCCTGATAGTGCAAGGCCGATGCGCGCAGGCCTTGAATGGCGGCCTCGTCCAGGTCCCGCACCACCTTGCCCGGCATCCCCATAACCAAAGACCCATCCGGTATTTCCTTGTCCTCGGTGATCAGCGCCCCTGCCCCGATCAGGCAATTGTTGCCGATCTTGGCCCCGTTCAAAACAGTCGCCCCCATCCCGATCAGGGTGTTGTCGCCGATGGTGCAACCATGCAGCATCACCTTGTGCCCGATGGTGCACCCCTTGCCGATGGTCAGCGGAAAGCCGGCATCGATATGCATGACGCAGTTTTCCTGCACGTTGGAGCCTTCACCAATTCTGATCTCCTCGTGATCCGCGCGGATTGTGCAGCCAAACCAGACGCTTGCAGCGCGTTCTAAAACCACTTTTCCGATCAGGTTCGCGTCCGGTGCGACCCATGTGTCATCTGCGATATGCGGCGTGGCGCCGCCAAGGGCATAGATGGTCATTTCAACTCCTCAAACTGGGTTTGCAGGTCACGGACATGATCGGTCAGATCGGGCTGTTGCAGGCGGCGCAGGCGCGTGGCCTGAATGATCGTCTTTAGTTGCGATTCAGTATGATCGAGGGTGTCGTTCACCAGGACAAAGTCATAGGAATCCCACCGGCTGATCTCATCCCAGCTTTTGCGCATGCGTTTTTCAATGACATCTTCGCTGTCCTGATTGCGCGCCACAAGGCGGCGGTGCAATTCGGTGATCGACGGGGGCAACAAAAAGATCGACAGCGTATGCATGCCCAGCTCGGAATTGCGGATTTGCTGGGCGCCTTGCCAGTCGATGTCAAAGAGCACGTCACGCCCCTGCTCGATCGCGTCAGACACCGGACCCTTGGGAGAGCCGTAGAAATTGCCGAAGACATGGGCGTGTTCCAGCATCTCGGAGCGTTTCACCGATCCTTTGAAGTCGTCAACAGACACGAAATGGTAATGCTCTCCGTCCACTTCGCCGGGGCGCGCGTCGCGGGTGGTGGAGGACACGGAGAACACGATGTCGTTGTCCCATGCGCGCAGACGGTGGGCCAGCGTGCTTTTCCCCGCCCCCGAAGGTGACGAAAGGATGATCAACAGCCCGCGGCGTTTGGTCTGGTCGGTGGTCATAGGGTTATTCCACGTTTTGTACTTGCTCGCGCATCTGGTCGATCAGCGCCTTGAGCGCCAGCCCGACCCGCGTGAGATCAGCGTTTTGCGCTTTGGAACACAAGGTGTTGGCCTCGCGATTGAATTCCTGCATCAGAAAGTCGAGCTTGCGCCCGACGCTGCCACCTTCGTCCAGCAGAGCACGGGCGGCGTCCACATGAGTGTGCAGGCGGTCGATCTCCTCGGTCACATCCGCCTTGACGGCCAGCAGAGCCAGTTCCTGGGCAACCCGGTCCGGGTCGGCACCATCAGTGTTTTCGAGCACGCGCGCGAGGTTGTCTTTCAGAGCGGCTGCGACCTCGTCCTTGCGGGCCTCAGCCAGTGCTGCGGCCTCTTGCGTCAGCTGCGCGACTTCGTCCAACTGCCCGGTCAGCACGTTGCGCAAGGCGGCACCTTCGCTTTGGCGCATGGCGTCGAAGGCGTCCAGAACCTGCGGCAGTTCGGCGACGAGCGCGGTGCGCAGTGGGGCGGGATCGTCCTGCGTCACCCCTTGTTCCATAACACCGCGCATCATCGCGATGTCGCTGGCGCGTGACGGGGCAAGGGACAGGCCCTGCTCCATCGCTTCGGCCTCGATATCGAGAAGGGATTGAACAGTTGCCTTCATCTGGGTGGTGTTCAGGGTCACGGAGGCAACCGCATCGTCGCGCGAAACCCGCAAGGACAGTGTGACGTTGCCGCGTGCCGCACGCGCCAGAACCATCGGGCGCAATGCGGCCTCCAGCCCGTCAACCCAGTCCGGTACACGGAGCCGTACATCCAGCCCTTTGCCGTTGACCGATCGAATATCCCAAGACCAGCGGAACGGCTCCTGTGCGCCGTTTGCAGCGGCAAACCCGGTCATGGAACGGATGATACGTGTCTCAGCTTCAGTGCGCCCTTTGGCGCCGGGCGTAACCTTTGTCATACCTCATCGTTTAGGGTCTGAGGCGGGGGGGAGCAAGCCAAAGCCTGCTGGTTTGTGGAGCAGGCTGGATTAACCAGTTGTTAGGTTTTGAACTGCGATTGAACCTAATTTGATACATATTGGCGCCAAGACAGACACGAAGCCGCACATGCTTCACCTTTGAAATGGACGACGACACTCAGATGATGGACAAATCAGATCACAGCCCGCACAATATCGCCAATATGACAGAGTTTCGTGCAGATGTTGGATACTCCGCGCTTTCCCAGGTCGAGGCCTATTGGGAAGGTTTGCGCGGTGCGCGCCTTGTGCCCAAGCGGTCCGAGATTGACCCGCGTGGCATCGAATCCGCGTTAGAGCATACGTTTGTTCTTGAACGTATCGCGCCGGGCATGGCCCGTATCCGCATCGCTGGCAGCCACCTGAGCGACCTTATGGGAATGGAAGTGCGCGGGATGCCGCTTACGTCCTTGATCACCCCACCCTGCCGTCGCCAGATCAACGATTTGCTTGAGGATGTGTGTCAACGGCCCGCCGTGTGCGAGATGCGCCTGAATGCGGAAATCAGCGTGACAAAACCTCAACTTGAAGGGCGTTTGCTGCTGCTGCCCCTCAAAAGCGATCTGGGCGACGTGAGCCGCATCCTCGGCTGCCTCGTCGCTCAAGGTGAGATCGGGCACACGCCGCGCCGCTTTGATGTGGTTGGTGCGAAAATCCGGTCGGTAACAGCGCCATCAACGCTGCCCTTGGAGCAAACCCCCGCACCCAAAGTATCCGAGGCGCCGCAGCCTGTCGAAGGGTTTGCCGAGCCTGCGCGCGCCTTCAAATCGCACACACCGCGTGCGGATGTGCCATATCTGCGTGTGGTCAAGTCGGACGACTGATCAACACGACAGAACAACAAAAAATAGCGCGAGCGGCGGTGAGCCCCTCGCGCTTTTTCTTTGGCAAGTCTGCAGTTTAGCTGGCCGCTCGCGCCCCGCCCCGTGCGTTGCGCAGGTTTGACAACTCTTCAGCCACCAGGAACGCCAGTTCAAGTGACTGCGATGCGTTCAGGCGCGGGTCGCAGGCTGTGTGATAGCGATCGCTCAGGTCCTCATCCGTCACGGCGCGTACGCCGCCTGTGCATTCGGTCACGTCCTGCCCGGTCATCTCGAAATGCACACCACCGGGGATGGTCCCTTCGGCTGCGTGCACCCCAAAGAACTCACGCACTTCGCGCAAGACCGACTCGAAGGGCCGTGTCTTGTAGCCTGTGGAGGACTTGATCGTGTTGCCGTGCATCGGATCGCAGACCCATGTGACGTTTGCGCCTTCTTCGCGCACGGTGTTGATCAGACGCGGCAGGTTCTCACCCACGGCCCCTGCCCCAAAGCGTGCGATCAGGGTCAAACGCCCCTCATCGTTGTTCGGGTTCAGTTTGGCCATCAGAGCCTTGAGGTCCTCGGACGTCATTGTGGGTCCGCATTTGAGACCAATCGGGTTTTGCACGCCGCTTGCGAAATGCACATGCGCGCCCTCGGGCTGACGGGTGCGATCGCCGATCCAGATCATATGCCCAGACCCGGCCAGCCATTTGCCAGACGTGGAATCAACGCGTGTCAGCGCCTCTTCATACTCAAGCAACAGCGACTCGTGGCTGGTGTAGAACTCGACAGATGAAAACTCATGCGTGGTGTCCGCATCAATCCCGGCTGCTGCCATGAAGTCGATCGTGTCCTGAATGCGCGCGGCAATCTCACGGTACTTTTCGGCCTCGGCACCTTCGGCAAAACCGAGGGTCCACGAGTGCACCATGTTCATGTCTGCATATCCGCCCGTGGAGAAAGCGCGCAGCAGGTTCAGCGTGGCCGCTGCCTGTGTGTAGGCCTGCAACATCTTCTTGGGGTCAGGAATGCGTGCCTCGGGCGTGAAGTCCAGTTCGTTGATGATGTCACCGCGGTAGCTGGGCAGTTCCACGCCATCGATTGTTTCGGTCGGGGCCGAGCGTGGCTTGGCGAACTGGCCTGCCATGCGGCCAAGCTTGATCACAGGGACCTTGGCGCCGTAGGTCAGTACCATCGCCATTTGCAGCATCACTTTGAACGTGTCGCGAATGCCGTCGGCGCTGAACTGGTCAAAGGCCTCGGCGCAATCGCCGCCCTGCAACAGGAACGCATCGCCGCGCCCGGCATCTGCCAGATGTTTGGTCAGCCTGCGTGCTTCGCCTGCAAAAACAAGCGGTGGATACTTGGAAAGCTGCGCCTCAACCGCGTTCAGGGCCGCAGTATCGGTATAATCGGGCATCTGTATCCGGGGCAGTGTGCGCCAGTCAGATTTTGTCCAATTGCTCATCGTCTCTCTCCGCAAAACATGTTGGCGTTAACGCCAGCGAACCCCCCTATACAAAAGGTGCGCGCACGTGACCATATCATAATTGCGACCACTTGACCTAGGGTTTGGCCCATGCTCAAGCTGCGCGTCACGAACAACGAGCGGGTTGGGTCGACCAGATACCCCCGCCAGCCTTAGGATCTCCTGTCGCGATGTCGATCACGCGCCCTGCCACCCGGACCCATCCCCAAGGGGATCAGCCCAAGCGTTTTGTGTTCGTGTTGCTGAACAACTTCACCCTGCTGTGTTTCTCTGCTGCGCTGGAAAGCCTGCGCATCGCCAACCGGATGGCCGAGAAAGAGCTGTACAGCTGGCGTATCATCGGTGAAGGCGGCGATGTGGCTTATTGCTCGGCGGGGACTGGATTCAAACTGGACGGCGATCTGGACGAGGTTGGTCGAGACGACACAATTATGATCTGCGGTGGCATTGATGTGCAGGCCGCGACGACCAAACGTTTGCTCGGCTGGTTGCGCCGCGAGGCCCGGAAGGGACCCGCTGTCGCCGGCCTGTGTACCGCCGCCTATACCTTGGCGAAGGGTGGCTTGCTCGATGGCAAACGCGCTACGATCCACTGGGAAAACCAGGACAGCTTTACCGAAGAGTTCCCCGAGGTGGAGTTGACCAAGTCCGTGTTCGTTGTGGATGACAAGCGTCTGACGACAGCCGGTGGTACCTCTTCCATTGATCTGATGCTGAAACTGATTGCGGATGACAATGACGAACAGCTGGCCAACGCGGTTGCCGATCAGCTGATCTATTCCTCGATCCGCACCGATCAGGACACGCAGCGCCTGTCTGTGCCCACCCGCATCGGCGTGCGTCACCCCAAGCTCAGCCAGGTCATTCAGATCATGGAGCAGAACATTGAAGAGCCGATCAGCCCGTCGATCCTCGCCAAGGATGTGGGCATGTCCACGCGCCAGCTTGAACGCCTGTTCCGGCGATATTTGAACCGTTCTCCAAAGCGTTACTACATGGAGTTAAGGTTGCAAAAGGCGCGCAACCTGTTGATGCAGACCGACATGAGCGTGATCAACGTGGCGCTGGCCTGCGGGTTCGCCTCGCCCTCGCATTTCTCGAAATGCTACCGGGCTCACTATGACACGACGCCCTATCGCGAGCGTGGCACCCATGCCGCCCGTCTGTCGATCTGAGCATTAAAGCACCCGACCTTAAACCTGAGATATAACTAACAGCGCTGCACGCGCCGGTCCGCGGGGTGGCGCAGTCGCGCCGCCCCGGGGGGGCGGACCGGCGCGGCCCAACAATGGCAGTTTGGAGGGGGGCCGAAATTAGGCGCGGCCCAACAGTGCCTGAAGGGCGTGTGCCCTCATTTAGACGGTATGTCTCAGGTTTAGGGTAGGAAGCGATAGCGTCTGAAATTCACCACATTGCGTCCCTTTGCCTGCCCGAATTGGTGGCTAGGCAAAGGGCATGATGTTGTCAGACCCTGAAAACCCGCGCCACATGCGCCTGTTCGAATTGATGCGCCAGCACGATGTCGCGCTCGACCGTGCGTCTGAAGTGAAAGCGTGGCGTAGTCGTCATTTGGATACCGCAGAACTTGAGCGTGTCCAGCAGATCGCGCTGCGCTCGTTTGCCGATACCCCTAGTCGTCAATCGCGCCCTTAAACCCGGTCGCCACGACGAACTTTTCTGAACTGTCTGCGCGTGACGCAGGTGGTTTGACATTGGCCACCTTTTTGAACCGGCGTTTGAGCAGTTGCTGCAAACTCCCTTCGGCCCCGCCCGCGAGAGTCTTGGCGACAAATGTGCCGCCTTCTTCCAGCACGTCGAAGGCGAAATAAGCGGCCGCTTCGCACAGTGCGATGATGCGCAGGTGGTCGGTTTGCTTGTGCCCAGAGGAAGAGGCGGCCATGTCTGACATCACAACGTCCGCCTTGCCGCCAAGCCATTCTTTGACCTTGAGGTCGGCGTCGTCTTCCATGAAATCCAGCTGGTAGAGTTCACACCCCGCGATGGGCTCCATCTCTTGTAGGTCGATGCCCAGAATGGTGCCTTGGGACTTTCCGGACTTTTCGCCGAGCACATTACACCGCTTGACCGCGACCTGACACCAACCGCCCGGGGCGCAGCCCAGATCGACGATCCGCGCACCGGGAACGAGAAACCGGAACTTGTCGTCCAGTTCGAGGATCTTGTAGGCTGCGCGCCCGCGATAGCCTTCGGCCTGCGCGCGCTTGACGTACGGATCGTTCAATTGCCGCTGCAACCAACGCGTTGAAGACAGCTTGCGCCCGCGTGCGGACTTTACCTTGACCTTCAGGTCACGCTGCCCGCGCCCGGATGTGTTCTTGCCTGTGGGGGTCTTGGCCACGTCAGCCACCTCGTCTTGTCTGTTCAGATCGCACTTAAGCGATCCGGTTGAGAATTGCACGGGGCGCTATGACTATGCCGACTGGTCGTCCAGCACGCCATCCGCGCTCATCTGCGCATAAAGCAAACCCTCGCGCAGGCCGCGGTCGGCCACTGACAAACGGTCCGTCGGCCAACAGCGCATCAGAGCTTGCAGTATTGCCGCCCCCGACATGATCAGCGCGTGCCGATCTGATCCGATGCGCGGGTCTGCGCGCCGCCCTCCCGGACCCATCTGCAGGTAAGACCGGATTACCCTATCGATCTGTTCAGACGACATGCGCAACCCGTCGACCTTCGTGCGGTCATAGCGTTTCAGCCCAAGATGAGAGGCGGCCACCGTGGTGACGGTGCCAGAGGTGCCGACGATCTGGAATCGCTCCGTGGGTTCAGCGGTATGATAAGGAGAAAAGCTGGACAGGTTTTCCTCAAAGAACCAGCTCATGAGGGCAAAGCGCGCCGCATCGTCATCCACATCGTTGAACTGTTCGCGCAAGGTCGCCACCCCAAGTGGGACGCTGATCCAGTCCACCACGCGCGCTTCGGGCACATCACTGACCGCCCTTGTAAAGCCTGAATGCAGGCGCATGATGGATTGGGGGCGGTCGGCCTTGGGCACTTTGGACAGATCGATCCAGACCAGTTCGGTCGATCCGCCGCCGATATCCACCACCAGCAGGTTTTCAGTTTTGGGGCTGACCAGCGGGGCGCAGGATACAACGGCCAGCCGCGCCTCTTCTTCGGGTTCGATGATGTCCAGTCGCAAGCCGGTTTCGCGGTGCACACGGTCGATGAACTCGGCAGCGTTGAACGCGCGCCTGCAGGCTTCGGTCGCGATCAACCGCATCCGGCGCACATTGTGCCGTTTCAGTTTCTGCTGACAGATGCGCAACGCCTGAACTGTGCGGGTCATCGACCCACGCGACAGCTTGCCCGAGCGCTCCAGCCCCAGACCCAGTTTTACGGATTTGGAAAAGCTGTCCACAACATGAAAGCCCGCGCCTCGCGGCTCGGCAATCAGCATACGACAACTGTTCGTGCCCAGATCAAGCGCGGCATAAAGCTCAGGCGATCCAGGGGCACGCGGCACGGGCTTGGCCCTCTGATCGGAGGGCCGTTGGTCTATCGCGCCCGCACCTTCGGGACGCTTTGGCGCCATCTTTCGCGCCTTTCAAATCGAGTTACCCCAACGATAGGTCGCGGACGCCATTCGCGCAAGTGGCTTGCGTGGGTACGGCGTGGTTCATGAAGAACATGAGATATCCGACGTTTACCGGTACGCATATTTGCGCCAAGACAAGGCGCGGTTGTACTGTGCGGGCTCGCCAAGTCGCAACAGCCGCCGCATTTGTCGAAAACGAGCCGCGCGTGCTGCGCGCTGTGCCCTATCACGGGTCAACTGGAATGGAGGAATCAGATGCCCGATGTCACGATCGTCTATTGGCGCGATATCCCGGCGCAGGTCATTGTCGGCAAGGGCCGCCGCGGCTCCAAACGGCAGCTGGCTGAGCGCTTTGAGCAGGCCATCGACCGGGCCGCGATGAAGGTGAACGCCAAGGACGCGGACGCCTATCTGGCCGAGTGGCGCAAAGCGGACCCCTACCCCATGGACGGCGACCCGGGCGAAGTGGCCGAGGCCGAAGCCGTTCGACTGGAGACAGAATACGACACCACGCGCATCAAAGCGCTGATCGACAACGAGGGTTGGGCCGAAGGCTCACGGTAAAGGTTGGGCCGAAGGCTCACAGTAAAAGTCGGGCTCAAAGCTCGCATGCGGGAGACGCAAAAATGGCATTGCTGAACTTCAAGAAAGACAACGGACCTGTTGCTGGCACGCTCAGCCCCGAAGTGGAGGCGTTTCTGCAAGGCTACTCGATGGAGGTGATGCCACGCACCGCCGAAAAGGTCGACGATTTCCGCGCGCTACTGCCCAAAGGTACCCGCGTCTACATCGCCCATATCGAAGGCACCGCAATCGAAGACATGGTGGCCACTGCCAAACGGTTGAACGCGGATGGCTTCCCGGTCATGCCCCACTTTCCGGCGCGCATCATCAAGGACACAGCCACGCTGAAGGACTGGATCGCACGCTATCAAGGCGAGGCGAATGTAGATCAGGCGTTGTTGCTTGCCGGCGGCGTCGACACCCCCTACGGCGATTTTCATTCTTCGATGCAGCTTTTGGAAACGGGCGCTTTTGATGCTGCCGGATTCAAGCGCCTGCATGTGGCGGGCCATCCCGAAGGGAACAAGGATATTGATCCCGATGGGGGATTGAAGAACGTTGAAGAAGCGCTTCAATGGAAACAGAAATTCTCTGAAACGACAGATGCGAAGATGGCGCTGGCCACGCAGTTCGCCTTTGAGGCAGGCCCCATCATCACGTGGGCAGACAACTTGAAGGCTGCAGGCATCGATCTGCCCGTCCATATCGGCATTGCCGGACCTGCCAAATTGCAAACGATGATCAAATTCGCCATCGCGTGTGGCGTCGGTCCTTCTTTGCGCGTGCTGCAACGTCGCGCCAAAGATGTCACCAAGCTCTTGATGCCATTCGAGCCAACAGACGTGATCTCTCAACTGGCGGCACACAAAGCGGCCAACCCCGACTTCAACATCGCCCAAGTGCACTTCTTCCCGCTCGGTGGGATCAAGACGAACGCCAATTGGGCCATCCAGAACGGGGGACGCTCTGCTGTCCCCGCAAACGCCTGAAAAAGGACACGTAACCCGCATGGTACGCACCATCGTCGAATCCAAGACCAAAACGGCCATCATCGGCTTTGACCAACCCTTCTGTGTCATTGGTGAACGCATCAACCCCACAGGCCGCAAGGTTCTGAACGAAGAGTTGGAGCGCGGTGACTTTTCCCGGGTTGAGGCGGACGCGCGCGCGCAAGTGGCCGCCGGTGCCACGATCCTCGACATCAACTCGGGCGCTGTGTTTTCCAACAAGATGGCCGAAGATCCGCGCTACGCGGACAACAACTTTGTCGAACCGACACTGATGAAAGAGCTGGTAGAACGCGTACAGGCGGTGACGGACTGTCCGCTGTGCATCGACAGTTCCGTACCAGGTGCCCTCGAAAACGGTCTGGCGGCCGCCGAGGGGCGTCCCCTGCTGAACTCCGTGACCGGAGAGGAAGAACGCCTTGAGCTCGTCCTGCCACTGGTCAAGAAATACAACGTGCCCGTTGTCGCCATTTCCAACGATGACACAGGCATTTCCGAGGATCCGGACGTGCGTTTTGCTGTCGCTAAAAAGATCGTGGAGCGCGCTGCCGACTTTGGCATTCCAGCGCATGATATTGTTGTGGACCCGCTTGTGATGCCGATTGGCGCGATGGGCACGGCAGGCTTGCAAGTCTTCACTTTGGTGCGGCGTCTGCGCGAAGAACTGGGCGTGAACACGACCTGTGGTGCGTCCAATATCTCCTTTGGCCTGCCCAACCGCCACGGGATCAACAACGCGTTCCTGCCCATGGCGATGGGCGCTGGCATGACGTCCGCGATTATGAATCCCGTCGCACTGCCTGTTGGCCCGACCAAGATCGCCGAAAAGCGCGCAGAAGTGGCCGCCGCCGGTATCATGCTGCCCGACGGCATGGAAGATGAGGCGTTTGTACAGATGTTCGGCCTTGGCTCTACCCTGCCCCGCGCTGGCAAGGAAATGGAGGCCATTCGCGCAGCCAACTTCCTGACCAACAACGATGAGGGCGGTGGCGAGTGGATCAAGTTCAACCGGGTCGCGCCCAAAGCGGGCCAGGAAGGCCGCGGACGCGCAGGCCGCACCGGTGGACGTCGCCGGGCCTGACGCCAGCAACATTCAAATTGTGAAACCCGCGCCCTACTCCGGTGCGGGTTTTTTTTGTTGGACATTGCCGGAGTGTTTTTTGGGGCAGGACGTCACGACCGGTAACGCTGTCTTAACAGAGCGTCCGCTACACAAACCTCGAAGTGAGCAGCCCGAGGTCCAGCATGACACCACAAACCGTTGATATCCGTATCGGTGCGCGATGACTGAACCGATTCTATTGCCGCCGCGCCTTGATGCAAAAGAACTCAGTACGTTTGCACCGCACCTTACTGAGGCTTGCACTGGGGGCGAGGTGCAACTGGATGCGAGTGCCGTGACGCATATGGGTGCGCTGGCCGCGCAACTGATTGTTGCCGCGGCCCGGGCACAGCATTCGCAAGGTGGAACACTGAAGATATCGGCAATCAGTGAACGCGCCAGCAGCCAGCTTGCGATGATGGGCCTGACACCAGAACAACTTTCGGAGGGTGCACCATGAGCCTCGAAGTCCTCGCCGTAGATGACAGCCGCACAATGCGGGACATGATACGTTTTGCATTGGAGCCTGCGGGTTTCACGGTCCATACCGCAGATGATGGCGTGCATGGCACCGAAGTGCTCTCGGGCATCGAACCAGACGTGATTATCACCGACATCAACATGCCCCGCATGGATGGGTTCGGATTCATCGATGCTGTGCGGGACTGCGATGCCTATCGCTCCACTCCGATCCTCGTCCTCACAACCGAAGCGGCACCAGAATTGAAACAGCGCGCCCGCAAGGCCGGCGCCACAGGCTGGATCGTCAAACCCTTTGACCCGGTCAAACTGGTCAAAGCGCTGCAAATGGTTGCTGGATAGGAACGCGGAATGAGCACACCCGATCCGATGGAGGAGATCCGCGCGTCGTTTTTTGTCGAGTGCGAGGAACTACTGGAGGCGACGCAGGACGGCCTACAGCAACTGGAAGATGGCTGCGCAGACGGTGAAACCATCAACGTGGTGTTTCGCGCCGTTCACTCGATCAAGGGTGGTGCTGGCGCGTTTGGGCTGAAAACACTCGTCCGCTTCGCCCACACATACGAAACCACGCTGGAATCGGTTCGTAACGGCTCGCTTGAGGCGGATCCGGGGCTGATAAACCTGTTTTTCCGCGCGACAGACCACCTGTCAGACTTGGTGCGCGCCGCTCGCGACAATGACGAAACAGCTTTGCCAATGGGTGACATGATCATCCTGGAACTGGAAAACCGTCTTGGCGGCGATGATGCCGAGGAAGAACCCGAAGAAGATATCGATTTCCAGCCGCTTGGGCTCAGTCTTGACCTCGACCTTGGTGATGATGTGGAGGCCGTAAAAAGCGTACCGGGGTTTAACGTGGTCTTCTCTCCGGAAGCTGACATGTTTGAGAGCGGCAATGACGCTTACCCAATTCTCGGGGCTTTGGCCGCATTGGGAGACGCGCAGGTGCGCTGCGACACGTCCAGGTTGCCGGAATTGAGCGATTTGGTCCCAGAAACCCCTTACCTCACATGGCACGTGGACCTGGTCGCAGATGTGGACGAGGCCGAAATCCTATCGCTGTTCGAATTTGTGGAAGGGCTGTGTCAACTTAGTATTGCGCGGATGGATACGTCAGCCGACGAAAGTGCGACGTCCATGGATGTCGATGCAAACTTCCCCACCCGCGATGCAGCGGAAGCTTTTGACCTGCCAATAGAGTTGCCACCGCGTGCTGACGCGGTCGTGCCGAGCGCGGATAGAACCAAAGACGCCGCAAAGGAAGAGACAAAGTCACCCGGTTCCGAACTTAAAAACACCCCTCTCGAGCGTGGACCCTCAGGCAATCAACCAGCTGCAAAATCCGTGGTGCGCGTTGATCTGGATCGGATCGAACGGTTGGTCAATTTAGTAGGAGAGTTGGTGATCAATCAGGCGATGTTGGCACAAAGTCTGCAAAGCGCGGGTCTGTCGCCACACTCCGACGCCATGAATGGGCTGGAAGAGTTCCAACGGCTGACGCGCGACATTCAGGACAGTGTCATGATGATCCGCGCACAACCGGTCAAATCACTGTTTCAGCGTATGTCACGGATCGTAAGGGAAGCTTCTGCCGCGATCGGCAAGGACGTCCGCCTCGTCACAGAAGGCGAGAACACTGAAGTGGACAAGACGGTCATCGAACGCCTTGCTGATCCCTTGACGCACATGATCCGCAACGCGGTTGATCATGGTTTGGAAAGTACCGAAGACCGAGTGGCAGAGGGCAAGTCTCCGGGTGGAACTGTGCGCCTGACCGCGGCGCACAGATCGGGCCGAGTGGTTATTGATGTTTCAGATGACGGCGGCGGCATAAACCGGCCACGTGTTCAGCAGATCGCAGTTGAAAAAGGCCTGATCCCAAAAGATGCGGTGTTGAGTGATACCGAGATTGATAACCTTCTCTTTCTCCCGGGCTTTTCAACAGCAAGTTCCGTTTCTGATTTGTCCGGTCGCGGTGTCGGAATGGATGTGGTGCGAACATCCATTCAATCCTTGGGTGGGCGGATTTCGATTACGTCAGTGCCAGGGCAAGGAACTGTGTTTTCGATCTCACTTCCGCTGACCCTTGCAGTACTGGACGGAATGGTCGTTGAAGTGGCCGGAGAAACGCGTGTCCTTCCTCTGAACATGGTCGCCGAAACCATGAGCCTGTCGGATGACTCGCTCAAAACGATCCAGCCTGGCGTCGATGTCGTGCGCGTTCGATCGGGTTTTGTCCCGCTTTTCGATCTGGGCCACCTGCTTGGGTACCGCGAAAAGAAAGATAGCTATGTTGGTTCCGTTGGCTTGCTCATTTCACATGAGGACGGGAGTCTCGGTGCTCTGATCGTTGACGATATTCAGGATCAGAGACAGGTCGTGATCAAGGGACTGGACGACTCTTTTTATCGGGCTCCCGGCATAGCGGCGGCAACGATAATGGGAGACGGTCAAATCGCCCTCATACTCGACCCTTCCGACATCATCTCAAAGGCCAATGAGATAAATCCTCCTGCCCCGCAAAAATTGGAAGCATAACATGTCACACGACGAATCCGCAGACGCAGAGCCGGTCGAATTGCTCACGTTTCAGCTGAGTGAACAGGAATACTCACTCAACATAATGAATGTGCGTGAAATCAGGAGCTGGACCAAGGCCACACCTATGCCGCACGCGCCAAGCTTTATGCGCGGCGTGATCAATCTGCGCGGCACCGTTTTGCCAGTGATGGACCTGGCCGAACGTTTGGGGCTGCCGCGCCGCGAACACTCCGATCGCAATGTCATCATCGTTGTGAAACAGGCAGAAACCATGACCGGGCTCTTGGTCGATGCAGTCTCGGATATCGTCACGGTACCGCGCGCCGATCTCCAACCGCCCCCGGATTCGGCGAGCCATGCCGCGCCAGCCTTCATTAGCTCGCTTACTGTCATCGACGATCGGATGATCCGCGTTCTGGATCTGCCGACGACCGTCGAATTTGCACAGAGTGAAGCGGCTTGATGAACGTGTCGGCGTCAAATGCCGTTTTGGAGCAACGCGCCTTTGAGGCCATTGCGGCCCTGGCACATCAAGAATTTGGTCTGCATATCGCGCCAGAAAAAATGAAGATGGTGCAATCAAGGTTGCGGCATCGGTTGAGTGAACTCAATTTGACGGATTTCGATTCATATTCTGAACTTGTCTGCTCTGAGCGCGGTGGTGACGAGAAACGGTGTATGATCTCCGCCTTGACGACGAACGTGTCCCATTTTTTTCGGGAACCACACCATTTCGACCTTCTTTCCGCACATATGTTACCTGGTTTGAATTCACGTGTTGCTCAGAAAGACCGCATACGTATTTGGTCGGCGGGTTGTTCGAATGGTCAGGAACCCTACTCGATCGCGATGCACATGATGGACAAGCAGCCGTCGTTGTCTGACGCAGATTTTCGGGTGCTTGCCACAGATGTCGACCCAAAGGTTGTCATCTTTGCCAAACAAGGAGTTTACGAAACGCGGGTCTCAGCAGGAATTTCAGAAGAGAACAGAAAACAGTTTTTGCATTGGAGCGAGGATTCCTTCCGTGTTTCAAAGAAAATTCAAGATTGCGTCGCTTTTCGAGAATTAAACCTATTAGCTCAATGGCCCATGCGGCATAAATTTGACGCTATTTTCTGTCGAAACGTTGTTATTTACTTTGACGTTGCAACCCAAGAAAAACTCTGGCCGCGTTTTTACCAGGCTTTGAAGCCCGGTGGTCTCTTGTTCTTGGGTCATTCTGAGCGGATCGGGACACCGTCACAATTTGGCTTCAAGACGATTGGGACCACAGCATATCAAAAAGAGGATGGTGAAAAACAAAGGCCTTCCCAAACGTCCGGAGGATTCTATGGCGCTGCGTGATCAAATTCGGATAATGGTTGTTGACGACATGTCGACCAGTCGTGGAATTATCACGCAAACACTGGACTCATTGGGCGTGAGGCACGTGTCCACAGCCGAGGACGGTGCAAATGCGTTGGAGGTATTAGCGCACTCACCGGTGCATCTTGTGATATCTGACTACAACATGCCGAACATGGATGGGCTCAAGCTGCTGCACAATTTGCGCAGTGCCGCCAAAACCAAGGGCATTGGGTTTATCCTGATAACTGGCCGGGCCGAGCAACAGATTATTGACTATGGACGAAAGCTTGGCATGAATAATTATTTGAAAAAACCGTTCGAGGCACATGATCTTCGAAAGTGTATTGAAAACGTAGTTGGACCGCTTTGATGCAGTCTAATCTCGACGACTCCGATATTCTTAATAATATTAAGGAACGTTTGCTGCATCTGGCATCTGATACAGCGCAAATCGGGACGTCGGTTTCGTGCTTGACCAATGCCACGGATGACACGCTTTCGCCGTCAATAATCAAAGACTTGCAAAAACTGGACAGTCTCCAACAGTCCCTTTGTGACTTGGCGGGTCTTGTAGCGGCCTTGGCCGGTCCGGACGAGAACCGACCTGAGGCCGTGAGCCGTCTCAAGCTGAAGGCAACGCGGACGCTTGTACGGCGCGCGGCTGGAGACGATTTGACTGTGCAAGGGACGGTCGATCTTTTCTGATGTGCGGTGCCGGCTTACTTTGGCCCTTCTGAGCCGAAAGCTGGTCTTGCAACAGCCGTCTGTCCTTCATCAGGGGACATACCCGATCGATGCGTGCGCTTTCAAAATAGTTCGACGGCATGGCCGGTCGCTGGGCGCGCCGCCACTTCGACCATTTCGACCTGAGCCGTGGTCAACTTCTGCAAGGCCCGTCCAGTTGTTGGCCAGAACCGTAGGTTCCTTGCCTGGATGCCGCCAAAGGATCTCGTGACCAGCGGTATTCCTTCTTGTGCGAGGAAATGTTCGGTGAATTCAGCGTTTTGCTGACCAATGTCGGAGAGCCGCTCTACCATGCGAGCGCCCCCAAAAGCCTTTGCTTTCAACCGGTCCCGAGATGCACCTTGTTTGAGCAGGTCGTTTATCAACAGTTCCATCGCTTGCAGGCCAGACAAAGTGCGCGCATGACTTCCAGCAGAGTTCTGGGCGAGCAACATGTGGTTCATGCCCCCTACCCCTGCGTCGTCGTCCCAGAGGCACACTGCAACGCAAGACCCCAGCAAGGTCGAAATCACCGAATTTGGATCAGAGCCGGTTGCATGTTGACCTTGCACGATGTGGATGCGTTGGCTGGTCATCGTGTTTTCACGTTCGATTGTTTTTGCGACATGAGTGACAGAATTTCCACGCCGATACGTTCGATGGGAACTTCGCTTTCGGATGCGTCCATTGAGGATGCTGCGCCGGGCATGCCATAGACAACGCAGCTTTCTTTCGATTGAGCCAAAGTGCGTGCGCCTTGGCGACGCAGGGATAGCATTCCTTTTGCCCCATCGCTCCCGAGACCCGTAAGAATGATGGCGCCAACCCGATCGGCCCAAGGCACGGCTGACGCAAATAGAACATCAACGGATGGGCAGTATGTCTGGTCTGGTTGGCGCGCAATTTCTTGAATGTGCCACGCGTTGCCGTGCCACGCGACGCCGGTCTGGTGATCTTGAGATCGCGCGATGCGAATGTGTCCGGGCGCAAGTCGCATACCGTTGTTGGACAATTTCACATCATGCACCCCCAAACGATCGAGACGGCGCGCAAAACTCTGCAGATATTGTTCGGGCATGTGCTGCGCGATCACAATTGGCGGAATATTTGATGTACCAAACCTGTCCAGTAGCGTCTCAATGGCCGCGACGCCCCCGGTTGAGGCGCCCACCAACAGAATCTTGCCTGCAAAGTCGGTGCGATGAAGCTCAGGCTTGGCCTCGGCGTTTTCCTGTCCCGTTGCCGCAGCATATATGCTTTCACACAGTGCGTTCATGCTTTCCTGGGTTGGGAATTGCGGCTTTGAGATACACGCAACGGCGCCGATTTCCTTTGCACGTTTGGTCAACGCACTGTCGCCCCAGATACCGCTGGCAAGCATTACAACAGGCATGGGATGCAAGCGCATCAGGTGCGTCAGAAACTCGAGCCCATCCATTCCCGGCATCTCGATGTCGAGCGTCAGAATGTCGGGTTCCGTGGCCTTGATGATCTCGCGCGCTTCTTGTGCTGATCCGGCCATGCCCACGATTTGCAGTCGCACATCCTGAGCAATGACGCTGCTGAGCCAGCGACGGATTGTAAGGGAATCGTCGACGACCACGACCTTGATCGGTCGCGTGGGATTGGGCAGAGTTGGTGTGGCGCTCACGCAAATCTCCCAAAGCCGGTCTTTGCAGTATTAAGAGCTGCCGCGGTTCTGAACCGGATCGGGCTACTCTCTTGGCAAACCTGGGCGACGCCACGGTTCATCGCACGCGTCCGCAAGCTCGCGGCGAGACTGCATCGGCCAGAAACGTTAACGGGAATTGAAAGCAAATCGGGCTGCCTGCGGTTTTGACTTCAGACGGCAGTTTAAACAGCCAAGAATGAACACCGGTTTAAGTCTCTGTTGTGAAAGCGTTCTGAGACAGGCGCCGTTTCGACATAAATTCGAGTCTTATGAAGTTCTGCAGGGATTTTCCATTTCGGGCCCGGTTCATGCGCAATGAGGATAAAAACCGCAGACTTGGATCACTATGATGCTGAAAACTCACAAGGGTTGTGGCTGATACCAAACAGCAGTGACCGTTGCTTATGCGTCTTATACCTGAATCTTGGTCAATCGGGTCAAAGAGCCTTGAATTGTTCTTAGCTCAGAAACATGTTGATCAGCATAGCAACGCGTCCCGATGTTTTCGACCCACCCGAAACTGGAGTTCCAATGATGATGAGAATAGTTGCCGTTGTGTTGATCTGTTTGCCCAGTTTCGCCTTGGCCAAAGTCATCAGCGAACAACAAACGACCTTCACCTATGACGGAAAAACAGTTCCTGCGACCATAAAAACAATCCAACGCGGCGATCGGACGTTCGAAAAGATGTACATCCATGTTGGCACAGCAACGGCCTCGTGCGATCCGGGCGACCAGAAGGACTGTGTGGCGGCGATCCGTGACAGCAGACGAGGTGGTGACCGCTAGTTCAGCGCGCGTTTTTTGAAGCTTTGAGAGCCATGCCATTTCTCAGGCGGACAGCCAGGTGTTCGGTTTCAACTGTATTGAAGCAGTTTTGAGTGCCAATTTCCAATCCGAACTTGAAATAGTCTTTTTAATACAGTTGTATATCGCGCAACCTTAATGTGATTGCAGCGCTTCGATAGTGGCTCGGAACAACTGCGCAGTGTCCTGCCAGCTAGGCAAGGTCGCTGCGCGCCGGGTTGCGTGCCGAGACAATCGGTTGGCCTCGCCCGGCGTCGTCAGGATGGTACGCAATGCCTGGGCGAGTGCGTCCGGGTCGTCGGGTGGGACAAGCACAGCGGCGTCACCAACCGTGGTTGGCACTGCACCGGCACGGCAACTTACGATCGGCAGGCCGTACATCATCGCCTCGCTCAAAACCATGCCATAGCCCTCGTATCGGGTGGCGAGCGCAAAGACAGTGGCCGCGTTGAACCGGGCACTGAGCGCTGCCTGATCGAGCTCACCGGTAAAGGTTAAGCGCGCGTCCAAACCAAGGGCGCGGGTTTGGGTCCGCAGGGAGTCTCGATAGGTCTGATCATAGGTTCTGCCAACGATTTCGGCCTGCCATGGGACATCCGCAAGTTGTCCCAGCGCAGTGATCAGAGTGTCATGTCCTTTGCGTGGCGCCAACAACCCGACGGAAAGGATCAAGGGCGGATCACTCGGGCGCAGATCGACCACTGGGCGATCAAAACCGGGTGAGGCAATGGTGATTTCCTCCGGCACGGCTCCAAAGTCGCGGCACAGGATGGCTTTGGTCTCAGGGCTGGGCACGATGGTGTGGGATGCATGGCGCAAGGCAGCCGCCTCGTTGTCCAGCAGAAATGCGGCGCGCGCGGCAGTCAGACCGGTTTCAAGCCCCAGAGGATGGTGGATCATCGCAACGATGGGGGCTGGAGTACGCGCAAGGCCAGCAGGGTCAATTGCGCCAAAGACCAGACCATCCAGAATGATCACCTGATCCGCAGGGACTGCATGCAGCGCGTCCAGTGTGCTGGCCATGTCACCGGGTGTCGGATCGGGAAAACTGTCAGGCAATTCCAAGTGCCGGGTCGTGCACCCTATGGCGTTCAATTCGGCCAATACACGCGCCTCGTAGATGAACCCGCCCGTGCGTCGATCCTTGTCACCGGGAATTGCGAAGACTGCTTTTGTCATCTGACCTGCTCCCTTGCGTAGATCGTCAAGACAGCGCGTTCGAGTGCCGCCACCGCCGCGTAGACCGCAACCGCGACAACCGCAAGAAGGACAACACAGGACCACAGCATCGCGTAGTTTGATGTGCTTGCTGTCATCGCCATCAAAACGCCCATGCCCTTCCCGGTTGCCAACCATTCCACCGTCGTCACGGCCAGCAGGGCCGCAGGCACCGCCATCCGGGCCGAGGCAAAGAACGCAGGCAGCATCGCAGGGATCTGCGCTGAACGCAGCAAAGTCCATCGGGTGGCTCCATAGCTGCGAAACAGGTCCACGATCTGGCCAGGCGTCTGGCGCAACCCTTGTTGGCAGGCGACCAGAGTTGGAAAAAAGATCATCACAGCCACGACCACTGCTGTGCCCACGATCCCGCGTCCAAAGGCCAGCACCAGTATCGGGGCTGTTGTGATGATTGGTATGGCGCGCAGGGCGATGGCCACAGGCATCGTGGCGCTCGAGACCGTCGGTGACAGCACCAACACCGCCGCCAGCCCGGCCCCGAGCGCGAGCCCGGCCAGATATCCCGGAAGCGCGAAAGCCAGCGTTTCGGACAGGGCCGCAAACAGCATCGCCCGGTTGTCGGGTACGGACAGAAACAACCAGACATCCATGGGCCGTTTGGCAAAGAAGCGGTTGAGCTGGAACGCGTCCATAGACACCTGCCAGATGATGAGGACCAGTGCGGCGATCAGTGCTACCTCTGCAACCCGTATCCAAAGCGCCGGACTGGATCGCGCTGTGGTGGCGGTCAACAGGATGACGGGCCTGTATCCCACCGAACGCCGCCCAATCAGACCAATTGCACCATAGGCCAGCATCGCCACCCCGGCAGACAGGATCGCAAGACACCACGTGGCATCGGTCTCAAGACCACGCATCGCTCGCAAGGTCAGTACCCCAAGGCCCCGTTCGGCCCCAGTAAACTCACCGATCATGGCACCGAGAAAGGCGGCGGGCGCGCTGATCTGCAAGCCCGTGAACAGATATGGCAGGCTCGATCGCGCCCTGATTTTGATAAGGGTCGCAAAGTGCCCGCGCCCATAGATGCCCATAAGGTCTGTCCACGTCTGCGATATCGCGCGCAGACCGACCAGCAGAACCAGCAGTGTGGTATAGTAAACGGCAAGGGCGGCAAGGGTGATCTGCGGACCTGTGCCGGGTCCGAACAGAACGCGCAGGATCGGCCCGCTGGCAATAAGAGGGATGCAAAAGACCAGTAAGGCCAACGCCGAAAGGGTGCGTTCGCTGCTTGGAAGCAGAATGATAGCAGCCGCCAAAACCGCGGCAGCAAGATTGCCCCACACAAACCCTTGGGCCGCGTTCCAAGTCGTCTCGATTGTTGCGCGAAACAACAGGCCTGCATGGTTGTGAAAATAGGTGGCAATCGCGCTTGGAGAACTGATGAGAACACTGCCCTGCCCGCGCCCCAAGGCCAGCTCACATAGACCCAGACCGAGCACACACCAGAAAAGCGTACGCCAATGTTGCATCAGACACCTTCCAGCGCGTCATAGATCGCGCGGGTCAACGTGCGGAATTCGGCTGAGTCCATCTGCGCGATGTCACGTGTGCCAGGCAACGAGACCGGTATGTCCGCCACAAGCTGCGCAGGCCGTTTTGACAGAACAAGGACTCGGTCGGATAGCAACACCGCCTCTTCCACCGAATGTGTGACCAGCAAGACAGTCGCACTGCGTGCGCGCCAGAGCGGCGGGAGATCCGTGTTCAACCGTCGCCGGGTCATCGCATCGACCGCGCCAAACGGTTCGTCCAGCAACAACACCTCTGGCTGCGAAATCAAACTGCGCGCGATGGCGGCGCGCTGGCGCATGCCGCCCGACAGCTCGGCCGGGCGACTGTCTGCAAAACCGCTCAATCCAACAAGATCGATCAGAGCGTCGACCCCGTCGCCGGATTTGCGCGCCAGTTCGGCCCCGCGCGCAATGTTGGCACGGACAGAGCGCCATGGCAGCTACGACGGGTCTTGAAACGCCATGGCCAACGCCCCGCGCCGCGCCACGTTCGCGGGGCGTTCATGGCCAAGCAGGATAGACCCGCTGTCGGGTGCCTCGAGCCCTGCAACCATCCGCAGGATGGTGGATTTACCGCAACCTGACGGGCCCACCAATGCAGTGGTCTCCCCCGCCTGAAAGGTCAGAGAAAAAGGGGCCACTGCCTCGGTCGGACCAAAGCGTTTGGTGATATTTGAGCAGGCGATTGCAAGGCCGGTCATGGCGACGGCACTCTGGTTGGGTGGTGTCAGCTATATGCCTCTTCGATGAGGGTCGCGTCCCACAGATCTGCAGGCACGTCCTGCCCCAGCAGTGCCAGCGTTTCGATATTGGACTCCACTGACGCTTCGGTAAATCGCCCAAAGCTATCGGCTCCATCCGGTGATGGGAACATAAGCGGCACTTGCAGCTTGGCCTGCAGTTTTTGGGTCTCAAGGTCGAGGCCCGCGTCGGGGAACATGTCGACAGTGAGTGCGGCGACGGCGTCCGTATCGGCAAGGTAGTCGGTCCATCCTTTGATTTCGCCCCGCAACAACGCGACAAGGTCGGCGCGCCGGTTGGCGATTGTTTCTTCGGTTGCGATGTAGGTTTGCGAGTGCAGCGCATATCCGAAATCGCCCATCAGCATGGTCGTGTTGCCCACACCCTGCACCGTCATCGCGACAGGCAGATCGGTGGCCCAGCATAGCAGGCAATCGACCTGTCCGCTGACCAAGGGAGCCGGATCGTATTGGGTCGGCACAATCTCGATCTGATTGATGTCGAGATTGTTGAGTGTGCAGAACGCTTGCAACACAGGCGTATTGGCCACGGCCATGCCAATGCGCTTGCCGATCAGGTCAGCGGGCACGTTGACCGGGTTACTGTCCAGTGAGGCGATGGCGAAGGGGTTCTTTTGCATCGCAACAGCAATGATCTTGAACGGCGCGCCCTGTGCGACGGCGGCGGCGGTGTAATCAGCGGCTGAGATGCCAACCAGCGCGGAACCGGACACCACCGGCGGTTCTACGGGGGCATTTGGCCCGCCTTGGGTCAGCGAGACATCAAGGCCCTGATCGGCCCAATAGCCGCGGTTGGCCGCGATGTAGCTGCCACCGAACTGCACAGAGTGCAGCCATGACAGCTGAAAATTCACCGATGTTGCGGCCATGGCCGGCAGGCCGGCGACGGTTGCGGCGGCTCCGGCAGCAGTGGTTTGGAGAAAGAAACGGCGGGTAAGGTGTGCAGGCTGTGTCATGGCAGGTCTGGGTGTCCTTTAACTGGGAGGGATTTGGAGTACATCTGGGTGATAAGGATCAGTGCGCCGGGCAGCACGGCGATGAACACAACAACGCCGTAGACGATGCCTGCCGCGACACCGGCACTGGCGGATGCACCGATCATTGGAAAAAGGGCGGCAGCCGCGCCTTCGCGCCAGCCCCACCCGTTGATCGACATCGGTATCAGCATGGCGCACAGAACCAGTGGGATCAGCGTTGCCCATCCCAGCGGTGGGATGACAGTGCCAATGGCACGGGTTGCGGCGTAAAAGGCGAGGATCAGGCAAAAGGTCGTGATGACCCCGTGCAATAGAATTTCGGGATCACGCAGAGCGCTCAGTGCTGAGCGCACGAAGCGGCCCGTCGCGGTATCCGTGCGCAACAAGGCGAAACCGACCATGGCAAGGGCCAGCAAAACCGCCAACACGCCCCATGCCAGACTTCCCCACTCCGGACCGCGGGGGATCAAAAGGGCAGTGACAAACCCTGCCCCCATCAAACTCAAAAGAGCGATCTGGCCCAGCAGACGTTCAGCTGCAACGGACTGTGCGGCCCGCGCAAGGTCGGCTGCACCGCGCGTTCGCACGGCACGTGCCACATCCCCCGCAACGCCGCCGGGCAGTGCCGTGTTGACCAGTTGAGCAAGGTAATATTCGCGCAACGCAAATCCGAACCCGACCGTGATATCAAACCGGCGCGCCACCAGTTGCCAGCGGCGCGCCATAGACAGGGTCGCGACCGTCACTGAGGCGAGTGCCACAAAAACCCAGGATGGCGCCGCCCCGCGCAGTTGCGCCAAAACCGCTGACGGGTCAAACCACCAGACCAGCAGGCCAAGCACTGCCAATGAGGCGAAGAGTTTTGCGATACGAAAACTCATTTGCGCACTATTCCAGAGATCTGGCGCAAGGTGAATGCGTCTAGAAAGTCGTTGCGGAACGTGTCCATGCGCCGCACCGGGCCATCCGGCGCCGGGATCAGCCCATCCGTCCATCCCCAATGCCCTATGTTGTCCAACACGTCTTGTGGAGCGATCATGTGCACCGCCACGTCCATGTTGTCGCTGCCTGCCACAAAACCTGCGGCTTGATGGTCGCCCGCCACGATGATCAGGGGTGCTGCGTCCCCTCCAAGTCGCGCCACATGCGAAAAAGTGGCCTGCAGGCTGTAATCGACGGCCCTGCCATAGGCTGCGCGGACCGCATCGCGATCTCTCCACAACTCCTTTGGACTTGGTCCGCGTGCGGCCATTTCGTTAAAGATGGTGCCGTCGCCGACATCTTCCCACGGGACCATGTCGGCGATGGGTGTCCACGGGGCGTGCGACGAAATCAGCGCGATCTGCATGAAATCAGGACGCGGGTCAGGTGGCAGCAGTGTCGCATAGGTCGCCAGCGTGAATTGATCCGGCATAGTCACCCAGCGGAACGTGGCGCCGCGGTACGGAATATCCGCCGCTGGGATCACATGGTCAAACCCCATAACGAGACTTTCGGGCCACCCCACGGTGATCGCGGGCATGATCGCAGAGGTGCGATAACCCGCGTCCCGGGCGAAGTGAAACAGCCATTTTTGCCCGCTGGCGAGCATCGCGTTGTAGCGCCCGTTGTCGGACGTCCAAAGCCCGCTTGCCAGCGCCCCGTGTGCAAGCCAGCTTTGTCCGCCTGCAGTCGGTGAGGTCAGCCAGCCGCTTTTCATGGCCATGCCCGTTTGCGCAATTGCACGTTCCGCTGCTGCGAGGGTTGCCACATGTGTGGGCGCATAAAGCGGATTGTCAAAGCTGGCGCGCCCATAGCTTTCGATCCAGATCAGGATCACGTCGCGCCCCTGCAGAGCATTGAGCAGCCCGGTTGCATCCGAATAAGTGTCGTTCTCCGCGTCCCGCGCAAAGAGTGCGAGTTCGCGGGTGGTTTGCTGCATTTCCACCCCGCGTTTGTATGTCAGGCGCGAGGTCCATGCTGTGCCCGGTGGGCTTTTGTCGAACTGCCAGTATTTGAGGTGGTGACCTGCATCGGCCACCGTCCAACCGGCGCCAACAACAGCAAAAACAGCCGCCCCCTCGCGCAGTGGCGGTTTAAAGTCAACGCTACTCCACACCCGCAAACTGCGTTCAAGAAGGAAAAACAACAGCGCCGTACCGGCAAGCGCGCCGATGACCGAAAGGACGGTCAGAAAACCCCCTATGCTATCGCGCAGCAATGACAGGCCTGCCCCGATCAGAAACGTGTCGAGGACCGGATTGAAAGTGCGGTTGAACGCACTGAACATCGCATAGTCTGCGATCTTGATGATTGTGGTGGTTACCAGCACCAAAGCCAGCAGATAAGTCAGGCGCCAGCGTCGCCCGATGGCAACCATTAACAAAAGCAGGACAGGCAACTCCAACGGCCACCGATTAAGCGCACTCCATTTCATCGTGCCCGGATGGTTGGGCAGTACCAGCACGGCAAAGATCAGGGCCGCACCACAACTCAGCGCCAAGGCATGCTTCATCCAGAACGACCCGTTAGCCACAGGATGTCGATCAGAAAGGACCAGCTGAGCAACAAAGCCGCGCCAATTCCGAGCGGCAGAGCAATGATCGAAGGAGTGAGCGGGAAGGTCAGCAGGATCAGAGCCGCGATCTGCACCACGCAGATGGCCTTGCGCCGGAATGCCTCTGGCAACGGCGCGCGCAAAGCTGGTGCGAAAAATGATGCCGCGACAAAGGCATAGCGCATGAAGCCAAGGACAAGGATTTCCGGACCTGCCGTGCCGCTTGCAAGCAGCCAGACCGCGATGACTGCACCAAGGCCCGCATCCGTTTCCATGTCAAAGCGCGCGCCGAAATCAGACACAAGACCCGCGCGGCGCGCCAACCAGCCATCCACACCGTCAAGCGCAAAGGCGACTAACGCCACGCCAAAAACCAACCAGGCCGACGCATCGGGCACCGCCAGCGCGCCAACCAAAAAGGCAACCATCGCGACCCGCGCAAGTGTGACGCCATTGCAGGCACCCAGAACCGGATGCGGATAGCCATGTGCCAGCCCGTAGCTGCAAAAGATCACCGCTGTTCCAAACACAGCCAACGCCGGTGCAGCCGTGCCGTAAGCATAACGCGCCGCGCCGCCCAGAATGACTCCAAAAACGACGGCAAGGCTGAGCAAAGATGCCAGTGGTGACCGGCTATCGATGGTCTGCGTCACAAGATGCGGAGAGCTTCGAAACATATGTGATCCCATTCACTTCGTCGCATGACTTAGGTCAGCGGGTTGCGGCGTACAGTTTGCTTAACACCGCAGGCGCGAAAATATGCGACGTTGTCACGGAACTGTGATGTTTGCCGTCACCGGTAAATGGTCAGAGGCGCGTGCAACGTCGCGCGAACTGATGGCGCGCATGTCCTGCACCTCGCCCGGGGCGTCTGTCAGTATCCGATCCAGCGGCAGCACTGGCCATGTGCTTGGAAAACTGCGCACGGCTGCGCCCCGCAGCTTGGTGCCGACGAGGTGCGCGTTCAACATCGCCCCACCCCAGGGCCGCCATTCGTTGAAATCCCCCAACAAAATCGACTGCATCATGGGGCGACGGCGCACATACTAGCCAAAGATCCGCATCTGCAAAAAACGCAACGGTAGGAACAGGGAAAGATGCGTGGACATGCTCCGCACAGGCCGGCCGTCCCACTGTACTTCGATTGACACGGCACCGCGGTGACAATGGCCCGGCAGGTCGATCACATCCGCATGGGTGCGACGAAGCGCAGGTGACAAAAACAGAATTGTGCCTAAAAAGCCGTCACTTTCCGGGCCCCACCGCAAAGCAGGATCGTGAATATAGTCCAGCCCCATACGCGCCGCGATATCCTGAACATCAAAGATACTGGCGTGTGGGCGGCATTCGCCATCCGCCTCTTGCAACGCAAGCACATCAAGGCCGAGGGGCTTTAATGACCGTTCCAATGCATCAACCACGCGCTCGGGATCGACACGGCCGTCAGTCCCCTTGGCCCGGTGCACATTCCAGGTTGCGCATCGTAATCGCGGTGATGTCATCGCCAAAAGCTGCCTTCGCCAAACAATGCCCTATATCACAGCAAGCGCGCTCGATCGTCCTTGTGGCGACATGCTACCGCCAAAACCTGTACCTGAACGATGAGAGTGATGGAATGACACGCACCTTTTTTGCCTCGACAGCTTTGATCGCCGCCGCAGCCTCTGCCGTGCAGGCTGATATGGCCCGCTATGAACTCGATCCGGAACACACTGTTGTGTATTTCACTGTAGATCACATCGGTTACGCCAAAACACTGGGGCTGTTTACCGAACTCAGCGGTGAGTTCATGTTCGACGCTGACAGCCAGACCCTTGGCGATGTGTCGGTCAGCATCAATGCAGGCTCGGTCAATACCTTTAACGATGCACGCGACGGACACGTTCGAAATCGCGATTTTCTGCATGTGTCAGAGCACCCGCAAATCACCTTTGTGGCCAGTGGTGGCACAGCTGCATGCGATACGTCCGGCACTGTCACGGGTTAGTTGACTTTCTTTGGTTCCACGCTACCGGTTACGTTGGACGTGACATTGAACAAAGCCGCCGCCTACCCGTTTGGACATCAGCGCGAGGTTCTGGGTCTGTCGATGTCGACCACGATCAATCGCAGCGATTTTGGCATGGATTACGGTGTCGGCAACGGTCTGGTCGGGGATGAGGTCATCATAAACATTGAAACCGAAGCGATGAAGATGGAGTGATCGTAAAATACGATCGCCACTGCCGCTGCGACCAAGAAGACTGCAAGAATGACTGCGGCATCACCTGCGTCAGCCGCGCAATACGGAGATTGAGTTTGTTGGGAATGATGATCAGATGCGCGGTGTTTGTGGCAGCGCTCATTTCGGCGAATGCTGCTTTTGCCCAAGGGCGGCCGGCCGCCGTTGGCGTGCAAACCGTTGAGGCCCGCACACTGTCGGAAACTGTGCCGGTGTTTGCTGAGATTGTCACGGCGCGCAACGGGTCTGTTGCCAGCCGGGTCGCCGGGAGCATTGAGCAGATCCACGTTTTGGCCGGCACCCGCGTGGATGAAGGTGATCTGCTGGTCGAATTGAACCGCGATCTTTTGAAAATCCGTGTGCGTCAGGCGCAGGCACAGATTGCCGAAGGCGAAGCCAGCGTCGCCACGGGCGATGTGCGGCTAGCCAGTGCCCAAAGATCGTTTGACCGCGTGAATGCCCTGCGCGACTCTGCTGCGTTTTCGGAAGGGCGGTTCGACACGGTCCAGTCCGATCTGCAGGTGGCCCGTGCACAGCTTGCCGAAGCGCAGGCGCGTCTGGCGAGCGGCACAGCATTGCTCGCCGAGGCAGAATATCAACTGGATCGCAGCCTGATCCGAGCCCCGTTTTCCGGAGTGGTTTTGCAAGTTCAGACGATCCCTGGGGCCTTTATTCAGGCGGGGACACCCGTTGTTACCATTCTCGACACAGACGCGTTCGAGGTAGAGGCGAGCATCCCTGCCCGCTTTGTTGCCAACTTGAGCCCCGGTCAAAAAGTTCAGGGGCGGCTTGAAACGGATGAGACGGTGGATTTGGTGCTGCGCGCGATCCTGCCGGTCGAAGACCCGTCGACCCGGACACGGGCGGTGCGCTTTGAGGCTTCTGGTCTCGTAGATATGCGCAACCTTGCTGTGGGCCAGTCCCTGACGGTCGATATTCCGGTGGGCGAGGCGCGCGAGGTTCTGTCCGTTCCCAAAGATGCACTTGTACAGGCCCGCGGCGGCTGGACCGTGTTTGTGGCCGCAGAAGGAAAGGCGCAACCGCGTCAGGTGCAAATCGGTGTGCCTGCGGGTGACCGTTACGAGGTGATCAGCGGTCTGGCCCCCGGCGATCAGGTCGTGGTGCGGGGCAATGAACGTCTGCGCCCCGGTCAGGACATTGCCCCCTCGCCGGTCGAGACAAACTGATGAACCCGATCCGCTTTGCCATCGACCGCCCTGTCGCCGTGATTGCAGCCGTTATGATTGCGGTTCTCTTTGGTGCCATCGCCCTCACCCGCATCCCGATCCAGCTGGCCCCGGACGTGCGCAAACCCATCGTGGTTGTCGAAACCGCCTGGCCCGGTGCCGCCCCATCCGAAGTCGAACGCGAAATCGTCAACCTGCAGGAAGAGGCATTGCGCGGGCTGGAAGGCCTCGAAATCATGACGTCGCGATCCCGCACCGGCGAGGCGGAGGTCACGCTGGAATTCGCTGTGGGCACAGATATGGGCGATAGCCTGTTGTTGGTGTCAAACCGTCTGGACCGGGTCAGCGGCTATCCGGACGAGGCGGACGAACCGACGCTGAACACCTCTGGCGCGGATGACAGCCCGATTGCGTGGGTGATCCTGACGGCAGCGGAGGGCAACACAACCGACATTGCCACCTATCGCGACTTTATCGAAGACACAGTGCAGGACCGCGTCGAACGGGTCGAAGGGGTGTCGGCTGTCAACCTCTTTGGCGGCGTCACACGCGAGTTGCAAATTGTCGTCGATCCGCTGCGCCTGTCGCGCTACAACCTGACAGTTCCAGAAGTTGTGCGCATTTTGCGGGCCGAGAATATCTCGATCTCTGCCGGTGATCTGGACGAAGGTAAACGCCGCTACGTGGTGCGCACCGAAGGAAATCTGAACACCGAGGCCGCTATTCGCGAAGTCGTGTTACGCTCGGGTGCTGCGTCTGGTGGGGTTGGACAGGTCCGTGTGGCTGACGTGGCTGACGTCGCGTTTTCCTATACTGATCCGACGTCCCGGCTGCGGTTTCGCGGCGAGCCGGGGCTGGCCTTCAACATCGTGCGCGAGTCCGGTGCAAACGTGATTGCTGTAATGGAGGACATCCGCACCGTATTGGCGGATTTGGCCGAGGGTCCAGTGGCGGACGCGGGCCTCGAGATGCAGCAGGGCTATGACGAAACGCTTTACATCAACGGCGCGATTGATCTGGTTACGCAGAACATATGGATTGGCGGGGCGCTGGCGGCCCTGATCCTGATGCTGTTCCTGCGCAGTCCGCGGGCCACGCTGGTGGTGTCTCTGTCGATTCCGGTCTCCATTGTGGCAACATTCGTGGTGATGGCGCTGACGGGGCGCACGCTCAACGTGATTTCTCTGGCTGGAATCGCCTTTGCGGTGGGGATGATCGTGGATGCCGCCATTGTCGTGCTGGAAAACATCTTTCGCCTGCGCGAACAGGGCAAGTCGCGGCGCGAAGCGGCCTATGAAGGGGCGCGGCAGGTCTGGGGCGCGATCCTTGTGTCCGCACTGACCACCGTGCTGGTGTTTGTTCCCATCCTGATCATGCAACTTGAAGCGGGGCAGTTGTTCCGGGACATCGCCGTGGCGATATCCGTGTCTGTTCTTTTGTCCCTTGTCGTCGCAGTCACGGTGATCCCGGCGCTGGCCTCCCGTCTGCTGAGCGAGAAAGACCAGAAGCCAACGCCGCTTTGGGGAATTGACCACATCGCCCGCGGATTCCGGGCGCTGGTCATGTTCTACGTGCGCTGGACGGTGCGGTCCCGCGTGTTGGGGTTGATGATGGTCGGGCTAATCGCGGGCGGTGCAGCCCTTGCCAGCATCACCTTTCTGCCTCGGCTCGAATACCTGCCCGAGGGCAATCGCAATCTGGTCTTTGGTCTGATCATTCCGCCTCCGGGCTACAACCTCGACACCACCCAAACCATCGCCGAACGTATCGAGCGCGTGGCCCAGCCGATGTGGGAGGCAGGACCAGACCCGCAGACCGAAGACGGCACACCCACGATCGACAACTTCTTTTTCGTCGCCACGCCCGGCAACTCTTTTGTCGGGGCAAGTGCGGTGGACGGCGCGCGCGCAAGCGAATTGATCCCTGTTCTGTCGCGCCCCATCTTTGCCGAACCGGGGACATTCGGGTTCATGACACAGCCCTCGCTCTTTGGGCGCGGTGTTGGTGGCGGGCGAACGATTGAACTGAACGTGTCCGGTCAGGATCTCGACGAAATCCTCGCCGTGGCAGGTCAAGCGGCGGGGATGGTTGCAGGACTTTTGCCGCGCTCGGAAGGACACCAGTTCCGCCCCATTCCGGGTCTGGAACTGGGCGCGCCCGAAGTGCGGTTGATCCCTGACAGGCAACGGTTGGCGGATGCGGGGCTCGACAGTTCGGAACTGGCCGCCACGGTGGATGCCTTTAACGACGGACTGCGCGTGGCCGAGGTGACGGTTGGTGCCGAGCGTATCAATCTGGTGCTGCGCGGCGACCGCTCGGTGCAACAAGCGCTGCGCACGCAGGATGTGGGCAATTACCCTGTGGTCACACCGAACGGTCAGATCGTTCCGGTCTCTGCCCTGTCAGATGTCATTCTGACCGCCGGTCCAACCGAAATCCGGCACCGCGACAGGCTGCGTACCGTCACGCTCGAAGTGCGCCCTTCGGATGCTCTCCCGCTGGAAGCAGCCGTTGAACTGCTGGAAAGCCAAGTGGTGCAGCCGCTTGAAGAGCAAGGCCTGCCAAGCGATATCCGCCTGTCTGTATCCGGCACAGCCGACCAGCTTAGCCAGACGTGGAGCGCCATTCAGATCAACCTCGTGGTCGCATTGATCATCGTTTTCCTTGTCATGGCGATCCTGTTCGAAAGCTTTGTGCTGCCTCTGGTGATCCTTATTGCGGTGCCTGTGGCGGCTGCGGGCGGTGTTGGCGGGCTTGCCCTCCTCAACCTTTATCAGACGCAACCCATGGATATGCTGACGCTGCTGGGCTTCGTGATCCTTGTCGGCATCGTGGTGAACAATGCGATCCTGATCGTGCATCAGGCGCTATACCATTTGAGAGAAGAAGGCATGGCCCCCGTGGACGCGATTGAGGAGGCAACCCGAAACCGGATACGCCCCATTTTCATGTCCACTTTGACCTCGGTCATGGGGATGTTGCCGCTGATCGTGTTCCCCGGCGAAGGGTCCGAGCTTTATCGCGGTCTTGGGGCAGTGGTTGTGGGCGGGTTGTCTATGTCGGCGTTTTTGACATTGCTTACAGTGCCGCCACTCTTGCGCCTGTGCCTGCGCGCAAACGCCAAATCAGCAGATGTCGCGGCCTCCAGCGTACCTGCTTAGAAACACGCGACAAACCTCGCCGGCGGATCAATTAGATGCGCCGGCGATTTGGCCAGCCAAATACATCAACGGTACACATAGATCGGGCTTGTCCATGCCCGCGTGCCGTCCTCTTGAGTCAGCCTGATGTAGATTGGATTGTCTCCTTCCGCATGCAGATCGATTGCAACGCAAAATCGATGAGACGTGCAGGACAAGGTATCTGGCAGACGAAACACCCTGATGAATCGAGGTAACCGCCCGGTTTCGTCGAACAACAAGTCGTCTTCCTTGATGTTTTCAACGGGGATGTCAAACTTGACCAGTGGCGTGTTGACCTTCAGCTGCCCTGCATGCGCATCACTAAGATGAATATCAAATCCACCGAAGTTGCCGGTTGTGAGCGCTTCCCATGACAGGGTGTCCCCGTCACGTTCCAGCGTCTTGTCGCGATTGAGGAAATTGACCGGCTGCGCGTCCACCACCGGATTGCCGGTGATTTGAGCGCTCCCATCCCAGATGACTTGCCTGAAGCGTCCCCGGTACTCCGCACCTTCCCAAAGAACCCGAATTCGGCTGCCAAGGTCAGAGGGTGAAAATGGACGGACCGTGTGAACAAGACGGTCTCCATTAAACACCTCGATCCGTTCAATCGGGGACGTGGTTTCAATAGAACCGGACACCTGCATCTGGCCCTGTGGCAAATGCACGATGTCTCCCATCTTCGCAGTGGTGGCTTGGCGCCCCTCTGCGGCGTCAACTACCTTCGGATCATCTGAGTAAACCGTGGCCCTAGCGTCGAATTCGGCATCCAGATCAATGATCATCCGGCCATTGGGCCCACCGGTCGTGCCGTAGTGCCGTCGGGTTCTCATGCAATCGAGCAAGTTTTCACGGCTGAGCGCGTCCATTTCGAGACAGGTCAAACCCCCAATGGCGCCGAACTTGCCCGCACCCGGATAGCTGGCGCCGGGCCGCCCCTTGTGCCCGTCAGAGTTGGCGACGACACCCACCCGGTACCCAAGCCGGAATGCGTCATGCAAAAGCCATTCGAACGTGCCCCACGACGAATGCACTTCGACCGACCGCTCAAAACGCCCGTCATGGGCAACCTCAATGTCGGCATATCGTCCACCACAATGCGCGTACATGACGACATCCCACTCCTTGTCAGCCGCCAGATCTTCGAAAAGTTGGCCCGCCGTCAGCGCATCCGTCCCGGCGATGTCGCCGCCATCGATCAAGGCGTGAGATGACCGGCGTATTGTGCGCCCTTCGGTCGGGAAATACACATTGCGATCGCCCCCCAGCGCCGTGTTGCCGGACCATTCATAGCCGGGCAGTGCCACGAAAGAGCCCGGCGCGTCATAGGTTGCGGTGATGCGGTTGAGCTCGCCCCAAAAGGCGTCGGTGATTTGGAAATCATTTCCCTGATGTCCACAGGCATCAACAAAGGCGAGATCGCGGGCGAAGGAAAAGTACTGTTCGGCACTTCCTGTGCCAATTGTCTCTTCGGACTGACCGTGAAGGTCGCCCCAGAAATGAATCGTATCGGTATCTTCGATCATCAGGGGATTTGAGCGCGCTACCGTTTCCCCACGTTCATCAGTCAGGGCAATCGAGACACGTCCAACCTCGGCCACGCTCAACCCGTCAATTTGAAACGCTCGCTTGCCGGGGCGCAACGTGATTGTGTTGGGCAGGCCCGAGATGTCGCCCTCCGCGATAACATTCAGGACCTGGTCGCATCTGTCAGACGGGTTCCCCCAACGATCTTCGCCTTTCACTTTGAGCGAAAAGACCTCTCCGGGTCGACGCTTGGTCGGCAATACTGCCAGAAAACGCTCAGGCGCGCCGGGTCCGATTTCGATCATCGGCTGTTGCGGTAAGGGCTGAAAGTTAAAGGTCGCTATAGGGTCGCTCAGGATACGGAATTCGAACGTGTCCTCGCAGAACGTCTGCAGCCGCATGCCCGGGCCACCTTGGTCGGTTACACCAAATCTGATCGTGATCGTGTCGCCTTCTGCCAGATACCCTTTGACGATTTTGATCCACAGCGTCTTGTCCCAAGGTCGTACGTTGCCTTTGGGGTCCCAGCGCAATTGCAAAACGGCGCCATTGGACGCCTCGACAGAGCAGAAATTGGCACCCGTCGGATCGTCGAACTGAGGGTTGGACTGATCGGATGCAAAGCGAAAACAGACGCGAAGGCTGCCAGAGTCGTCTATGCCGTAAGGACCCGCGGTGTAAACCAGATCAAAGCTTGCATAACTTCCCGCATCGCACCGGCCCTTTGGCGTAATCTCGGCGGTTCCAAGGTCTTGGGGCGCGACGCCATGCAAAACAACGCCAGAATCGATGTCCTGCCAAGGCCGCGGGCTTTTGTTGTCGGGCATGGGCGCTCCTTTCCAAGTATTGTCCATTGAGCCACGCGCGGCCCGTGGGGGTGCCCCACGAATTCACTGAGGCGCATCATTGATGATGTTGTCGCATATCTTCTGCAAACCCAAGGTAAGATTGAGCGCCAAGACTCCGCGGCATCCGGTCGTGCTGACGTCATCCGGTTGGCCACGGGATTCACCTTGTAATTTCAACCAAACGGAGCAACGGTAAACGAGACATATGCGGACAACTCCAACACAACGCCACGGTGGGCCAGCTATCCTATGACCTTGAGAATTGCAGTCTTTTTCCAAACTCTTACGCTTGGCGTTATGTTCCTCGGCGCTCAAGTTGCCAGTGCCCAAGAACAATCCGCGCCACCGCCCAAGGTCGTCATATCTGCGGCATTCAGCAAAGAGTTGTTAAGTGAGACCACCTTCGTCGGACGCGGAGAAGCGGCTGCCAAAACAGATTTGGTTGCGCGCGTCACCGGGATCGTCACCGAGATTGTCGCGGAAGAAGGCGCCTTGGTCAAAACAGGCGATGTGATTTTTAGAATTGAACCAGACACGTACGAAGCCGAAGTGGCAGGACAAAAAGCGGCTGTGACGCGGGCTGAGGCAAACGTGAAACTGGCCGAGATTGAGTTGGTTCGCAAAACAGAGCTTTTGCGCCGTGAAACCATCGCGGAGTCTGAAAAAGACATTGCAGAGGCCAATGCCTCGGTCGCCGAAGCGGACTTGTCTGCTGCACTGGCGGCTCTCAAAAACGCCGAACTCAATCTGGAGCGCACGGAGATCACCGCGCCCTTCGATGGGCGAATTGGTCGATCCACCATCAGTCTCGGCGCGCTGGTGAGCCCGTCGACGGGTCCTTTGGCGACGCTGGTGCAGGAGTCTCCGACATATGTGACTTTCTCACTGTCGGAGCCTCAACTTCTGGGTGTTCTTGAGCGTCTGGACAAAGGTGTTGATGACCTGGTGACAGACGGCGAGTCGCCAAACGTGTTTGTCAAACTGCCAAACGGCACTCTGCTCGAAGAGCCGGGCCAGATCGTTTTCATCGACAACCAGATCAACTCGTCGACCGGGACAATCTCAATGCGGGCCGAGTTTGAGAACAGCCGCCGAATGATCCTGGATGGTGGGTTCATTTCTGTTGTGATCGAAGCTTTGGAACCGACCTTGAGTGTCCTGATCCCGCAAAATGCAGTGCAGCGTGACCAGCGCGGCGACTTTGTTCTGGTCGTGACGGACCAGCAGTTGGTTGAGCAACGCTACGTGGTTCTCGGCACTCAGGAAGAAACGGACGTGGTCGTCGTTGAAGGATTGCGCGAGGGGGAAAGCGTCATCGTGGAGGGATTGCAGCGTGTTCGGCCGGGCGTTGAGGTAAACGCGCTCCTTGCTGGCACGACCGAAGGAAACTGACGCATGCTTTCCACTGTCTTTATCAATCGGCCCAAGATGGCCATCGTCATTTCGACCGTTCTTACCATCATGGGCCTGATCGCTTATGCTGTTATCCCGGTCGAACAGTTTCCAAACATTACCCCTCCGGTCGTCAACGTTACCGCGTCCTATACCGGCGCCAACGCTGAGACCGTCGAAGCAACGGTGGCGGCCCCGATCGAAGCAGAGGTCAACGGCGTCGAAGACATGATCTACATGTCGTCCGACAGTTCGGATACCGGGTCCTATTCCCTTTCAGTGACATTCGAGGTTGGCACCGATCCGACGATCGCAACTGTGAACGTCCAGAACCGCGTGGCGCAGGCCACCAGCGGGCTACCGGTCGAAGTCACATCCAGCGGGGTTTCCACCGAAAAGTCGTCCACAAGCATGCTGCTGGTCGCGACACTGTATTCGCCAGAAGAGACATATGACGAGGTGTTCCTTTCCAACTACGCCTCGATAAACCTCAAGGATGCACTCGCGCGCGTGCCGGGTGTCGGTAAGGCGGACGTTCTTACGGATTTCGCCTATGCGATGCGCATCTGGATGGATCCTGACCGCATGACCGGGCTTGGCGTCACGGCCGCAGATGTCATGGCAGCCATTGAAGAGCAAAACCTTGTTGTCTCCGCCGGTCAGATTGGGGCGCCCCCTGCCCCCGATGGTCAGCAATTCCAATACACCGTCACGGCGCAGGGCCGATTGTCGACGGTGGAAGAGTTTGAAAACATCATCGTGCGCACCGGTGACTCGGGCAGCGTTCTGCGCTTGGGTGACATTTCACGCATTGAATTGGGTGCCAGTTCTTACGGTGTGTCCGGGCGTTATCAGGGCCAGCCTGCAACCGTGTTGGCGGTCTATCAGGCACCGGGCGAAAACGCTCTGGCAGTCGCTGAAGGTGTCTATGCCGAACTGGAACGGCTGTCCGCGGCGTTCCCGCAGGATGTGGAATATGATGTTCCCTTCGACAGCACAGATTTTGTGGAACAGTCATTGAATGACGTGGTCTCGACGCTGATCCTGACCTTCGTTCTCGTGATGTCGGTCGTTTTTGTTTTCCTCGGCAGTGTCCGGGCCACCGTCATCCCTGCCGTGGCCATTCCGGTGTCTTTGATCGGAACATTCGCCTTTTTGCTGCTGATGGGTATGACGCTGAACACGATCTCGTTGTTTGCCCTGGTCCTTGCCATCGGCATCGTGGTTGATGACGCAATCGTGGTTGTCGAAAACGTCGAACGCATCATCGCTGATGAGGGCCTCGGCCCGCGCGAGGCAACGGCCAAAGCGATGACACAGATCACAACCCCAGTGATTGCCACAACGCTTGTCTTGTTGGCCGTATTTGTGCCCGTGACCTTCATGCCGGGCATTTCTGGTCAGCTGTTTTCGCAGTTCGCCGTTACAATCTCTGTCGCGGTGGTGATTTCATCCATTAACGCGTTGACGCTTTCGCCTGCCCTTTGTGCAATTGTTCTTAAAGCCCGGTCTGGCCCGCCCAAAGGTCTTCTGGCAGCCTTTGAACGCGTCATCGGAGGACTGCGCGACGGCTATGCCGCCGTTGTGCGGCGTTTGATCCGCCTGCCCATTATTGGCTTGGTCATTCTCATCGCACTGGGGTCGGCCTCCGGGTCGTTGATGAACATGCTGCCCCAAGGTTTCCTGCCATTGGAAGACAACGGCTATGTCTTTGTGGACGTCCAATTGCCTGACGCAGCGACTGTGCAACGCACCGAAACTGTTTCTGAGCGCCTGAACACTCAGATTTCGCAAATACCCGGCGTGGCGAACACTGTTCAGGTTAATGGTTTCAGCCTGTTGAACGGGGTGGGATCAAATGGTGCGATGATCATTGTCAACCTCAACAACTGGGAAGAACGTCCGGACGAAGAACAAAGCGCTGACGGTATTCTCGCTCAGATCTTTGGCATCGCAGCGCAAGAAGCCTCGGCCAAAGTTATCGCGTTCAACCCGCCCCCGATTTCGGGCCTCGGTGTCAGTGCGGGTGTCGAAATGAAGGTTCAGCAAACCGGCGGCGGGACAGCCAACGATCTTTCCGCTGCGGTAAATTCGCTGGTCTATGCCGTGAACCAAAGGCCCGAGATCGCGCAGGCCTACACAAGTTTCAGTGCGAACGTGCCCAAGCTGTATGTCGATCTTGACCGAGAAAAATCACGCACCCTCGGTGTCCCGGTCAGCGATGTGTTCCAGACCCTGCAAGCACATTTGGGGTCGATCTATGTCAACGATTTGAACCTTTTTGGCAAAGTATATCGGGTGATGATTCAAGCCGATGCCGATTACCGCGACACGGTGGAAGACATCGGACGCCTGCATGTGCGCACCAATGACGGACAGATGGCGCCGCTATCGACACTCATCAACGTGGAAAAGGTGTTGGGCCCAGTCTTGCTGAACCGCTACAACCTGTTTCGTTCGGCAACTGTATCGGCTGTTCCCGCGCCCGGGTTTTCGACTGGTGACGCTATCGCCATTATGCAGGAAGAATCTGTAACAGCCCTGCCGCCCGGCTACGGCTACGAGTGGACGGGCACCGCGCAACAACAACAGGATGCTGGTGGAACAGTTGTGTTCGTACTGATCGCGGCAATCGTGTTTGGCTATCTTTTCCTCGTTGCGCAATATGAGAGTTGGACAATGCCGCTGGGCATTCTGCTCTCGGTGACTGTGGCGCTGTTTGGCGCTTTGGCGGCCGTATTTGTCACTGCGGGTGATGTTAACCTCTACACTCAAATCGGCATGATCATGTTGATCGGCCTCGCCTCGAAAAACGCCATTCTGATTGTCGAATTCGCGATGGAGCAAAGGTCAAAGGGTGCCACGATCCGTGAGGCCGCGCTGGAGGCCGCCCGACAGCGGTTCCGCGCTGTGATGATGACGGCACTGTCATTCCTGTTGGGCGTTGTGCCTTTGATCATTGCGGCGGGAGCAGGTGCTGCAAGCCAAAAGGCCATCGGGATCGCCGTGTTTGGCGGCATGCTTGCAGCGACCGTGATTGGCGTCGTGATCGTTCCGGTTCTCTACGTCTTGCTGCAATCCCTGCGAGAGCGAGTCAAAGGTGTCGCAGCGGTATCTGAACAGCCTGCCGAGTGAACCAATGAAGGTCAGACGCATTTGGTGACCCGACGGGTATCCGGCTGACATGTGTTTGTCAGCCGTCGCAGAGTGCAACGATCGGTTTGGCGCCCTTTTGCATTTCGGCTTGATCGACGGCAATTCAGAGCAATGCGGCAGAGACTGTCGGGCCTTCAAATCAAGAACCAACGCATAAAACGAACGGACGCATATTGCTGATGAGGGGTGGTGGCGGACAGACAGGGATTCGAACCCTGGAGACGGTCTCCCGCCTACACACTTTCCAGGCGTGCGCCTTCGACCACTCGGCCACCTGTCCGTGCGGGCGGTCTACCCAATTCTGCCACCCGAACGCAAGCGGGTTGACGAAAGAATATGCGTGTCGCACCTTTTCTATCATTCCGGGAGGCTGGCCTGCGCAGCATTGCGTCGATCAACAGGCCACAACGCCCAATGTCATGAAAGGACGCCCCATGAAACGCCGTGAGTTCCTGAGCACATCTGCCCTTGCCCCTGCTGCCATGATGGGCGCGGTGCTGCCCGCATCTGCAGCTTCGCATTCAACCGCATTGCCTGTGGTGCAAACGCACACGGTTGGCGCAGCCAAAGTCACGGCCATTTCGGACGGGTTTTTGCCGATCGGACCTGAGGCGCTGCAAGGCGTGGACGCGGAAACCTACGCGGCTCGGCTGGCAGAGGCACACATCACCGCAGAGCAGCATCCAACCGGGGTGAACGCCTTGCTGATTGAAACTGGCGATGCGCGCGTTCTTGTGGATGCAGGGACAGGCGCCATCATGGGGCCGACCCTCGGGGCACTGGGCGCGAGCATGGCAGCGATTGGTGTTGATCCGGCAAGTATCACGCACCTGGTGGCGACCCATCTTCATCCGGACCACGTTGGTGGTGTTCTGGTGGACGGTCAAAACGTGTTTTCAGGCGCTGAACTGATCGTTTCCGCCAACGATGTCGCCTTCTGGACTGACCCAGATGTCAAAGCAGGCGCGCCTGAGGGGTTCCACTCCTTCTTTGATCTGGCGGTTGGTGTGGTGCAGAGCTTTGGCGACCGTGTCCGCGAGGTGTCCGGAGAGGCGGACTTGGGTCCGGGACTGACAGCCATGCCGATGCCCGGTCACACGCCGGGCCATATGGGTGTCATGCTGGAAAGCGATGGCGCGCAGCTGCTGCTGTGGGGCGATATCCTGCACGTGCCGCCCGTACAGCTTGCCGACCCTGCTGTGACAATTGCATTTGATGTGGATGCCGACACCGCGCGCAGCACACGGGCCAGTGTTTTGGACATGGTCGCCACGGATGGGTTGGCCGTCGCAGGGGCTCACATCTCGTTTCCGGGCATCGGATATCTTGAAAAGGCCGGGTCCGGGTATCACTGGACGCCAGCGCCCTACCCCTACGGCTAATCGCCCAGATGCAGATAGATGCGGCGGTTCATCCGCCCCTTCTTTTCGATCTTGCCAATGCGCAATTTGCCAATTTCGCCGGTGCGCGCCACATGGGTGCCACCGCAGGGCTGTAGATCGATGGTGTCGGTGCCGGTGCCGATCCGCACAAGCCGGATCTGCCCGGCCCCGCGCGGGGGCTGCACGGACAGGGTTTTGACCATGCCAGGGGTGGCGTCGAGTTCGGCGGAAGTGATCCATTCCTCACTGACACCCATGTCATCCCCCACATGGGCATTGAGCGTCGCCTCAAGCGCATCACGGTCTTCCGGTGCATCGGCCATGTCAAAATCGAGCCGGCTGCGCTCTGCCCCGATGGAACCGCCCGTCACCCCAAAGGGCACAACGACGGACAGCAGATGTAGCGCGGTGTGCATGCGCATGTGCCCATAGCGGCGGCCCCAGTCGAGCGCCTGTTCCACCACCGTGCCAACACGCGGCAAGGCGCGCGGTTCGGCAGGGACCAGTACGATGGTATCGCCCTCGCCCTTGATGGCTGTGGCAATTGCCATGCTTTCACCGCCCCAGCGCAGCACCCCGTTGTCGCCCGGTTGCCCGCCGCTTGTGGGGTAAAAGATGGATTGGTTCAGTACGATGCCGCCCTCGGGCGTGTGCGCCAAAACCTCAGCCTCCGCCCGTCGCAAGTAGGCGTCTTCACGAAACAGCGGTTTCGTCATCGCCCGTCTCCATCAGCATCTCCGTCTGTGTCCACATCGGGGTCAATCTCCGGCACCGCTTCACTCGCATCCTCTGCTTTGGGCGCGGGTGTTGCGGTTGAACTGCCTTGCCCGTCTGCATGCAGGACCTCCGGGTTTCGGAGCCAGACATCGCGCTGCGCAAAGGGTATCTCGATATTTTCTTCTGTGAACCGGGCTGCAATCTGGTGATTCAACTCGCTTTTCACCACCAGCATCCAGTTCACATCGCGCAGAATCATACGGATTTCGAAATCAAGGCTATCCGCCCCGAACCCGGCAAAGACAATCGCCGGTGGAGGGTTCATCAGCGCCATGGGGTGCGCTTCGGCAATTTCGCGCAGAATGCCCTCAACGCGGCGGGTGTCGGTGCCATAGGCCACGCCAACGGGAACGATCACGCGGCCCACGGTGTTGCCGCGCGTGTAGTTGGTGACCGTGCCCGAGATCAGATCAGCGTTGGGCACAATCACGTCCGTGCGATCAAACGTCTCGATCCGGGTCGAACGGACAGAAATGGAACGGACATAGCCCATCTGCCCACCCACTTCGATCCAGTCACCTTCCGAAATGGGCCGCTCGATCAGCAGGATGATGCCAGAGACAAAGTTGCTGACTATGGTTTGCAGGCCAAAGCCGATGCCGACCGACAGTGCACCCGCGACGATCGCAAGGTTGGACAGATCAATACCTGCCGAGGTGATGGCCACGAGGGCAGCCAGGAAGATACCGACATAGCCCAGCCCCGAAACGATTGCGACCTGTCCACCCGGATCAATCCGCGTCTTGGGCAGAACAGATACCTTCAACGCGTTTTGCGCCGCCCGTGTGATGATGTAGCCAAGGCCAAAGACGAAGATCAGGGTAAAGAAGCTGCCCGGAGAGATGGTCATGTCCCCAATGGTCAACCCGCCGCGCACCCTTGCCCAGACTTCGGACATGTCCGTCACCCGCGCGCCCCAGATGAGTGGGAGCACAAGCACAGCGGCGATCACGATCACAAAACTGCTGAGCGTCGGGATCAGGCTGTCTTCGGTGGCGTCTGTGCGGCGTATGGCCCGGTAAATGTCATGCACGAGGTTCTGTAGCAGCCGCACCGTCGCAAACAGGCCCAAAGTCACGATAGTAGGATAGATCAGGAACTCGGCCGCGTTTCCGTAGCCGAATGTCGCCAGAAACGGCGCGACAAAGCCGACAGCGATCAGGGCCTGACCGAGCCAAACCACAAAGCGCAGGTACAGATCCCGGTCGTCAGCCACCTCCTCATCATTGCTGATATCGCGGCGCACCTGACGCATGATCCAACCCATCCGCATCAGAAGGAGACTGGCCAAGATAATCAACGGGTAGTGAAGGACCGCGTCGGTCGCCCGGCTGTAGCGATCAAAACCCGACAATTCCGCAAGCAGAATGTAAACCGCGAGCAGCACACTCAGCATCAGCATGTAAAGCCGGGCCTCTGCACGCCGATTTGGTTTTAGAGCTGGGGGACCACGCCGCATGGCTTCATCGCGCGGAAACACGCGGCCAACCAGCCACAGCGTGAAAAAGAGCACAAAGCCAACCGGCTCAAGTGTGTCTAACAGCAGCTGGCCTCGCGCCGCAAACATGCCGGTTGCACCCGCACCGCGTACCAAGAACCAAAGGCCCAGCATCGGCAGGACAATCTGACCAAGTGAAATCACAAAATCCGCAACCTGCGCTGTCGCGTGACTGTCGTTGAGCCGCAAGCGATGAGCGATCCAATGGGACCAGCGACGCGCGCGGGTCAGCAGGATAACACCCAGCGTCATCAGAAAGAGAACCAGTGGCAGATTGTCTCGTGCCTGTTCGCGCCGCGACGGCGTGCGCCATCCCTGCTGTGCGCCAGCGACAGCTGCGCGGGCGCTATCGGTCAGTTGTCGGAGGGCATCTGCCCAGTGTGCTGGATTGATTGGCCAGGGCCCCGCATCCAGCAAAGCATTGGCCTGACGGTCCCGAATGATGCGGTCAATTTCCGAGATGACTCCATTGGACCGGCTGAATGCCTCTTCGGCGATGCGCCGCGGGGTCGTGAGCCGTTCGATTTGCGCGCTTAGTTCCGAGCGCCGCTCAGCGATTTCAGTGACTTCGGTCTCGCCTTCTTCGGGGGCGGGCCCCAGCGCCTCAATCTGTTCGCGTAACGTGGCGATCCTGCTGTCATTGCTGTCCAGCTGACCCTCGAATTCCTGACGCCAGTCGACGATTTCTGCGCGCAACTCCTCCAGCACCTGATTTGAGGCTTCGGCGTTTTCGACGGCTTCTTCTGCGCGTTCTGCCACAGACTGCCACGCGGCATAATCCGGTGCCGTGGCTTGTGCCACCGCCAACCCAGCCCAAATCAGAAAAGCGAACGCGGCAAAGACCGCGTGCACCGCGCCTTTAGCCATCAAACGTCCTCAAACACACCGGGGATGCTGGCAGGCGCACGGTCCATCCAATCCGGCACTGGAAGCCCTTTTTCCTTGAGGAAATCGGGGTTGAACAGCTTTGACTGATAGCGCGTGCCGTAGTCGCACAGGATCGTCACGATGGTGTGGCCCGGGCCCAGGTCGCGTGCCAGACGGATCGCACCTGCCACGTTCACCCCGGTCGAAGCCCCCATGACCAGTCCTTCGTTCTGCAACAGGTCAAAGACGATGGGCAGCGCCTCGGCATCAGACACATTGTAGCAGAAATCCGGTTTGAACCCTTCGAGGTTCTTTGTGATGCGCACCTGCCCGATACCTTCGGCGATGGACCCACCCTGCATCGCGATCTCACCGGTGGTGTAGTAGCTGAACAAACCCGCACCGTCCGGATCGGCGAGACCGATCTTGACGCCTTTGGGTTGCAGCACTTCTGCAACGCCTGCCAGTGTCCCACCTGACCCGCAGGCGCAGATGAACCCGTCGACTTTGCCATCCGTCTGTTCCCAGATTTCGGGCCCTGTGCTGTCGATATGGGCTTGTTTGTTGGCGGTATTGTCGAACTGATTGGCCCAGATCGCGCCATTTGGTTCGGTTTTGGCAAGCTCAGCAGCCAAACGACCCGAATAGCGCACAAAATTGTTCGGATTGCGATAGGGAGCCGCCGGCACCTGTATCAGTTCTGCGCCCGCAAGGCGCAGCATGTCCTTTTTTTCCTGACTTTGGGTTTCCGGGATGACGATCACCGTCTCGAATCCCATCGAGGCCCCGACAACAGCCAACCCGATCCCGGTATTGCCTGCAGTGCCTTCGACGATGGTTCCGCCGGGGCGCAACTCGCCGCTTTCGACGGCGTGCTTGATAATGGAAAGGGCTGCGCGGTCCTTGACCGATTGGCCGGGGTTCATGAACTCGGCCTTGCCCAGAATGGTACAACCGGTCAGTTCGCTGGCTTTGCGCAACTTGATAAGGGGGGTGTTTCCAACGGCAGCGGCCAGATCAGGGGCAAAGCGCATGGGCAGCATTCCTTTCGGGTGATGATCGTTATTTGTGTAGCGGGCGCGCCCTGCGACCTCAACCCGCCGCGTGCGCGCGCAGACGGTCGCGGTGCCGGGCAAGCCAATAGGTCAGCAATGTCAGCGGGACGTTTCCGGTACTCCCGTTTTCAGCCATCTGTAACAAGGTTTCAAAGGGCATCACATGGGCGCGGATGTTCTCGCCTTCGTTCTCTTCGCCGCCAATTCGCGCCTCGGTGCTGGGCAAATCACACAACCCGACGAACATGTAGAAGAACTCGGTGGTGGCCCCGGGCGAGGCGTAATAATTGCCCACCTCTTCCAGATGTTCTAATTCCAATCCAGCCTCTTCGCGCGCCTCGCGTCTGGCGGTTTCACCGGGCATTTCGCCCGAGTCAATCAGGCCCGCGACCGGCTCCAATTGCCATGCGACCGGGTCATGCCGCCCGATGGGGCCCATGCGCACCTGTTCGACCAGCAGCACACGGTCGCGCACGGGATCGTAGGGCAACACAAGGGCAGCGTCGCTTGAGACAAAAACCGACCGGTCAAGCACCGGTGACATTGCGCCGTCAAATGTCTCGTGCCTCAACCTCAATTCGTCAAAGCCGAAGAACCCTGTGTAGGCGCGCCAACGTTCCACCATGTCGATGCGACCGCGCAGCACACCTGCCCTGTCGTTGGCAGCCTGTGCCAAAACGCGGCTCCAGGCGCGTTTACGTATCTGAGGAAAGCGTGCTGCAATCACGTCCGGCGACAAGGTGCCAAAGCCGTCCATGACTTCCTCTGCCGCGGCGACGCTCATGGCGGCCCATGTGTCTGCCCAAGCGTCAAAGTCCCAGACCGCGTCGGTGGCGCCAACATCCGGGTTCGGCATGTAGACATCAGCGCGACTGCCATCCGCCAGCGTCAATTCCTGAATGTCATAATCAAATCCCGCCTCATAAAATGTGAGCCGCGCGATGTCTTGCTCGGTGAGGCCACTCACTTTAAGGCCATGCACTGCGGCGCCATCCGCTTTGACGAGCACAGGAAAAGGGCCGTCATGCGCTGCCAACGCGGTGTGATCTCTCAAGATGCCCGGGCTGTAGTCGAGATCAGCGGCGGCGCGCGCCAGAACGCATTCCATCAGCGGCACATGGCGCATCGTGCCGTAAAAGAACAAGGTGCTCATGCGCCTATCGCCAGGTCCGCCATGCGTATTCGGTCATCAACCCGACAATGATCCCGCCGACCAATAGCGTGGTCCAGATCGGGATCGTTGTCATCTCAATCGCCCAATCTGCCCCAATCTCAAAGATGTCAACAAGGGCCTCGAACGCGCCGTCATAGCGGTTTTTCATCGCGATCCGTACCATTTCGTTGCAGGACTGGATGAACAGGCACCAGAACACCAGAACCACGGGCGCGGTCAGTCCGACATTGATGGCGGAGACGATGCTGCGCCCTGCCCGACTGCCGATGACCGTCCATCCGACAAGCAGACCAACCACCACATTGACGTGTACAAACCAGCCAAAGTTGGTGTCTTCCTCAAACAGCGGCAACCCCATAACCATGAAAGACACAACAAAAGCCAGCACCGCCATGCCGATGGCTGCCATCAATCTGGCTGCGTCAGGCATCGTACATTTCCTTCATATTTCTATCCGGGTCGTTTGATTGTGATCTGCGTTACGTCACAGTTGGCACTTTCAAAGGTCGCAGCACAAGACGTGAGATAAAAATTCCACATCCGGCGAAACCGCTCGTCAAAGCCCATTTCGGCGATCTGGTCCCATTTTGCGTTGAAGGTTTCGTGCCAGCGGCGCAGCGTGATGTTGTAGCTTGCACCGAATTCGACCGAGCGTTCGACGCCCAATCCTGCCTTTGAGATTTGTGCGCGCAAGGCTTTGGGGCTGGGCAGCATGCCTCCCGGGAAGATGTATTTCTGGATGAAATCCACGCCACGTTGGTAGACGTCCCAACGGCTGTCTTGCACCGTGATGATCTGCAACGTCGCGTTCTTGCCGGGCTTGAGGCGTTCGCGCACCGTGTCGAAATAGGTCGGCCAGTATTTTTGGCCAACCGCTTCGAACATCTCGATCGAGGCGATGCCGTCATAAAGCCCGCGTTCATCCCGGTAGTCTTGAAGCTTGAATTCCACAGACCCGGAAAGCCCCGCTTTTTCAATGCGATCCTGAGCGTACTTAAACTGTTCTTCGCTGATCGTCAGGCCCGTCACTTTCAGCCCGCGCTCGCGTGCCGCGTATTCGGCAAACCCGCCCCAGCCACAACCGATTTCAAGGATGTGATCGCCCGGTTGGGCGCCCATCTGGTCCACCATACTGGCATATTTGGCGATCTGAGCAGCTTCGTGATTCTCCTGGCCCGTCTCAAACAGGGCGCTGGAATAGGTCATCGTATCGTCCAGCCACAGACCATAGAAGTCGTTGCCCAGATCATAGTGATAGCTGATGTTCTTGCGCGCTTGTTCGCGGTGATTGCGTTGCAACCAAAAGCGGAACTTTTCAAAGTTGCGTACCAGCGCCAGTCCCGGAAAGCCGTCGTAGATGGCCTCATTGTCCGCATGCACCCAATCCATAAAGGCCTGCAAATCAGGTGTGGACCACCATTCATCAAGGTAAGCGTCGCAGAATCCCAAATCCCCTTCACGGATCAGGCGGGCAAAAAGATCGTCATTGTGGATGTGTACTTCGGCCACATGGCCCGGTTTGTGACCCTCGGCCCGAAAGCGGCGCCCGTCCGGCAGTATGAAATCGATGCGGCCCGTGTTCATGCCTTTCAGCATTGCAAAGGCCCGGGCAAAGTAACGTGGCAAGTTTGGCTCGCCGTCGGTGGTCGTCTTGATCATGCGCTCTCCCGTTCGCAATTGTTACACGCTAGCCAGACAGCGTGATGCGCGCAACTGCTTGCTGGCGCGTGTTGCATAAAGGCACGTGTTTTTAGGTTGTTAAGTGGTGCACCTGCGGCCCCCGCAAGCGGTTTTCGCAGCATCGTGTGCACCAAAGGCGCCATGCGCGCCTTCACATCAAAAGCCTCTGTTCTCATAGGCCCCAAGCGCACGTTTGCGTCCTTCGTCTGCAGGCACAACCGGGCTGGGATACGCGTCACTTGCCGACATATCCCAGCTGCGCGGAATGGCGTCGAAGTAGCTGAGCGCGTCTGTGTGCGGGTTGCTGCGACCTTCCGCGATCCAGCGCGAGACATAGGCACGGTTCTTGTCGAATTTATCCAGCTGCGTGACAGGGTTGAACACCCGGAAATAGGGTGTTGCATCGGGCCCTGACCCCGCAGACCACTGCCAGCCCATTGCATTGCTGGCCGGGTCCCAGTCGATCAGACAGTCCTCGAACCATTTTTGGCCGATCTTCCAATGGCTGAGCAAATGCTTTGTGAGGTAACTCGCTACGATCATCCGCCCGCGGTTATGCATCCGGCCGGTGACGTACATCTCGCGCAGGGACGCATCCACAAACTGGATGCCTGTGCGTCCGCGGGTCCATGCAACAACGTGAGGGCTGGTTTCGTCCGTATTCCAAGGGAACGCATCCCAGTCCTCTTTCCAGTTCTGATCCAGAATTCGCGGAGTATGATGCATCAGGTGATAGGCGAACTCACGCCAGACCAATTCCTTGAGGAACGTTTCTGCCCCGCCTTTGCCCTCGTGCAAGGCACGCATTCCTGCGTGCCAGCACTGGTGTGGGCTGATCTCGCCCAATGCCAGATTTTCGGACAGGCCGGAGGTGCCGTCTGTTGCAGGCAAGTTGCGCCCTTCGTTGTAATGCGCAACCCGGTGCGCGATGAAGGCGCCTAAACGGGATTGGGCAGCACTTTCGCCCAGTCGTACATGCGGGCGCACGATATCTGCGCCGCGTTGCATGTCTGCCCCAAGGGCCCAGTCGGTGATGTCCTCGCTCTTGGGCCAGGTGTCGGGTGCCGGTATGCGCCCGGGTGCGGGCAAAGGCGCGTCCACATCGCGGTCCTTCACTGCCCGCCACATCGGTGTGTAGACTTTGTAGTACCCGCCGGTTTTTGTCTCCACCGTCCAGGGTTCGAACATCAGATGCCCGCCAAAGCTACGCGCATCTATGTTCTGTTCTTTCAGGTCTGCTTTGATAGCGGTGTCGCGTGCCACGGCGTCCGGGTCGTAGAGCCGTGACCAGAACACAGATTTTGCGCCCGTCTCTTTCATCAGCGCCTGCAAAACACCGCGTGCATCGCCGGAACGCATGATCAAGCGGCTGCCTTTTTCTTCAAGCGTCTTGGCCAAATGCGACACGCCCAGACCCCAACGCCATTTCGGGGCTGCGCCAAGGTCAGTGACGGATGCATCGCGGATCACAAGTGGAATGACCGGCGCGCCTGAGTCGCAAGCTGCTGTCAGTGCCGCATGATCGCTGGTGCGCAAATCACGGCGAAACCACATAATGATGGGGGGCTTGCTCACTGCCTGTTATCCTTTTGTTAACAGGGCTTACGTAGCGCATCGTGGGATGGATCAACAGGACGTGGCGGAAAGTCGGCTCACAAGACAGTTTCGAGGACATCCAACAGCTGATCCACTTCCTGATCGCTGGTGTAATGGGTAAAGCTGAGGCGGAGCGCGCCGCGTTCGGCGTCCACACCCTTCGCGTCCAGTGCGCGACCAGCATAGAAATCCCCACCCCCGGCCATGATCCCGTGATCGGCCAGTTCGGCAGCCACTGCGACTGGATCTCGCCCTAAGTCCAATGCGACGGTGGGCGCGCGCAGGCTGGCATCCGTTGGCCCTAGAACACGCAGATCGTTCCGCTCTTTCAGGGCGTCGAGCACCCGTGCCAGCGCCGTGACTTCGCGCGCCCGCATCAGATCATGCACCACCTGCCCCCGCGCGGTGGCATCGCCCGTCCCGTCAGGCACGTGATGCGCATAAAGCGCGTCGACATAGTCAGCCATTCCTGCGCAAGCGGCGACCTGAGCGTGGTCTGGCCCGGCCGGGGTGAACCGTTTGTACAAAGAGCCTGCGTTGAAATGGTGCCCTTGATTGGGCAGCAACTCTCCGAGCGCTCGGCGGATCGTCATCAGGCCCTGATGCGGCCCATAGGTTTTGTAGGCCGAGAACAGATAGATGTCGGGGCCCAAAGCGCCCACATTGGGAAAACCGTGAGGGGCGTATGACACCCCATCCACGCACACAAATGCACCAGCCGCATGGGCCAGTGCCGTGATCTCGGTCACCGGATTGATTTCGCCCACCACGTTGGAACAGTGTGGAAAACAGACAAGGCGCACGGACTCGTCCAGAAGTGTCTCCAGCTCAGCGGGGTCCAGATGGCCGGTGGCCGGATCGACCCGCCACTCACGCACTTCGATTCCGCGGTCAGCCAGACGGCGCCATGGACCGGTGTTCGCCTCGTGATCCTGATTGGTCACGACAATCGCCTCGCCGGGCCGCATCATCTGTCCGAAGGCTTGCGCCAGCACATAGGTGTTTTGCGTTGTAGAGGGGCCAAAGCTCAGCTCGTCCTCGTCCACCCCAAGGATCGCGGACATGCGCGTGCGGGCTTCATCCATCTCCTCGCCTCCAAGGCGTGAGGCGGCATAGTCAGAGTATGGCTGGACTTTGCGTTGCGTGTAAAAGCGCGTCAGTCGGTCGATGACCTGTGTGCAGGCATAACTGCCTCCTGCATTTTCGAAAAAGGCCTGACCCTGCAAAGAGGGTTCTGCGAAGGCAGGAAACTGCGCGCGCACAAAATCGAGATCGAGGGACATGAAAACCAGCCTTTACCTGAGACAGGCAGAGACTAGGGAAATGGGCGTGATCCGCAAGACGTTGCAAGCATGTGCAAAGGTGGAAACGTTACGTCGCCGTGATGCCCTGCACGCACGTGAGGCAGGGCAAATGAAAAAGTAATGGGGACGCAGGGGGAGCACAACAGCGCGCCCGGATGGGGGCGCGGAGGTCTGGGTGGGGACGACTTAGCGAAAGACGCCGACCAGATACTCGGGCTCAACCGCGATATTTGCGGTCTGTGTAAAGTTCAGGCTCGCGGCTTGGGCGCGCGACACGAATGTCGGCTGTGTGTAAACCTGAAAGGCACAGGATGCCGCCGGGCCGGTGCTTGCATAGATCAGCGCCCACGTGTTTGCGGTGCCCGCTGGGCTCGGTGTGTAGACGCAACCGTTGCTCAGGGTCATGTTAGAATTGCTGTCCAGATAGTTTGGACCGGCCGTGGCCGCCGAAGCTGCGATGCAGAGGCTTGCCGTGATCATAAGTGAGCGCATTTTGCGTCTCCCATTCAGTGGTTGAACTGTTGCATTGAGATCAAGCTAGCCACGGAGTTGGGTCACATGTTGGCCCAATTGCGATAACACTGGGGCAGTTCGAAATTGAAGCAATTTGAAGGGATTAGCCAGCTATTCAACGTCTGCGTGCGTATTTGGACTTCGCGTAGAGCGTGTCAAAAACAGACGCTGCCGTATTCTGAACACGATCGATCGGACGGGATCTTTGCGCACGGCGCCCTGCGATCTTCATTCACCCTAATGCCGTTTCTTTGGCAAGAAAAAGGGCCCCGACCGCGCTGGCCGGGACCCTTTTGTTACCTTGGTGCGTCGAGGACGCAGGGTGGCGTTACTCTGCCGGGGACAACCCGTTGCCAGTTGCCCCTTCGATCTCGGAATGAACCGAAGGCACACCTGCCGCTTCGCGACGGCTGTCGTTGAACACCGCCTTGATCAGCGAGATGCACATCAGGACCATCACCACCGAAAACGGCAGCGCCCCGATCACCATTGCTGTCTGGATGGCACTAGTGCCCCCAGAGATCAGCAGACCGGCCACAACCAGGCCCAGGGCAGCGCCCCAGAACAGGATATGTGGACGCGCTTTTGGCCCCTCGTCACCGGCCGCGATGATCAGGTTCAAGATCAGAACAGCCGAGTCAGCGGATGTGGCAAGGGACGGCATAAGCAGGATCACGGTCAACAATGCCGTACCCCAC
>ERZ1740072.62-NODE-62-length-60418-cov-9.325083_pt1 | contig 60418 bp, 51 predicted proteins | sample MGYA00581733_ERZ1740072 | MGnify/ENA primary metagenome ERZ1740072 (study PRJEB43018, sample SAMN04849741) | marine metagenome | isolation source: floating plastic debris | place: Pacific Ocean | collected 2008-08-30 | study: EMG produced TPA metagenomics assembly...
TCTTCCAACTGAAGTGGAAAATCACAATGGAGATGGAGTTGTACATCCAGAACAGTCCAAGGAAGACATGGTCCCAACCAGAAACCTGGCAAGTACCACCCCGACCGGGGCCGTCGCAAGGGAAGCGGAAACCCAGCTCGCTCTTATCGGGAATGAGGCGAGAGTTACGGGAATACAGCACACCCTTAAGCAGGATGAGAACAGTTACGTGGATGGTGAACGCATGGATGTGGTGCACCATAAAGTCAGCCGTACCCAAAGCAATGGGCATCATCGCCACTTTGCCACCAACGGCAACCATGTCACCACCAAACGCATAGCTGGTAGGAGCAATCGCGTTAGGTGCGGTAGTTCCACTAGCTGCTAGGGTGTGCAGGTTCTGAATCCATTGAGCAAAAATGGGCTGCAGCTGAATTGCACTGTCAGAGAACATGTCCTGGGGACGACCCAAGGCACGCATAGTGTCGTTGTGGATGTATAGACCAAAGCTATGGAAGCCGAGGAAAATACAGACCCAGTTGAGGTGAGAAATAATGGCATCACGAGCGCGAAGAACGCGGTCGAGCACGTTGTCGACATGCATGGCCGGATCGTAGTCACGAACCATTGCGATCGCACCGTGAGCAGCACCACCCACAATCAGGAATCCACCAATCCACATGTGGTGGGTAAACAGGCACAGCTGAGTGGCGTAATCAGTTGCTAGGTAAGGATATGGCGGCATCGCATACATATGCTGAGCCACGATAATCGTTACCGAACCGCCCATAGCCAGGTTGATAGCCAGCTGAGCATGCCAGGATGTGGTCAAGAACTCAAACAAGCCGTCATGGCCATTCTTAGCAGGGAAGAGCAACGGATCGCCCTTCTGACCTTCTAGGATCTCCTTCATGCTGTGACCGATACCCCAGTTGGTACGGTACATGTGACCAGCAAAGATAAACATCACTGCGATCGCCACATGGTGGTGCGCAATGTCGCTCATCCAAAGGCCACCCGTAACTGGGTTCAGACCACCTTTGAAGGTCAGAATGTCAGAGTACACACCCCAATTCAGGGTGAAGAATGGCGTGATCCCTTGAGCAAAACTTGGGTACAAGTCTGCAATCAGTGCCTTATCCAAGATGAACTCGTGGGGCAAAGGAATGTCCTTAAGCGCCACACCCGCGTCCAGCAACTTGTTAGTAGGCAGGGATACATGAATCAGGTGACCAGCCCATCCCAATGAACCTAGGCCAAATAAACCAGCCAGGTGATGGTTCATCATGGACTCTACGTTCTGGAACCACTCAAGCTTGGGAGCTTTGATGTGGTAGTGGAAGACACCAGCATTCACCATCAGGCCAGCCATGACCAATGCACCGATGGCGGTACATAAAAGCTGGAAGGAATTGGTGTAGCCAGCGGCTCTCCACATCTGAAATAGACCAGACGTGATTTGAATACCTTGGAAGCCGCCACCCACTTCACCGTTCAGGATTTCTTGACCAAAGATAGGCCAAACTACCTGAGCACTGGGGTGAATGTTAACGGGGTCTGCTAACCAAGCTTCAAAGTTAGAGAACCGAGCGCCATGGTAATACATGCCACTCAGCCAAATGAACACGATGGCCAAATGGCCAAAGTGAGCACTAAAAATTTTACGAGAAATGTCCTCTAAGTCACTGGTGTGACTATCAAAGTCGTGAGCGTCGGCATGCAGATTCCAAATCCAAGTAGTGGTTTTGGGTCCTTTCGCCAAGGTCCGGCTGAAGTGGCCCGGTTTACCCCATTTCTCAAAAGAAACAGGTACCGGATTTTCATCAACTGTCACCTTGACTGCTGCCTCCCGCTCCCGCGGGGTAGTTGTCATGGAGACTCTCCTCTCTCTAGACAATGAACGAACAGCCTAAAAACTTAAAAACCAGCAAATGATCCATTACTGAAACAATTGCAAACATTTTTCACTGAGATGTTAACTCACGGAAAAACATCGGGGCTCGCCATTTATTAGGATTGCTCCTGAGCATTATAGACTCGGCTCTCCACCGATCCCCCGTTGAGTTAACAATAATTCAACCTCCGAAATCCTGGCAGAATAAGGATCGCAAGGTAGTCACCTACATAAATCAGCTACTGAGCCGCCCGAATATTAACAAATCTCAATACAAGGAGTTTGTTTTTCTCATAGGTTCCGGAACACGCATAAAACCCTGAGAAATCAACTTTCTTTTCCTAATCAGCACCATAGATCTTGCTAATGGACGAGAGCCTGAGCATAGATATTTTTAGTTGTCTTTTTATTTACTTTTGTAACGATCCTCATCTCCGCTGGGGTCCAAGATGAGAAGAACCTAGTCACTCACATGGTCCAATAGCCAGCTAGTATCGACTAGGCGACTTGGCCTTAATTAACGTTTAGAGAACCAACACCATGACCTTGGTTTCCGTTTTAGGTTATCTGCGACAGCATGCAGCAAATTTAGCTAAATCAATTGTTCTAATTGCAACACTGCTGCTGCTTAATACCGGCTGTAGTAGCTCCCCAAAAACGGTGTCCAGTTCATCGGTTAGTCAACCCTCGCCATCACGACTGGCCACTCGTCCCAAAATCAAGCCGGTCGATCCACCCGCATTAATTAACGAGTTAGCCCCCTGGCTAGACAGCAATGTACCCCAGGTTCAGATCCGTCAGCCCAAAGCCGATCAGGTGGTGGAGTCCACTACGGTGGATGTCCGTTTGGATGTGCAAGATTTACCTATATATAAGGATGAAACCTGGCAAATGGGGCCTCATCTAGAGCTATTTCTAGATAACCAGTTCTACAGCTCGGTTTACGATCTCGAGCAGCCGGTTATTTTGGAGCAGCTTTCCCCCGGAACCCACACCCTTAGAGTATTTGCTGCTCGTCCCTGGCATGAAAGCTTTAAGAATGTAGGGGCCTATGACCAGATAACCTTCCATGTCTTTGCTCAAACCGATGAAAATACCCCCGCAGCCCAACAGCCTTTGCTCACCTATGGTTCTCCCATAGGTCGCTATGGCGCTGAACCAATTTTGTTAGATTTTTACCTGACCGATGCCCCCTTACATCAGGTCGCCCAGGACAATCCAGCGATAGCCGACTGGCGCGTACGCTACACCATCAATGGCGACAGCCTGACGCTGAAGACGTGGCAGCCTACCTATATAACAGGACTCAGACCGGGTCAAAACTGGGTACAGCTTACCCTGGTGGATGATGAGGATAATCCCATTGAAGGGGTGTTCAATAATACGGTGCGTCTCATTGATTATGACTCGACCTTAGATGACACCTTGGCCAAAATTGTCCGAGGTGAGCTCACCTTAGAAGAGGTCGGTCGCATTATCGATCCGACGTATGAGCCACCGGTGGTTGAACCGCCAGTGATGGAAACACCCGCTATTCCTGAAACCAGTGAGGATGAGGCATTTGACATCCCTGAGGCCGTGCCTGCCGATGAACCTGAAGTTGTTGAATCTGAGCGGCCTCAACCCGAAATTGAACAGCCTCAAAATGCTGACCCAGCGGAGCCAGAGGCAGCTGCTGAGGTCATAAAAGCGCCAGACAGCGGGCTTGCTCCTGGCACTGAGCAGCCCATGTCAGAGCCTGAAAAGGTTGAGCTAGAAGAGCCTGAAAAGGCAGAACTAGAAGAGACCAAAAAGGTTGAGCTAGAAGAGCCTGAAAAGGCAGAACTAGAAGAGACCGAAAGCTTAGAGACCGAAACATCCAAAACGTCAACAGAGCCTGACAGCCTGACGTTAGAAGAAACAGTCGAAGAAACCACTGCCGAGACTCCGTCAGCAGAAACGGTACCAGCCGCTGAAACAGCTGATGAGCCTGAGGTACTTGAAGACAGCACAGAGGCAGCCGCTAAGTCTGCGCCAGCAGTCGAACCGTCTGAAGACGCTACCGACAGTGAAGCCAATCCATCAGGGCGACGGTATTTTCAACGGCTCTATGAGTATCGCGATCGCTCAATGAAAACCTACGAGCGCTAGTTTCGCATGGGTAAATCACAGGATTCTGGCTTTAGTTCCCGCTCCATCAATCCTTCGACGGCTTCTTGAGGGGTCACCACCGCACGCAGCAGACGGTGGACCTGACGGGCAATGGGAATGGGAATCCCTTCGCGGTTAGCAATATCGATTAGGACATAGGTGGTGTTTACACCTTCAGCGGTGCTGCCCAGCTCGTTCAAAATCTGGTCGAGCTTTTTGCCTTGGGCCAAACCATAGCCCACTCGATAGTTACGACTCAGGGAGCCATCGCAGGTAGCCAGCAAGTCCCCTAGCCCCGAAAGCCCATAAAAAGTCTCAACCTGAGCCCCCATATGCACACCCACCCGCAGCATTTCAGGAATAGCGCGGGTAATTAGAGCAGCCTTGGCATTGGACCCTAGCTTGAGGCCATCGCAAACGCCCACTGCGATCGCAACCACATTCTTGAGCGTTCCTCCTAGCTCTGCTCCCACCGGGTCAGGACTGGTGTAGACCCGAAACGTCTCTGACGAATACACCTGCTGCACCTGCACCAGTGCGTCGATATCCGTACTGGCAGCAACCGTAGCCGCAGGCAGCTGCGACTCAATTTCCTTTGATAAATTAGGTCCCGACAGCACCACAATGGGATTATCTGGAAACGCATCGCGAAAAATTTTTGACGGCGTCCGGGTAGTCTCCGGATCTAGTCCCTTCGTTGCCGTTACCAAAATTGTTGACGGCTTTAGCTTTGCGGCCTGCAGCTGCCCTGCCAGAGCAGACACACCCTTCATAGAAATGGCAGACACCACAATATCGGCATCAGCCAGCGCCGTTGCTAGATCTGACGGGCCGCGCCGCGACCAAATCTGGACCTGATTGCCGTTGGTCAAAGCCAGCCTTGCTAGCGCCGTCCCCCAAGCGCCAGAGCCCAGCACAGTTACCCGCGCCGTTTGCTTTAGGGCTTCTGATAGCGGAATAATCGGAGTTTCAGACGGTGCAGTAACCACAGAACAACGACCCCCTTCGAGTCATTAATTTTGAACAGCCCGGTGATGCTGGGCTTACCGAGTACATTTAGCTTTGCCTGGGGAGATCGGCTCATCCCCCCATACCTAGATTAAGCCAAGGATGCCGCCACAGGAGGCTGGTATTGGTCAAGCTGGTACTCAGGAATACAGTTGTCCCGCATATAGGTGTAGTAGTCCAGCAGGTTGCGATCGCACTGCTCTTCAGACCAACCACAGTAGCGCTTCAGCACTTCTGCTAATACAGGCAGAGCCTTGAAGCCATAGTTGCCTCGCATCGCGAGAGCCATCCGTCGCCGCAAGATATCCACATAGGTACGCGCTGATTCAGCCGTGACGCTGTAAACAATTTGAGCCTTAATGTCCGACTGTCCAACCACAATCGGCTCAGCCAGCTCAGGATATTCCTCAACGATCGCCAGCACCTGAGGCGTACGAGCCCCATAAAGCGACAGCAGGTGAGCCACCATATCTCGATTGGCAGCGGTCATCAGCGCCTGGGTATCGCTGGGTAGCACCGCACCCGGCAGCGGCGCCTGTCTGGTTGCAGAGTTGCCAGGATTTTTCTTCTGTTTTTTCAGCGCCGCATTCACCATTTCTTCACCCACCTGCCGATGGGTGGTGAGCTTGCCGCCAATTAAAGACACCATATTGACCACATTCTCAGCACTATGGTCGTAAAGCACATGGCTGCGAGTAATGCTGCTGGTCTTTTTACCCTCGCTGTAGGGCAAGGGTCGGATTCCGGCATAGGTAAACAGCACTGACTCCCGTGCCAGCTGAGCGGTGGGTATCACCCGATTTGTTTCGCGCAGCAAATAATCAATTTCATCATTGCTGGCATGGACCTTGTCTAGATCGCCATCAAAACGAATATCCGTCGTCCCAATCAAACACTTGCCCAGCCAGGGCAAGATAAAGAACGGTCGGCCATCGGTCAGCGCTTCAACATAGAGAGCCTGATCCGGTGCTCCAGGAAATTTGTCCACAATAATGTGACTGCCCCGGGTGCCGCCGATCTTGCGAGTTTTACCTACAGGTGCGGGCGCATTCCCTTGGATACCACTGCGACACACCTGATCCACCCAAGGACCTGACGTATTGATTACTACCGTTTGGTCATGACCGTGAACCGTAAACGCCTCACCAGTTTCACTGTCACGACAGACCAGAGACGAGATGCGATCGCCGCTGCGCTGCAGCTGAGTTACCGTGACATAGCTCAGCATGTCAGCTCCGGCATCTTTGGCCGACAGCACTATTTCCAAACAGAGCCGCTCGGCATACTCCACTTGAGCATCGTAGTACTGCGCCGCACCGCGACAGCCGTCGGGTTCAACCGCCCGAAACAACTGCCGCATTTTTTTACCACCCAGCATGCGATGGTTGGGCAAACTCTTGTCATAGCTCAGCACATCGTAGAGCACCATACCCGCCTGAATCTCCCAATAGCTGCGGGAGCCCTGGGCATAGATAGGAATGGTCATCTGAATTGGCTTCACCAAATGGGGAGCCGCTCGCAATAAAATCTCCCGTTCCCGCAGCGACTCACGGACCAAATTAAACTCAAAATATTCCAAGTAGCGCAGACCACCATGGACCAGACGACTTGACCAGCTAGTGGTGCCACCGCCAAAGTCGCCCTTTTCAATCAATATAGTTTTTAAACCACGGAGCGCACCATCACGAGCCACGGCGGCCCCATTGATGCCACCACCAATAACAATCAAATCGTAGGTCGTTGCTTCTACCGTTGAGTAATCAGGCATAGTTGCCACCAAAAGTAACGAGCTGCAGATAAGTAGACGGACTAGCTAACAAAAAAGAGTTCCTCGTACTTAAAGATGACACAGATCTTCAAAACGGGTCGTAAGGTCATCGGGATATTCAGTGGAATATCCCCAAAATTCCGATTTTATTAGACCTCCACAGCAGCTTTAGTGTCTGGCTCAATTGCGACGGTCGCTTTGGCTTCTCTAAACAAGTGATTGGCCCACTGCTGAACGTCGTAGCGGCAAATTGCCTTGTGTAGCTTTTTCATTCGCTCTGCCTGTTCTGCCGAAGACATGGCCAGGGCTTCATCAATGCGCTCATCCATTCGCGTAGAGGAATACGGATTCGTCAGCAGCGCATCCGGCAGTTCTACCGCCGAGCCTGTAAACTCCGACAGAATCAAGACACCGTTCTCACCGTTGTGGACAGCGACATATTCTTTGGCCACTAGATTCAAACCGTCGCGCAGCGGACAGATCCAGGCAATATCAGCAGCCTTATATAGTGCCATCAAATCGTCATAGGGGAGAGGCTCAGTAAAGAGCTGTACCGGTGTCCAGTTGATGGTGCCAAAGCGACCGTTGATCTGACCGACCATCTGTTCGATTTGCTCTTGAGCAATACGATACACACGCATCCCTTTAGCAGCCTTTACCGCCGTCATCATCAGGTTGACCTTACCCACCAGCTCTGGGCGTCTAGCCAGCAGTCGTTCAAAGCAGGCCAGCATTTCCTTAGCTCCTTTGACATAGTCCACGCGCCCAGCCGACATAATCAGCTTGTTGTCACCAATTTCCGACCGTAGCGCCTCGACGCGTTCTTGAATGGACGGACGCATCACGACTTCATGAATTTTCTTGGGGCTAGTGCCCACCGGAAATGCATCAATGGTGACAATGCGACCGTTGTAGCGCAGCTTGGTCACCATCTCCGGCTCGGCCAGAGCCGTACCGGTCTTTGTAAAGGCTTCTGGCACAGGAATACGCTCAACCACCTCTACATCACGACAGCTGCGGGCAGCGGATACAAAATTCTGAACATAGCGGGGAATATGAAACCCGCACAGGTCGCAGCACAGCAGACTATCAATAATTGCATTTCGCCAGTGCAGAATATTAAACACATCAGCGGCTGGAAAGGGCGTGTGATGGAAAAATGCAATCTTTACGTTGGGCATCTTCTGGCGGATGTAGTAAGGCGTCAGCCAGAGGTTGTAGTCATGAATCCAAATCAGGGCATCGTCAGCAGCATCTTCACAGGCAGCGTCTGCAAAAAGACGATTAATATTCTGAAAGTTTTCCCAGTCTGAGCTGTCGTAGGTAAAATGCTCAGGAAACGAATGCAAAATTGGCCAAAACGCTTCTTTAGAGGTGATGTGATAAAAGTTACGCACCTGGTCGGCATTGAGGGGAATCCGTCTTACCACACAGCTATCGCTTCCCCCATCCATGGTGACGCGATCAACAAACCCGTCTTGCTCAGCTTGGGTAATTTGTTTCCAAGCCACCCAGGTACTCTGATCGGCGTTGGCAAAGAAGCTTTTTAACGTTGGTACAATTCCATTGGGACTCTTCTTTTCACGGTAGTAAATTTTGCCATTTTCCTTCACCTCATCGTAGGGTTCACGGTGATATAGGATTACCAGGGAAGACTTCATAATGGACGCTCCTGAGGATTCCTGAATGGGGTCAATAAAGCTTGGTAGCGAACACCATAAAACCCAGCAGAGACAACTTTTCTGTCAAGCTGCCTCCGCTGAGTCTCAGGTATTCCATAAAAAAATGCTCTTAAAAGCCCTCTGACGCTTTTACTGATACATCAGTGTTCACAGAGATTTACACTATCGTACTAGGTCTGATTTAGCAATTGGAAGGGTATGCTTTCTGAGTTCCCTAAAGAGGCAAAAAAACATTTTTAGACATGGTTCTAAATAACGTGAGCTATTTGCATTTTCTAACTCCTGATCGGGCTTACACTCTACTTTAGAAGGAACAAAAATTAGGCAATACGTCCTTCTTTGTCCGATTTTCATCAATGTCTCAACGAAAACAGCAGGCGTGTATGGCATTCTGAACATATGTAGCACCGCTGCCCCCTCCAGCTCAACCTCGGGCTTCTCAATGGAAGATACAGGTTTCGGATACAAGGTATAACCCAGTTCACAGGCTCCCCCCAACAACAAGACATACGGTGATTGCAACTGCCCCCAAAAAACTACAATTAGTTGAAGACGAAACCCAAAGCCTGCTGATGTGGGCAGAAAGTATCCAACGTTCGGAAGCAACATTCTTTGAAAAGGCGCAGAAAATTGCCCGTCGCTTAGGAGCCCATTATCGAGCCGATCGGCTTACTGAAGTAGGGTTTTGGACCCCCGATCTCACAGGTGACATCATTCAGTCAGAAGATCGGATCGTTCTAGAGATTTACACGCCGACAGAGGATATTAATTTTCGCGAGCGGGAGCAAACCGTCACCTTTAACCGAGCACAAATTCCGTTAGTTAAACAGGGAGAATTTGTCTGGGGTGTCATTGAGGGTATGCGTCCCGGTCGTCGGGAACGCTCCGGATGTTTTTACTGGCTGCGCTATATCGACCAGGATGGACGAGTACATATTATTCGAGACCCGCTGGCCTACTCGCTGCCCTATGGTGTTTTTGCTCCTGCAGAGCTGTATGACATGCGCTTACTTCAGCGCCAGCGTGCCGACCGCAGTTATTTTCGTCGCACTGGCAGCAGCTATAGCGACAGTGATATTCCGCGAGTAGAAGCCCCGACAAATATTCTTCAGCTCCATATTAGAACCGCCTCTCCTGCAGGTACGTTCGCAGGGCTAACAGAGATTTATCAACGTATTTCTGACAAGCTAGCGGTGGGAGAATCCCTCACAGCAAAAGAAGCGGTCTATGCAGGCTATGACGCCATTCAGCTGCTGCCAGTAGAACCCACCATTGAGTACCGGCGCGAAGACTCCCATATTGACTATGAGTTTTTTGCGCTACTTCCTGAACCTGAAACGGCCGCTGAATCAGATCCAACAGACAGCGCTATGTCTGCTCTTGATCCTAAAACCACTCAGGCTGTCTTAAGAAAACCCAACACTCAAAACTGGGGGTACGATGTCCCCATTCTTGGATCGGGAGCCACAAATCCAGCTGTTCTAGACAGCCTTCGCCCTGACGAGGTCACCGATTTTATTGCTACGCTCCATAACTTCTCAGAAGGGCCTATCCAGCTGATTTACGACTTGGTTTACGGTCATGCTGACAACCAGGCGCTAGAGGTGATGACTCACCAATTTTTCAAAGGGCCGAACATGTATGGCCAGGACTTAAATCATCAGCTCCCCCAGGTACGGGCCATTTTGTTGGAGATGCAGCGGCGCAAAATCAATACAGGGGCCGATGGGATCCGTGTGGATGGAGGGCAGGATTTTCGGTTCTTTAATCCGCTAACCGACAGAATCGAACAGGACGACGCCTATTTGCTGGCCATGAGTGATGTGGTGCAAGAGGTTAATGGCTATCGACGCTTGATGTTCACCATTTTTGAGGATGGGCGACCCTGGCCCCAAGAAGGCTGGGAAGAGATTTCTCGCTACCGAGAGTTAATCGAGCAAAAGCCCGAGTCGTTTCAGTGGGGACCGCTAATTTTTGCTCATAATACGCCATCGTTACAGGGGTTTTGGGACCGTAAATGGCGACGGGTAGGGGAGGTTATTTTCCAGGGCAATCGCTGGATTACGGGCTGTGGCAACCACGACACCGTTCGACGCGGAACTCAGGTTAAAACAGACCAGCCCATTAACTGGAATCTGGGCAAAACGCTGCCCCAGGTCCTTCACAAAGCGTACGACAACCCAGCAACTCAGCTGTGGGTCTGTGGTTTTAGCCCTGGGCTGCCGATGGACTTTATTAATGCCAGCGTGGGGGCTCCCTGGGGCTTTTTTAGAAATACGGACGACCAGTATGGGGTCAAAGTTGTCTCCGAAGAAATTAGTTTTCTCGACTGGCAAATTGAGCCAGATATGTACGACCTGCCCGAGGTTTATCCCCAGCTAAAGAAAATGGGATTTCGGCAGTTTGAGCAGCTGCGAGATTTTTCGCAAGCCTTGCAAGATGCGATGATTTCAACGGACTATAACCTGCAAGAAGTTGCACAGATCTGTAGTCAGTGCTTGGGAGCCAACACCACAGACTGTGAGCTGCCCGCTTTGAGCGATTTAAACGACGAATTGTCTCTAGCTGGATTTCTGGCCAATCTAGATGTGCCAAAGCTCAAGAAATTTGCCATGGCGTTTATGGAAGATTGTCACGACCTTTGCAATGTGTCTCGCGCCTACGACCGCATCAACCCAAGCATTGCTTCATTTCATTTGGCGCTAAGGCAGTATCGCCGTCGTCATCCGTGGCTACACGATAACCTTACCGGTCGTGACCGCTTTAATCGCATTAGCGACGACCGACGTACGGTTTTCTATGGGATTCGGAGCAACCCTGACATGCCGGATGATTCACCAATTTTGATGGTGGCTCATATGGGCGGTGAACCCCTAGAGATTGAGCTTGAGGACTGGTTGGGAATAAATATGGAGGACTGGGAAGTTGCGATCGCAACCCCCGATTTAAACCTCGAAACTGACATTAAAGATCTGCGTCAGTTCACCCTAAAAGACAGCCAGGGAGTTCTCTTTGAACAGAAAAAATAGGGAGGGTATCGATTTAGTATGGGCAACGGCAATGGCTGCGATCGCCCAAAGCCACACCCAAATTAAAGCCGTGTTTTTTTGCTAGTAACAATTAATACATCCCTGAAATTATTTGCCATGACAAGGATTTCAGGGATTATAGAACATTATATTTTTAGCCTACATATAACTTTTCAAAGTGCTAAGATATATAAAATCAATCTTAAGAAAAGACAGCATTATCTCTTGTAGACCTGTGCAGTGTCTGGGGAATTTTGTCATATGGAAAAAAAGCTCAAAGAACTCGTTGGCCAAAACAGCGTATGGCTCTACGTCAAAAGCAGCAACGGCTGGTTTAAGAATGTAGAAATTCTAGAGGTGACCGATAGCACCATTACGTTCCGCTATGAGTCTGAGTCTGACGTTGAACGTAAGCTCTGGGAAAAAACCACCCGTATCGATAACATTGCTGAAGTTGAAGTTCGGTTGCTTACCGTCCCCAAAGTTGATAAGAAGCTCGACGCCATTCGTGGACAGCTATCTCGCCTGCTCGACCAGGAAGATTAGCTAGCAAATACGACCGATTTCAGACGCAGACTTCCCCATAGCGTTTTACCCTGTTTGACCAGAACCTGCGCTCTATGAAAATCAATACTCAAATACTTCGTTATTAGAGGAGTGCGAGATCGCACCCTCTTTTTTTCTAATCTTTATTAACTTCCCCTAAGACTTTTTCCGTTTGTTTCCACAAACTCCCCCTCACGACACAATAGGTGGAGTTCTTTAATTAGATCGGTTTTTCTATGGAAGTCAAAGCCGCGTCTACACGCTTACTGGTGTCCGATATTGCTAGCTGCTGCAAATTTTATCGCGATCTCCTAGGCCTTACAGTCATCGTAGACACCCCAAGCTATGCAGAATTTGGAGTAGCCGGTCAGACTATTTCCCTATTTCATCAAGAGGAAATGGCCTCAATTATCCACACCAGCGGTAAACCGGCTGCCGCCGACAGCCAGGATAAAACAGTTCTAATTTTTACCATTACCGACTTAGATAACACCTATACCCAGCTGCGTCAGGCCGGTGTGCATTTTGATGAGCCTCCAACTCAAAATAGCGACTTTAACCTCAAAATCGCCTACTGTCGTGACCCCGCAGGCAATTTGATTGGGCTGTTTGAAAACCTGATGTAGTCGGCATCAGAGTTTGAATTTACCGGCTACCCACTTATTTTTCACAGGAGTTTTCAGAGGAACCGCCAATGCCAAAACAGTACGTCATGGCCCTGGACTTGGGCACCACCGGCAATCGCGCCATCTTGTTTAATAAAGCTGGCGATATTGTCGCTCAGGCTTACAAAGAGCTGACCCAGTACTATCCGCAGCCGGGTTGGGTAGAACATGATGCCAGCGAAATTTGGCAGCAGGTTCAATGGGCTATTAAAACGGCCATTGGAGAAGCCAACATTGACGCCGGTGATATCGCCGCCATTGGCCTGACCGTACAGCGAGAGACCTGCGTCCTATGGGATAAAACAACCGGCAAACCTCTACATAAAGCCATTGTTTGGCAGGACCGACGCACCGCTGATATGTGCGCCACCCTAGCCCAACATAAAGAAGATATTTATGAGCGCAGCGGTCTCTTTCTAGACGCATACTTCTCAGGCACTAAGCTGCGGTGGCTGCTAGACAAAGTACAGCCCGAAAATTTAGACAATGTTTTAGCAGGCACCATCGATACCTGGGCGCTGTGGAATCTCACCGACGGTAAGGTCCACGCCACAGACCACAGCAATGCCAGTCGTACGCTACTGATGAATCTGGCCACCCAGGAGTGGGATGAGCAGCTGCTGGATATTTTTGGAGTACCGCGATCGCTGCTTGGCGAAATCAAACCCAGCCAGGGAATATTTGGCTACACCGACCCTAGCCTGCTAGGTGTGGAGATTCCCATCGCCGCACTTCTTGGTGACCAGCAGGCGGCGCTATTAGCCCACGGTTGCGATCGCCCCGGTTTACTCAAGTGTACCTATGGCACTGGAGCCTTTTTAGTCGCCTACACAGACCAAGAAATCGTCCGCTCCCAAAACCAGCTACTGTCCACCATCGGCTGGACCACGGCCAAAGAGGACGGCAGTTACGACCTGGGCTATGCCCTAGAAGGCAGCATGTTTACAGCAGGAGCCTGCATTCAGTGGCTGCGGGACGGACTACAGATTATCGATAGCGCCGCAGACAGTGCACCGTTAGCCAACTCCGTCAAAGATAACGGTGATGTTTACTTTGTCCCCGCCCTCAGCGGACTGGGTGCCCCCCACTGGGATATGGGCGCTCGCGGTGCATTTTTAGGTCTAACCCGAGGTGCCACCAAAGCCCATATGGTGCGATCGGTGCTAGAAGCGATCGCTAACCAGGCTCGTGAAGTAGTAACCGCCATTAACCATGACAGCGGCACGCCGATTAAAACATTAAAAGTAGACGGGGGTGCCTGTCAGAATGACTTTTTAATGCAGTACCAGGCCGACGTATTGGGCATTCCTGTAGAGCGGCCTGCCGTGCTAGATGCGACAGCTCAGGGGTCAGCCTTTGCGGCAGGGCTGGCCGTCGGTTTCTGGAATGACTACACGGCCCTTGTAAACAGTCGCAAGATTGATAAAATCTTCGAACCCGGTGCTGGAAAGACAGCCGCCCAAGATAATTTCGCAACCTGGCAGCGCGCCGTTGAGCGGGCTAAAGGCTGGATTGTCTAAAGTATTAGCTAGCTTCAAAAGGGGGTACGTTCAAATTTTGAAAAGCGGTGCGTTACGCTTCGCTAACATCATCCTATGGCTGGTTTCGGCTGCGCTCAGCCAGTATTACGATTATTCACCATAAAAAGCCGGATACACAAACGCAAAGGCCGTTGAACTCGGAATCACGGTCCCATCGAGTTCTTCAACTACAACAGTATCCAAATTCTCATCCCACCAAGCCCGAACCGGACGTCCTGAAAGTTCAGCCTCCTGACTCCCGTGCTGTTGTATCTCATCATGTACAAACTGCAGACTATCCCCCGAAAATTAATTATGGGGTGTCTTATCATCCGGTTCCCAGATATAGCTCACAATAGTCTTGGGATGTAGCTCCAGCTGATTCTGGTTACGCACATCAAACACAATAGTCTCATCTATGTAGTACGTCCCGTAAGGATAGCCCGAATAGTCACGCGTATGTCCGGTGCGCGTCGATAAAATCTGACTATCCGGATACTGAACCAACCACTGCCCCAAAGTTGTCTTCACTGCAGGTAGCATATCCACCGGCTTATTCACATTCGGACCCACAACCCCAGTTCCCCAAGGTTGGGCATACAGCGTATCATCCGCTCGGTCATACATTACCAAACAGCTCTGATACAGCTTGCCCGACACTCCAAACGTAGTCTCTCCGCGCTCAAATGCAACAATAGTGTTGCATAGCGGACAGTAGCTCACCGATACATTTACACCGCCAATCTTGTCATTAACAATCTCATGCCAGTTCAAAATATTGTAAGGATAGGCTTTCGCTTCACCATTGACCACCAGGCCAACAACAATATCGTCACGAGAAAACGGTGTTGTTGCCGCTGTGTCGAACTCTGGCGTATCAATACTGGGAATCCCGTCCTTGGGTGGACCACCGTTGAGCAGCTGCTCTAGCTCAATGCGCGTAAAGTCTTCAGGATTAATATCTTGTTTCTGCAGGTCGCCCAGTTCGCGGCTCTGATCGTGAAACACTTGAGTTAGCGCATACGCTTGCAGCTTGAGGTTAGCTAACCCATCGATTTGCATCAGCGCTACTCCAACAATCGCTGCGGCTGTAAACAAGGCGCCAATAGCCACCTTTGAGATGCGTTTCATTTACTCAAATCCTGGAGTCTGAATTGATCTCTACAGGAAACTAGATTGACTAATCAGAGTATGTGTCAACTTAAAGCTATCTGAGAAATGGATAAGAAAAAATCACAGGACAGATAGTCAAGCTCTCTACTCTCGCTAGCGGCGGCGGTCCATATCTAAAGTCACTAAACTACGGCCAGCGTTTACTACCCAGGTTGTCTATATCTGGTAAACGTACTTGACTGCCTGATCGAAGCGTTTGCTTATCGCCCACAGATCGATATTTATCTAAATTGTCATGAAATGCAAACTCTTTAAATTTTGTAGAAATATATGCAAAGTTACAGCAATTTTTTTAAAGCCTGGGCATCGTAGGAACAGTCAATAACGCATCTATAAGGATGCAACGACCTATGAAAAACTCCTTTAATATGCCAGCCTCACACCACGGCGCAACTTGCAGCCTGTGTCAGGACACACTACTACGCCACATTAGCCAAAGTAGAGTGTTTTGGTATTGCCCCAGCTGCCGTCAAGAAATGGTCTGTGAGCAGCCACACACAGACATTTCAGCCACAGCGCCCCACATCAGTCCGGTAGTTGCCCCGCGTAAACGGACTAAAGTTACCGAAATTAGCCAGCGCGTCAGCTTGAGCGCTAGCTAATAGGACTGACCTTATTGCCATGCAGCGCCAGCTAAGCGCTCTCTAAAATCCACTGCACCAATGTGCGTACACCATATCCCGTTGCACCTGGATTGTTGTACGCATTATCTTTTTCACTCCATACGGGGCCAGCTATATCTAAGTGCGCCCAGACTGTGTCTTTAACAAACTGTTTCAGAAATAATGCCGCTGTAATCGAGCCGCCAGGACGAGGACCCGTATTTTTCATATCGGCCACAATCGACTTCAGCCCATCAAAGTATTTTTCTTCCATGGGCATGCGCCATAGTTTCTCACCAGCAGCATCTGCAGCACTGGCGAGAGCACCAGCCAGATCGTCATCGGGGCTAAACAGGCCCCCCATATCATTACCAAGAGCGACAATGCAGGCTCCTGTTAGTGTTGCTAAATCCACCACAGCGTCTACGCCAAGCTTATCGGCATAGACCAGCGCATCAGCCAGTGTGAGACGGCCTTCTGCATCTGTATTATTGACCTCAATAGTTTTGCCGTTAGAGGCCGTTAATATGTCGCCAGGATGCATGGCATGACCGCTGATCATGTTCTCAGTAGCCGCGCTGATGAAATGGACTTCTACATCAGGCTTGATTTGGGCAATGGCTTTAGCTGCGCCAAATACGGCAGCGGCTCCCCCCATATCCATTTTCATTAGCTCAATCATGCTGCCTGCACCGGCCTTGATATTGAGGCCACCGGAGTCAAAGGTTAGTCCTTTACCAATCAGGGCCAGTTTTCGCTTAGGAGTACCTGCAGGTGTATAAGTCAGGTGAATAAATTTTGGTGGCATTTCTGAGGCCATCGCCACTCCGAGATAGGCCCCCATACCCAGTTCTTCACATTCAGCCTGCTCTAGGACCTTAAGGGTAAGACCGTAGTCGCTGGCCATGGTCTTGGCGGTTTCAGCCAAAGAAGCAGGCGTCACCACGTTGGGAGGCGCAGCTACTAGCTCACGCGCTAGAATCACACCGTCACACACATGAGCGGCTGTCTCCAAAGCGGCTTCATGGCCCGGTAAATCCAACAGGGCAACATCGCTGAGCGCTACTTTTGGAGTTTCAGCATCAGACTTAAAGCGCTTGTCTTCATGCATCGCTAAGGTAACGCCCTCAGCAATTGTCTGGGCCGTTCGCTCCGGACTGTTATTCCAAATGGGGAAACTAATTCCTAGGGAGGCACATTTTTCTCGCTTAGCGAGCTTGGCTGCGATCGCAGCGGCCCGGCGCAGTCCTTCTAGATTGAGTTCTTCGGCGGCTCCCAAGCCAACAATGGCTAGCTTCCGCACCGAGCTGCCGACTCGGATCACAGCGGAGCTACCCACCTTGGCCTTAAATTCTGTTTCGTCGATGAGTTCCTGCAGCAGTCCAGACACCTGCTCATTTAAGTCAGATAGTAGACCAGTGAGGGGCAGCGACTCTTCCGATAAACCAACGACAAGGCAATCCCCTGACCACGTTAAACAAGACTTGTCTGATGCTACAAACTTCATTCCCATCTCAGTGCTAATTCCCGTCTTAGTATCTAACGATTTCGGCGTATTTATTGACTGAATATCATATACGGCTCTCTACTATTTAGAGGTTTTATAGTCATGTTTTTAACTAGAACATTGTGCGGTTGGGTGCATCCGCTTTGACAGCACGGTAGCGCATTACCGACCGTTGTAAAGCCTCATTTAGTCTGAAATCTTGAGTTTTATCTTTGAAAATTAATCGTTCCACATAGGAACATGTTTAGCTTTCTACAACCATCGCTCCGGCTGATTCACTATGGGAAAACGTTTTGTAAATCTAGCAAATCTAAGGAAAGAGCAGTTGTCCCTGATGCTATTGGGCGGCATTAGTCTGGTAAGTCTAGCTTTGATCGTATTTTTTGCCCTGGCCGCCAATCGGGTATTACCCAACGCTCAGCCACAGCAGCGGGAAACAGAGACAGCTGCAGCGCTAGGCGTATTTCGCCTGGCGCTGCAGCCACCAGAGGTGCGCTATGAGCTGCTAAAACAGCTAATTGATACTTCATCAAATTCCCAGGAGGCTGCCTTCGCTCGCTATCTGCTGGCGGTAGATTTGCTAGACCAGGGTCAGACAGCTGACGCATTAACCACCTTGGATGACCTAGATGTCAATAGCTCGGCGGCGCTGACGCCCTATGCCTTACTCAGACAGGGGCAGGCTCAGCTATTGACAGGCGCTGAACCCACTGGCTGGAATACTCTGCTAGCCAACTATGACACCCACGGAGCAACAGCAGAAGCTCGCTACGAACTCGGCAAACAAGACCCGGCTCAGTGGGACGAACTCTTAGCAAAGCATCCTAGCCACCCTCGGGCCGTGGAAGTAGCCCTGCAAAAGTTAAACACAGGTACGTCCAAGGACCTGCTGCTATTAGTGGCAGCCCACGGTCTCTATCAGGAGGACTATGAGGCCAGCCTCGACCGACTGACCCAGACATACGGTCAAGAACTAACGCCTGAACAGTGGCAAACGATTGGTTTTGGCTATTGGGAAAACCTGCAGTATGGCAAGGCATCGGACGCCTATGCCCAAGCGCCGGTCTCTCCCACCAGTCTCTATCGGACAGCGCGGGGGGCTCAGATTGCAGGCACACGGGTGGCTGCGATCGCAGCTTATCAAAAACTAGCCCAAACCTACCCCAACGCGCCGGAGACCGGTCTGGGGCTGGTCAAACTGGCCGATTCGCTTCCCGATAAAGCTGCGATCGCACCTCTCGATCAGGCAATGCAAACATTTCCAGACCGAGCAGGAGAGGCCCTGCTTAAAAAAGCCAACATTCTTGAACAGCTGAAAAGCCCCAAATCCGCCACGGACGCCCGCACCTCGATTCTCAGCCAGTACGGCGACTCTGAGGCCGCTGCCCAATTACGTCTGAGCCGGGCCCACAAAGCAGCCAAAGCCAACGATCTAGCCACAGCGCGTCAGCTAGCAGAAGACCTGGTCGCCTCAAGCCCCCAAAGCGAACTGGCCGCCGAAGCCAGTTTCTGGTCTGGCAAATGGGCCCAGCAGCTAGGACAAGATGCCCAGCCTGCCTATGAGCGCACCCTGTCCCAATATCCCGAATCCTACTTTGCCTGGCGTTCAGCCGTCATGCTGGGATGGGACGTGGGAGATTTTACCAGTGTGCGCTACCTCAATCCCGAGGTGCGTCTGCCCCAGCAGCGAGACGCCCTCCCGGCAGGTTCTGACACCCTGCAGCTGCTCTATCGCCTGGGTCAAGATGCCGACGCCTGGAGCCTGTGGCAGACCGAGTTTAGTAACGCGCAAGATCCCACGGTAGCCGAACAATTTACCGATGGAGTGCTACGGGTAGGCGTAGGAGACAATCTCGACGGTATTTTTATGCTGACCAGTCTGGCCTGGCGGGATGAAAAAGCCGAAAAAGCTGAATATCAGCAGCTTAAAAAGACCCCAGCCTACTGGAAAAACGTCTATCCCTTTCCCTACAGCAGCCTGATTCAGACCTGGTCACAACAGCGTCAGCTCAACCCTTTACTGGTGACATCCCTCATGCGTCAAGAGTCTCGATTTGAGCCCGAGATCCGCTCTAGCGCTGGAGCCATTGGTCTAATGCAAGTTATCCCCAGCACCGCCGACTGGATTATGGGACAAATCGGTGAAAGCAACAGCGATGTAGAGACCAAACTTGAAACGCCTAGCGACAATATCAGGCTTGGCACCTGGTATCTGGACTACACCCACCAGGAGTACGACAATAACTCTATGTTTGCGGTCGCCAGCTACAATGCGGGACCCGGTGCTGTCGCTGACTGGGTTGCCAGGGGATACAGCGATCCAGACGTCTTTGTTGAGGATATTCCCTTTAACGAGACCAAGGGCTATGTAGAGGCCGTTTTTGGCGGCTATTGGAACTATCTGCGGCTTTACAACCCGGCCATCAGTCGCCAGGTCAACCAGCCGTAAGGCTCTAGAGCACAAGACTTAGCCCATATTCGTACTGACAGCCCTATGCGATTCGAACGGTTGACCATACAATGATGCTGATGGTGGACCAGCGTGCTTTGCCTATTGGTTCATTACTCCAGGCATGTGATTGTCTGCGAATGCTCAACCCGATAGTATGCAATTGGTTTATCATCTCAGCTGGAATGCTTTTAGACTATTAAGACCAGTCTAGGGTTCATTCAGTTCTTGTGAGACACATCGGCTCTCATCGTTCATCACACCAGCAAGTAACGTGACTAGCTACAGCAACGTTCAGAAGCAACAACTGAGTCAACTGGGTGCCTATCTGCAAGAAAAGCGCCAGGAGCAGGAAAAGTCTTTGGAAGATATTTCCCTGCAGACTTATATCCGTGTTCAATTGCTAAAGGCCGTGGAAACCGGTGACACCACCGATTTGCCTCAGCCAATTTTTGTACAGGGGTTTATCCGTCGCTATGCTGATGCCCTAGGACTCGACGGCACTAACTTTGCTAAGCAGTTCCCAGTGCACTCGATTCCGAATACGCCACGACCTGTTCCCAGACCCGCTACGCAGGTGGACATGTCTTACCAGACGGCTAAAATTCCTCAAACGCCACCAGTTCAGACACCATCCGTCCAGCCCAAGGCAAAAACGCCTAAACCGGCGGTTGGGGCCATGCCAACCGTCAGCGAGCCCGCCCTTGCTAAAGCAGTGGATACCGGCAGCACAGCCGAGCAAACGAGCACTGCCACCAGGAATTTCAGTCTTGATTCTCGACCTAGCAGCGATGAACTTGCCGCTGTTGGTCTCAGTCCCTCGGCTGACGATGTCAGCGACACGGCGCGCCGTTCAAATTCGCTCCAGGGGTCTCTTTTTGATAATGGCGGCGACGAGACGCCACCGCTAGCGTCACCATCGGCCCCCTCCCCTAGCCCCGTCGGAGCCAGCCTACCTAGTACGTCCCAGCCAAATCTTAACTGGCTACCTTGGGGAATTGGTGCTGCGATCGCAGTGGTTGCAATGGTGCTCTTATTACCCAACATCTTTGGCAACCGCTCCCCACAAGAGACAGAGCCGGTCGAAGCCGAGGTACCAGTCCCTGAGCAAGTCGAAACAGTTCAGACACCGGAGCCCGAACCAGAGCCCCCGGTCAGTACCGCTCCAGTCAGCGTCACCGTAGAAGTCACTGAAGCCGGGCCCTCATGGATGAGCGTCGCCGTAGATGATGAGATCGTCTTTGAAGGTCTAATGGAACCTGGCATGGAAGAAACCTGGGAAGGCCAAGCAGCCATCACCATGAATGTGGGTAATGCAGGCGCGGCTCTAGTATCTTTTAACGGCGGTGAGCCAACACCTGCGGGAAACCCAGGGGCCGCTGAGTTTCTGACATTTACCCCAGCTGAATAGGAAAACCAGAAACAGAGCCGCTAGCTTCTTTAGACGTGTCAATCCGGTCGCTGAAATCCCCAACGGTATTGAGCCTGTCTTAATACGACCACAGCGATACAATACATACTATGCAGATCTGAGGAATGCACCGGTCTAGTAGAGTAGCCCTGTAGCTGCTTTAGATTGAGCCTTTTAAGGATCGACATACTGAAAATACCTACTATAAATTCTGGCACTCCAGCCCATGACGTCGAATCTAGAGACAGTAGAGTCCACCGAGCAACTCGACTACCTCGACGAGATGCCCGATGAGATAGAAATGTCCCTCTTTGATCATCTCGAAGAGCTCCGTCTGCGTATTTTTTACTCGCTCATAGCGGTGTTAGTAGGCGTTATCGGCTGCTTCTTTGGCGTTAACCGCATTGTCGAACTTCTGGAGATTCCGGCACAGGGGGCAAAGTTTCTACAGCTTTCACCAGGGGAGTACTTTTTTGTTTCTATCAAGGTAGCTGGCTACAGCGGTATTTTAGTCGCCAGTCCTTTTATCCTTTATCAGATTGCGCTGTTTGTGCTGCCCGGATTAACTCGACGGGAACGGCGATTGGTTGGCCCCATCGTCCTGGGTTCCAGCGTTCTCTTTGTAGTGGGTATCTTTTTTGCCTACATTGCTCTGATTCCGGCTGCGCTTAATTTCTTTATCAACTACGGTGAGGGCGTCGTTGAGCAGCTGTGGTCTATTGACCGCTATTTTGAATTTGTCCTGCTGCTGCTGTTTAGTACAGGTCTGGCATTCCAGATTCCAGTCATTCAATTTATGCTGGGGCTGCTGGGGATTGTCACATCGGAGACTATGCTTAAAGGCTGGCGGACAGTACTGCTGGGTGCGGTGGTATTAGGAGCCGTCCTGACACCGTCCACAGACCCCATTACTCAAAGCTTGCTGGCAGGAGCCGTATTGTTTTTGTACTTTGGTGGCATCCTGGTGGTTAAAGCCATCGGCAAGTAGGCGTATGGCGATGCATCCTACAGCTCATCGCCAGTAACGCAGACCTACAGCGGATGCTTTGCCGGCAACCCTACCTGTCTCGGAAATTCTTTGGCTGTTTTTTCTAACTTTTTAACGTACAGACAGTGTCTGATTCCTTGGCTAATGGGTGTTTCCCAGGGGCAAATAGCTACTAGCTCACCACCAAGGGTGTCTAGAGCTCCTACGAAGAGATCCTCTTCTTCTTCGCTCCACTGACCGCGAAATATGACGGCAAACCCGCTTTTTTTAAGCAGCGGTAGCGCGTACTCGGCGCAGGTAGAAGCAGGCCCCACTGCTCGCACCATAGCCAAATCATATTGGGCCCGATGCTTGGGATCTCGTCCTACGGTTTCGGCTCGTTCTACGATGCAGTCTGTATTGGTCAGCCCCAGCTGCTGACATAGGGTTTCTAAAAAAGTAATTTTTTTGCGAGTGGAGTCAAGGAGGGTAACCTGCCATTGGGAGCGTGCGATCGCAACTGGCACGCCTGGAAAACCACCCCCCGTCCCAATATCAACGACTCGTTTTACCGTAGATACCCATTCTGGCTTCTCCGGCTCAAACCAAGGGGCCAGACCGCTAAGCGAATCCCACAAATGCTTTTCCCAAAACTCAGCCGGTTCAGTAATACGCGTCAAATTTACCTGACGATTGCCATCAAGCACGCCCTGATACAGCTGGTTAAATAGAGTCTGTTGCCCTGCAGACGGCTGCCACTGCAGTGTCTCTTGCCAAATGTCAGGATTAGCCGGGAGCTGCCCTGCGCTTTCAGTCATCGTTTGCACCCTTAACGTTTTATGCCCGTTCTATACAGCGGGAACCGCTTCCAATGGTTGAGCCAACAGCTCTCCATTTTGCAACGCCCAGCAGTAGTCTGCCAAATGCGCCAGGTCACTCGCATCGTGAGAGACCACCAGCAAACTCCAGTCTTTCTTTAACTTAGCCAGTAGACCAATCAGCTGTTGCTTCATCGACCAGTCCAGCCCCGCTGTCGGTTCATCCAGCAGTAGTAAATAGGGCTGACGAATCAGCTGTACGGCCAAGGCCAGCCGTCGCTGCTGACCACCGCTGAGAGCATGGGGAGCTGCCTGCTGCGAAATCATTCCCAACCCCACTGATTCTAGAGTCTTAGCTACCTGTTCAGCCCCTAGTTCCGGATGGCCAAGCCGCAGCTCTTCTAGAACCGTGTGTCCACAGAAGTGCCGTTCTGGAAACTGAAAGACCAGCCCCGCCAGCTGCTGTAACGTATCTGGCTGTAGCTCCTGATCGCGCCAGTGTAGCGTCCCTTTTGACGGCGATACCAGTCCTGCTAAAACTTCTAGAAGCGTGCTTTTCCCAGAACCACTAGGGCCCACAATCAGTCCCATTTTCTTGGGTTCTAAGGTAAACGAGATCTCTTTAAGAATCGGTACTGCACTGGCCGCCGGATGATAAGAAACTCGATCAAGGGTGAGCATTAAGGGGAACGAGAAGGTCCACTCCACACTATAGCCAATGTTTTGGCCGCCTAACCAAAGACCTTGCTATGCTAGGTAAGCCCTACTCGCATCTAGGACTGAGGTGTAGCCGCAGGGTCTGGACACGATTTGGGTCGGCATCACGACACTTAAACTATGGAAATTCGCTTTCGCGAGTGCGACTTCTTTAACCTGTGGATTTGGTTAGAGCTAGAGAATGTCCCATCCACAATGGAACAGCAGTACATCGAAGAAATTTTTGACTCGTGGTTTTTTCTAGGCAAGCTGGGTGGGTTTAATGCAGAAAATCTGCAGGTCCAGGAGGGCGGTCATGAAATCAGCTACATGGACTACGACCACGATGAAGCCGATAATAATCTAATGGCGGTTATGCACAACATGTCTGAGGTGCAGTTTGAGGGCACCTGGGCTCGCTGCTGGTTTGACCTGGGCACAACGGATGCTGTTGCTCTAGATGTCCTGGTCAATACGCTAAAGCAGTTCAGCAAAGACTACATTGTGATTAAGCGCGTATATGTCGGCGGTGAAAACGAAGACTGGCCGATTCCCCGGGATCAGCAGGCCGACTTTGTCGATGCGATGCACTAGCTGCTGATTGACTAAATATAGAAGCTGATGCGGACGACGCTCTCTGTTTATTTGCGAGAGCGTTGTCCGCTTGAGCCAGAAAAAAGCACCTGTCTATGGCTGTAGAGAGGATATTTTGTCGTGCGACTCCTGAGACACGGATGTTGAGTTGACCATGACACCCCCAGCAGACATTGAAAGGACCAGACGTGGCGAGGCGACGGCAAGTAGACGGGCTGCTTTTTCCGCGTTGACGCAGCCTCTCCAAAGCAGCCTGACGTTATCGAAAATACTTTTTACATAAGGCTTGCTTATGCAATGGGTTTGCAAATTTGAGGCAATCTTTCACTAAAACAACAGCCCATATTTGGAATATTTACATAAACTTAAGTATATGATGATTGGCAAAATCATAGATTTTTAACTATGGTTCGGTTCTGCCAACTCAACGCTGTAACCCTGTTGTGGAAATCATGAACAAGTTTGACTCAAGACAGTCGCAACCCAAATTAGATGCTGATGAAGGCTGGGTCGTGCAGGTATATGGTCGCAACCGCCGCTTACTCTGTGTCCTAGAGCCTTCTCACGGCTGGATCTTTTTAGCTGGCTGTTGCATGGGCCTGTTGTTGTCAGTCGTTTGGGTCAATGCGGCTCGCTATAGCTCTCCCATCGAACCAACCGCTCCAACTGAAGCGCCAAAATTTCAGATAGATTAGGGCAGTCGTTGTTTCTATCGGCCTGCTTGGTGATGAACAACAGAAGTGCTGCTAACGCGTATAGGTTAGTGGGAAACAATATGTCTTCGCCAAGATTGTTATCAGCGATCGCAACTCAGGTCGCTCATACGCCCTAACGGCGTTAAGTATTCCACTGCTGAGGCCAAGAGACAGTGCAGCTGCGATCTCATAGGCCATCGATACAACATTGCCCAGCACCAAACATTCAACTTTGCTCAGAGATTCGCAGCAGAGTGACATCTTCAATCGCTCTGCGCGGGCTCTCTACTGCGGGCTTACTTTCAGCCCTGGGTGCACAGCGGCCTCGAATGGAGAATGAGTTTGCGATCGCATCAGTATTAACCGGCCACCGTGCAAGTTACATTAACCAAAAATATACCGAAAGTCATAAAAGAAAAGGAAACCTTATCAGTTAGATTTGTCATTACGTTGCAAACTCACGTAGCACGGCATAATTTCGAATACTTTTTAGGATAGACTTAATTACATGAAGAACGAGATCTTGATAGATTTTTATCTATGAAGGACGTGCGGAACAGCGTTCTCATTTCAACTGCGTTCGGAGAGTAGCCATCTTTGAACACCCTGTTAACAAATTCTCGCGTGATGCCTGTGCTGTAGGAGTGAAGCACTTCACCCTTACTTTCTTCAAATTTTTCCAAGCTCACTTATAACAACAATCACTCTTCTAACGAGGAGGAAGGAGGAATTACAAAGTGGATTTTTTGTCCGATTTCTTGACGCTCTTCTTAGGAAAGTTGCAGTCTCCCACCCTTGGCTTTCTGATTGGTGGTATGGTCGTTGCCGCCTTCAATAGCCGACTGCAGATTCCAGATCCGATCTATAAGTTCATCGTCTTCATGCTGCTCCTAAAAGTCGGACTGAGCGGCGGCATTGCAATCCGCAATGCCAATCTAATAGAAATGCTGCTGCCCGCAGCGTTCGCCGTAATAATAGGGATCTTGATCGTATTCATCGGGCGCTACACGTTGGCCAAGCTGCCAAAAGTCAAAGTCGTGGATGCCATTGCGACTGCAGGCTTGTTCGGTGCTGTCAGCGGCTCCACCCTCGCCGCTGGCCTGACAATACTAGAAACGGAGGGCATACAATACGAGCCTTGGGCTGCCGCACTCTATCCTTTTATGGATATCCCAGCGCTCGTGACTGCCATCGTCGTGGCTAGCATTTATGTCAGCAAGCAGCGCGACAAGTATTTCAGCAAGGAGGAGTCTCTCAAGCAGCCTGTTACCGCAGGTGCCTATGCCAGTGAGCAGGGTGGCGGTAATACAGGCGGGTATGCTAGCACCCAGGGTGTTGTTGCCAGCGGGTATCCCAGAAGGGAACCTGAGCGGGTCAAAATATGGCCCATCGTCAAGGAAAGTCTTCAAGGCTCCGCCCTATCAGCACTCTTGCTTGGCCTCGCTCTAGGCATCCTAACCCGACCGGAAAGTGTCTATGAGAGCTTCTTCGATCCTCTCTTCCGCGGCCTGCTTTCGATACTGATGCTGGTCATGGGTATGGAAGCCACAGCAAGGCTCGGTGAATTGCGCAAGGTGGGCCAATGGTATGCTCTATATGCCTTTGTAGCGCCGCTACTACATGGATTTATTGCCTTTGGTCTCGGTATGATTGCCCACTTCGCTACAGGATTTAGCCCTGGTGGCGTCGTCATCCTAGCCGTCATTGCCGCGTCCAGTTCAGACATCTCAGGGCCGCCCACGTTGCGAGCTGGTATTCCATCGGCTAATCCCTCTGCCTACATCGGCTCATCCACAGCCGTCGGCACACCGGTTGCCCTGGCCATAGGAATACCACTCTTTATCGGTCTAGCTCAGGCACTAATGGGCGGTAGTTGACGCCGGTGCTTCCGCTCCAGCAACCAAAGCGGCGGCTATATCGGCGTGATAGCAAACAGTGCCGCCGTTTGTTTGAAGTTCTATGTAGTCTAGTAAATACACATATCAGGAGGTAACCAACATGACAAAGCAGGCCAGTAAGCTCGTCATCGTCACAGAAAAGTTGCTGCTGAAAAAGATCGCCAAGATCATCGATGACGTCGGGGCAACCGGCTATACGGTGGTAGACGCTGGCGGCAAAGGCAGTCGCAATGTGCGCTCGTCGGGACAGCCCACCGTTTCCGACACCTATTCGAACATAAAGTTTGAAATCCTCACCCCCAATCGGGAGATGGCCGTCAAGATTTCAGATGAGGTCGCAGCGCAGTTTTTCGACGATTATTCAGGCATCTCCTATCTATGTGACGTGATGGAGGTACTGCACGCACACAAGTTCTGATTCGAAATCCAGCGAATCAAGCCAAAAAGCCGGGGTCATGCTCCGGCTTTTTTAGTGGCCTGGTTTCTCACCCGTAGGACATTAGCGCTGGCAAAGAAATCATTGTCCCAGACCACCAATTTTCTAAGAGTAATTTCAAGAGACTCAAACCTCTTTTTAAGATCGCGCTTGAACGCAGCATGCATAATAGCAGTGCCCCTCTAAAAAAGCCCCTATCTATGGATTACGCAACCCAGCGGCAGCAAAGTTTAGAATCGCCCGTATTTAGCCAACTAGAGACCTGGTTAACCAAGCAGATTCGCGATCTTAGCGTCGATGCCCTAGCATCCAAGACATTCACCTGTACTGCCTGTGGCGAAGTTGAAGGGGAGTACCTGGTGGACTATGACGGTACCACCTACCGGTTTAATACAGCTACAACCTATGCTTTCTTAGAATTTATCTTGGCTAAGCAGCCTACTGCTGTGGGCTAAGGTCGCTAATCAAACCACAACCTCACTCTCAAACCGATGACGTTTCTCAAATTCAAACGGTCCAGCCACTGACCCCCAAAGCAACTCATCGGTATCTGGATCACGACCGCGGTCATAGCTGATAAGTTTATCGCTGGTAATCTCAAATTGATTATCTAAATAGCTGGTCTTGCCTTTGCGTACGACAATGCAATTTTTCCCAGGCACCACCTGACCAACAAAGCTATGACCAGTCCACTGCACTGTCATATCGCAGCCCGGCATTTTCTCTATCTGCTCAGCTGTGATGGTTGTCAGCTTCTGCAAATCGCGGGCAGCCCCAATGACCGTGTCTTTGTCTTTAAACGTATAGTTCTCCAGCAGGATATGATCGGATTGAGGAATGAAATGCAGCACCCGCACTCGATAGGGCTGCCCCAGCATAAAATCATACGCCTGCTCTAGGTACAGAGCGCTTCCTGGTAAAAAGTCTGATGGCAGTGGCCGCATGCAGACCCGAATGTGGGCAAAAAAGGGTGGGTTCTCTATAGCTTGAGCCTGGTTGCTAAAGTCAGCAGCCATCCACTGAAGCAGGGTAGAAACGTCGGTTGCGTGGGACATGTAGAAGGAAACCTGAAGGTAACGTCGCCATCTATTATGAAAAGATAGAACCCACCGAAGAGCAACCCTATGGAACCTCGCTCAGTTTTCCATACATTTTTTGATCACTGTATTGGTAGCTGGTCCACAGAACGGACATATCACTATCTAACCCAGAATGAAGTAGAGCGTTCCCATACGGACTTTCGGGTAGCGCCGCTGACGTCCGAACTAAAACAAAAGGTGCTGTCAGACAATGGCTACGACCCAATTCAGGATCTGTCTACGCTGCCGGGGTTTCACCTCGCTTTTGATACGGTATCTGAAAAAGGAGAAAAGGTTTCCCAAGCTTTAAATCTGGCCTTTGTAGTTCACAGTGAAACTGGGCACATCCTAGAAGGTGACTATTTGCGCGATCGCGCCTACGAAGAGGCCCGTCCCATCATCTCTCGCTTTCAATTTGATAGTCATACTCGAGAGCTACTCATGACCACTAACTATACCCGTGTGGTTTCTGTAGACTCCATCACCTTGATTAACCCTGATACCCGCATCCGGCGCATTCTCAACTACCTGCGTCCGCCAGCGGGACAGCCGCTAGAAAAGCTGGGTCTAGTAGGGTTTGGTGTAGAACAAAAAGTGCCCTGAGCGGCTGGCCCAGCTCTCTATTCCCTGCGGAATTGCAACAAGTCGACCTGTATTGATTTCTATAACAGTTGCATACGAGTGCCCCAGCTTTAGGGAAAGCTGAGGTAACTCTAGAAACATACCGTCGCTACGGAGAGCGCACCCGTGGGCTTATTTGAGAAAGTTCGGGCCGAATTTATCGATATTATCGAATGGCTCGATCCGTCGCAGGATACTATTGCCTATCGCTTTGAGCGATTTCAAAACGAAATAAAAATGGGGGCGCAGCTGACAGTGCGTCCTGGGCAGGTTGCCATTTTAGTCGGCGAGGGCCAGGTAGCAGATGTCTACGCCCCAGGCCGCTACCGGCTTGAAACCCAAAACATGCCCGTCCTGACTACGCTGATGGGTTGGAAATACGGCTTTAACTCTCCCTTTAAGGCCGAGGTTTACTTTTTCAATACCAAGATTTTTACCAATCTCAAGTGGGGTACTGCCAATCCGATCACCATTCGAGACCCCGAACTGGGTCCAGTACGGCTGCGGGCCTATGGCACTTACACCATGCGCGTCAGCGATGCGCGCACGCTACTAGAACAGCTAATCAGCACTGACGGTCTGTTTCAAACCGACGAGATTAGCGATCATTTACGCAATATGATCGTGTCTGCCTTTGCCACCTGGGTGGGTCAAGACCAAACGCCTCTGTTTGATCTAGCCGCCAACTATCAGGCCATGGGTGAACAGGTACGCGATGCCATGCAGCCCAACATGGAGCAGTTTGGTCTGGAGCTGCGCCAGCTGCTGATCGAAAATATTTCGCTGCCACCCGAGGTTGAGGCTGCCCTCGACAAGCGCGCCTCCATCGGTATCTTGGGCAACATGCAGCAATATACCCAGTATCAAGCAGCTAATGCCATTGAACAGTCGGCCAAAAACCCTGGTGGTGCTAGCCCCGGTCTTGACCTCGGCGTTGGTATCGCCATGGGTCAGCAAATCGCAAATGCGATGAGCCCGTCAAATGCCGGTGCTGCCAGCACCCCAGCGGCACCGGCACCACCACCACCGCCCATGCCAGCGGTCGCCTGGTACATCACCCGCGATGGCCAGAACTTTGGACCTTTTCCTGAAAATCAGCTGATTGCGAATGGTCTAACAGCTCAATCTAATGTCTGGAAACAGGGCATGGCCAGCTGGCAGCCGGCCAACACGGTACCTGAACTGCAGGCATTACTCAGCAGCGTGCCGCCACCGCCACCGGGAGCCTAATCTTCCATGGAGCCCACGGTCAATCAGTACCAGTGTCCGGGCTGTAAAGCCGACATGGCCTTTGACCCAGATTTGGGGCAGCTCAAATGCCCCTACTGCGGCCAAAGCAAAGCTGCACCAGAAGTGACAGCAACCAAGCTCCGCTCAACGCTGCAGGAGCATGATTTAGCCGCATTTATTCACACCAATCGCACACAGATTGCCCAGTTGGCCACCACAGCCCAGGAGGTCAACTGTCCTGGCTGTCGAGCCACCATTACCTTTGAGCCTCCAGATGTGGCGGGTAAGTGTCCATTTTGTGCGACGAGCGTCGTAACGCAGAAGAGTCATCCAGCCGACCCCACCCTGGCACCGTCAGCGCTAGTTCCGTTTAGCATCGGGCGTAAGGTTGCGCTCAATAATTTGCGCGAATGGCTGGCGTTTCGTTGGGACTGGAAGGACCTCAAAGCTATATTTTTGCCTGGAAAGCTAAAGCAGCTGGCTCAAAGCCAGGCTCTGATTGGGATTTACTTGCCGTTTTGGACCTACGATACCCAAACTGCCAGTCGCTATCGAGGCAAGAGAGGAGAGCACTATTACAGAACGGAAACCTACACTACTACCGACGCTGACGGTAAGCAGGTACGTAAGACCCGTGAGGTGCGGCACACCCGATGGTACTCCGCTTCTGGGCAAGTATCTCGTTTTTTTGATGATGTATTGGTACCTGCCACACAGGCCATCGAGGAAAAGAGACTAAGTCAGCTATGGCCCAGCCTGAATGTATCCACCCTCAAGCCCTATAGCGCCGAATATTTGGCAGGGTTTCAGGCCCAGCGTTATGAGATCCCGGTCAAAGAAGGATGGGAGCGGGCCAAGTCAATGATGGCTGACACGATTCGACGCGATGTGCGCTCAGACATTGGAGGAGATGAACAGCAAATTCACTCGGTGTCGACGAACTATTCCCAGGAAACGTTTAAGCATGTTTTGCTGCCGCTGTGGATGGCGACCTATCGCTATGGGGGAAAAACCTATCAGGTGATGATCAATGCGCAGACGGGGACGGTGATGGGTGAACGGCCAGTGGCTATTTGGAAGGTTGTGTTGACAGTTGCGATCGCACTCATCATCATCATCACAATCATCGCCTTGCGTAGCTAAAGAACGGGTTCACTAGAACACCCAACACCGTGGCACCACTGTCAAGCGGAGTATATTGATAAAACTAGATCATTATTCTTTTACTCTCACAGAATGTTTGCTGAAAACATTCCAAAGCCTTTGTACAAGGCTTATACAAGTTTCTTCAAACCACCGTTGCCGATTTGAAGAAATGTGGTTAACATTTAGTTACATAGGTGATATTCACCTTACGTTTCGTTTGAAGGACTCAATCAATCATGGCAGAAGAAAACGCAAAGTTTGGCTTTACTCAGATTGCTGAAAACTGGAACGGTCGTCTAGCCATGCTAGGCTTCGTCATCGGTCTAGCAACTGAACTCATGACCGGTCAAGGCATTCTTTCCCAGCTGGGCTTGATGTAGAACCGAGCATCGAATCATAAAGCAGACAGATTAGTTCGAGAGTTCTCCAAACTCTCAGACATTATCTCCATTACAGTTAAAGGACAGAAGGACAGGCTAGCCTGTCCTTTTTTATGGGTAGAGCGCTAATCCCCGCTATCCTCAAATTCAGCCCAAGTTGCCACTGTTTTTAGCTCAGACGGAATTGTATCCTCAGGATGAAATTCCAATAGGGTCTCTCGATACCCCAGGTAGCCCGACTCGGTAAATGACATGAGCAGACGAGCTAGAGCAATCCAAACCGATTCGTCAAACTCCCAGTCCCGATTAAACCCTGCTCGATCAGCAATGGATTTGAGTGCCCAAAAATAGCTGTTGCGCACCACTGACCCTTGCTTTTTGTACGGGGGGACGTCTTCTTGGTGAATAAATACGACCTGGTTACGGATCTTTGCTCTCATAGGGGTCAATGCTTTAAAACTGTATCTATACCTGGACCGGGCCGATCCTCGGTATGATTTGAGCGGTGAGGCGCTGAGGTATACAGCAGCTATCCAAATTGGTCCTCACATCAGCAACGATACTTTTTCAAAAATACCCATGGTGGCGGCTATTTGCCTGCGTAACGTTCACAAAGTCTATAACAACACCTGTGTCGTTAACGATCTTTCATTGACGATTCAACCGGGTGAAATTTTTGGGCTGCTGGGGCCCAATGGAGCCGGGAAATCCACCACGATTCGCATGGTAACGACCCTGACACGGGCAACGCAAGGAGATATCGTTGTCTCTGGGTATGATGTCTATCGTCAAAAAGCAGAAGTCCGGCGTCAGATCGGCGTGGTGCTCCAGCAAACCAGCGTGGATGGCGATCTGTCGGTCTGGGAAAATATGGAATTTCACGGCAGGATGCACCATATCCCGAATCCGCAGCGCCAGCGAAATATTGATCAGTGGCTAGACTATGTAGGGCTGCTTGAACGACGGGATGACAAGGTCAAAACGCTATCCGGCGGGATGAAGCGGCGATTGCAAATCGCCCGTGCTCTGCTGCATCAGCCCAAAATTCTTTTTCTCGATGAACCAACAGTCGGTCTCGATCCCCAGACTCGTCGCCGTTTGTGGGAAATTATCCTCGACCTAAAAAAGCAGCAGGGGATGACCATGCTGCTGACCACCCACTATATGGAAGAGGTGGAATATTTGTGCGATCGCATCGGCATTATGGATCAAGGACGGCTGATTGAAATGGGCACCTTGGAGGAACTGCGATCGCAGCATGGCGAAGGTATCGTTATGCAACAAACCGGTGACCGCTGGAGCTATAGCTTTTTTCCCACACTGCAGGACGCCAACCAGTACCTCGACCAGCAGACAGACAAGACCGGTATTATGACTCGTCCGTCTAATCTAGAAGATATCTTTGTCGAGCTAACCGGCCACAACCTAGATTGAAGCTCAGCCAAAAACAAAGGGGTAATGCATAAAGCATTACCCCTAAATAACCTATATAAAGACGTTCCATGGAACGTCTCAGTCAAACGCCCTAACGTTAGTCCAAATATCCCATCAGAGCAGCCGGGTCCTCATCAATGTCATTAGATGCAATGGGACGATGACCAGGTAGCGTATCCAAATCAGAAACGACTAAGGTACTCACAGCCACGGGACGATGACCGGGCAGATGGTCAGTACTGGCGATTTCAAAGTTATCGGCCATCACCGGGCGCACACCAGCAGACGATAGGCTATGCACCACTTCCATATCGCTCACAGTGATAGGACGATTGTTGGGCAGGGTATTGGTCTCAACAACGCGAGTATTATCTTCAAGCACAATAATGTCAGATTTTTCAGCTTTAACGATGCCACCGCTCTTGGCGGCAGAAGAAGACTTTTTGCGAGTGCCGCTCGAAGAATTAGATTCTTTGTTTGACGTGTTGGTGGTTTCTGCTGCGTCGCTGCTCATAACCTTATAACCCTTAGTACTTAATTGAAGTAATGCCTGTGGCACTCATCTGTGGGCTGCTACCTGGCCAGAGTTGCCAAAACTTGGGAGGAGCCTAATCCAAGAATGCCGATATAAGGCAGCACTACTAGATTGATTCCCCAAGCCAGCAACAGCTTTAGCCCTGCTTCCGCTCTATCGCCAGCACTTAGGGCCACTGTGAATACCTGTAAATTAACGGAGACAACCTCACGAAATATCAGGGCATTTCGTAGCCTAGGCGATACAAATGTCTCAATAATTATAAGTTAAAAGACAGCTTCTTTAGTTTATTAAAGCTAATCAGTTCGATAAAGCTCAATGCTTTACAAAAAAATAAGGCTTAGGGCTTTTTTGGCCGACTGGTCGCCAGGTGTTAAATGTCGAGCTATAATGATAAATGCTCTATGAGCGAATCCTAATTGGGTTCTCACAGGGGGCTGTAACGGTTTCGACGTTTTGACGAAAGTCGCGTTGTGATGCAGGTCGAGAGCGAGTCCACTCTCGGAAATCAAGACTCAACTAAATACAGATGCAAACAACATCGTACCTTTTGCTCGTAAGCAAGTAGCTGTAGCTGCCGCTTAAAAAACCTCTTTCAGGTTCGAGCGCTTATCACCTGACTCCGTTAAGGGTGGTAAGCCTAACCCCAACGGATGCGTTAGGCTAATTTCTCTGGTGAGAAGCCTAACAAAGACCTTTACCAGAGAATCCCACCGTTCGGGATAATGAACGGTTCCCGCCTAGAGGGTTAGATAGGCTAAACCTGTGAATGATTGGCGTGTTATTACTCAGGGCGGACACGGGTTCGACTCCCGTCAGCTCCATTCTTAACTTCATACTGTATTCAGCCATGCCTTGGTGTTGTAGACCTCTGGCATAGGTTTCCATGTGTCTGCAGATAGGGTGCCTGTAGCCTGAATCGGCCATCCTTTCAATCAGCGGCCGCTAGCAGGATTTTATCCAGTTTTTACTGTACGTTCCTTATTGCTCTGTATAGAGGATGTATGGGACCCCAAACGTGCGCAAAAGAGTCACTATTCTCAGTCAGATGAGTGCGCCGTTGTCATCTGTTTTGTGACCGCTTGCTTAGCGCCAATAGCCAGCTCGGACTTCGTATCAGACAGCTGTACTGATATAAGTTCACTGTTTTTTTTCTTTAAGCTGAGTGAAGTATTTTTCCAACTTTGGAGCAGGATTATCTACCAAAAAGTAAGGTGTTTATACTGAAGGAGAAAGCCTTTGACGTCGAAGAACATAGATGTGAGAAAGCTAAGGACTATCAGCTTTAATGTGGCTGACAAACAGTGTTTTGATTACCCGATGGCTGCCAGCAACTATCGGTAAGTACCTGCGTTTAGAGCACTGTATTTCTTCTTAAATTTTTCCAAAATCGATACTTTTAGTTTGTTTTAACGGTTAATCAGTAATGAAATTTCCACTTTGGCAGTATCTTCAGCAGCCGGTATTTAGTTCGTGTCATAAAACTATCTATAGTCCGTTTAGGTTTTGGCAGGCTCATACCCTCGACCACTTAGAGCGCTGCTGGGAAAAAGAGTACAGACAGCAAAGAAAGCTTAACTAATTTTGTATCTGGCCTAGTGCTAGAGCAAATAGGAGAACATACCTAAGAAAAAATATCTAATCCTACGATTGGCTCTTCATTAAGAGTATCTAAAAATATAAATTATTCAATCACATCAAAAGCGTTGACTCAGTCGTGAGTCAACGCTTTTCTCTTGGATGTTTCTTATTCCTTTCTAAACTGGTCTCATTCCTGGCTTCCACATTTAGAAAGTCAGGAAAACACAATTAATTGGACTCCACTATTAGCCGTGTAGATGCTCGATGAAACGTCTCACCAGCATTAATTTTTGGGCGTTGCTGATCCTCGAGATAGCTTTATTTGAAAAATGCTGACACTTGGCATTTCTAACAGATCAGTGCATCCCTTAAATCAGTAACAGCAATTTTTGGACCTCATAAAATTCTTATTCCCCGACCTCACGGCAGTTGGCTAATCGGCCTGACTGACATAGCTCGCCACTGTTGAGCGAGCTTCGTTCCAGTCAGCTAAGGCGTCAACCGTCCATAGCCAGTGTGTGGACAAATCAGCGGCTGTAATCTCTTCATCGTTAGCGGTCTTGAGCGCATCCTTCCAGTAGGCAGCAGCCGTCGCTAAAAAGGGCAGCCTGTCATTTTCAGTGAGTCCAATTTCAGCCTGCTGATAGTAGGCCATGACCAATCCGATTTGAGCATGAAGAGTGATAGGAGCCTGTCGAATAGGGGCGCTAAGGTCACTATCATGGAGCGTCAGGGTTGGAGTTTCATACTCCTTACCCGTGTCAATTGCGTCTTTCCAAATTGCGATCGCAGCCTCAAAATCCTGCTGCTCATAATAAGCAAACCCCAGAGCAACCTGGGCATCTACCCATTGCGTCTGTGCGTCTAAAGCATCCTGCCAGGATCTAGCCGCCTCAGCCGGACCAATACTACTGTCAGCAAACGAACTCTGGTTCATCAGATCCCACTGCAGCTGTCCTTTAGAAAACAGCAGCGTTGGATCGTCGATCGTTCCTAACTCCAAAATTCTATTGAGCGCCTTGCCCTGTTCACCCCGAGCGGCCATAGCACTCAGAGCCACCGCCGCCTGTGCCGGATTATCGCCAGCGATGCTGCTCCCCTCTAGAACTTCTGGCGGTAGGTCTGTAGCGGGTTCTGATGGAGTTGGCTGGGACGATAATAAATTCAACGGATCGCTTACCGCCACACCAACCAGCATCGCCACAGCCACAGCCCCGGCACCCACAGTCGCCATCCGTCGGTGCCGGGAAGATCCCGCCCTCGCTCGGCTAACCTCCCTTGCAGCTGAGGTAGACGTATCCTGGCGGTCATCATATATGGTTGCTTCTTCATCGTCAGGTTCACTAACTGACGATGGTTCAGCCTTTTTAGGCAGCTGATCGTAGAGATCGAGCCCCGGTGTTTCTAACGTTTCTGGAAGCAGCGACTCATCAATATCGGCCAGTATCGCCTCATCAGATGGGGGCGACGGCTGCGACAGCTGCTCAACTAGTTCTGTCATCGTCGAGGCATCGTCTTCGTTGTAGCTCAGAATGTCTTCTAGTTCAACGGTTTCTACAACGGTATCAAGATCCACATTCTCTAACGTCGTCGTATCGTCAGAGGTCTGCGGTTCGCTGCTGGGTTGCTCACGCAGGCTTTCTAGGGCAGATTCAGACTCGCTAAGTAGCTTATCAAGGGCTCCATTATGACTGCCGGGCTTGCTGGCCAGATAGCCATCGAACCCAGGCTGCATATATAAAATCGGCAGAGCCCAATAGCTGTAATGGGAGCCATGGGCTGAGATCAGCCCCTGACGGGTGCGATTGAGACATAGATCGATGGGGCTTCCCTGTTTTAGGTTGCGATAGAGCAGCTGGGTAAACGTAATAGCCACATCATCCGGAATGCGCTCGGCCATGGCAATCACACCGGGAATACCACGATTGACTAAGGCATGGGCTAAATTTTGTTCATGCCAGCCTGATTCAGATTCGCTGCTTTGAGCGTAGGCTCCTCGGCAAGAATTTAAGACGGCTAATTTGACCCCATTGTTAGACAAAAGCCCGGCTAGATCTTCACCGCTGATACGCTCGGTTAGCCCTGTCTGGCGACTCACCAGATAGAGGTCACCACCGGCATTGCCCAAGTTACTGTGACCCGCGTAGTGCAACACCTGGTAGTCACCTTGCTCTAATGCCTGGGTAAGTTCCCCCCGTCCCGGCTGCTCTAACACCGTCAGCTGTACGTCTAGCTGCTGCTTTGGCAGGATGTCATAGCTGCCAGAGCGCATGGGCGCAGGGTGCAATTCATTTTGAAGATGCTTGGCTTCGCGGGCAAGCTCTAAGCGATCTTGATCGGTCGGCGCTGCAATCACCATCAGCACTCGCAAGGGCTGATCAAAATCGGGCACCGTCGCCATCGGACGGTCATAGCCCTGCCGTCGGTCTGGATGATAGCGAGAAAATGTAACATCCGTCCCGGTTCCCAAAGGCCGGTCCCCGGCATGCAGCACTTCCCAGGGTAGCTGCTGCAGCTTTTTTCCTTTTAGCCCCAGCCGCAGCCGCAGCGGAGAGCGTCGATTTTGAGCCACTCCCTGGGCCGTCAGCCAGCTATCGCGAAGAGCCTTGTCAAATAGGCTGTTGTATAAAGACTGCCCCAAACTTAGCAGCGATGGTAGCGCCTCGTCAGCGGTGTCATCATCACGCCCAGACCGATAGTTTCGCTTCGCGGCCCAGCGCTGGCTTGACTCTCCCTTTAGCAGACCCAGTAGGGGATCGTGCATCAGGGTAGACGCTTCTTTTAGCCAATCGTCTATGGGCCAGTGAAACTGTTCCTGCGCCAGGGGAACACCCGGTGCGACCTGTTCTGTACGCACTAAATATCGGTCATTACCGACGGCTGTAATTGATATGTCAAATTCTTGGAGCACTGTTAGCAGATCGCGTCCCTATTACCGTTTGTTACGTAATGACCCTGTTCCCTATGACCGCATCTACATCATCTGTATAGGCTTTTCCTAGTATCCCCAATAAATCAGAATAATGTGTCGAAGCCGATACAGTTCTCTACTGAATGCACTTATTCGACTGTCCTAACGCACCATGGCTGCTCCACCGCCGCGTCTGCTGGGTTCTGCAGCCGCCTGTATGCGACCATCGGGCCATAGCTCTAGCCCCGTAGCCGCACCGATTTCATCCGTCAGACGAAATTGATGCCCTAGGGCTCTCAGCGCTGATGCTTCCTCGGTATTCTCTAATGCTGACTCTAGTGTGGTTTCGCTGCCATTGCGCTGGGATAGACGAGGAGCGCTAATGGCATCGGCCAGGGACATGTCAAAGTCAATCAGATTGGTGGCAATACCAACGACAGTCGTAATGATAGTCGAACCACCGGGGCTACCAAACGCTAGGATACGGCCATCGGGGGCAACAGCAATGGTGGGCGCCATACTACTGCGGGGTCGTTTGCCAGGTTCAGGCGCATTGGGATGGGGAACAGCAGTATTGAAATCGGTAAGTTCGTTATTGAGAATAAATCCATAATCCGGCACGACTATACCGGACCCACCGGTGGATTCGATGGTCAAGGTATAGGAAACAACGTTACCTGCCTGGTCAGCTGTAACCAGATGGGTGGTAGATAGTCCTTCTTGGCCATTGCTAGCAGCGACCTGGGGTACTTGGGTCAGACTGGGGCTTGGATCGGTTTGGTACGGCAGCGGATTGCCGGGTGTAGTACAGAGTTCCGCAGCCTGCTCCGGCAGGGAAAAACTAGCTATATAGTCAGGGTTAAGCAGACCGGCAACAGGAGCGTCGATATATTCAGGGTCGCCAAGGTAGGCGTTGCGATCGCAAAACGCCAGCCGCTCTGCCTCAATAATCCGATGCAGCGCTTCACCCCGGTCCAAGTCTGCCAAATTGCCCTGCTCTAGCAGCCCTAACGTCTGAGCCACGGTAATTCCACCGCTGCTAGGCAGCCCCATGCCGTAAAACTGATAGCCCCGATAGTTGCTCACCACTGGCGGACGCACCCTCACTTCATATCGGTCCAAGTCTGCCAGGGTCATCGCTCCAGGTAGCACCGTAAAAGCAGGGTCATCTACTGTCGGCGGCGACTGCACCGTATCCACAATCGCCCTAGCCATCTCCCCTCGATAAAAGCTATTGACACCCCCTTCAGCCAGCTGCCGGTAGGCCCTAGCAATACCAGTATTCTTAAAGGTCGAACCCACAACAGGCGGTTTACCCTTAGGCAAATACAGCTGTTGAGTTGACGTAAACGCACCAAACCGCTCCTGATTTTGCGCGACCTGTTGTGCAAACGTCTCATCTACCGTAAAGCCAGTCTCCGCCAGTTCAATCGCCGGGGCCAGCGCCTCTGCTAGCGAAAGCGTGCCATAGCGAGCCAGCGCGGTCTGCCAGTTGAGCGGGGTGCCCGGTACCCCCACCGCCAAACCACTACTAATCCGATTCGGGACAAAGGGTAAATTTCCCCCAGCCGGATCGGCCGGATCGCGAAATAGCTCCGACGTCACCGCCGCCGGGGCCTCCTCACGACCGTCCAGAGTAATCACCCGATCTTGCTCACGCAGATAGATCATCATAAATCCACCCCCGCCAATGCCTGCAGAGAAAGGCTCTGTTACGCCCAAAGCCGCTGCCGTCGCGACTGCCGCATCAACAGCATTTCCCCCCTGACGGAGCACCTCAATTCCGATATGACTCGCATCGACATCTACCGATGCCACCGCACCACCAGCACCGCTAGCCACAGGGACTTTGTCGAAAGCGGGTTGGGCCATCGTAGCCCAGGTTGTCATCACCACACACGCCGCATAAAAGATCGACAAAAGGTACTGGATTTTACGATTCATAATTTAATCTCTTGTGATCTGTTGAAACAAGGTCACTAAGCAAAGACAGGTGGACAAGGAGCCACCCTCATAAATGGTTCAAGAGTCGATTCAAATAGCCGACGGCTAAGACTGCAGCGCCTGCTCTGCTGTTGCCGCTTCTGCGACCTCTCTCTCTTTATCCAGCCGTCGCTTACGGGCATAGAGCTGAATCGTTGCCAAAAAGAGAACCGTCAATGCCGCAATCAGCCAGGTTGTTGCACTCGTGGGAAACTGATTCTTAAAGATCACCAGCATCACAATAATCACCAGGAGCAACGTTGGCCCCTCATTAAAAAATCGCAGGGTTTTGCTGGTCCACTTGCACTCGCCGTTTTCCAGCTGTTTGATCAGACGACCGCAGTAAAAATGGTAAACCAGCAGCAGGCCAACAAACCCTAGCTTGGCATGCATCCAACCCTGATGAAGATATTCGGGCATCACGTATAACAGCCCTGCTGCCATCGCCACCGTCAACACCATGGCCGGTGTCGTAATAATGTTGTACAGCCGTTTTTCCATAATGCTGTACTGCTTTTTCAGAATGCTCTGAGCGGGCTCTGTCTCCATCTCCGCTTCAACGTGGTAGATAAACAGCCGCGCCAGATAAAAAAGACCTGCGAACCAGGCCACAACACCAAAGATATGAAACGCCTTAAACCAGTAGTAGGCCATGAGTTGAACAGTAGGGCTATTTTTCTCTAGCGACTATTCTCTCGTAGATGCCATTCTTTTGACTGCTCCAGGGTGGCTTTGTAACAGTCTTGTAATGATTAAGGTGACTCAGCAAGCTGACATAATGGCTGTGGCTTTTCAATACAATCCACACACCATGCAAGTCGATTGGCACTCGGTCAAAACCTACGAAGACATCTTTTATCACAAGGCCAACGGCATCGCGAAGATCACCATCAACCGTCCCCATAAGCGCAACGCGTTTCGTCCCAAAACCGTATTTGAGCTATACGACGCCTTTTGCGATGCTCGCGAGGATACCTCCATTGGTGTGGTCCTGCTAACTGGAGCCGGTCCCCATACGGATGGCAAGTACGCCTTCTGCGCCGGGGGCGACCAGAGCGTGCGGGGTAAAGCGGGCTATGTGGGCGATGACGGTATCCCGCGCCTAAATGTGCTGGACCTACAGCGACTGATTCGCTCAATGCCCAAAGTAATCATTGCCCTGGTGGCGGGCTATGCCATCGGCGGTGGCCATGTGCTGCACCTAATCTGCGATTTGACCATCGCTGCTGACAACGCCATCTTTGGTCAGACCGGTCCTAAAGTTGGCAGCTTTGACGGTGGTTTTGGTGCTAGCTACTTAGCCCGCATCGTCGGTCAGAAAAAAGCACGGGAAATCTGGTTTCTCTGTCGGCAGTACGACGCGAATCAGGCTTTAGACATGGGGCTAGTGAATCATGTCGTCCCGGTGGACCAACTGGAAGCCGAAGGCATTCAGTGGGCACAGGAGGTGCTACAAAAAAGTCCTACGGCCATCCGCTGTCTTAAATCCGCATTTAACGCTGACTGCGACGGCCAAGCCGGATTACAGGAGCTGGCGGGCAATGCGACACTGTTGTATTACCTAACCGAAGAAGGCGCTGAAGGAAAACAGGCATTTTTAGAAAAGCGTCCGCCCGACTTTAGCCAGTATCCTTGGTTACCGTAGAGATATCTTCTAAATCTTTAGCAATGCTCAAACCTATGCAATTTGTTGTGTGCCTGTGAGACACTACTACAGACAGAAGTATAATCTACGCACAAACCACGTTTTGAAGTATGCGTTTTCGTTATTGCGTATTGAGCTTTCTTATTGCAGGCGCTAGTTTGAGTAGGATAAATGTAGCACCTGCGAATGCACAACGATTTTGTTTTTATAGCTTGGGTGACACTGATTTCCCACTTTATGCAGGACAAGAAGTTGACAACAATCTTGGCCGAGGACAGATTGTTGGTCAGAATCCTGGTTCAAGGGTCAATATAAGGCAATCTCCAGGCGGATATCACGATGGAACCTATGGTTTAGTAAATGATATTGTCAATGTTCTTGGTTATGGCCTTGGTTCAGAGTGTAAGACCTGGTTTAAAGTCCAATTTCCTGGTTCAGGGTATGTTGGTTGGATTCATCAGGATTACATCAGAACTCTAGATTATCAAGGTGGTTTATGGGATTAGAGATGTTTCTCAAACAACAAGCGCATCATTCCTGATATCCATTTGAAAATCATGAACTCTGAAGCAGAAAATCGTTATGCAGATATATTATGCGGCAGGAGTTTTCAGATCGATTAAAAATCCTTCGTAAGGAACGCGTTATGGGTTCGTGGAGGGATGGCTGGATTTATGGCAGATTAAAGCAAGAATTTGATTTACAACCCGACGAGTTGAACGCCATGGCCAGTGCATTGGGATTCAAGTATGGATGGAATCCCATGGTTAAAGATATCCTAGAAAATCAATGGCAGGAAGATGAAGTCAGATGGATGCAAAAAGAGGCAAATAAGCTTCAAATACAAGCATCTTTGAATCAACAAAAAGATGCCCTATCTCAAAAGATTGCCACACTGCTTCAAGAAGTTGAAACTGTAGCTAAGCCAAAGCAAGAATTGACTGATATTGAGCGAGCACTCATAGCACTGATCATAAAAATGACAGCCGATGAGCAGTTGTGGGTGCTGGAAATGATATTTGACCGTCGCAAAAAGAAAACTCTTTTAGATGGTGGGCAGATGTAGCGATCGCAAAAAAGCTACGTTATCCGAGAGTATCTGCTCACTCTACGCATCTAGTCCTACCTAAAAACCATCAAGAATCTTTTACTTGACGATTGCTATCTGTAGATCGTATGTTCTTTTCAGGGCTGTGATATCTGTTGCTGCCTGAAATCAGAACTCAATATTTAGCACTGCCAGCAGGTGTGCAACCACCTTGCTGACAGCTAACCTCCCGGATCACGAGGCAATCCTGGAAGCTTTGGCTATTATGGCTCAGCGCTCCGATTTGCACAATCTTCGAGGAGCCGCTGGGTATTGGGTTCTGGCTCCACTTCTATTTATCTGGAGACCAGATCCCATGTTTCAAGACAATAGCCAGGGCGCAGGCGCGTCCAACATTCCGCCTATCGTGCCGTCGCTGCCGGAATATCAGTACGAAACTGTTAACCATACGTTGTTTGGCAGTCTGACCGCTATCCGTAATACCATTGCACTGCTCCATAAGCTCAACTATGCTGAACCCAACGACTGGAGTAAACCCTTGCCAACTGGGCGACCCAATGAGCTGATGGCGATTTTAACCAAGCGAGTCAGGGTTGACTAGCACAGATTGCTCTATCAGGTGAATGATTCTGCTCACATACAGCACAGTTCTGGTCGGTCAGGACATCTCTGTCAAAAACTCATCGTCCAGTACAGCTAATCACTACGCTGTGATCTGCTGCACAAGCAAAGCAAACTTGATAGTTGTGTAAGGCCACGATGGGAATGTTCTGCAAAGGTTCTCACAGGAATCTCGCTGGCATAGAGTGGACTCATAGAAGAACGATTTATTGCATTTCACTTTATATCTAAACCGAAGCCCCCACGAACCTAGCGTCCGTGGGGGCTTCTTATAAGGTCTATGAGAAACTGCTAAACAGTTCAGCTGGCCTGAAGCCGTTATCCTGAAAAAAGCCCTGCAATGACTTCGGCTAAAGCTTCTGCGAGTCCACCAGCTATCTCGGCAGTGCCTTCCAGTGCAACAGCAGCAACCTCGGATAGATCTCCTATCGTTTCGAAGGCTGCACCAGCAACCTCTGCTAATGACTCAACGGTCGCTTCCGCAGCTTCAGCACTACCTTCAACGGCACTGCTGGCAACGGCCAGACCGGAATCGTACAGAATATTGGCAGTTGCATTACCCAGGCTATTCTCTACCGTGGTTCGCATGATGGCATTGCTGTCAGAGGGCAAATTTTGAGATGTGTTTCTGGGTCTCGCCTCTACTGTGGATCGCGTGGTGGCATTGCTAAGGGAAGGCAAACTTTGAGATGGGTTGCTGTGTTTCGATGTGCGATCGCAACTTTCCCAAAAGATCGGTAGTGGACCATTCCATATAGCCAGCAGCTCGGCCTGATCAAACCACACCCCCTGACAGTGGTGACACACATCTAAAACCAGCTGCTGCTGCCGTTTACGTGCCAATGTGCGCTTGCATACAGGGCAGGCAATCCGATTGTAATGGTTACAGGCTGGACACTGATCTAGGTTGCGGTCCATCAGAGTGTCGCAGCTGCGGCAATGAATCTGCCCTTTTTTCGGTTTTTGGATAATACGTTGACGGTCTTGAGGCGATGTAATTTGCGTCGAGATAGTCACTTCGCCTTTGTCAAACCAAACTCCACCACAGCGCTGACAGCCGTCGAGGGTCAGGCATGCTCTACGATTCTTACTCTTCTCTGGAACAATCTTGATCTTTTGCAGTCGTTGCCCTGGACAGACAGGACAACTGTACTGGGGTTCTGTTGCATTATGCATCAAGTAATCCTTGTGAAGAGTGTTTTGTGGGTAGCTGCTGGGTGTCAGGAAAAATATAGACTAACAATCCAGATTGAGTCATTTCGGTTTCGGCCAGGTCTTGCTTACAGAGATCGGTCGGGGCTTCTTTAGCTACAGTCTGCTGGATGCCCAATTCGGAGACAATCTCAATTTCGGTAAGTTTTCCTTTTTTGCTAGGCCAGTTTGGGATTTTCTGAGCGCAGCACGGGGCGTCGAGATCAGTGACCGAGAAGCAAACACCAGCGTCTGTGATGGTCATCACCATAGTTCTTCAGCCAATCTCAGAAACCCCTTAATCAACCCTCAGGCATCGGTCAGATAGTATTCAGACAGCCCTGGCATTCTAGTAATCAATACAGTCAATCACTGATTGTTCGCCAAGGAGCTTTAACCATGAAACGCACTATTCTTTCTGCTTTAACTGTGCTGGTTGCGACCGCTGCTGTAGCCCCGATCGCTGCTGCTGAGTCTGCGAGCTTCAATATTCAGTCAGCTCGCCTCGAAGAACTAGACGCACGCACTAAGAACTCGGTCCATAAGCTGCGTCTTGAGCATCTCAACACCCAAACCAAGACCGTTGAAAATATCCAAACCGCTCGCCTAGATGCCTTAGACGCTCGCACCAAAACGACGGTTGAGAACAAAATTCAGGTTGTCTATCTGAATAACCAAACAAAAGCTGTTGAAGACATTCAAGCCGCTCGTCTAGAGGCTCTTGATGCCCGGACCAAGGCTGTAAGCAATATCCAAGCCACTCGTCTAGAAGCCCTGGACGCTCGCACCAAAACTGTTGTTCACTAGCGCAATCAAGTTTGGGTGCCGCGTATGTCTCCGTCTGCGAAACTTCATTGTCTTTTACAAAGCACCCTTTCTCTTTTTTTAGCGCCTCTTTCCTACAACAAATACAAACAGTCTCTATCAATACGACAGAGACTGTTATTCACCAAGAACGACACGTATCGTTTTCGACAACAGATAAAGAAAGCTAATCATTCATAGATTTAACTTATATATTTAACCTCTTCCTATTCGCAAAGATTATGGTTAAGCTGTAAACAGTTCAAGCAAAACCTCAGTTTTCGCCATGTCTTATACCACTATCGCCCCTGTTCTCGCTGCTCCAATCTCTACGCGGCTGCAGAAGCCATCTTCAGAATCAACTTTTGAAACTCGACTAAAAGCCGCCTTAGAACACGCTCGTCGTCTCACGGATATGCACGGTCCAAGAAGTATTGACGCGGCAATTGCCTGGGAGACTGTTGAAGAACTGCAAACAGCTAAGGCCCGTCAGCAGCAGGTGACTCCAGCCTCTGCATTTGCCCACTACTGCTCTGAGAATCCTCACGCTCTGGAGTCTCGTATGTATGACATTTAAGCACCCGCTTTAAATTTCTCGTTTCCCTCTCCTGCAGCACAGAATCCTCAAAGCCTCTACCATTTTGATAGAGGCTTTTTCTTTTGAGAAAAGACGTTGCTAGTTCTCAGTGTCATGTCAGCTGTCGAGTTTAGGCGAATAGCACGTTTTGCGGATCAGTTCATTCTCTCAATCAGCAACAAAAAAAGAAGAGTCTTCTCTGTGTGTCTAGTAAGCCGATGGATAATGAACCACCACCTGCGCTTGACCGCCGCGCTGGCCGCCTGATAACCGGATAGATCCTTGAGGAACAGTAACGGGTATCGATACTACAAACTTAGACGGTCCACTGGAGACACAGCGTACCCGCACCTGATAGCCCACCACCGCTGCCCACTTAAGCGCAAATACCGACGGTAGCCGCCCAAACCAACACTCTGCGACATAGCCAGTAAAGGAGCGTTCAGACTCGCGCCAGCAGCACTCTACCGCACCAAATTCACTAGCTAAACCGGATACAAATTCGTAAGGAACAGAACGCATAGAATTACTCATACGATTGACAAAAGCTGTGACGAGATATCAGAGACTTCGCCACAGCTGTTTTTTTGACTTAGGACGAGTTGCCCCAGGTACCTATCGTCTGCGCTTCATAGTAGTTGCGATCGCACCCACAAACAGCAAACCAACCATCGACGCGGGCTCGGGCACATCGGCCACATCCTCAGCTGGGACCCGTGTCCGGAAGATTGTATAACTACCTTCCGTATGGGAAGCCGTTTGTAGCCAGTCAGCGTCTTGGTCAACGTCAGCAATTGTTTTCCAAGGCTTGATCCCGTTCTTGCCAATGCTGATAGTGTCCTGCCACAGCGCGCCATCAATTAAGGCCGAGAGTTCTGCATTACCGGGCAGCAGGTTAGTCGCCTTGTCAGCCAAATATGGATTGTCCCCACCGACGATGTATTCCCAGTCATCGGCTCCAGAGAGGATGGTTTTACCATCAACTTCAAATTCTCCGATCCAGGATTCAGCAACACGGCCATCGTCCCAGGTGACCAGATACAAATAGTCGTTGTTATTGACATTAAAGTCCCAGGTTTCTGCTTGAGACCAGTTGTAGCCTCCAGAAGAACCACCATCACCTGTTTCATTGCGGCCAACAAAGTTTAGGATGCTGCCATCTTCGTTACCGTAAAACATGCCGTAAAAATTATCGGCGGTTACGGTCGCTTTGATGTCTGCCGCTTGGGCTTCAACAGCTCCAACGCTTAAGAGGCTGGCAGATGCGATCGCACCTACTAACAAGTTCTGCAAAAGTACTTTCATGACGGTCTCAGTAGTTAAAATTTAATGCCTGTCATAAAAGTGACCAAGAACATTAGTAATAGAAACACAGCCGCTGGCATCTATATCCTTTTTTCATATAGGCCATCATTCGCTTAAACAATGCTTATACAGCTGCGGAATATACTGAGAAAATCAACGATGTGAGTAAAAAAAGTCAAAGCGGTCGGTTCTTAGCCGTTAGGGTATAGCCCGGTTCCAAATAGAGGCTGCAGACATCACCATCGCTAACCAGAGCGTTCCATTGAGGAATCCCTGCCAAATCAAGATAAAACCCAATGACCTGTGCTTCCGCCTGAATCGATTGAACAATCACGCTATCCGCAGCATCTAAAAACTGGTTGAGCAGTTCTGTAAATATAGGAACCTGTTCTAAAAAGCTGCCTGTCGATGACGCAATCACCAGATCAGGCGGCAGCTTTGGCCGGGAATGGATACCTCCCAATATCTGCTGAGGGGCTTCCCACTGAACAAGTTTGGCGGCTTCCCAGGAGGTGAGCTGGGGAAGCTGCTGAAATTCTGGACAAGGAGCTAAATCCATCAGCGTCTCTTCGTATAGAGACTGGTCTATCCAACCGGCTCCGCTATGCAAATACTTCGGCGGGAGATATTCATTTTCTAGGCCCCTAGACGCTTGAATAATTGCTTGAAAGGCAGGCAAGATCAGAGCCATTGACCCAGCTCAACGTAATGAGATCCAACCACCGGGCTCACACCTTGGACAGCCGCAGGTTTCGCACACCTCAAACTGAAAGTTGGCGTCAGTATCGGTCCAGTTGACGTGGCTCAGAGCATTGATTAGCCGCACATCGTTCTGCCAGAGTTGGGTATTTGGGCCATCTCCGGCAAAGCTAAAAGCAGCTGGGTTAACGACAGGATGCGATAGTGGCCACATAGCAGACGTTTTTTAAGAAACGACTTAATCTTTTGCAGGTTCGGTTCCCAAAGACTGACATTGCTGATTTAGTGTATGAACCGACCCGCTATGCCTGCCATATCACAGCGGCCCTAAAGTAAATTCATACCGAGAATCGGCAACGCCCAAAGCCTACCTATCATGACGTTTCAAAGTCTCATTTCTTTGTTTTTTGCCATGGTGCTACTGGCTGCACTGCCGAGCACGAGCGTACTGACCGTCATCGCTCGCTCGCTTTCTGCTGGATTTTGGCATGGCGGCATCACGGCTTTAGGGATTGTGATAGGCGATATTGTGTTTATCTTGTTTGCGGTCTATGGTCTGGCTGTCGTTGCCACCGAGCTAGTCAGCGTATTTGTTGTGATTAAGTGTGTGGGCAGCGCTTACTTGATCACGCTGGGGGTGACGCTATGGCGGGCAAACGCAGCAGCGATAAAAATCAACGGGGTAGAAAAACCCTCCTGGATTTCAAGCTTTTTGACCGGGCTATTGATTACGCTTGGCGATCAAAAGGCCGTTTTGTTTTATATCGGATTTTTACCTGCCTTTGTCGATCTTTCAAACCTGACGCTGACGGATACAGGCCTGATTATTATTGTTGCGATCGCTGCAGTGGGAGGTGTCAAGCTAGCGTATGCCTGTATGGCAGGACGGGCACAGAGTCTTTTGCAACAGCCTAGGGTACATAGACTGATCAATCGAGCCGCAGGCAGTGCCATGATTTTGACGGGCTTGTACCTAATAGGCACCGTGGTCAGCACCCACTTTTAGCTCAGCCGGTTGTTGATGACTGTTTGTTCATTAGGGTGCGACCAAATCTTTTGTCGCTTCAGCGTCTGGCTGATTGCTAAGGTCATCTAAAACAGCTACCAGCTCTCGCTCAAATACGACCTGGGCGCGGTTAGTGCGACCGCCCACAAAGAGCCGATCGCCGTCCTGCAGCGCCCACACTTGAGAGTGGGAGATATAGCTCATCACCACCCCTAGCATCAGTAACCCAAACCCAAGATAGACAAAGGGTACTCCGGGGTCTGCCTTGATCTGTAGTCCGGTGCTGCCAATAATTTCAGCCACCGATAGAGTCACTCCATTAACCTCCACCGACATGCCTTCGCGGACGGTAGACAATAGCTCACCGGTCTGACCATAGACCAGCAGCGTTCCTTGCAGATCTTTTGCAATCAGTGAGACTCCCGCGCTCATATCCGGCTTTGTCGGGACCCAGGTACCCCAAAGTTTACCGCCGTCCTCAGTTTCAATGGGAGCCATGGGCAGCTGTAAAATCGGACTGTTATTAACTTTGACCCGTACCCCAGCAATGGACCAGTCCGCCTGATACATGGTGACATTGCGATAGCGTAGGGGCTCGTTAACCCAAACGGTTTTGCGCTTGACTTCGTCGCCCTGGTCATCTAGCACCGACAGATCTGAATAAAACTGATCGACCCGCCCCTCGGGACTGTAGTCAATCCAAAAGCGATTGACCTTAACCGACCAGTCTTTAGGAATCTGGGGTCCGGCCCACGGTCCAGCGTCAAACACGTTTTGCACTATAAAGGTATTACCGCTGGGCACCATTTCCTGGGCAAAAAATCCGGTCATAGCCCCATACATTGCCCCCAGCAAAATGATTAGCATACTGGCATGAACCACAATGGGACCGATGCGTCCGGCCAGACCTTTGTGGGCGTAGAGCATGGTGCCGTCCTTGTGGAACGTTTTGTAGCGCTTGCTTTCTAGTAAATCGGTTAGCTGGTCAAGGTCGCCCTCATCTAGCTGGGTACTCAGGGCCATTTTCTCAAACTGACGAGGCTTGCTGTAGAAGTTCCAGGTGCGAGAAAACCATCGCAGAGCGGTAATCTGGCGGGTAAAGGTGCAGGCCGTCAGACTGCTGCCAAACAGGATCAGTAGCGACAGATACCACCAGGTGCGGTACACATGGTCTAAGCCTGCCGTGAGTAATACTTTCCAGCTCAGAAAACCAAATAGAGCCGGGTCTTCGGGATAGTTTTGCTGATAGAAGGTAAGTCCCTGTCCCTGCTCAATCACGGTGCCTAGGATGCTAAAAACAGCAATGACCAGCAGCATCACAATGGCAAGGCGCAGGTCAGCCAGTAGCGGAATTAGGTCTTTTTTGAAATAGCGTTTGAGAGCAGCAACCATAAGAAAGAATTTAGATGGAGAGACGTGCCATGGAACGTCTGTACATTACGCAATCGGCATAAACCGCGACAGTAATGAGAATACGCCAAAACCAATTAGCAAAACGCCGCTGGCTGGGGTGATCCAGCCGGACCACTGGCGAATCGCCAAAATCTTTTTGATAGAGGCGGTAAAGATCCCGGCAATGACGAGGGGGGCAACATAGCCGATGGTATAGGCCAGCAGCAAAGAGCTACCTAAAATCGGATCGCCTTTTTGACCAACCCAGGCCAGCAGCGTTGCCAATACCGGAGTGCTGCAGGGGGAAGCGACCAGACCAAAGGTAAGCCCCAGTAGGTAGGACTTTAGCGATCTCGGAATATTATTTTGCATAAAGTCCGCACCGCTGTAGGACGGCAGCGGCGGCAGCGGTAGCGCTTCTAGCAAATTGAGACCCATGATGATTGCGATCGCACTGACCACAATCGGTAACCCCACCCCCACCTGGCCATAGACCCAGCCCAGGCTGCTAGCCACGATCCCTAAACCGGCCAGGGTAGTAGCCAGCCCCAGGGCAAACCAGCTGGACTGCCCCAATGCCTGCCAGCGATTCTCCAGGTCATAGCTGCCCATATAGCCCACCGTGATTGGCAGCATCGACAGCATGCACGGGGTCAAACTGGTGAGCAGCCCCGCTGCGGCAATAATGACAACGCTGGCTAATGACAGATGATCTAGCTGTGCTCCCACCCACTGGTTAGCCAGCTGGCTCAGGTTATAAAGACTCAGCTGAAGCGTTTCCCACATAAAAACGGACAACAAAAAATAAACAGTCCAATAGTGTCTTAATTGTAGTGGGATCGAAACGTTCGCTGTAGAGGAAATCTTGCCGTTGCTGCTTTAAGGGATGTACCGAGCTGTTAGAAATACCACGTGTCAGCATGTGGCAGATAAAACCATCTAGAGGATCAGCAGCGCCGAAATCTTATATACCTAACCATCAGCCGCTCTTAACCCGCTTACGTTTGCGTTTGCGGAGCTTGGGAGCAGCGGTCTGGGGCATGGCATCTGACCGAAGACGCACAGGGCGTCGGGGTTTGACTGGGGCCGCCGTCACAGGATGCTCATGACGACGGCGGCGGCCGCCAGGACGATATCGACGCGGACGCATGGGCTGCTCAGTCATGGCGACAATGTCGGCTTCATGGGCCTCGCGCGCCACTCGAATCAGCAGACCGGCAATGATCAGACTAGACATCATGGAGCTACCGCCGTAGCTCATCATTGGAAACGGCAAACCGGTGGTTGGTAAAGCCCCGATGGCCACACCAATATTGATCAACGACTGTCCCACCAGCAGTACCATACAGCCAATAGCAATGAGTCGATTGACTGAGGCCTTGGCCTTAAGTGCCACTAGCAAAGCAACGGTGCTAAATACGGCTAAAAATAGCAGCAGCATAATCGAGCCAATAAACCCAAACTCTTCGGCATAGACCGAAAAGATAAAGTCGGTGTATTGAATCGGCAGATAGCCTAGCTTTTGCTGCCCCATGCCAAATCCGGTGCCCCACAGACCGCCAGACCCGATGGCATAGAGGCTTTGAACCAGCTGATAGCCGTTGTCGCTAGCCTGAGCCCAGGGATCTAAAAATGAAATAATTCGTTCACGCTGATAGGTCTTGATGCTGATACTGACCACTGCGGCTAAAGCACCAGCGCCAGCGGTCATCATCAGGTGACGGTAGGGCCGTCCTGAGGCCATGGCAATCAGCCAGATCGTAATGCCACAAACAGCAGTAGTACTCAGGTTCGGCTGCAACAAAATCGCCACTAAACATAGCGCAAACATCCCCAGCCACAGCCAGCGCGTCCGAGTGCGAAAGCGATGCCAGCGACCAAACAGCCGAGCGCTTTGCAAAATTAAAAAGGGCTTTAACAGTTCAGAGGGCTGAATCAAGAACGGGCCCAGCGGCAGCCAGCGGGTAGCTCCATTGACCGTTACGCCCACACCTGGAATATGGGTGGCCACAATTAGCCCAAAGCAAACAAATAACCCCAGCCCAGAAAACTGCATCACCATGCGCAGCGGATTACGGGCCACCCAGCGAGACATTAGCAGCCCCACCAAAATCCATATCAGTTGAATCTTAAAGTAGCGGGCTCCATCACCGACCTCGGCATCGGCAATCGGAAACGAGGCCGAAAACAGCACGACTAAGCCAATCGCTAACCAAAGCATGGTTAACCATCGCAGTAGTCTAGCTTCCAGTGCCCAGTCCTGCACCGAAAAAAAGTTAGCAACGCCTGCAAAACGAGTCAGATTCAATGGACGATTTTGATGTTGGGAGTGCTTAAGGAATAAAGAAAACCATCGACCTTGTCAAGGGGCAATCTTGGAAAGGTCGATGGATAGTAGAGGATATGAAAGAAATTTCCGTTCATTGTGGAGACATTCCATGGAACATCTCCACAATGATTTTTATTGCCCGATCGCAGGGGTTTTTGTGGTGGGAATGGTTGCGAGCGGTAAGGGGGGTGTTTTATCAGGCGCGATCGCAAATAGCTCGGTGCGGATGCGATCGCTAATCTGAATCGTCTTAGTGTCATACACCTGGGTCAGCAGCTTCGGATAGAGACCAAAGCCAATGATAGGCACTAGCAGACAGGCCACAATAAACACCTCGCGGGGCTCCGCGTCGATCAGCGCTTCGTGCTCAATCAGCTCCTTATTTTCAGGGCCAAAGAAGATTTCCCGCAGCATCGACAGCAGATAGATCGGGGTCAAAATCACTCCGACCGCCATCAGCAGAATCATCACCAGCTTAAAGTTAAAGCTATAGGCGTCGCTGTTGGCAAAGCCCACAAACACCATTAGCTCTGCCACAAATCCGCTCATCCCCGGCAGTGCCAAAGACGCCATCGAGCAGGCCGTAAACATGGCAAAGATCTTCGGCATTTTGGTACCAACACCGCCCATTTCCGGCAAAATCAGCGTATGTGTCCGGTCGTAGGTAGCTCCCACCAAGAAGAACAGGCTAGCGCCAATCAAACCATGGGAGACCATTTGCAGGACGGCACCGCTCAGACCCAGGTCAGTAAACGAGGCAATACCAATAATCACAAATCCCATGTGGGAAATCGACGAATAGGCAATCTTACGCTTGAGGTTACGCTGGGCAAACGACGTCAGCGCTGCATAGATGATGTTGATTACGCCAAAGGCGATCAGACCAGGCGCCACAATGGCATGGGCGTCGGGCAGCATCTCCACATTCATCCGAATCAGCGCGTAGCCACCCATCTTTAACAAGATACCGGCCAGCAACATATGCACCGGAGCCGTCGCCTCACCATGGGCATCGGGCAGCCAGGTATGCAGCGGAAAAATCGGCAGCTTGACCGCATAGGCTACCAAAAATGCCGTATACAGCCACAGCTGTAGGCGAATCGGATACTCCTTAGCCATCAGCGCCTGCATATCAAAGGTGACCGTATCGCCATAGAAGGCCATGGCCAGAGCCGCCACCAAAATAAACAGCGAGCCCCCTGCTGTGTAGAGGATAAACTTGGTTGCCGCGTAGAGACGCTTTTTACCGCCCCAGATGGACAGCAGCAGATAGACCGGAATCAGCTCTAGCTCCCATACCAGGAAGAACAGCAGCATATCCTGTACGGCAAAGACCGCAATCTGAGCGCCGTACATCGACAGCAGCAAAAAGTAAAAAAGCTTGGGCTTTAGCGTTACGGGCCAGGCCGCCAGCGTTGCCAGCGTCGTAATAAAGCCGGTCAGCAATACCAGCGGCATCGACAGACCGTCCACGCCCACCGACCACTTCAGGTCTAGGGCTGGAACCCAGCTGTAGCTTTCCACCAGCTGCATTCCAGAGCTAGTAGGGTCATAGCAGGTGACAAAGGCGGTGACAATTAGGGCAAAGTCAATTAGCCCAACAATCAGGGAGTACCACCGAACCGTTTTGCCATCCTTATCGGGGATAAACGGCAGCAGTAACGCCGCCACAATCGGCAGCAAAATAACGGTGGTTAACCAAGGAAATGTTGCAAAGTCCATAGATAGTAAGGCCAGTTTCTATAGCATTGGCCGCATCGGGGCATCATCTGGCCCTGCTACAAAGCAATGACGATGGGCTGTGGAGAATCGGCTGTGGCATAGTTGCTGACAGGATCTCAGCAAAAGATCGCAGCAACCGTCAGGCCTTGTTTACCACTGTAAGAATAAAAATAATGATCCCCAGGCATCTGCGGGTTTTCTTAAAGGTGTGTAATCAGAACGTTACACTCGGCAATGTTACTGACAGGGATGTTTGAGATCCCGCTGACATTGCCCCAAATATTGGTAGGAGGAAATTCAGCCCAGGGATATTTGTAAGGCTACTGCGGCTTTTGAGCAATCACGACTCGATGACGCGAGGTATTGATAGTTTGGCTCGGCGCGGAGAAACCTGCGACGGTCATCGCCTGATGCAGATCTAGGGAAAAGTACTGGTCAAGGTAGGGTTCAGTGCTTTTGAGCAGGGTGAGTACATAGGCCGGTAGCTTTTTGTAAACCTCTGATTGGGGGTTCATTTCCATAATGGTCAAATGACCGCCGGGACGCAGAATGCGATAGGCTTCGCCAATGATCTCCAGGGCGGCCGATGTGGGCAGCTCATGAAACAGTAACGACGCTGATACTAGATCTACCGACTGAGCCGCTAGACCGGTATTCTCGGCGGCAGCATGTAACCATTTGGGCAAACGGGCCGGGGGCTCGGTTGGAACTGTTTGCTTTTGACCGGCTCGCATTTGGTGGGTCTGATGCTGGGCTACCGTCAAAAAATAGTCTGATAGCTCTATACCTGTAACCTGGGCCTGAGGGTAGGTATTTTGGAGCGCAAACGTACTCAGCCCCGTACTGCATCCCAGGTCCACAATTGTATTCGGTGTGGTGGGCAGCCGGTCTAGCAGCACATCCATATAGCTTTGCCGCAGTCGAATATCGCCTCGGGCGTCGCCTTCGGGCCATAGTCTGGCATGGACGGCCTTAGCTGCGACGGTCGCTTCTAGGGCAGGCTCCCAGCCCAGGTTGCCTTCGTCGTAGGCATGAAAGCTGGTGCGATAGTAGTCGGGATAGGTAAGGGTGCGATCGCAAATCTGCTGTCGCTCCTGTTCCCAAACGGGATTAAACGCCGCGTCGCCGCCTCGGGCTCGCAGCTCGGCCACCTCATCGAGCCAATACACGCCGATGGACTCCGCCCGTTTGATCATCATTTGCCGAGCCCGATCCTTGGCAAAATTGGCCAGCGGCTTAATGGCCAGCGCACCATTAATTAAACGAGTCACCGAACGAGACGCGATCGCATTCATATAGCCTTGCGTACAATCAACACCACCACAGTTTAAATATCCCAAAGCACGACAGCGCAAACGTTGAGAAAACGTTAATCTAGATAGCCAAAATCATCCCGTACCTGCCATGTCCGTCGCCGCCTATTTCAACGCCGATGAAAACGGTCACAAGTCCTTTGAACTGCCCGGGGCCTCCCCCCATTACAATCCCGACCGCCCCGGACATGTCGAACATATCGCCCTCGATCTAAATTTTGACATTCCTAAAAAGAGCTACAGCGGTATCTGTACCATTCGACTCAATCCCGTACGCGACGGCGTAGACAGCCTGACTTTGGACGCCGTCAGTCTGACCATTCACTCAGTTACCATTGACAATCAGCCCCAAAACTTTGACTACGACGGTGAACAGCTTCACGTTCACTTGAGCAAACCCACCCTCACAGGGCAGACCGTCACGCTGGCCATCGTCTACGCGGTTAAAGAACCTCAGCGCGGTATCTACTTTATTGCTCCCGACAAACATTACCCCAACAAGCCCTACCAGGTATGGACCCAGGGTGAAGATGAAGACTCTCGCTTTTGGTTTCCTTGCTTTGACTATCCCGGTCAGCTAGCCACGTCTGAAATTCGAGTACGGGTACCCAAAAAGTACTTTGCCCTCTCCAATGGAGACCTGATCTCCACCAAGGAAGAAGGCAAAACCAAAATTTATCACTGGCAGCTCGACAAGGTTCACCCCAGCTATCTCATGACCCTGGCCATCGGTGAATACGACTGTATTGAAACCGAGTGGCGCGGTCGGCCGGTGCGCTACTACGCGGCCAAGGGACGTAAAGACCAAATCGAGCTCACCATGGGCAAGACGCCCCAGATGATGGAGCGCTTTAGCCAGATTTTTGGCTACGACTATCCGTTTTCCAATTACGACCAGGCCTGTCCCGCCGATTTTATCTTTGGCGGCATGGAGAACACCACCACCACCCTGCTAACCGACCGCTGTCTGCTGGATAAGCGGGCCGCCATCGACAACCTTAGTTCTGAAACTCTCGTGGCCCATGAGCTGGCCCACCAGTGGTTTGGCGACCTGATTGTGATCAACCACTGGTCCCACGCCTGGGTCAAAGAAGGTATGGCCACCTATTCTGAAGTGCTGTGGATAGAAGATGCCTACGGTCGTGACGAGGCTATGTACTATCACCTCAATCATGCCCGCGCCTATCTTGCAGAAGACGCCAGCCGCTACCGACGACCGCTGGTTACACACATTTATCGTGAACCCATTGAGCTATACGACCGCCACATTTACGAAAAAGGCTCCTGCGTCTATCACATGATCCGTCAGGCCCTAGGCGATGTCTTGTTTACAAAAACGCTGCAAACGCTGCTAAGCGACAATGCCCACAGCACCGTCGAAACCATAGACGTGCTGCGGGCTATAGACAAAGCCACCGGTAAAAATCTGCGCTATCTGTTTGACCAATACGTCTATCGCGGTGGGCATCCCGATTATTCTGTTAGCTACAGCTGGGATAGCGACAGCCATTTGGCTAAGCTGATGGTGACCCAAAAGCAGGTGGCCGATGGTAAATCCCAGGTGCAAGAAGGGCTGTTTGATCTTTCGATTCCAGTCGGGTTTGGCTATGTAAATGGCGACAGCGCTAGCGTCCAGACCGTCTCGGTAAGAGTCCACGAGCGTCAGCAGGCATTCTACTTCCCGCTCCAGAAAAAGCCTGATTTTATTAGCTTCGATGTGGGCAATCACACGCTCAAAACTGTTGAGCTAGAATATCCGCTCAAAGAGCTGCAGGCTCAGCTCAAGTATGACTCTGACCCTATTTCTCGCCTGTATGCGGCTAAAGCCATCGCGAAAAAAGGCACCCTAGAAGCGGTAGAAACGCTCAGCCAAGCTTTAGTCAACGATTCTTTTTGGGCCGTTCGGGCTGAAGTCGCTGAGGCCCTGGCCACCATTCAGCTCTCTCAGGCAGTTGCGGAACTGTTAACAGGGTTAGACGACAACCATCCTAAGGTGCGGCGAGCCGTCGTGACTGCATTAGCCGGTGTGAAAACAGCCAAGAGCTACAAGGCACTTAAATCTGTTGTTAAGCAAGGCGATGAGAGCTATTACGTAGAAGGAGCCGCAGCGACGGCACTCGGTAAAGTCGGAGCCAGCACCCTCGAAAACGGTAAGAACAAAGAGAAAAAGACGCTCAGACTATTAGAAGCCGTGCTAGAAGATCGCGCGGGGTGGAATGAGGTCGTCCGCTCGGGGGCTATTGGTGGTTTGAGTATGTTCAAATCCTCAGAACAGGCGCTGGATATATTGTTACCCTACACCAAGATTGGTACGCCTCAGGCGCTGAGGCTGACGGCGATTCGGGCGCTGGGGAAGATTTCATTAGGGCAGAGTCAGACGGTGTGCGATCGCATCCTTGATCGGCTAGCTGCGATCGCCCGCGAAGAGTTTTTCCTAACTCAGGTTTCTGTTGTCATAGCCCTGGGTCAAATGCAGGTATCCGGAGCCGTGCGGGTATTGCAAGGTCTGGCCGAACAAAGCCCCGACGGTCGAGTCAAACGTCGGGCCGAAGAAGCCATGGGTAAAGTCCGCAAAGCTATCGGGGCAGATAAGGCCGTCGGTGAACTACGTCAGGATCTCGACGAACTCAAACAGCTTAACCGCGATCTAAAAAGTAGGTTAGAAAACTTAGAGGCCAAAGAGAAAAAGCCAGCCCCTAGAGAACACCTACCCGCTAGGGAATACACGTCAGGTCGGGAATACCCACACACCCTGCCGCGCCACGCCAGAATGAGTGAAGACTAGAGCAATAAGCGGGGCGCTCTTGCAAGCGCCCCGCCGTAGATCCTGATTGAGATACGTTCTCTACCAGCCCATAGCCGCCAGTTCAGACGATTGATCAAACGCTTCTACAGCAGCGCTGTCTTCCATCGGCATTACATCAACCGGCTTGCCATCCACCAGTCGTGTTTCTGCGCAGAACGACGCTGTATTGTATCCCCCAAAGCGCTTGACAATGCTGCTACGCATCCGCAGATCCGGCGTTACAAACCAAAAGCGCTCAACAGAACTCATGGTGTCATACTCGGTCTCTAGTATCAGACCGTTTTCATCATCCATTTCATAACGGCCAACAACGGGCACAATTTCTGCATAGCCTCGCTCCCGCAGCAGCCGACCTTTACGAGGATTATCCTCATCGGGCACTAGAGCAAATACGGTGGTGCCTTCATGGTTGCCTTCGCCATCGCGGTCCCAGGCCATTTCACCATGCCATGCCACATAGGCACCGCCTACCGCCAGCGCCGGGTCAATTTCATGGAGATTACAAATGGCGATAACTTTTTCATTATCTTTGTCGAGCGCTTCCACCGTAATATTTGAGCCGCCTAGCTCGGCCCGACGAAACGGCAGGTGATGCGTCGTCCGTTGAGACTGCCATTGCCCAGCGCTGTGCTGGAAAAATTCCATTACATCCATAAGGTGTGTCGAGGAGTTGATGCTTTTCTCTATGATAAACCGATGATGAGAGGGTTTTCTACAGGGTTATGGCTCACGGCGAATTTGGTCGCCGTTTAGGTTAGTGCGGTAGGTGTAGGTCTCGTTGGTTTCAGTATTAATGGCTTCGATTTGCCAACCTTCGGTCAGGGCCGCGAGGCAGCCTTCGGCAGGGCCACCCAGACCGAGACAACCGTCAGACCAGGTTTGGCGGCTGTAGTTTTGGATAGTGATTTGGTCAGTGGAGACACCAAGATAGTTGGCAAGGTCCGCACTGACCTGGGTCTGAATAGTATCGGATAGGATGTCTTGAGCAGTATCGGTTACGGGTGCGCTGGGTTCGGGCTGCTCAGGTTCGGGCTGCAGGGTACAGCTAATCAGAAGAGGGACACTGAGTAATAAAAGAGGAATGGATTGCATGGGTTGGACCTGCTGAGGTGGACAGGCCCACTCTAGCCTTGGTAATTTCGCATCAAGAGCCGGTTACAGATTTTGAGACGGGGGATGATTTTACCCTATATGCAATTTTGGAATTAGCTGATTTCTTCTGCCATCAGGAGCAGTTACTGGTGGATTGTGTGTCCGGTTTCTTTGAGACTGATGAGAACTCCATCAGGTCCTTCGATTTGGATAAGACTCATCGTTGGTGGGGTATTGACTTAAGAGCTAGTCAGGGCTGACGATGAGGGTCTGAAAACGTGGGTCGTTGCGGAGGCTGTCGAAGTCGGTGTCGGTTTTGGCTATTTCTCGATATTTTTCTGGGTCGAGATTGATGGCTTGTTGGAGACTTTCTAGAGCCGAGTCGGGGTTGCTTAGGAGAGCTTGGTAACAGGCTTTGTTGTAATGGGCTGATTCTTTGTCAGGTTTGATTTCAAGAGCTCTGTCAAAACTAGAGATCGCGTCCTCATAGCGCTCTAACTG